>Ga0105095_10000105_pt1 | contig 32119 bp, 25 predicted proteins | sample PPLLak2March2015_2_FD_79180 | JGI IMG/M metagenome (GOLD analysis project Ga0105095, IMG submission 79180) | Freshwater sediment microbial communities from Prairie Pothole Lake near Jamestown, North Dakota, USA - PPLs Lake P8 Core (3) Depth... | ecosystem: Environmental > Aquatic > Freshwater >...
CATCCAGTCAAAGGCGGCCTCCAGGCGCGGGTCCCAGTGATCAGGCTCAGCATAACCAAGCTCCAGCAGCGCCCAGCTCATATTGCCCTGCAGGCAGTCGAAGGTGCCCCCCGGAGCGCCGTTATAAGTGATATGACCTGTCTCCGTGAAAGCCTGCTCCAGGTAGTAGCGGCAGGCCTGCGCCACGCGCTCGTCTTCATCTATGGAAGCGCCCAGCTGCGCCAGCAGGATCAGCGCCCAGACGGTGGAGCGGTACTTGGGGCCGTAGCCGGGGCCGGGCTTCTCCCAATAACCTTCGGGGTGCATATGCTCCAATATGTTGGCCATCGGTCCCTGGCGGTGGGCGAGCTGGCGCGCTGCCAGCAGTTCGGGGTCATCGAGCGCCGGTCCGACCAGGTCGCGCAACGCCAGGTAGCGCACTACCGGCTCAGGGTGAGCCAGCAGCCAGTCCAGGGACTGATCGTATTGAGGGGATAAATTGCTCATCGGGGGACTCCTGGGATATACATGGGTACAGACAGTTGACACTGGACCGGCGCTAACCAATCAGAATTTTCTTGAAAGTAGAGACCCTATGATCCATATGATATAAGAAAAAACCGGCTTTTGCAACCGGTTTTCATAATTCTGATCAACTGCAATCCAGCCCTGGAGAGCCAGGCTGAGTTCAGGATATTTGCTCGACCGAGTACAGCACGAACGGCCCTTTATCATCCAGACCAGTTTTCTCGAAGTGTATGCCAATCTTCTCAGCCACGCGGATCGAGGCCAGGTTGTCTTTGTCGATCAGGCAGATCAGGCGCTTTAGTTTCAGGGTCTCATAGGCGTAATCTCGGATGCCCATAGCAGCTTCCGTAGCCAGGCCTTGCCCCCACCCGTCTTTACCCAGCATATAGGCGATCTCCACCTCGAACACGCCATCGATGGTCCAGGGCAGCAAGCCGCAGCGCCCGATGAATTGACCGCTGGGTTTGTGAATGGTCGCCCACAGCCCCAGCTCGGGATGCCGGGGATGGCCGTGCAGGAACCAGTCCAGCTCCTCTTTGGTTTCCTCCAGGGTCAGCGTGCCCTCGGGGAAATAGCGGCGCACCTCGGGGTCGGAGTACAGCGCGTACAGGCTGTCCAGGTCGCCAGGCTCTAAATGGCGCAACAGAAGGTGTTCGGTTTCAAGAATTTTCATGGATTGCTTCTTCCAAAACTTCCCTTACCCAGCGGTTCAGGCTTTTATCCTCCGCACGTGCATACACCGCCAGCTTGCGGTGTAATTCTGGGCTGACACGCACAACAAACTTTCCCGAGTATGGTTTATCGGGAGTTTCTCCACGTGCAGCGCAAAATGCAAGGTAATCATCCACCGATTCGCGAAAGGCTTGTTCCAGCTCATCCACCGAACGCCCTTCGAAGGTGACTACATCGCGGATATTGATCAACTCTCCGTGAAAAACTCCCGCTTGCGAGTCAAATTCAACCTCACCCTGATACCCTTTATATTCCATCATGGACGAACTCCTGCTTCTTCCAAAAACCGGCGTACAGACTTGATCATGGCTTTACTGGCTTCGTTACCCGGGTGTGGACGATGAAAAACTGCGCGCACCTGGTTGAGCGCCACCCACAGCCTAGAACCGCTGCCCTCTGTGATTTCGGCTCCCAAGGCAACGAAGAGCGCCTCAATATCACGCCAGGCAATATTGGCGCGTTCGGGCTTCTCGTAGATGGCTTTCAATGTCTTACGATGCCGGGAATCCACAAGTAAATGATATCATCATATGATACTATTTTCAAGCATCATTTCAATTTAAAATTCAGTACTCGGGATCAAACACGATTACCTCATAGGTAAAGCTGCGCGGCTGCCCGTCCACGAGCACATTGTGGATATTCACGGTATAGGTCGTATCTGCGGCTGGCTTTGGCCAGTCTGCGCCATCACTGAGTCCCATCGGGATCCACACCAGGGTATTTTCGCCGAAACCATCCACCACCGGTGACAAGCTGACCGGCAGCGCAGAACCGGCTCTGGACATACTGATCGCAACATCGGTGAAATCCGCCCCGGGAAAGGAGAATGACCAGCGCGGGTAGACCACCGGGTAAGGCACATAGCCCGGCGGGGGCCAGGCCACAAACTCTTCCCGCGTGGGCGGGCGCGGTTCCCACATGTGCTCATCAAACACCACCAGGGCATTGGCTGCCATGTACCCGGAGGTATAGGGGATATCGCCGGTGCCCATGTGCTGGGTCTGTGGATACAGGATCCAGCGCCGGTGACCGATGAAGGAATTGTTGGCGCCAGGGTCCTTCATATACAGGCTGATGGCGTTCCAGCCATAGGCGCCCCCGGCCAGGTTGGCGCTGCCGGCGCCTTCTGCCCCCAGATCGGAATAACACAACCAGGTGGTGGGCGGAGTATGGTCAAGCGCGTTGTTGGCGCTCATTATCAGGGCTGCCGCCTGGGCTTTGAGATTGGAGACGTCTGAAAAAGTGATCCCTGCTGGGACGCCTGCCACGGCGCGGTAATAATTGATACGCCGCAAAACCCCCGCCCGAAAAGCAGGATCGGTGGCGCCCGGGTCGCAGGTGCTGTGGCTGCCCGTCCAGTTGATGGGTGTGGCGGTGTAAGACAGATATTCCTGCAGATACAGGTCCAAGGCGGCCTGGCGGTCGGCAGGGATGGAAGGTTGATCATCCGACGGGGTAAGCACCAGCGGCAGGTGCAGCAGGTAGTCGTCGGTCAGGGTCTGCACGGCCTGGATGACCCCTGCAGCCCGCGTGGGAGGCGCGGCTAGAGACGCTGCAAGCGGTGAGAATATATCCACGACCGGGCGGGGAGGTGCTCCCTGGCTGATCGGAGAAGCCAGCACCGGTACATAGGGAACCAGTACAGCTGCGAATAGTATCAGTCCTGCTAGCGACAGGCAGGTGCGGACAGATGAAGCACGGGTCAAGCTGCGCTCCTAAAAGTAAATTGATAATCCACAAGCTGCCGAGGCATCACACCCGGGGAAATGGCCGGTTCACGGATTCAGTAAGGTAAAGGAAGACAGGAAATCCTGCTGGCCGGCGTTCAGTTCCTTATCAGCAGGTACGACCACCATCACCTGGTACAGGCGATTTTCGACCAGGTAATAACGGCTGTGAATGGTCAGAGGTGTGCCGGTTTCTACCGAACCTTCCATGACCAGCACCCGACCCGGATATCCCTGCAGGCTGATCGAGGCTTCCTCCACCAGCCTGCCATTAATATTGGCCAGGGCTCCGTCCCGTCCACCATCCAGTATGATTTCAGGATCGGTTTCGATGACCAGGTTGGGCGGGTAGGCGGAATAACCCACTGCATAGGCTGAATCACCTTGCTCATAAGAAAACAAAGAGATCTCAATACTGCCCGATTCGACCTCTACACTTTGCTGGCTCTCCTGCAGTTTGACCGGTGTAACAATGGAAAAGCCACCGCTCTCCGAGGTGAATAATTCAGGAGTGCTGAAGTCGAAACCACGGATAGTCAGGTTGAAAGCCAGGGCAACCACAAAGAAGACTGCCACCGCCAACAGGCTGACCAGCCCGCTGAGGGCGTATCGGCGGAAGCTATTCATCTTTGAATACAGCAGGCGTCCGTTTATAAAGGCCCCCAACCCACCAAACAGGCCTCCCAGCAACCCTCCGATGATGATCAACACCAGTGGCAGCCCTGCCCACAACCACTGATACCATTTCACAGCCTCCCCCACCACCACCTTCTGCCCGTCGATCATCACCTGTGGGTAAGGGTCAACCAAATTAACGCTTTTCAGCTGAGCAATCACATGGCTGCCATCATTACACCGCAGGCTGAACTGGCCGCGCTTCGGCCCTTTCGGGGCGGGTTGTCCATCCAGCAGCAGCTTCGGACCGCTGAGAAAGCTGCCTGCCCGGAGCACCAGGCGGTTGGTTTCAAATCCAGGGAAGTTAATCGGGGTTTGCATGAGCACCTCAAAGGTTGACACAGGATGTTGAGCGAATGCCTGATTGTAATCATTCCTTGACCAACCCGCGTGAGCAAAAACCGTTCCTTTACTGATCTGTTAGGCAAGCACAACCAGCCTGATGGGCTTTTTGTGGATCAGGCTAACTCGTAGGCATCCTTTAAGCTGAGCACCTGCTCCCATAAGCGGCTTGAGCGGGTGGTATCGCTGGCTGGCTTGCGCAGCATGCGCAGGCAAAGCTCCATCTGGCGCGGCGTGCTGCTGGGTTTGGCGTAGAGCTGCAGAGCATGTTTGGAGAAGTCGCGCACCAGGCAGTCGAAGATGTGATCCAGCAGGTCGTCTTGGATCTCTGCCTGATAAATGCGGGCGTTCTCCAAGATCAAGTGTGCATAAACGACCAGGGCAAACAGCTCACCCAGCGCCAGCAGGAAGTCAACATCTTTTTGCTGCGCTTCATCCAGTGTGGCAGTCGCCAGGAAATCCTTCAAGGCGGCGATCTGATCCTTGAAAATCTGCACATTCGGCAGCTCAACGCCCGTAAAAGCCAGGTGGTAATCATGAAAACGAATCTGCCCCAGGCCGCGCGCCGGCCCCTGATTCCACAGGAACGTATCATCCTGCGCATCATCACGACGGGGAACCGCGGGATACTCGGCCGGGTTGAAGAAATAATTGGCCATGAACTTGACGATCAGGGCGATATTGACATGCACCGTGCCTTCCAGCTTGGGCAGGGCGCGAATATCACGCGCAGCCATCTCGAAATAGGTGTCTTTCTCAAAGCCCTTGGCGGCGATCACATCCCAGAGCAGGTTAATCACTTCCTCACCCTGGGTGGTGACCTTCATCTTGACCAGCGGGTTAAAAAGCAAATAACGCCGGTCAGTGGGGGAGGCCGAGCGCTGGTAATCGGCGGCGCGCAGGGTGAATAACTTCATCGCAGTCAGGCGCGCCAAGGCATCCGTGAACATCTGGCGCACATGCGGGAAGTCGGTCACGTACATATTATAGAGCCGGCGGTTGGCAGCGTGATTGAGCGCCTCGTAGAAAGCATGCGTGCATATGCCAATCGACGCCCAACCCAAGTTGAATTTGCCCACATTGACCGTATTCAGGGCTGTATCCCAGGCAAGCTGCCCCCTAAAAAGGATATCTGCCTCGCTCACCGGATAGTCCTGCAGGGCATATTGGGCGACGTAATTCTGGCTGGCGGTCACGTTCTGCAACAGGCGGTAATTCGGGCGGCGGTAGTCGGCGCTGAAGAAGACATACTCACCCGTGCCGGCGATCTTGCCGAAGGTGGATACCATGGGGGCGATATTGGCGTTGCCGATGTAGTATTTCTCGCCGTTCGCCAGGTAGCTCCCGTCAGGTTGGGGGGTTAGGCTCATCTCAGTGGCATAGATATCCGCGCCATGCGCCCTTTCGGACAGCCCGAAGGCAAAGACCTCACCATCGTGCAGAAGCTCAGCAGCGCGGCGCTTGAGGGCTTCGTTGGGACTCATCCAGACCGGCCCCAGGCCCAGGATGCTCACCTGCCAGGTGTACCAGTACGCCAGTCCATAAAAACCCAGAATTTCGTTGAAGGCGCAATTACGCCAGGTATCCCAGCGGCAGTCAGGGTCGAAGCCATACTGGCTGGGTGTGAGCAGGGTGGCAAAGAGCCGATTCTGCTTTTGGAATTCTAAGAAGTCGCTGTACCAGGTGCGATTGCGATCATCCTCCTTGATGCTGTGCTTTCCCTTCTTCTCAAAGAAGGCAATGGTTTGGAGCATGATCTGGCGCGAGCGTTCGTCTGGAAAATAGTGCTCAGGGGAATGGGGATTGAGCAGGAACATTTTTGCGCTCCTTAATTTTTTTTTACGGCAGCCTTGAGAAGATTCTACTCCATTGAGCCTTCTGGTGTGTGACTATTCGTTTATGCCCAAAATTAAAAAGGTCGCATCTGGCGAATAGGCCAGATGCGACCTTTTGTTCAGTCCGGGTTTAATCAGCCTGGATCGTAACGCTCAGCACTACAAGTCGGCGACCTGTAAGACGATCTTGCCGCGCACGTGGCGGCTCTCGCTCTCTGCGTGCGCCTGGCGGATATCTGCCAGGGTGTACACAGACGAGGCCAGCGGCTGGATATGCCCGGCATCGATCAAGCGCCCAATCTCGGTCAAGATTTGCGTATCACACACATCCGCGGTCACAAACGCACTCCGCACTGCGTGGGCAGCGGCTGTCTCAGGAGAGGGGAACTGCACCAGCGATACCAATATGCCACCAGGTTTGAGCACCTGCCACGATCTTTGCTGAGTGTTATCCCCCATGTCGCCAATCAAATCCAGCACCACATCGACGCCATGAACCACGTCTTCAAAGCGCACAGCGTTATAATCGATGGTCTCATCCGCACCCAGGCTGCGCAAATAATCCAGGTTGTTCGCTGAAGCAGTCGCAATTACCTGCGCGCTCTGATATTTAGCCAGCTGCACCGCCACACTGCCCACCCCGCCGGCAGCGCCGTGGATCAGCACGCTTTGCCCAGCGCTCAATCCGGCTGCTTCCAATAATGATCGCCAGGCAGAGATGGCGACATGCGGCAGCGCGGCAGCCTGGAGAAAATCAAGCGATTGCGGTTTGAGCGCTACCTGCGCGGCGGGTACAGAGATATATTCGGCGTAAGCCCCGTTCGTGGACGGGTTCGCCCTACCGTAAACTGCGTCTCCGGGCTGCAGGCTGCGCGCCTCGGATCCGACGACTTCAACCACACCGGACACATCCAGGCCTAAGATCAGGGGAAAAGAATATGTGTAATAATCGGTCAGGTAACCGTTGCGGACTGCCCAATCAAATGGGTTGACCGAGGTCGCCACGATGCGGATCAGCACATCCTCAGGGCCGATATCGGGACAAGGCGCTTCTTCAAGATCGAGTACGTCGCGACTACCATAGGAGCGCGCAGAGACTGCCTTCATAGATTCCATTGTGTCCTGTTGGATTAGAAAAAAGCCTGTTACCCGCAATGGGTAAGGCAGGGGAGATTGTCTCAACAATGAAAAGTGGGGTGGATAAAGACAGGCAAACCAAATTAGATAAATTTTATCCTATTTAACCAACCTGTCAATGAGAAATCTTGCGCCGGGGGGAACCCAAACAAACCAATTCTCCTGGCAAGCCAGTGTGAAATACAAGAAGCTTTCTCAAAAATAGATTGGAGGGTGTGTTTTTGAGATGAGTTATACCTATTATTATCTCAGGTCAGGCAGGTCGTTGCGCAAATACAACTGCGTGTTCAAGTGCTGGCTGTAGAGGGTATAGTCAGAACCAAGCAGCGGGGTTAATTCGGGCAAGTCGAAGCGCCCCAGCAAGATAATCTCCGGCTGGTAGGCTGCCACCAGGCGGGCGAGCTCCTGCTGTGGCAGCTCGCCGCTGACCAGGCGCTTGGAGGTCAGCACCGCTAGCTCGGGGGGGACGAGGATCTCGGCGCGAAAAGCATACATGGGAAGATCGGTGAACATCCAGTTAGCATAAGGCTGGTAGGGAGCGATTTCGTCGAGAATAACCTGCTCACGCACCGGATGAGCTTGCTGCAGGGCGATGAAATACGGCTGATGGTTGAATTCGTCCAGGACAGGCGGCAGGCGCAGCCAGACCAGGGCAACCGCCAGGCCCAGCACTGCCAATCCATAGACCCTGTTCCACGGAGCGATCTTTACGCGACGTACAGCCTGCCCGCCGAGTTGGAACAGGTCGCCGAGCGCGCCGGCAGCCAGGATACAGGCTGGAACGGTGATCAGTAAGAGCTGGTGGTACCAGATTGGGGTGTGGAAAGCCAGGAAGATGAAGGCGCTGCACATCCAGGCCAGAGGGTAGAAAGCCAGCCAGCGTTTACACCGCAGCGCGCTCCAGCTCCCCAGCAAAGCCAGCGCCAGCAGGGGCAGAGCGGCGCTCAATAAATCCCAAAAAGAATAGGGGTTGTAGCTGGTCTCCCCGGCGGCGAGGTGTGGTACGATCAATTGCGCCAGGTGGGCGGGACCGATCACCAACAGGGTAAAGCCGGCGGCCACCAGGCCAAAGGCCGCGCTCCATAACAGAGCCGGTGGGAGCAGCACTGCCAGGATGGCGCGCCAGGGTTGAGTATATACCTGTGCATGCTGCGCCGCTCTAGACACCCGCATGGCAGCCTCGATGCAGATGCCAGCCAGGAAGATGGGCGCCAGCAGGCCCGTGAACAACTTGGTCATCACCGAGAAGCCCAGAAGCGCGCCGGAAACCAGCAGCCATTGGAAGCGTTGGCTGCTATGCCAGGCTGTGAGCGCCGCCAGGGATAGACCGGCCAGGGCAATGGCAGGCAGCCCAATCATGACCGAGGTGCTGAGCGCAGGGACGGACGGTGCCAGTAAGACCAGAAAAACACACAGCAAAGCAGCCCAGACGCCCCACACCTTGTGCACAAAGTAAGCCAGACAGCCCACCAGCAGACTGGCGAGCATCAATACCAGGTTGCGGGCTGCGTGCAGGTCCTGCTCCACCCAGCCAAATAGCTGCGCCAGAGCCAGGGTAAAAGCCGGCGGCTGGTCGCTCCAGATATCCTGATAAAGTGAGTAGCCGCTCTGCACCAGCCTGGCTTTGATCAGGTTGACGCCCTCATCGGTATCAGCCTGGAAAATCGTGCGGTGAGGGTAGAACACAAACAACACTGCAAAGTAGAGCAATGCTGCCAGGTAGGGGATAGCCAGTCTCAGTGGCGCAGCGGATCGCATAATGATGACCTCGGTTTGCGCAGCACCTATATCGGAGCCACGCCGAGATGATTCTAACCCATCCGCGGCGCCTTGAGCGGACGAGGTTGGCGCTCCGCGGAGTAATTCTATTAGGAGGTGCACCGTTCAGGTAAAATCGCTGGCTAGGTATCTAAGGCATATCCAAATTTAGTTACACATATCTGCCTATCAATATTGTGTGCCATACGCGCCGTTAATGCAGATAAAATAGTTGTGATGGTCCAGTGCATCCAGCACAGTCGGGACAGCTAGCGCCGACCTGCCGATCACCCAATGGAGTTCAGGATTTATGGTCGATACCCAGCCACTCAAGCAGCTTCTGGTGGAACCCAATGAAATTGAGGAGCTAAAAGTTCCCCAGAGTATTATTATCGACTTGATCTTCCGCCTGCTTTTTAATGAAGGCAATGTCTCTCTGACGCGCTTCAACGAGGTGCTGAAGATCTCCAGCCGCATCATTGATAACCTGCTGCTATGGATGCAAAAGGAGCACCTGGTGGAAGTCTCCAGAGCCAGCGGGGACCTGGGCCGCCTGGCATACGTCTATACCCTGACCCAGGCCGGTGAGCAGCGCGCGCGCGATTCCTTCGAGCGCAGCCAATATATCGGACCGGTGCCGGTGCCCATCCAGAACTACAACGAAGGGATTGAATTGCAGTCCCAACAGCGCCGCTCGGTGGATTCAAAGCAAGTAAATGAAGCTCTGCACCTGCTAACCCTGCCGGGGGATTTTCACCGCCGCATTGGTCCTGCCATCAACACCAGCTCGTCCCTGTTCCTGTACGGCCCCCCTGGGAACGGCAAAACCACCATCGCCCAGGTGATCGCCGGGCTGATCGGCGGCAGCGACCCGATCTGGATTCCCTATGCCGTCACCGCCGGGGGGCAAATCATCCAGATCCACGACCGCCTGGTGCACCGCCAGGTCACTCCGGAGAATGGGCGTGCCGGTGGGGTGAGCCGCGTCGACCGGCGCTGGGCGCTCTTCGAACGCCCGGCAGTCATGGCGGGCGGCGAGCTGAATATGGAAGCCCTGGACCTGCGCTTCGACCCCATCGCCAAAATGTATGAAGCGCCTTTGCAGATGAAAGCCAATGGGGGCATGTTCCTGATCGACGACTTTGGGCGCCAGCAGGTCAGCCCCAGTAAGCTGCTCAACCGCTGGATTGTGCCGCTGGAAAGCCGGGTGGACTTCCTGCGCCTGAATACGGGGCAAACCATCGTGGTGCCTTTCCGCATGCTGCTGGTCTTCTCCACCAACCTGGATCCCAATGAATTGGTGGATGAAGCCTTCCTGCGCCGCATCCAGCTCAAGGTGGCGGTCAATGGGCCGGACGAGCGCTTATTCTTCCAGGTTTTTGTGCAAAACTGCCGCGAACATAATATCCCCATGGATAAGGACATGTTCGTGTACCTGCTGCAGACCTGGTATCGTAAAACGGGGCGCGCCATCCAATTTGTGCATGCCCGCGATCTCCTGCGCACGATCCAGGCGCTGTGCGTTTACGACAACACACCACCCCGTCTGAGCAAAGAATTGATTGACGAAGCCTGCCGGGCGTACTTTGTGGAGTGATCTTTGGTATACTTACTTCGTGACCTATCCGTTCCAGATCACTCTCGAAATCCAACAAGCTAACCAGGCAATTGAACAAGCGCGGGAGCAAATCGAACAACTGCTGCTGCCCAAACTTCAGGCTGAGCGCCTGCGCACACAGGCGCGCGTGCGTGCAGCGCATTTCTCCACCTGGCTGGATGGCAGCAGCCTGAGCCTGGACGAAGCCATCACGGTGCTAATCGACGGGCATAAACTGCGCGGGCGTGAAGTAGATGTCCTGCAATTGAAGCGCGCTTACCAGGCCCTGGAACAGATAGAGGCATGGAGTACGCAGGCCGCGGCGCTGGATAAAGAGCATATCCGCAAGCTACACGCAGTGCTCGCCGCCGGACGGCGCGCCAAAGCCTCCCCTTACCTTCCAGAACCGCACATCTCAGCCCGCATGGCAGAATTGGTCGCCTGGCTGAACCAGCCTGAGATCGACCAACCCACTTCGCTGCCAGGCGGCATGCTGCCTGGACCCCTGCTGGCGGGCGTCGCGCACTACCAGATCAATGCCATCCAACCCTTCTCCGGCTTCAATGCGCGCCTGGGGCGCTCCCTGGCGACCTGGGTGCTCTACCGGGGTGGATATCTGCTGCTGCGTTGCGGCGCGCTGGAGGAATTCCTGGCGACTGACGTGCCCGCCTATCATGCTGCCGCAGCCGCGCCCGACCTGACCATCTGGCTGAGCTATTTCTGCACACGCCTGGCGGCAGCGTATGCCAGCGCCGCTCTCGAAGTGAGCCAGCTTGCCAGCTCGTCCAGCACGCCACCCACTACAGAGGCTTCCACCCTCCCCCAACCGGATAAGCGCGCTATGCGCGTGCTGCGCTTATTCGCCACCCAAAACGAAATCGCCGCCAAAGACGTGATGCGCCTGCTGGGGTTACCGCCGCGCCAGGCCAGCGAGCTGCTGGAAGCCTGGGTAGCCAAGGGCTGGCTGGCGCCTGCCGAGGCGCGTTACCACCTGTCGGCCGACTTCAAACGCAATTTTGATCAAATCATGCAACAAAACAGCTAAACCGTTACGCTCAAGAAAGAAAACTCGCCATGTCCATCATCACCAATACCTTGCGCGCCATCCGGTTCACCGGCCTGCGGGTTGTATGGCTCAGTGCGCTGTACAGCTTGCGACGGGCCATGGGCCGACCTGCGCCAGAACCTCAGCCAGCAGACTGTGTACTGATCCCGGGCGGCTTGCTGCGCGGCGAACCCGATGCCAGCGGCCTGACCCTGCACTACGCGCATGCCCAGTTGAGGGTGGATTTCCTTGACCCGGGCATCGTGCGCCTGGATTGGAGCCCTGGAGTATCTCTGCCGCCATACGCCATCGCCCGGACGCAATGGCCTGACCCACACCTACACATCCGTGAGACATACTCCGGCTGGCGCCTGACCAGCACCGAGCTGGACCTGCACCTGACTCGCGATGGCGCGGTGGAATTTTCGGATGGCCAGGGGCATTTGCTGCAGCGCGCCGATCCGCCGCTGCATTCAATGACCGACGCGCTCTACCCCGGCCCGGCCTGGCTGGCACGCGCCAGCCTGCCGCAGGAGGCGTGTGTGATCGGGCTGGGCGAGCAGAGCGGCCCGCTCAACCTGCGTGGCGGGCGCTTCCAGCTGTGGAATACCGATCCAGGCGGCGCGTATGGCCCCGGCGACCAGCCGATCTACGCCCCGCTGCCGGTGTACTACACCCTGCAGCCCGATTGCGGCTACCTGATCTTTTATGAGAACAGTTTCCCGGCCGATTTCCAATTCGACGCCGACGCAGCTCCCGGACAGGCGCAGGCCTGGTTCAGCGGCGGGCGGCTGCGTTATTATTTCATCCCTGGCGCACCGGCCACCTGCCTGGAACGCTTCAGCGAGCTGACCGGGCGCGCCCCCTTGCCGCCGCGCTGGTCCTTGGGCTACCACCAATCGCGCTGGAGTTATGAGGATGAAGCCGATGTGCGCGCAGTGGCAGGCGGCTTTCGCCAGCGCGGCTGGCCGCTCAGCGCCATCCACCTGGATATCGATTATATGGAAGGCTTCCGCGTCTTCACCGTGGACCGCCAGTGCTTCCCCGATCTGAAACAGCTTACCGCAGACCTGGAGCAGGACGGCGGGGTGAAGCTGGTCACCATCATCGATCCGGGCGTAAAACGCGACCCCCATTACCAGGTGTGCCAGGAAGGGCTGGAGAACGGTTATTTCGCCAGCGACGCCAAGGGCGGCGCATACCCGGGTGTGGTCTGGCCGGGCGAGGCTTACTTCCCCGATTTCACCAACCCGGCCGCGCGCCGCTGGTGGGGCGACCAGTATCCTATCCTGCTTTCACAGGGGATTGCCGGCATCTGGCATGACATGAACGAGCCTGCCACCTTCAGCGCCGTGGGCGACCCCAGCCTGCCGCCGGACGTGCGCCATATTATGGAAGGACAGGGCAGCGACCACCGTCAGGCGCATAACCTGTATGGCTTGCTGATGAACCGCGCCGGATACGAGGGCTTGCTGCGCCATGCTCCCCAGCGCCGCCCCTGGCTGCTCACCCGCTCTGGCTGGGTGGGGCTGCCGCGTTATGCCTGGCACTGGACCGGCGACAGCGAATCGAGCTGGGAATCACTGCGCATGGCGCTGCGCACCGTGCTGGGGTTGGGACTGTGCGGCTGGCCGTACAGCGGGCCGGATATTGGCGGCTTCGATGGTAATCCAGATGCCGAGCTGTTCACGCGCTGGTTCCAGGCTGCCAGCCTACTGCCGTTCTTTCGCGGGCATTCCTCGCGCAGCGCAGCGCGGCGCGAGCCCTGGTTATACGGCGAGCCCTACAGTGAGATCATTGGCCACAGCCTGCACCTGCGCGCCCACCTGCTGCCCTATCTCTATACCCTGGCCTGGCAGACCTCGCAGAATGGCTGGCCGCTGGTGCGGCCGCTCTTCTGGGACCATCCCAGCGAGCGCCGCCTGTGGGAAGTGAGCGATGCCTTCCTGCTGGGCGATGCCTTGCTGGCTGCGCCCGTGCTGGAGGCGGGGCAAATTGAGCGCGGCGTGGTACTACCGGCTGGCGAATGGCGCGATTACTGGAGTGGGGCGCGCTACCGCGGCCCAGGGCAGGTGCGCCTGGAAGCCCGCCTGGAAACCTTGCCCTTGCTGGTGCGAGCAGGCACGATCGTGCCTGTGGATGTGTCACACAGCCTGCTGCAATACGACCTGGAGGAAGACGCGTCGCAAGAGCAGCCCCTGACGCAGCCTGGTTACCAGCCCGGCCTGGAAATCACCCCGGATGCCAGCGGACGCGCCTCAGGGAAGTGGTACACAGACGCCGGGGATGGCCCAGCAGACGCCCCCGGACGGCTGGATGAATTCCTGCTCGAAGCGGTGGGCGGCGCCTGGGCGCTGAGCCGCAAAAGCACTGGCGATTACCCATACGGCGAGGGTGAAATTGAGCTGCGCTGCCGCGGGGATTTCAAGCCCGTGCGCGCCCGTGTGGATGGCGAGCATCGCGCGGTGGTGGAAGGCGTGCTGCGCGCCCCGGCGGGCTTCCAGGAGATTATCTTCTGGGGGGAATAGCAATCATGCTATACTAAAATTATGGCCCCTTATTACGACGATACCGACCCGAAAATCGAAGCACTGCAGGTCGAGCTACTGCGAGCACTGCCGCCCTGGCGAAAAATGGAGCTGCTAGCAGAACTGAATGCGTTTGCTCGGGAACTGGCGTTGAGCGGCTTACGCACACGTTTACCTCAAGCAGGTGAGGCTGAGCTCTCTCGTCGTCTGGCAGATTTATTACTTGGGATAGAAACGGCGCGTAAATTATTCGGAGAAAATGATGTTGCACAATGAGCCAGCCCAGGTTACGTCAATCGTTACCAGTGTCCTCGAAGGGCTGGGTATTCGTTATCTGATTGGGGGTTCTTTAGCCAGCACGATTTATGGCATGGTCCGTATGACCCAGGACTCAGATATTATTGCCGATCTCAAACTCGAACAGGTTAATCCCTTTACCGCCGCGCTCATTAAGGATTTTTATCTTGATGAAGAAATGATCTATCAAGCCATTGCTCAACGGTCCAGTTTTAATCTTCTTCATCGTACGAGTTTTTTCAAAGTTGACATTTTCATCCCCAAAACACGCCCTTTCACAGAGCAACAATTTGCTCGCGCCCGGAGGCAGGTCTTATGGCTTGAACCACCAGTAGAAGCCTTCGTCTCATCTCCAGAAGACACCTTGCTGGCGAAATTAGAATGGTATCGAATGGGAGGCGATGTCTCTGATCGTCAGTGGCGAGATGTGCTAGGAATCATAGAGGTGCAGGGAGCTGCGCTCGATCTTGTCTACTTGCGGCAGTGGGCGATGGATCTGGAAATCGCCGATTTACTTGAACGCGCATTACAAGAAGGTACATTATGATCACCCCCGCCTATATCGCTGCTCATAGGCACTCCATCCATCACCGCGCTGAGATCCTGAAAAGCGAGCTCTGCGGCTGTTTTCACTGCCTGGCGATATTCACTGCCCGTGAGACTGAAGACTAGACCGACTGGTTCAATGGGATCGGTGAAACAGCGCTTTGCCCGAAGTGCGATATCGATTCCGTAATAGGCTCTACCTGCGGTTATTCAATAACGGTGAACTTTCTAAATCAGATGCGTGAATACTGGTTCCAGCCTGCTAGTTCCAACTAGCCGATTTTTTACAGGGGGTAAAGAACAATTAGTCAAATTTACAGTTTAGGCTTAAAGTGTAAATATGGATACTCCATATTTACAGTTAAGGCCATAAGTGTTAATAAGGAATATCTGAAAAAGCTCGAAAATACCGGAATGGTGCGCGAGATCACCGGTCATGGGCGCAACCGCATCTTTCAGGCGGACGAGATCTTTCAGGCTGTGCAGGGTAACGGGTAGCAACTTTTCGCGCCTCCATCACCCAAAAACCCGGTTTGTGCGTACAATTGAGGTGTCCCAATCACAAGGAGGTCCTATGGATTTCAACCGCTATTTCACCAACGCTGAGCTGGAAAGCACCCTGCGTGAGTGGGCTGCTGCGTACCCCAATATCCTCAAGCTCAGCACATTGGGCAAAAGCTACCAAAAAAAGCCGCTCTGGCTGCTAACCATCACCAACCCGCGTACAGGCCCTGACACCGAGAAGCCCGCCATGTGGATCGATGCCAATATCCACGCCACGGAGATCACCGGGACCACCACCGTTCTAATGCTGGCGCACACCCTGCTGACCGGTTTTGGCGCAGACGAGCGCCTGACGCGCCTGGTGAATACCAGCACCTTTTATATTGCCCCGCGCCTAAACCCGGATGGAGCCGAATGGGCGATGAGCACCCCGCCGCGCTTCATCCGCTCGGGTGTGCGCCCTTACCCCTATATGGATAAAGACGAAGGTCTGCACGAGCAAGATATCGATGGCGACGGGCGTGTGCTGCAAATGCGCCTGCCCGACCCCAACGGCGATTGGAAGATCAGCAGCCTGGACCCGCGCTTGCTGGAAAAACGCCAGCCGTACGAACACGGTGGCCAGTATTACCGCATCCTACCCGAAGGGCTGATCGAGGACTATGATGGGGCTTTGATCAAGCTGGCGCGGGATTACGAAGGGCTGGATTTCAACCGCAACTTCCCCTTCGAATGGCTGCCAGAAGGCGAGCAATCCGGTGCCGGGCCGTACCCTGCTTCCGAGCCGGAGATCAAGGCGGCCGTGGATTTTGTGACTTCACACAACAATATCAATTTCGCCATCACCTACCACACCTTCAGCCGGGTGATCCTGCGCCCCTTCTCCACCCGCCCGGACGACGAGCTGGAAACTGAAGACCTGTGGGTGTTCAAAAAGATCGGCAAGATTGGCACGGAGCTGACCGGCTACCGCTGCGTTTCCACGTACCACGATTTCAAATACCATCCCAAGAAGGTGACCTATGGTGCCTTCGATGATTGGGTCTACGATCACCTGGGGGCGTACGCCTTCACGGTTGAATTATGGGACCTGCCCACCGAGGCCGGGATCAAAGAGCGCAATTTTATCGAATGGTTCCGCGATCACCCGCACGCAGAAGACGCGCAGATCCTGAAGTGGGTGGATGAAAACGGCGATCCAGGCGCATATGTTGACTGGTATCCTTTCGAGCACCCCCAGTTAGGACCAGTGGAGCTGGGCGGCTACGATTACCTGTACACCTGGGGCAACCCACCGCACAAATGGATCGGCGCAGAAGCAGCGCGCAATGTACAGTACCCGCTGGCCCTGGCAGAGATGCTGCCGCGCCTGGAAGTGCTGCGCCTGAAAGGCGAACGCCTGACAGACGGTCGCTATCACGTGGAGCTGGTGGTGGAAAATGGCGGTTTTTTGCCCACCATGAGCAGCGAGCAGGCTCGTAAGCGCAAGGCGGTGCGCCCGGTGCGCGTGGAGCTGGAGCTACCCAAGAGCGCCAGTCTGGTCAGCGGCAAACTGCGCCAGGAGCTGGGACACATGCAGGGGCGCAGCAATAAGCTGGACGGCTTCTTCTCCTGGGGCGTGACCAGTACGGATAACCGCGCCCGCGTGGAGTGGGTGGTGCAGGCGCGCAAGGGCAGCAAGCTGAAAGTGAAAGTGCTCAGCGAGCGCGCCGGCACGCTGGAGCACGTTTTGGTATTGGAATAAATAATTTACCCTCACCCCGTCCCTCTCCCTGAAGGGAGAGGGACAGATAGATCTGAAATTGGAGGTGTTCGATGTCCGATCTGGTTCAGGAAAAAGTCAATCAGGCGATCCAAATCCTGCAGGAGAAGAATATCGACTGCTGGCTGACCTTTGTGCGCGAGACCTCAGCCGGAGGCGATCCGGTGCTGCCCCTGATCTACGGGCACGACCTCACCTGGCACAGCGCCCTGATGCTGACGCGTGAAGGCGAGCGCTATGCCATCGTGGGAGCGTTTGAAGCGGAAACCGCCCGGCGCACCGGCGCGTATAGCACCGTGATCCCCTACCACGAAGCGATCAGCCGCTCGCTGCTGCACACGCTGGAGCGCATCAACCCCAGCAAGATCGCCATCAATATCTCCGAGGATGATGTGCTGGCGGATGGGCTGACTGTGGGCATGCACCGCACCCTGCTGCACTTCTTCGATGGCACGCCCTGGGAGCAGCGCCTGGTCTCGGCGGAGGAGATCAACCGCGCCTTGCGCGGGCGCAAAACACCTGGCGAAGTGCGCCGCTTGCGGGCAGCGATCGATGCCAGCCAGGACATCTTCGCCAGGACATTCGATTACGCCCAGCCGGGGATGAGTGAAAAGCAAATCAGCGATTTCATGCACACCACGCGCCGCGAGCTGCAGCTGCACCCCGCCTGGGATTTCCACGATTGCCCGACGGTGAATGCGGGACCCGATTCGCCCGTTGGACATGTCGGCCCCAGCCCGATCAAGCTACAGCGCGGGCAGCTCCTGCACATCGATTTTGGGGTCAAGAAGGAACATTATTGCGCCGATCTGCAGCGCGTGGCGTATTATCTGGCTCCTGGCGAGACCAAAGCGCCTGAGCCCGTGCAGCACACCTTTGATACCGTGGTGCGCGCCCTGCAGGCCGCGGTAAGCGCCATGAAGCCGGGCATCACCGGGCTGGAAGTGGACCAGATTGCACGCGGCATCATCACCAGCGCCGGTTATCCGGAGTACAAACACGCCACCGGGCATCACCTGGGGCAGCTTACCCATGATGGCGCTGGCGTGTTAGGCCCGGCCTGGGAGCGCTACGGTGGCACGCCCTTCTACGCCCTGGAAGCCGGGCATGTGTATGCCGTTGAGCCGGGTGTGGCCGTGCCGGGATATGGATACATTGGCCTGGAGGAGGATGTGCTGGTCACCGCAAAGGGCGCCGTCTTCCTCAGCGACCCGCAGACGGTGCTGATGGTTAAGTAAAAGGAAATCACGATGTCTGATTTTTCTGAAATCCTACCCGCAAAAAAACAGATCGCCTTGATCGCCCATGATGCCCGCAAAGATGATCTCCTGGAATGGGTGAAATTCAACAAGGATCTGCTTGGCTACCATTCCCTGTACGGAACGGGAACCACCGGCAAGCTGGTGATCGAAAAAACCGGTCTCGAAGTGACGCGCCTGCGCTCCGGCCCATTGGGCGGGGATATGCAGATGGGCGCCAAGATCGCCCAGGGCGAGATCGACCTGTTGATCTTCTTCTGGGATCCGCTGGAGCCGCAGCCGCACGATCCGGACGTGAAAGCTCTGCTGCGCCTGGCGGTGCTGTTTAATATCCCCACCGCCTGCAACCGCGCCACCGCTGATTTTTTGATTTCCTCCCCATTGATGGTGATGCCTTATGAGCGCAACCTGCCCGATTTTGACAAGGTAGCTGAGGACCTGTTCGAAGACGAGGATGATTAATGTGTGAATTCTGCACCGAACACGGCGAAGGTAAAGCCTGGTACCTGGCGCTGAAGAATTATTCCCAGGACTTGCTCAGCCAGGACGGCCGGCGCGAGCACATCCGCGCCTTCTTCACCGATTTCGAGGCGCGCACCGCCCGTTCCCTGCCCATGCTGGACGCCGTGCAAGCCATGCCATTTGTGCCGGAGATCGTCACCCGTCGCGTGGTTGCCAACCAGAAGAAGACCCACTTTGGGCAGGTGGTGCCGCTGCAAGACGTGGACCTGATCCTGGACCAGATGAGCAGCGCCGTGCGCATGCCGTGTGTATGCCGCAGCATGACCACCGGCTCGCGCCAGATGCGCTACTGCTATGGGCTGAACCTGGACCCAGACGCCATCCTGGGCGACCTGCCCGATTACGGCGAGCACCTGGAATACCTGAGCGTGGAGGAGGCGCGCGCCGCCATCCACAAGCTGGATAAAGAAGGCCTGGTGCACTCGGTGTGGACCTTCGACACGCCCTTTATCGGCGGGCTATGCAACTGCGACCAAGACTGCATGGCTTACCGCATGCAGATTGGCGCAGGCATCACCCAGACCTTCTTCCCGGCGGAGTACACGGCGCTGATCGACTGGGAGGCCTGTTCGGGCTGCAAGCTGTGCCGCTCGGCCTGCCCATTCGGGGCGGTGCGCTACTCCGCCAGCGACGACCGCTGCCTGGTGGACCCCAACCTGTGCTACGGCTGCGGGGTGTGCATGACGACCTGCAAACGCGACGCCATCCAGCTCGTGCCGCGCCAGCGCCTGATCGAATGGCGCCGGCGGCAGCCGAATCCAGGTGCCCACCATGTGCATGTGAGCGCCTGCACTGACCCGCTGGACTGCCTGGCGTGCCTGAAGGCCTGCCCAGCGCAGGTGTTCGTGGTCGCCCCGCAGAAAGGCCGCACCACAGGCGTGCGCGCCGCAGATTGGCGCGTGCATGCCGTGCTAGAATCACGCTGTACCGGCTGCAATGCCTGTGTGGAGGCCTGCCCGCAGGGCGTGATCGAAGTACATTAACCCTGACCGCCCCGCCAACCACCCCCAACCGTCGAGCTCATGGCGTATGTTACAATCCTGGCGTGAAAATCAACCCGCATAGATCCTGGATCAGCCACCTGCTGGCCTTTTTGCTGTTATTGGGGCTCAGCTTCGGGATTGCTGCCCCATTCCTGCGCCTGTACTGGGACGATTGGCCGATCGTGGCGGCGGCGCGCCTGCAGGGCGTGCAGGCCTTCTGGGAATTCTACCGCTACGAGCGCCCGCTCTCAGCCTGGAGCTACACCCTCACCATCCCCGTGCTGGGCACCCACCCCCTGACCTGGCATATCTTCAGCCTGCTCCTGCGCTGGCTGGCTGTGGTGGGTTTCTGGTACGTGCTGCAGTTGATCTGGCCGGGCCGCCGCCGGGAAGCTACCTGGGCGGCGCTTTTATTCGCCATCTACCCCATCTTCACCCAACAAGCGGTAGCGATCACCTTCAACCAGCAGTGGCAGATCTATGTGCTGTATTTCCTATCGGTAGGCGCCATGCTGCTGGCCTTGCGCAGACCGCGCTGGTTCTGGCCGCTCACTTTACTCAGCCTGGCGAGCATGCTGCTGCACATGGTGACCATGGAGTACCTGTGGTCGCTGGAGCTGCTGCGCCCGGTTTTTTTGTGGCTGGCAGTCCCCGGCAGCGCGCCCGCCCTGCTGCGCCACAGCCTGGGCAAAGTCGTCAAGTCCTGGGCGCCTTATCTGCTGGGGCTGGGCGGGGTGTTTGCCTGGTGGTTTAACTTCCAGCGCAACCTGCCCGAATCGCATACCGCCGAGCTGATCATCAACTCCGAGAGCGCCACAGCAGGCCTGGGGCCGCTGGCGCTGATCTTACAACTGGCGCAAGCCATGCTGCAGGACCTGATCCACAATCTGCTGGGCGCCTGGTACCAGACCATCACGCCGGAGAGCCTGGCGCTGTCGGACCGCTCCGTTTTGCTCTCCCTGGCGATTGGTTTCGTCACTGCAGCGGGGGTATTTTTCTTCCTGCGCTGGAGCTATGGGCAATCCTCACCTGCCAACCCGGAAATGGCCCCCGCAGCGCGTTCAGATTGGTGGAAGCCAGCCGCCGTATTGGGTCTGATCTGGACGGTGTTGGGGCCGCTGCCGGTATGGCTTATCGATCGCCAGTCCTTGTTGGGCTTGCAGAGCGGCCGCTTCGCCCTGGCAGCCCTGCCGGGGATGTCGCTGCTGATCATCGCCCTCCTGGAAGCCTTCACGCCGCGCCGCCTGGCCAAAATCCTGCTCGTGGCCGCCCTGGTCGGCGCATCCACCGGCTATCACCTGCGCGTGGCCGTCTCTTATTACCGCTCCTCGCTGAGCCAGAACAGCTTCTTCTGGCAGCTTTACTGGCGCGCCCCCGGCCTGCAGCCAGGCACCGCCCTGCTCTCGGCCGACGAACTGTTCCTATATATGGGGCGGCGTCCCACCAGCATCGCTCTTAACCTGCTTTACCCGCAGCCGTTTGGTACAACCCAGGCCGGCTACTGGTTCCTTGAGCTGTATCACGATGTCGGACCCCTGCAAGTACCCAGGCTGGCGCGCGAGAAACCATTCAACGATTCCTTCCGCACCTTTGAATTCAACGGCTCCAGCCTGAACAGCCTGGTGATGTACTTCAAACCCGGCGGCGGGCGCTGCCTATGGGTGCTCTCACCCGACGATAGCGGACTGCTCGAGCTGCCGGAAATCACCCGCCAGGCGCTGCCGGTGGCCAATTTGAGCCGTATCCTGCCCCAGCCAGCCGGCCCCGGCGGCCCGCCGGTGGAATTATTCGGCGCGGAGCCGGAGCATAGCTGGTGCTATGTTTACCAGAAAGCCGAGCTGGCGCGCCAGCAGGGCCTGTGGGGGGAGGTCATCGAGCTGGGTGAACAGGCTGCCCAAAAAGGTCTCTCCCCGGGCAACCCGTATGAAAAGCTGCCGTTCATTGAAGCCCAGGCGCGCAGCGCAAGCTGGCAGGCAGCTGTGGCGCAAACCACGACCGCCTGGGAAGCCAACCCGGACCTGGCGCCGCGCCTGTGCCTGGCATGGGAGAAATTCCTGGAAGGCGCTACGCTGGGGAGCGAAGACCGCCAGGCTGTGAACGGGCTGTTAGAGAGCATGGCCTGCCCGCAGGGCACGATCGAAGGTTACTGAGCCATCCGAGTTTGAGACTTTTAGTTGCTGACCGACAAATCACTGGTCGGGTGATCTTGCAGCAAGTGATATCCAAAACCCAGCCCCAGCAACAGAAAGGACGACACTCCAACCCAACCAAGCATGCTGATGTCAACGGTTAACTGTCCCCACAGTGTAACCACAAAGCCGATCAGATTCCCGACCCCAAGGCCGATCACAATCGCCCGCAGAGATTGCGATCCGGGGTCGTTTTTAGCGAGCCATAGGATCAGACCCAGCATGAAGAAAACCACACCCAACATGCGGGCGATGTAAATCCCACCCGAATCCAGAGTAATCCCATATAATCCCCACATCTGAGCCGGCAACAGCAGAAACCCGGCCCCCCAGACCAATGAGAGCACAGCCATGACCAGAATCAAGGGTTTGAGTTTCATCATTTCACTCCCCCGATATGTCGTCGTTTTGTGCAGGCAGGACAACGTCCTGGCAAAGCGTTGCGCAGGACGTTGTCCCCGCCCACCGATCTTGTTCAATCAATCACTGCCATGGATCAACAAGACCCCTTCTGCCAGAGTGCCTGCTACGGGCTGCTGACCACCACATAAGTAGGCGAAGTTTGCCAATACCGTGGGTGGCAGGTAACTCAGCGTGCCTTTGCTGAACATACCTTTAAGATCCGGCCCATAGCCCTGTAACCGGGCAATACCCTTCGGTCCATCTTCCGTGATCTGGACCGTCCATTTGCCCGCCCAGTAACCATCCTTATCCGTGGGATAGATCTCCAGGCTACCAAAATAGGTGCCCAGACCTAAAATAGGGTCAAAGATATTAGCATTGCCCACGATCTGACCTGTCCCCTCAAAATACTGAAGGGCTTCGCCCTCGGAAATGATCACAGACTGCAGGATCCTGCCCCGCAGATGTACGATCCCATCATCACTCACCCAGGTCTTTCCTTCCTGGTATGAGCAGGCAATGTTGTAGTTTTTGAATGGGATACGCTCTGCGCCTGCAACCGCCGGCTGAACTGCCAGGGATACGGCAAACAGGCTGAAGACAACCACCAGCATGATGATCACGCCTAAACGAAAGATATTCTTGTTCATTTTTGCCTCCTGAGAAAAAACATATCCGAACCGATGGTTAGACCTTTGAGCTAACCATTGCGCAAAAGCCTTGTGTGCGCCATTTTCACTCCCTGTGATTAGGAACTCCTTTCCCTGGTCTGGTTGTTTCCTGGAATTGCTGGCATTTTTTGCTGATCAGTTCCACCGGTGGTCTTTTGATCCGGTAAATCCAGGCTCCAACCGGCTTTAACCGACCGGGTAACCGATGAAATCGACTGGGTTGGGAACATGTGCGCCTCCCGTCTCCTGATCAACAAAATCCCCAAAAAACCGCTCAGCACCAGCCCTACATCTTCATAAATCCCGATGGTGATCCACAAGAATCCAGACAAGGAGTAGCAGAAAGGTATCACCAGCAAGGCTTTTGGCAACTTCCGGTTAGTCAACAAGAACAACCCAAAGGTAAAGATGATTAATGGGCAAGGGGTCAGACCAAAGGGTGGCGTGCGCGGATAGATATGCCCAACCAGCATGCCCACCAGGGGATAACCCACCAGTGCATACAGGAGCATGGCAATCCCAACCCAGGTGTATGGTCTGGAATAGGTGCCAAACGATATCGTGGCATGTAGCAGGTGGGGCAGAAAAAGCAAGCCCTGGATCACAAACATCACACAGAACAGGTATGCAGGCGTAAAACCCTGCAATGCACTGGGAAGCCAGAACATCAAACCCACCCACAACCAGAAAAATGCCAGAATGGCAGCGATCCATCGGGACGCGGCCCTGATGGGGCGGAATGCGAGCAAGACGGCGACCATTCCGAGCACATAGGCGATGATTTGCATCGGCCAGACCTGCTGATTATAGGTTGCGAAAACTGCCAGCAATTGGTCTCCAGTAATCAAATTCAGGTTCCTTTATGATCAAAGAAAATAATCATCCTTCGTTTAATGAGCGGTGGATTCAAGACAGTGAACAAGACTTGAAGTAAATTCGGGTCAAAAACTAACCTGACAATACAATAAATGCGTATCCAAAACGTGGAGAAGAGATTTATCATGGAGGTCATGTATAATGAATTTAAGTATCCTCTCTTCGTTACAATTTACGGGGAGGTCTCTTGTGGCGAAGCTCTTGATCGCGTTGCTTGGACCCTTCAAGGTGGAGGTAGATGGGGGGCCTCTGACTGGCTTTCGTTCAGCCAAAGTGCGTGCTTTGCTGGCGTATTTAGCCGTCGAATCCGCCCGCCCCTGGTCGCGAGGCAGCCTGGCTGATCTTTTATGGCCTGATTTTCGTGAAGACCATGCTCAGAGCAACCTGCGCAATGCAATTGCCAACCTCCGCCACCTGATCGGCGACCAGAGCGCCAAAACACCCCTGTTGTTGATCTCTCAAAATACTCTGCAATATAATCCCCAAGGCTCAGCCTGGCTGGATGTGGCTGATTTTTGCGCCTTGCTGACGGCGTCCAACCCGGGTGGTCCTCTCACTTCCCAGGGAGCTGAATACCTGGAAAATGCCCTACAGCTCTACCGTGGAGAATTTTTGGAGGGCTTCGCAATAGATAGCGCACCTTTTGAAGAGTGGATTATCTTAAAATCAGAACACTTCCGCCTCCAGGTACTGGAAGCGCACCGCCGGTTGGTGGAACGCTACCGCCATACGGGCGACGTGGAGCGGGTGCTGCAGCATGCCCGCCACTGGGTTACCCTGGAACCCTGGGATGAGACTGCCCACCGGCACATCATGTGGGCATACCTGCACAAAGGCCAGCGTAATGCCGCCCTGGGGCAATATGAAACCTGCCGTACCCGACTGTTGCAAGACCTGGCGATAGAGCCAGAACCCGCTACGACCGAGCTATACGAACAGATCCGCAGTGGTCAGAGCGATGCCTTGGCCTTGAAAGCTGAGCAAATTACCATCACCCAGCCCAGCCAGATGCCGCCCTTCCTGAGCAGTCGACGCCCAGTTGAGCGTGAAGCGCCTCTGTTCGTCGCCCGGAGAACAGAACTTCAGCGCCTTAACGCCGAGCTGACTGCTACCCTGCACGGCGCCGGGCGCATGTTATTGGTCACTGGCGATCCCGGCAGTGGGAAAACGTCTCTGCTGGCAGAGTTTGGCCGTCAGGCCTTACTTCAGAACCCCCAGTTGGTGGTCGTTTGGGGCAATTGCAATGCATATACCGGCGAAGCAGATCCCTATTTCCCGTTCCGCGTGATTCTGCAAACCCTGGCAGGGGATCTTGAAGCGCGGGTTCTGGGAGGGGCAATGGCGCCTGAACATGCTGTGCGCCTGTGGCGCTTACTCCCAAAAGTCATCCAGAGGCTTCTGGAAGATGGGCCCGACCTCATTGACCGGTTCATTCCGGCTCGTGAGTTGCTTGCGACCACACAGGCTATACCTGGTGTCCAACCCGAGCTCCAGAATCGGGTGCGCAATCTACTCAGCCAGATGTCACCACCGCCCTCTCCAGCACAACTGAACCAGGCGGCCTTGTTCAGCCAGTACACCAAAGTCCTGAGCAGTTTATCGCTGGAGAATCCATTGGTGCTGATCCTGGATGACTTACAGTGGATCGACATTGAATCAGTAAACCTGTTCTTTCACCTGGCACGCAGACTTTCAAACAGCCATATCTTATTGCTCGGTGCATACCGCCCGCAAGAGGTTGCTATGGGCCGGCGCGGTGAGCGCCATCCACTGGCGGGGGTGATCCACGAATTACAGACCAGCCTGGGTGATCTCCATCTGGACCTGGAGCAAAGTGAGGACGACAATTTTATTGACGCGCTACTGGACAGTGAGCCAAATCAGTTCAGCAGCAATTTTCGCCAGATGTTATTGCGCCAGACGGGTGGAAATCCCTTATTCACCATCGAGCTGCTGCGCGGCATGCAACAGAAAGGAGAGATTTATCGCAATCCACAAGGCCGCTGGGTAGAAGGCACCCATTTAAACTGGGATGCGCTACCCGTGCGGGTAGAAGCGGTGCTTGAGGAACGTATCAGTCAACTGCCAGTGGACCACCAGGAATTGCTTAGCATTGCCAGTGTCGAAGGGGAGCAGTTCAGCGCTGAAATCCTGGCACGCCTGGCAAGGAAAGATGTGAGCGAAACGATCCGCATCTTGAGCCAGGAAATCAGCAAACGCTATCACCTGGTGATTGCGCAAAGCCGCAAACAAATCCAGTCTCAAACCCTTTCCCACTATCGCTTCCGCCATATCCTGTACCAAAAATATCTCTACCAGCACCTGGATGCAGTTGAAAGAGCACGCTTGCATGAACAGATCGGCTTGCACCTGGAAAAAATCCACACACAAGACACGGGGCAAAACTCCCAGGTCACCCTCCAGTTAGCACGCCATTTTGAGCTGGCAGGGATGGCAGGCAAGGCAGTGCCCCATTACGCCCTGGCGGGCAAACACGCCATGCAATTAAGTGCCAACCGGGAGGCGATTACCCATTTTGAGCACGCCATAAACCTACTTGATTCATTGCCAGAGACTGAAACCTGGGATCAGCAGCGCTTGAACCTGCACCTGAGCCTGGGACCACCTCTGATCGCGCTACAAGGTTGGGCAGCGCCAGAACTGGAAATGAATTACCGCCGGGCAGAACAACTCTGCCAGAAAATGGCGGATGACGCCCGCCTGATTCCAGCCTTGTGGTTTTTATCCATTTACCGGTTAGGACGCTCTGAGCATGAGCTGGTCAACCCCCTGCTTTCTCGCCTGGTTAAGCTGGCAGAGAAAATCCAGGAACCAGTTTTATTGTCGCTGATCAGCTTACACATTGTGCCCCTGTATCAGGGTAAGCTGGCGCAAGCACGGGGCATTTTAACCCGGACCAGCGAGTCGCGCGACCTGGAGCTGCAGCGTTCCGCGGCGTTACAATATGGTATGTCACCCACTGTGGTGGCACTGGCTTACCTGGGAAACTGCTTATGGCTGATGGGATACCCCGAACAGGCTGAGCAATCCGCTCAAGAAGCAATGGCGATGGCTGAACAGTTGCAAGTACCCATGACCACCTGTTACGCTCTCAGTCGCAAATGTTGGCAACAACTGATCACCGGTGAGTTAGAAGCCGCCCACAACTCGGCGGAGGAACTATTACAGGTCTCGTGCAAGTATGAGCTGCGCAACTTTGAGCTGGCCGCGCAGTTCTTCTTACGCTTTATCCATAGCCAGCAAGCTGAAGCGGTTGCGGCTGATCTGGAGGCCATGCACCAAGCAATGGAAGAATACCGGCGCCTGGGAACCATGCTCAATCGCACCACGTTTCTGAATTTATTTGCCCTCGCCTGCGCCACAAACGGAGATATCGAGCGCGGCCTGGAGAGTGTCGATGAAGCCATTAGCCTGGCACAACGCACCACAGAGCTTTGGTTTGCAGCAGAATCCTACCGCATAAAAGGTGAACTGCTCCGGTTACAGGCTCAAGATCCTCATGCACCGGTAGCTTTGCTTAAACAGGCGGAGAGCTGCTATGAAACCGCCCGTCAGATCGCCCGGCAACAGGGTGCCCGGCAGCTAGAACTGCGCGCGGTGATTAACCTTTGCCAGCTCTGGCACGATCAGGGTAAAAGCCAGTCCGGTATCACACATCTGGAGAAAATTCTAAGCCAGTTCAGCGAGGGTCTGCATACGCCTGATCTGCGCACGGGGTACGAGCTGCTGGAGAGACTTACAGACTAGTACTCATATTAAAAATGTTGGCTGAATGTTTTGTGCCAGGCGCAGTCGAAGATCAGGTTGCTCTGGTTGCATAGAGCGCGCCGTAAGGGATCATTTTGCGCTACGTCAAAGAGCGCCCAGGGCGGGGCATTCTGGCGCTGGCAAGCTTAATCATCTTAGTTATATACTCCAGATTGCTTCAGTCGCGCAGAGTGCTCCCTCGCAATGATATCCACGGTTTTTATGCTACAATCAGGCGCATACAACCACCTGAGAGGCAACCCCGGCCATGAAGAGCACCATCCAACCCGTCAAAGGCACACGCGATTTCTACCCCGAAGATATGGCGCTGCGCACCTACCTGTACAACGCGGCGCGCAAAGTCTCAGAATCCTTCGGCTACCAGGAGTACGACGCCCCCTTCCTGGAGACCATCGACCTTTACGCCGCCAAGTCCGGCGAGGAGCTGGTCAAGGAGCAGGCTTTCGTGTTCCCCGACCGCTCCGGTGACCTGATCACCCTGCGCCCCGAGCTGACCCCCTCGCTGGCGCGCATGATCGCCCAGCGGCAGAGACAACTGGCTTACCCGCAGCGCTGGTGGTCGTGGGGGCCGTTCTGGCGCTACGAGCGCCCGCAGAAGGGGCGCACGCGCGAGTTCTTCCAGTGGAATATCGACCTGCTGGGGGTCGATTCGCCCGAAGCCGACGCTGAGTTGGCTGCGGTTGCGGCCCGCTTTTTACGCGAAGTCGGACTGGCACCCGACCAGGTGCGGCTGTTGGCGAACAACCGCCGACTGATGGACAGCGAATTCACCCGCCTGGACATCCCGGTGGAGATACGCCCGGCAGTGCTGCGCCTGATCGACCGACGTGACAAGCTCTCCCCTGGCGAGTGGGCTGCTTACGCGGCGGAGATCGGCCTGAACGCAGCCCAGTTCGCCGGTTTACAGGCCATCCTGGCGGACAGCGAGCTGTATCGCAAATCCGACGAGCTGCAGCGCTTTTTCACGGCTGTGGAGGCCCTGGGCGTGAGCGATTACGTCCAGTTCGCCCCGCATATCATCCGCGGCCTGGACTATTACACCGGCATGGTCTTCGAGTGCTGGGACAACAACGGCGAGTTCCGCGCCATCCTGGGCGGGGGGCGCTACGACAACCTGGTGGGCGCGGTGGGCGGCGACCCGCTGCCCGGGGTGGGCTTCGCAATGGGTGACGTGGTGATGGGCCTGGTGTTGAAGAAATACGACTGCCTGCCTGCCGATCTGGCCGCGCCAACAGCAGAAGTGCTGGTGACGGTGTTCGACGAGAGTGGGCTGAGCGACGCCTACCGCACCGGAGCCATGCTGCGCCAGGGCGGATTGAACGTGGCGGTGTACCCCGAGCCCGCCAAACTGGGCAAGCAATTAAAGTACGCCGACCGCATAGGCATGCGCCTGGCAGTGGTGCTGGGCCCTGACGAGCGCGCCGCCGGCCTTCTGGCGATCAAGGACCTGAAATCCGGGGCGCAGGTGAACGTGCCCGAGGCGGAAGCGCTGGAATTTCTCCGCGACCAGTTAGCGGTACGCGACTGAGGAGCTTTTTAATGAAACCCAAAATCAGTCTGATCACGCTGGGTGTGACTGATCTGGTACGCAGCCTGAAGTTTTACCACGACGGGCTGGGCTTTCCAACGCACAATTATACTGAAGGCGAGGACGTGGTCTTTTTTGCGATGGAAGGCACCTGGCTGGCTTTGTATCCGAGAGATAAATTAGCCGAGGATGCCCTGGTTACATCAGAAGGCTCCGGTTTTACCGGCATTACCCTGGCTCACAACGTGGGCTCTGAAGCTGAAGTTGACCAGGTATTTGCCCTGGCGCTGGGGGCGGGCGCGAAAGCAGTGAAACAGCCTGTAAAAGTATTCTGGGGCGGCTACTCGGGCTACTTCGCCGACCCGGATGGCTACCTGTGGGAAGTGGCTTTCAATCCATTCACGGATCTGACCTGAGCCGGACAGCCCTGGTCGGCGATTCCGAATCATCGGAACATACAAGGATGGGTGGCATATGATTGAATTGATGAAAATGGAGGCTTTTCTGCACGCCGCCGAAAACCTGAGCTTTTCGGAAGCAGCCCGCCAGATGCATCTCAGCCAGCCTACCATCAGCCATCACATCAAGGGCCTGGAGCGCGAGCTGGGGGTCGAACTATTCGATCGCTCCAGCGCAGCTTTGCGCCTGACCGAGGCTGGGCGCATGCTGCTGCCCTGGGCGCATAAGCTGATCCGCCAATCGATCGAAATGCAGGAGATGATGGCCTCCTTCCAGGACAAAATTGTGGGGCATTTACGCATTGCCTGCAGCACCACCTCCGGAAAGTATATCCTGCCCCAGATGGCTGCCCGCTTTCACCTGCGTTACCCTTGGGTGCGGGTCACCATCCTGACCTGCACCGCCGAGCATGTCGTGCCGCGCCTGCTGGAAGAACAGGCCAATATTGGTGTGCTCAGTCGTGAAGCCGTTGAAGAGGATCTGGATTCGCAGGTGTTTTTCACCGATCGAATTGAGTTGATTGTCCCCTATTCACACCCCTGGGCGAAGCAGGAGGCTATCGAACCCTCCGACTTAATTGGCGCCCCTTTGATCCTGCGCGAGCCAACCTCCGGAACCCGGAAAGTGCTGCTCAACGAGCTGAGCAAGCACGATTTGCGTATCGACAACCTGGATATCTTTATGGAGGTGGGCAACGCCGAAGCCATTGTTGAAACCGTGGCAGCCGGATATGGAATCTCGTTTGTCTCGCGCCTCTCCGCCCAGTACGCCCTGGCACAGAAGAAAATCGTCCAGGTGCCGGTTTTGGGATTGGATCTGCAGCGACAGATCTATATGGTACGGCGGACGATTGAGCTTCCCAACCGGGCGCAGGAGACATTCTGGGGCTTCATTCACGATCCGTTCAACGCCGATCTGCTGCACCGGCCCGAAGAATAAAGCATTGTTTTCAGGCGTAAACCCAAAAAGAGATATTGCGGCTTTGACCACCGCAATATCTCTTTTTTTCCTGTCCCCTCTTCGCCCTAGAAGGTAAAGGTCATTCCTGCGCCTTCGGCTGCCATCAGGAACGGCGGGGCTTTCTCAATAATAATGCGCGGATCGCGCATATCCTCAGGAGTAACCCCCTTGTTCTCCAAAGCCAGCTCGCACAGCACCACCCGTGCGCCCAGATCGAGCATATCATTGAACAACTTCAGCGGGTTGGGCAGACCTTTGGGTTGGCCAAGCTTCTCCAGCTCGTCTTTGAGCACCCATTTGGTGCCCGCCGGGCAGAAGAAGACATGCACCTCATAATCCACCGCCAGGGCGGAGGTGGCAAAGATCAAGGTGGGCATGATATTCTTGGCTTCATCGCCATTGCATACTACGACCATTTTTTCTAACATCTCTTTATTCCTTTCTGTTTTTAATCGTATGATCTGAGTTTGTTAATCGGCCGGAGCGTACGATTCGACAACCTCAGTGGTCTTATGTTTCATGGCCTCAATCGACAGTGCGAGGGGGCGGTAGATCAGGTGCGTCCATTTCCCGATCCCCACTTCGGTATCCAGCATAGCCACCATCACCATAACATGGATGGTGTAGATGATGTAGGTCGGCCAGGGCAGGCTCATATAGCGGAAAATATGCACCAGGATGCCCGTGATGGCGCCAGCCAACAAGAAGCTGGGGAAAAGCCAGTCGCTGGGGTGCGAGAAGCGATGGATCTCTTCTTTCTTAATAATTCGGCTGTAGATGATCTCCACAGAGGTATAGATCAGGATGATTGTGGCGTAATAACCGAGCCAGCGCTGCGGGTGATAAACCGGATACAGCTCGTCGGTCTGGAACCACCACAGAAAGGGCACGATCAGGATCAGCATGAGCCCGTAACCCGTCATCAGCAGCAGATGCTTCAACCAGCGATGGTATTCCACTTTGCGAGTTTCCCGGTCGCATTTATCCCACCACTGGCGCTGTGAGAAGAAATGCACCGTAAATTCCTTGATGCCTTCAACATACGCGCCCAGCGGGATTTTCAGCGGGTTGGCGTCCGGTCCCATGGTCAGGCGCATCATGGTTAGAGAATTGCGCACCAGGTGGTAGCCGAGAACGACAAAGTGCAGCAGCACGATCACCCACACCCACAGCACTGGCGCGAAATCGTTGAGCACCACCTGCTGGGTATTGATTTTGCTGCCACCGGTGATCAGGTGGTAAGCGATCAGCAAAATCAGCGGCAGCAAGGAGGTGCGGAAAATCGCCATGGCCACTTTCTTTTCGGAGGTGTACAGCTTCTTGGCCTGCCCCGAGCCGTCGTACTGGGCAATCAACCAGCGCCGGCTGGCCATCATCGTCTCGGCGGGCTCTGCCCCGTGCGGGCAGGTGGTTGAGCATTCACCGCAGAAGTAGCACATCCAGGGGTCCAGGCTGCCCTTGAGCTGCTCGCGCAGGCCCATCTGCA
>Ga0105095_10000106_pt1 | contig 32039 bp, 12 predicted proteins | sample PPLLak2March2015_2_FD_79180 | JGI IMG/M metagenome (GOLD analysis project Ga0105095, IMG submission 79180) | Freshwater sediment microbial communities from Prairie Pothole Lake near Jamestown, North Dakota, USA - PPLs Lake P8 Core (3) Depth... | ecosystem: Environmental > Aquatic > Freshwater >...
AAGATCTATCAGGCATGGTTTGCCGTCGAAGTACATAAGGCATGAACCAACATCATTATGGTTGTGACTTTCAGCATTGAAGCCTCCCTTTGCACCGAAGAAGAATCCCATATAGCTCCCTTCCTTATCTCGTGCGCCGGCAACTTCCGTATCGGGGAACCAGAAATCTGCTACAAGGGCTTCTTCACCTTTTGCGCTGCGGATCTCATTAATAAGCCCCAGGTTTTTGATCTGATCGCCTATTTTACCGCCCATTGCTCCTTCTCCCCACTTGCCCCTCTGTGCAAGATAAGCACCGAATTTCTGCATGATTGGATCATTAATAGCTTTTCCATACCTGTAAACGATAGATGCGTTGCCGCCGGTAGTGGCATCAGCGTCGGCAAAATTTATAAAGTAGGGAGCATGGATATTTACCTTGTAGAAATACTTACCGATATTCTGAACAAGAGGGTCATCGAAAACATCAAATTTGCCGCCTGTAAGGTGTTGCATGATCTCAAGGCTTTCATACAAAAGTGCACCTGCCGCACCCCAGTATGAAGGTCCTTCATCGCAACCACCGTCATCAGAATATCCGTTCAGGAATTTATCAATCGAGTTGAGGATCTTCTGCACCTCAGCCACCTTTTTAACGGGGTCTGTTTCGAGCAGGAGATAGCTTGTAAGCATATTGTAATTAACCCATGGATTCCAGTTATTCGGACGGCCGCCCTTGAAACCCATATACCCGAAATCGTCCCTGATAGAATAGGGAGTAAGTGATTTGTTGGTGATCTCCTGAAGTAATCTTTTTGATATCAGGGGATGGACCTTATCAAACTCCTCTTTAAATAAATAGTATGTCCACGAAAGGTTAGAAGTAACTTCCCCCACTCCGAGGTCGACAATAGGATCATTGACATCGGGCAGGCCGGATCCGGCTTTCTGTGGACTCAGGTGTGCCGACCAGCCCCACCAAGTCTGTTCACTGTAGTACCATACACCATTGATTATCTGATCCATGAAACGACCTTTGCCTTCAACGAGTTCGCCCATGACCAGTGATATAAGTGCATTGCTGCATGCGGCATAAACCTGCTGCCGGCGATCTCCTGTTCTGATAAACTCAAGGTAATCGGTTGCTTTAACTACAGGCCAGTCATATGTAAGAAATTTCTCGGCCCTTCCGATATATTCCTGACGTGTGACTGCAGGCAATCCATCCCAGAAAGATCTGCTTTTGTAACCGGGGAGCTTGTTCCACGAATTATCGGTTACCATTGCGGTTGCCAGGTTAATTTCTTTAGCTTTATTGGCCAGGATATTTCTTTCTCTGGGTTTCAGTTCCGCATTAAGGGTTAATGCTGAAATAACAAGAAAGACAATACCGGAGGTCAACAATGATTTCAGACTTTTTTTAAATGTTTTCATGATTTGTTTATTATTTAAGAATTTGTCCCACTTAATAATTATTATTATTTGAGAGTAATTCTCATTTGATAATGATTCTTATTTGATAATGATACTTATGTGATAATGATACTTATTTAAGAAACTTGTTACCTTATCTTTTACTCAGGTGAGGTCAACCGTACTTTAATGGTCCCCTTCCCATCTGTAAAAATATAAGCCGGAATCCTTATCTCGATCCTCTTCAGGTTCGGAATCCTTTTGTCGAGCTTTAACGGCGGCGGATCCATCATTAACGTTGTAACTCTGACACCTGCCGGAGAGGATATCTTCAGGTTCAATTCCTTTCCATCCTGCCTCAGCAATGCTCCGTCAGGGGTCGGGATAACTTCAGCAGTGGTCATCATTGCCCATGTAAGGCTTTTCGTGGAATCTTCCAGAACTACCTGATCCTCAATAATTATCGAGTGATCCGTGTCTTTTGTGAATTTCCTTTTTGCACTTTTCAGATGCCCACCAAAAACCGCTGTCATATCTACTGTTGCCTCGGGAATGGAGCTGGCCTTAAAATCAATGATTGGAGCCCTCCCATTAACTATAAACCTGGCATCATCCACAGTCAGAGTGCCGTGACCCTGGTTACCTTTCGTCAGCAGGGTCCAGCGCTCACACTCCTGGCACGAACCCCAAAGATTAAATCCAGCCTGTTCGAGCGCGTTGTAATCCTGATTACCCGGATCAATGGCCCATCTCACACCGTTCAGCTCAAACACAAAGCTGCCGGCGTCAAGATTTCCGTGACTTAGAGTACCCTGTCCTCCTTTTCCACCGAAGTAATATCCTTTGGGATCTTTTTCTCCCCCTCTGAAAATAGCCAGAGGATTCGATCCGTCCCCAAACCATACAAGCGGAAGAGTTGATCCGGCTTTCTCAGTAAATTGTGACAGCCAAACCAGTCCCGGCCCTGCAAGCCTGGAAAGTCTGGGCGTCTCTCCAACAGGTTTAAGGAATTTTTCTTTTTCGAGGTAAAGAGGATTACCTGTCTTCATGGCAAACCAGGCAAGTACAATATCACCACTGTTTCCTGCCCTGTCGCCGCAATCGGCAAAATTGAAGTACCACCCCGAGGGAGCTTCGCTAAGAAGCTTGAAGTTTGCACTTTCGAGAAATGAAGGATATTCTGCTAACCCAAAGTCAGTTCCAAATGCACTCTGAAGTAACGATGATGTGGTAACGGAAAAACTTGTACCATAATCCCAGTATGTTGCTCCTTCAGGATATACCCCGCTTGGTGCGTATTGTCTGAGAGCTCCCGGCATCCCTTCAAGCGACCTGCTGATGGTCTTTGCCGCAAGAGCAGGATCTTTTTCAGCTATGGCAATGGCAGCTGCAATCATACCCCCGTTGCAAACCTGGTTCCAGTTGTTGCCGCCATTGACCCATCCATAATTGCCTTTTACAAAGCTGGGCTCAAGGCCTTTTTTGATCAAGGTTGTTTTTGCAAGCTCAAGGGTACTTTTTGGCAATGCATTGCCAACCCAGTCAACAGCGAATGCCACTGCCATCGACATCTCGGCAACATCGAGAAAATGTGACGGATTCCAGTCGGTAAAATTACATACAGCAACCAGCTCATCATTTATCTTTTTTAGTATGGCAGGATCTTTATCGATCCTGTAGACCATAGAGAGAACTGTCATGCGGGAGAGCATTTCACGGGAGGTGCCAAGCAGCCGGCGACCAACCACATTCCTGGTCAGCACCGGTCGGGTCACTATTTCTTTGGCACTGAGCTTCATTGCTGCATAGTAACTTTTAACAACCGGATCAGTCTTAATCTTGCTTTTCAGTGTTTTTTCAATTGCAGGCGTAAGAACCAGACGCGGTGTGCTCTTTCTCAGGTTCGTTTTCAGATACTGAACCGTAACCGGATTTTCTAGCTTTTTAGGTTCTGAAACCTGATCTGCTGCCCCTTTACCCGGAACAGGGGAAGCATTTACTTTCGAAGGCGAACCTGCAAAAAACAGGTACGTCAGAATCATCAGACAGATCAATTTACTTTTCATCATAATATAATTTTGAATTTAATGGTATGATGGAACCCAAATTTTGATAAAGTTATATTAATAAGTATTTGTGTTAGTATAACATTTGGGTTTCATTTTGCTATCGTTTAAGTTGATAATTTATAGATTTACCCCCTTTCCTGTTTCCCCAAAGGGGGAAATGATGGTTCTCTGCTCCTTCCCCCGGGGAAGGCTGGGAAGGTGGCTATTTCATGCTGAATTCCCCTTTCAGTTTTATATCCGTTGAAGAGCTTCCAACCATCACCTCAAAAGTGCCCGGTTCAACCACCCACTTCATGTTTCTGTCAAGAAGAGCCAGATCATCATGTATGAGCCTGAATTTTACACTCTTTGTTTCACCGGGAGCGAGTGTGATTTTTTCAAATCCTTTTAATTCTTTTACCGGAACCATAACACTGGCTTTTACATCCCTGACATATAACTGTGCAACCTCACTTCCTTTCATATTGCCTGTATTCCTTATATCTGCATTCACAGTTATCTCACCGAAGGTACCTGTTTCAGCCGGATTTATTGTAAGGTTTGAATACTCAAATTTTGTATAACTGAGGCCAAAACCAAATTCCCACAGAGGTGTAAACGGCATATCTGCATAAGGTTTACCCCATGCCTTTGTTATCCAGTACTCCCTCGACGGCATATAATTGTAATAAACCGGAAGCTGCCCTGCATGTCGTGGAATTGTAATTGTGAGTCTTCCGGAGGGATTATAATCACCAAAAAGAACATCAGCTATTGCTGTTCCCCCTGATTCACCGGGTATCCAGGCTTCAACTATTCCGGGAATATTTTCGGCAGCCCACCTTATCGCCAGGGGTCGGCCGTTTATAAGGATAAGCACCACAGGTGTGCCTGTATTTTTGATCGCTTTGATAAGATCCTCCTGCATTCCGGTCAGTTCCAGGGTCGCAACATCATAGCCTTCCCCGTCGGTCCCGGTTTTTTTTGGAGCCTGCCATTCATTCTCGCCAAGTACAACAATTGCTACACCGGCTTTCCTGGCAGCCTGAACCGCTTTTGATATTTCATTGACATCTGTCCCGGTAACATTACATCCTTTTACATATTCGACTGTTGTGCCGGGAGCAACTTTTGACCTGATTCCTTCAAGTACCGTAACAATATCCTGGCTAACCACTTTTGCCGTATAGTCTCCGAGCTGGTTCTTTTCATTATCGGCATTCGGACCGATAACTGCAATCCTTTTGAGGTTTTTCTTCAACGGGAGAATATTCCCTTCATTCCTGAGCAAAACAATTCCTTCACGCGCAGCATCAAGTGCTACCTTCCGGTTTTCTTCCGTACGTGTTACATTAACTGCATGCGAAGGAATAACATAAGGATCTTCAAACAAACCAAGTTTGAACTTTAATTCCAGAATGCGTTTCACAGCCCTGTCAATCAGCTGCATAGAAACCCTGCCCTCGTTTACATTTTCTAACATGGGCTTCAGGAATCCATCTTCGAATGAAATGCCAACATCGAGACCGGCTTTAAGTGTAAGTTCTCCGGATTCACCCTCGGTTGAAGCCTGTCCCATGTATTTAACAGTATTGAGACCGCCTCCTTCACTTAAAACGAGTCCTTTAAAGCCCAGTTCATTTCTGAGAATATCTGTCAGTATGAACTCAGATCCATGAACAGGGATACCGTCAATAGCAGGATAAGTAGCCATCACACCGAGTGCACCTGCTTTCTTAATTCCGGCAACCCATGATGGAAGAAATACTTCCCTGAGCTTCCGTTCGGATATCTCCATAGCGCCTCTTTCCAGACCGCTCACAGGTTCGCTCTGACCGGGATAATGACAGAGGCCGGCAACAGTTTTATCCCCGGCTGAAATATCTTTACCCTGAACCGCATTAACAATTATTTCAGCCATACGTGAACAGAAATAGGGATCTTCACTGTAGCCTTCCTGGTTTCTGCCAAGCCGCGGGTCGCGGTTTGGCTCTATAACCAGTGTGAACAGCTGATGGATCCCGACAGCACGGGCTTCACGGGCAGCTATCGTATAAACCTTTCTTATCAGGTCCGGATTCCATGTACTTCCAAGGGCCAGCCCTTCGGGAAAGATTGTCCCTCCCGTACACATCAGGCCATGTGTACCCTCCTCAGTCTGAAGCAACGGTATACCCAGCCGTGTTCTTTCAATTGCTATTTTCTGAAGCTCATTGAAATAATTTGCCTGCTGCAAGGTACCTTCATGTAAGATTGTATTTGCAAGTGTAAAAAATCCGCCGATCGGACCAAGGTAATCAGTAAACTTTCCCTCTGCCAGCTTCCTGCATGCTTCAGTTTTAGCAGGAATACCACTTCCCAGTTCACTGACATAAACACACGGCATATTCATCTGACCGATTTTTTCTTCGAGCGTCATTCTTGAGATCAGATCATCTACCCTCTCCTTTGTTGAGTACAGTGGATTTCTGTATAAAGCGAGCTCCGCAAAGGGTTTTTCAGCTCTTTTATCCTTTATATAAGAAGCAATATTATGAACATTATCTAACCAGATCCCATTCGCAGGATCTGCCGCATATTTACAGAGCTGATCAATTGTATTAAGCAGAGATGTCTGCCTCCCGCCGTCATTCATTTCATGCCCGGCCAGCAGGAGCCACTGACCTTTAACTGTGGCAGCTTTAATCAGCTCCATAACCTGGTCAAATGATTTTCCATCGAGCTCTATTCCTGTAAGTTGTGACATGTTACAGTACCATGGGTCGTTTGGTGACTCACCAAGCCATCCGCGTCCGGATTCGAACATCGAGGCTATAAGCGGAACATAGCTTTTGGTATTCACACCACCCCCGATATATGTCTGTCCGCATGGATAAGCAAAGGATGAAGGCTCTACGTCAAATGTTTTTGAAATGAAGCTGCTCGCAGAATCAATCTCTGTTTTCATTGCAATCAGACTATAATCCTCCAGGGCCTTATTCCTTGCGAATTCGAAATTACCCATACAGGGATGAACGAGAGAATGATTCCCTATTTCATGACCTGACCTCACGGCTTTTTTCCATGCTTCAAGTCTTTGTATCGCACTGTTGGGCGAGATATAAAAGGTGGCCTTTACTCCATATTTATCAAGCAAAGGGATCCCTTTATCCGCCTGTGACAATCTGGCATCATCAAATGAAAGACTGATTGCCATTTTTTTCCCGTCAGGCCATGGAAAAGGCTTCTGTTTCTGTAGCTGATCGATTTCGTAAGCTTGTGAAAAGCTTTCGGCAGCAAGGCTGAACGCAATAATTATTGTAATTGCTCTGGCTTTCATAACCTGAAATCGTTCAATAATTCTCCAGTCCGTTCTGAAATACCTGATGATGAAACTTCTGTCCATTTCTTTGGAGTAAGAGTGATTTCCTTTTTCAGTGGTAAAGAAAATGATAGTTTAATTTCGTTCTCCCCGGGATTAAATAAAATATACCTGCCTTCTGCGTCTTTAACTATCAGAATGGACGTTGCTGTATCAGCATTGAAAACCATGGTTTTATCATTAAATTCATTCAGCTCGTAAAAACCAAGGCATATCTGGTTTTTCCCTTTTGGCACCCTGATTATGCTGACTTTTGCATCAGTGTTAAATTCAGGCGCGATTAAGGGATCGATTTCACAAACCACATTACTTTTCGCTCTGTTGATCACCACTGCTGCATTCTCGTAGGGTGTGGTTATTTTCTTTCCCCACAGGCTGGAGTTACCTGTAATGTTGGCATAACTTACTTCAGGTACTGAAAGATAATAAGGATAAATCAGTGTTGAAAATACTGCAGGGGTTTCCTGCTTCTTCAGATATACAACAGTGGGTATTGGTCTTTTATCACGGGGCATCCAGCCCAGGAGAGGATTTTCCTGTCCCTTGACGATTTTAGCCTGCAGTCTGTCCGTATCCATAGGCCAGAGTCCCAACTGAACAGAATCTTTTCGCATTGTCTGCACCGACATGGCCCCTTTCGTCATAACAGCATCCGGGGCATCAAGATGAAAGTGTGATTCATATGTATGTACTCCGGTGCCCTCAAGGAAATCCACCTCGATAAAATACCATGGCCTGAGGAATATTACATGACGGTTATGGGAGACAGATGTGTCCTTCGGACCGACGTATTCCTTTGGCATGTATTGAACAGGTTTGTACCTGTTTTCCTGGTAACCGGAAGAATAAGTCCCGGCTCCGTAATCAAACAATGCTGTTGTGACCCATGGATTCTTCAGCGGCTCACTAATAAGTCGGCTTTCACGGATGTCGGCTCTGTGCTGTTCTTTCCCGTCAACAAGAATGGTGTTATGGCTTGGGGTGGAAAGAGCGAATCTCCTCCATTCCGAGAGGTCATACGAATATGATCCGGGTTCCGTAAGCAGGATCTCACCTCTTGAATAGAGATACAGGTTGAGCATATCCTCATGTTCATGCCCGTAACCCACCGGTCCGGCATCGAAAAAGAGGCAATTATCTTTCCGTTCCCAACCGCTGCGCATTGCATAGTACCCTGCATAATTAAAGAAATAAGAATCAAAATCAGGTTTTTCACCCTCTTTTCCAAGTGTTGCACCGAACAGGAATCGCGGATCCTGCCATATCTCATATGCCTCCTGCAATGATGAAGCAGTTCTTGTAGGACCTGAATCATTGAAAGGCGGAAGCGTGCCAGAAGGATCCATCAGATAAAGATTAAACTCATACATCTTTTTAAGTTTATCCATATATCCTTCCGGAATAGCAACATTGTTAGCTTTTGCAGTTTTAGCAAGTTCCATGAAATTCGACCGGGATACCTGGTGATAGCCGGGAGCAAGCTCAATCTGAGCCCCGTCGGGATAAACCTGGTCATCGAGTTCCTTTAACAATGTATTGAACGCGATCGCCCGGTAACGGTCAGCCAGTTTCAGCTCGGGAAACAGGATGCCAATAGTTCCCAGACCATTACATTCCATTGTAACCCAGTTACCGCTACGTTCAGGAAAATCGGCAGCAGTTTTCTCGAGTCTCTGTCCGTGTTCAATTACTCCGATCATGAAAGCAAAATGAGCCTCCGGAGTGAACGAGGGAGAATTTAGGAAATGATAATAGGAATTCATCCACGAACCTGCCATCCTGATACCTGATTCAATTGTTCGCCATGTCAGTGTACTGCCTGGCCCTTCTTCAAGGGGGACAGGATTGTCCTTAACCCAGTCAATAACCTGACTGACCCATTCCTTTGCATATTTCTCATCGAGGGTTTGCCAGTAAGCTGCCGACAGAACACCCCAGTTAGGCATCCGGTTCAGGTTCTGCCAGGTCCATTCTTTTGTAAAATAAGGTTCAGTTGGTGCCACAGGATTATATTCCCAGTTTATATCCTCACCCAGTATGGCTTCCGGAGCCCCTGTAGAAGGCCGGATCTTATGCTTCATAATCCAGTCGTCTGCCGGCGGGAAGTTGTCGGCAGCCGGTGTGGCTGGTTTATCTGCCGGATTTACATCCCATTTAGCAAAGCTTTTGCTCCTCCTGAATTCAAGGTACGCAGCTTTTGCACCAGTCCAATCGCCCTGCTTAACTCTTTTCCTTACTTTTTGCATTCCGGGAAAATCGAGGTTCAGTTTCGCAAAAAATGAAGTGTCGGTCCGGGGGCTTAAATAATCTGTTACGGACGGTTTTAGCAGATCTTCCGCATTCTGATCTTTTTTGCCGGCATTGCTGCAGGAAGTCATGATCAGGAGTGCCAGTAACATTGCTGATAATGAAGCGTGTTTCATAATACAATATATTGTTAAATGTAATTATAATCCTGGACCGGGAAGGTCAAAAAAAATCAGCATATTGTCCCGACCTGTTTCCTGTAAAAGGTCAATATGCTGATTTATTAAGCCTTACTTCAACTATTTGGATAATATCGCCGGGTTAAATGTCTGAAGGACAGTTCCCCTGTCCCTGACAACCAGTGTATCATTTGCGGTAAGTGAATAAGTACCATCGGTAGCGGTATATGTCAGATAAATGACATTTCGGTCCTTGTTGCCAAACGATTCAGCATTACTTACAAATTTCCCCGACCCGGAAACAGGAAATGCAGAGCCTGCATCAGTGATAACACAGTTGTTGCTGCCATCGAACGTCATCTCCATTTTAAGGGCTCCTGAGAGCTTATTGGAACGCATAGTACCGGAGAAAGTAACTTTGTTCTTGCCACTGGTTAATACGGTCCATACCTCATCTTTTTCAATAAACAGCTGATGTTGAACCTGTGTGTTGACTACGGTATCAGGCAGGATCTCTTTTGTAACGGTGACTCCCCTGTGAAGGTAATGACCATGCCATGGGTTTACAAACTTCACGGCATACATGGTAAAGTCCTTCGGCAGAATATCCCAGTCCCCGGTAATCCGGCGATCAGGAGTCTCTTTTAATGAAAATCCTGACAGTACCGAATCAACATCGGAAGTACCAGTTATACTAAGTGGAATAACGTAACTCGTTTTGACAGAACGCGGATCATCAAAAAATGCATCAGTAAGGTGAACTTCAACTCCTCCGTTGAATTTTCCTGTGGGGATGGTAATTGAACTTGTCGAACTTAGCGTATAATATGATGCCGGCATCAGGCGGATTGTATCACCGGCAGTAAGACCGAACCTTACGTTGTTGCAAAGAGACGGCTCAAGGGCTATATTCAGAACACGGTCCATCTTGTTCTCATACACGCCTCCGAATGCGGCGTATATGATACACATATGGTTGTTGTCGTTCTCGTTGGGATAGATATCATCACCTAATACCAGGGTTCTGACCGGAAACTGATATGGGAAATAGGCAGCGGTGAACTTATAATCCGGAAATTCCTGGTTCCAGTTTTCACATGCGATCAGTCCTGTAAAAAGTGCCAGTATTATTATTAACTTCTTCATAATTATTTCAGTTTAATTTTTCAAATCTTTTACATACTGATACTTACCACCCTTTATTCTGTATCAAAGCATTAAACTTGAGGATCTCATTCTGCGGAAGCGGGCCGTAATGCATGTAAGAGTTATTATATGCCCTTTCCTCAACAGTGACCACATTAAAGGTAGTTCCGGCTTTATTAATATTAATGCCTTTTGCCGGTTCAGTCAGATCGGCATTCCATCTGCGAAGATCCCAGAAGCGATGACCTTCAAAGCAGAGTTCCAGTCTTCTTTCGTTACGGATCAGTGCCCTCAAATCCTCTGTGGTTGCAATTGACGCAAGAAAATTATCAGGCTGTACAATACCTCCGCGCTTACGGATGGCTCCAATGACATCACGGGCTGAAAAACCATTTGTTCCCATTCCATCGGGTCCCCATGCTTCGTTAGCGGCTTCGGCATAGATCAGGAAGAGCTCTGTATAGCGCATATGAACTTCATAATGATCTTTAGTAGTAGTTGACCCGGATGTAAGGTTAACATCTTCACGGAGAAGCTTTTTCATATAATAGCCTGTGCGTGTTGAGTTTTCAGTGGAGTCCTTGGCATTTACACCCCCACCTACTCCGGTCTTTATGGACTGACTTTTATAGGTAGCTCCATTATATATTATGTATAATCCAAGACGTGGATCTCTGCCCGAATACGGTGCTGTGGCACTATAACCACTGTTTACTGCATCGGTGATAGGGTATCCGTTCGACATCCCGAAGGCTTCCACGATGTTTTGAGTCGGATTGACATTACCATCTCCGAAGAGTCCGGGAGGGAAATTTGCAAATTCTCTCGTATTTGCAGGTCCTTTGGGTCTTCTCCAGATCATTTCCTTCTGGTCGGTCTGGTTTGTTGTGAGCTTCAGAGCATCCACGTAAGTGGAAACATACCATCTGTGCCCGTTCGGATCAATCCCTGTTATTCCTCCGATTGTATTCAGAAGGTTTCCTGCAACGTCTGCGGCATTTTGCCACAGAGTAAGATCATTTGTCGGGTTAAATGCAGGGCTGGCAGCCAGGAGGGCGACCCTGGACTTGATGGCTTTTACTATGCGTCCGCTTATTCTCTGGATGGCCAGATTGCCATACACAGTATTAAAAGACGAGATGTTTGTAACCCATTCAAAGCCTGCAGGAAGGATTGTTGCATCCTTATAGTCATCAACTGTAAGATAAGTCAGCGCTTTGTTGAGATCAGCATTGATCGATGCTATTGATGCTGCAAATGTGGCTCTTGGTGTGTTGAACTCATCAGGAGTTTCAATATAAGTGTCATACAAAGGTATACCAAGCAGCTGGTCGTTTTCACCAATTCCGCCAATAGTTTGCAGAAGGTGGTATTTGAACAGGCCTCTGAGTGCATAAGCTTCACCTGTGAAACGCTGAGTCATCAGTTTCCTGATTTCCTGATTGGTCCATTTCCAGTTAGTGGAGTCCACAATGGTCAGAAACTGATTTAGATACATAATTGCCATATTGCAATTGTCCCATTGATTTAAGGGATTATAAAGAGCTGACCATTGGCCTGTTGCCATAAGATGATAGTTGTTAAGCTTAATATTTGAAACTGCATCATCTGTGGCTACATCATTGTATGTCAGACCATTGGTTGGTATCCTGGCATAAGCTGTAATTAACAACCCTTCAGCAAAATCGGAATCCCTGTAAATCCTTTCAAATGTGCTGTGATTATCATCCAGGGGATCCAGTAATGCTTCACAGGAACCCAGAAGCAGGGGAATAACCACCAGCAAGGAAGATATCTTAATTAATCTCATAATTAGTAGATTTAGTTTATTAAAACAATGTTCTTATACCAACAGAGAATGTCCTGTACTGAGGTTCAGCACCAACAGTTAACTCTCTGATCTCCCTGTATTTAGAGACTAGCAACAGGTTTGTTGCATCAACATAACAGTTAAGGTCCTTCATAAAGAGAATTCTTGCGACCGAAGAAGGGAATTTATAACTCAGCTGAACTCTCTGGAGGTCGAAATAATTGTTCTTGTAGAGCCAGAATGTTGAATTCTGGAAATTATTCGAGCTGGAAAGAGAACTTAACCTCGGGAAGGTGGCATTTGCCTTGTTTGTTGGCGTCCACCGGTTCAGGATAAAACCAGTGTACTTGTCATCCCCGTCAACCCAGTAATAATTCCCGTCCTTGTAATCATCAGCACCTGTTCTCCCGTAACCCAAAGCATAGAGAGTAAAGCTTTTATATTTAAGCATTACATCAAGCCCCAATGAGAAAGGCGCGCCTGATCGTCCGATCATTACCTGGTCATTTGCATTGACCACACCGTCCTCATTCTGGTCAATATATTTAATGTCGCCGGGCCTCACTGTTCCGAAAAGCTGGAGTGCCTGATCGTCAATATCATCCTGATCTGCAAAGAGTCCGTCGGCGACCAGGGCAAACATTGCATCAACCGGATTTCCTTTCCTGTACTGATAATCATTTTCCCACACTTCATCCCTTTCCTTTACTTCTGAATCCGCATAAAGCGCATTAAATCCGACAGACAGGGAAACTGCTCCGAGCTCTTTGTTAATTCTCAATCCCAGTTCTGCACCTTTGTATGCATTATTATCAAAGTTTGTATATGGCAGGTAGCTGGTATAGAAGCTTGGGTAGAGAGATGTTGGCCTGGTTATCTGATCGTAGTACTGGGTGGCAAAGATGTTTGCATCAATTTCAAGAAGCCTGTTGAACATCGAACCTTCGAAACCGATATTGATCTCCTTACGGCTTTCGAAAGAGAGATCCGGGCTACTACCCCTGCTGGATAATACTCCAGAGTTTGAATAGGTTCCTTCGTACCAGTTATAACTTGAAGAGGTGGTGTATACATTATCATAGTAGTAGAAACCGTCTATCCCTGCATCACTCCTGAGTATTCCGGCTGATGCCCTGAGTTTCAGGTAATCGAGGAAACTCATTGACGACATGAAGTCTTCCGAGCTTATGACCCATGCAAGTCCTATTGAGGGCGAAAGTTTCATTCTGCCGTCATCAGGAAGCTTAACTGAGTTTACGAGTGCAGCGCTCAGGTCGACCAGATACTTCTTATTATATGTATATGCAAAGCGCAACCCCAGGTTGAAATCTTTCTGTCCCTGTTCGTCACCCTGTACCTTGCGTCTCTGACCATATCCAACCAGAGTCCAGTAGATATTATGGATATCAGAGAAAGTTCTGTTATAATCGAACATACCATAAAATCCGAATCTGCGCTCAAAATAAGAGCCGCCTACTATCTGATCACCGGTACGTGTGTCCGTTCCGTACTTTGTTAATGTAGTGATGGAATCCACGTCAGCATCCCATACGGGTTCATAGACCGAATAGGAGTTATCTATACTCTGCTGATAACGAGTAAAAAGGTCAAATGCAATATTTGTATGGAATGCCAGCCCCTGAATAAGATCATTCAGGTCGACATCCACTCTGTTGTTGAATGAGAATGTACGGCCTATGGTCTGCAGGTTGCCTCCGACAAATCCTTCTGCGATCGGATTTGTCTGGTAGGCTGATGTTCCGCCAACAAGATAAATTCCGTTTACATCGGTTTTGCGTGACTCGACGATGCCACCGGCTGCAGGCACAACAAGGTTCATAGGGATAAGGGGTGCGAAAAGATTTGGCCGGTACGTCGATGCATTTCCCCAGAAATTTCCCGTCTGCCCTTTAACATTGTTAAAAATGGCTACGGCATCAATTGCACTCTTTACATATTTATTGATATTAAGGTCGACGTTCCCTCTGATATTAAACGAATTCTCCGCGCCATTCTTACCTTCTCCGAAATTCAACAGGCTTCCAACCTGCCCCCATCCTACATTTGCATAGTAGGTCGCTACATCATTACCACCCGACAGTTCGGTTGTTGCCATAAATTCCGGCTTTATTGATTTCAGATATTCTGATGAATAATAATCGATATTGGGATACCGGTATTTATTCCCGGTCCTGTAGTTCTGAATGGTAGCCGGGTCATACTGGGACGAAAGGCCGTCATTTAACCTGGCCTCATTATACAGCTCCATGTATTCTGCTGATGGCAGGTAGTTGGGCAGCTCAAGCGGTATATCAATACCATAATAGCCGCTCACCCTGACCTCCTTCTTATATGGCTCACCCCTTTTTGTAGTTACAAGTACAACTCCGTTTACAGCCCTGCTGCCAAAGAGTACAGATGAATTAATATCCTTCAGAATTGTTACCTGGTCGACTTCATTCATCGAGATCAGTGAAATATCACGGGGCAACCCGTCAACAATAAACAAAGGGGTTCCTATACCTCTGATGTTCGATGAGCCTCTCATACCGGTTATGCGGCCTTCAATAGCGTTAGAAAGCCACTGGTAATTATCATATTCAACGATTTCGTCAGGTTCCATCACACTAATGGCACTGACCAGGTTTCCTTTTTTCACCTTTCCGAAAGCAATATTAACATCATCCCTTTCGCCATACATGAATGCAGAGGCAGTAAGCCTGAATTCCTTAAGGTTCTGTATCTCACCTGCTTTAAAAAGCCTGGATTCATAATTTTCGGCCTGGATGAATAGATCGGTCTGGAGTGGAATAGTGATTGTGAATCTGCCTGAAGGATCAGTTTTAGTGACAACCAGTCCTTCGTTACCGTAAATGGTCGCCTGTAAAGGATTTCCATTTTCGTCAGCGACCACTGATTCAACTGTTACGGTATTTGCCTGCTGAGCCCTCTGGCCAAAGGATTTTGCCGGCAGGAGTAGAACTGCCAGGCTCAGCAGGAATAGTATATAGAAATATTTTTTCTTCATTTTTCAGGATTTTAACATTATAACTCTATGACCTACCAGCCCGGATTTTGTGGAAATCCTTCATACTGCTTGGTAAAGCTGACCTGGAAAGGAAGCCAGTTATGCTTCTTTTCGGCGACCCTGACTAATACGGTTCTTTCCCTTATATTAATTGGTTTCTTGGTATCAGGATCACGGTCAAAATCAAGAGCTGTTTTGATCTTGTACTTGGGCAGAGTATTCAGGTTCCACCTGCGGATATCCTGGAAACGGGCTCCTTCGAATGCAAGCTCCACAGCCCTCTCGCGGATTATCTCCTCCATAAATATATCCTTTGAAGCAGTATACGTTGCCGAAACATTCGGTAACTGGGCGCGGTTCCTTACAATATTCAATGCTCCCTCTGCGGTAAGAGTGGCCAGGCCGGGATCACTGCCTGAAGCAGAACCATAACCCTGAAGGACAGCCTCGGCATACATAAGATAGATATCGGCAAGGCGCAGGAACGGTACATATGCCTGAAATGCTCCCCATTTGTTATCCCACTGGTTGCACCCGTTAGGGGAATACCTTTTATAATAGAAGCCTGTTACAGTTCCATTTGAAGTACCCCGGTGGCGCCCTCCGGTATAAGTCTGAATAAACTGGTCAGGTCCTGCTGCGGCGCTCGCTACCATTTTTTCTCCGTCCACTGCTATATCGCTATAGAATCGTGGTTCCCTGTTTGCCCAGGGATCATTTGGGTCATAACCGGATGCAGGATCATCAATTGGCAAACCATTTGCCATAGCATAGTTCTTAATGTAGTTCCACGTTGGAACCTCAGATGTGCTGGTGTTACCGCCAAACTGAACAGGGGTTGTCTGACCCACTGTGGACCACCTTACCCTGCCGGCATCATAAACATGACAGTTCATAATCACTTCTGTACCGCCCGACATTGTCCTGTTGCTGGGTGACCATACCCAGAAATTATCTGTCCATGTAGCCCATGACTGCAATTGATATCTGTTTGTCTGGTCATTAAGTTCAATGGCTTCCGCGAAAGCTGCTGCAGCCTGTTTGCATAGTTCAGCATCAAATGCTGCCGGTCCGCCGGATGCTTCATTCATCATCGGACTTCCTGCATACAGCAGATCCTTTCCAAGATATCCAAGGCAATGCAACCTGGTTATCCGGTCATCATTGTTCCCAAGGGTAGTCTGACCAGCTTCTATTTCGTCCCAGTTTACGGGCAACAGATCAGCCGCAGCCCTTAAGTCTGCTGCTGCTTTTAAGGCTGTTTCCTTGTATGTCAGACGAGGAAACCTGAGATCTTCATCTTGTGACAGCACTTTTTCTATATAGGGTAATCCGCCCCACCATTTCATCAGTTCAAAATACATGAAGCCCCTGAAGAATAAAGCTTGTCCCTCTATCAGATCTTTTTCTTCCTGAGTGGCATCGATCAGCAGTGGCAGCTTTTCAAGTGCAAGATTGGCTTTCCTGATCGCATACCAGGCAAGGGGCCACAATCTCTTGGTACGGGAGTTATTATCAGTGTTAACACTTGTTCCGTACTGATAGTTGGTCTGACTCCAGTAGTTACCCTGATCGAATGCATATAAATTATTACCCAAAACCTCATCAGCAAACAGATACTGATTCCAGGCCCCGCATTTATTAGGATCAGGTATACAATTATATAATTCTTCAATAAAACCCTGGAAACTCCTGAAATTACCGTAAGCGTCCTTTTCGGTAATTGTCGCTTCCGGTGCTTTATCCAGGTAGTTTTCGCACGACGCTAATGCCAGTAACACAATAATGGTACTAACAGCAAAATTCAGATTGAATTTTATATTTATGGTTTTCATCATAATAAGATTTTGATTATAATGGTATGATGGAACCCACATGTTGATAAAGTTATTCTTAAAAATGTTTGTATAGAATAACATGTAGGTTTCATAATTGCGAATGTTAAAAGGTTACATCAATACCGAAATTAATACGCTTCACCGTAGGATAAGCTCCACTTGAAGCGCTTCCTCCCGACCATGCCACTTCCCTGTCGTCAGGCAGATCTGACCAGAATAATAGGTTATTGCCATTTAGGAAGAATTTAAGCGATGCCAGTCCGGCCTGCCTCATCCACTGGTTATTGAATGTATAAGCTATTTCAGCTGTTTTAAGTCTCCAGAAAGAAGCATCAAATATATAGTAATCACCATAGACCTCTCCGGCTGTCTTCCACCTTGGCAGGAATGAGGTAGCATTCAGGTTATCCTCCGACCAGTGGTCAGCAACATGAGCGAATACCACGTCAGTGCTTGAAGGGAGATTATCCATTCCGAAACTGCGTGAAGCATTGTTCACTCCGTAGAGCTGGATCATCACGCTCAAACCTTTATAACCTAAACCTGACTGAATATTGGCAGTGTTCTGCGGGATCTCCGAAAAGCCCCAGGGAACGCCATCATCACTTCCCTTAATGACACCGTCAGCATTAAAATCAAGTATATTGTAATATCCGGGGATCTTTGAAGCATCGTTTGTTTCCATCGGAACACTTCCATAAATTTCATCCCAGTTATTATAGAAACCGGTTCTGACAGTAGTTTTTGTCTGCCCGATAGCGAAACCTGCTCTCTTTTGATGTGCATCGAGAAGGGCCGGATCATCCCTGTTTATTATCTTGTTTATATTTCTGGCAAGTGACACATTGGTCCAGAAACGCCACCCTGTATTTGTTCTTTTATCGAACCTGACTTCAAGTTCCTCACCATGTGATTTAACTTCTCCAACGTTGGCACCCGGAGGGGTGGTACCAAAAAACGGAGGGATACTCCTTGAGCCGCCCTCAAGTAAAATATCGCTTCTGTATTCGGTGAAATAATCAAAGGTAATTGAGAACAGGTCCTTGAAGAGTCCCATTTCAACTCCGATGTTATTCTTTCTTGCTTTTTCCCAGTGTATATCAGGGTTGCCTACAACAGATTCTCTGTACCAGGTATAAGGGCTGAGTGTATTAGTCTGTTGGGTAAGTCTTCCTGAGCCACCATATGCAAGCTGTGATGAATAGAGCCATCTGTCTCCGCCTGATATATTATCATCCCCTACCATCCCGACACTGTAACGGATTTTCAGTCTGTTCACCTGTTCAATAGTCCAGAATTTTTCATTGGCAACATTCCAACCGACAGCAACAGAGGGGAAAAATTCGAACCTGTAACCCGGACCGAACTGTTCCGAACCGTTATAAGCGCCATTGAATTCGAAGAAATATCTGGTATTGAAATCATAGGTAGTACGGAAAACCCAGTCTTCGCGATAGTTCTTGAACATGCTTCCTCTGGCGTATTCCTCACGTTTCATTAATCCCATCGCTGTAACATTGTGCCTTCCGAATTTACGTGCATAATTAAGCTGGAACTGGTACATCATTCGTCTTACAACCGGGATTGTGCTTTCCCAGAGTGCTGCGCCGATAACTTCTCCATTTATATACCATGGATTATAGTTCCAGTCGAACTGATTCGGCCCGGTTATCGGCCAGTCAATGGTATATTCGCTCGGGTCCTGATCCGGCCCTGTATAACGTGATGCGTCAATGGTCTTTTCAGGAGTATTTCCCTCACTTGCACGTATGTGGTTTGCAGCATCATACAGGCCTCCCTGCGACCTGATCTGGTTATCATAGTATAAAGATGCTTTGGCGCTCAGACCCTTCATAATAAAATCAAGATTCTGTTCCAGATGGTAATCGGAGTTCAACTCTGTTGTACGTGTCTGCCTTACACCCAGGTTATAGACAGCTGCAACCGGATTGACTTTTGTTGACCATGAAGACCAGCCCCACCGGCCATCCGAATATTGAGGAAGGTAGAGGTCAGGTGGCATGGTATATACACCATTCCACATCCACGCATCAGCGCCGCTTGTACTACCTTCATTACTGTAGTTGGTATTCTTCAGACTGTAATAACCTGAAAGGTTGACTTTAAGTGTTGTTGTTGAAGTGACTTTGAAGTCAAGGTTGCTCCGGAAATTAAAACGGTTAAATGCGAAACTAGGATCATAACCTTTATGATTATCATATTTTTTGAACATATCGCCTTCGTTCAGGTATGCGAGTGAACCGAAATAAGAGACAACCTTCGTACCGCCCCTGATGTCCAGCGCGGCCCTGTGGGTAATGCCTACATTCCTGAACATCGCTTCTTCCCAGTCTACATTAGGGTAGATCTCCGTATATTCCGGTGTCTGTGGTTTTTTATATCTCAATGCAATTTCACCGGGAATATAGTCGAGCCAGGATGGTTCACTAAGAACAACTTCACGTTCTATTGCTTCGTTCCTGATCATGATGGCGCTGTATGATTCCATCATTTCAGGAAGCTTTGACAACATTTTGGCGGTTGCATTATAGGTGAAGGAGAGTTTTGGTTTCCCGGTACCTGAAGAACCTCTCTTTGTATTAATAAGTATAACGCCATTCGCCCCTTTTACCCCGAATACGGCGGTTGCCGAGGCATCTTTAAGAATGGAGATGTTTTCAACCTCATTTACATCAAGGTTGTCCATGCTGCGCTCCACTCCGTCCACAAGGATCAGAGGCTGACCTCCGTTCCAGGTATTCATACCGCGTATAAAGATGTTGGTAGCGCTGTATCCTCTTCCTGTTCCTCCGGGCTCGCCCGAAGCAGTAAGTGTGACAACACCTGGCAACTGACCGGTAAGTGCCTGCTTGAAGTCGGTGACATTACCGGTACGCTGCAACTGCTCGGCTGTAGTCTGCGATATAGCACCGACAACACTTTCTTTCTTCTGGGTTCCATACCCTATAACGACAACTTCTTCAAGAGCCGTTACCAGTTCCTGCATAATTACATCAATCCTCGTCCGACCCGACAGTGCAATTTCCTGCGGAGTCATCCCGATAAATGTAAAGGAGAGTGTGGAATTCGGCGGAACGTTGGGTATAGTGTACCTTCCTGAAACATCCGTCAGAGTCCCGATGGTTGTTCCCTTTATAACTACGGATACACCTATAACCGGTTCCCCGCTCTGGTCGGTAACCGTTCCGGAAACTGTAACCTGCTGTAATTCTGATGCTTCAGAATCAGAACCGGGTACAACAGGTTTCAAAGGATCCTCAGCTGATACTGCAGATACGGCAATCAGCATAAAAAAGACAATCATACTTACTCTCAGGAAAATACCGGAAATACCTTCTCTCCCCAAGAATAAACGAACAAAACCTTTTTGCATAGATTTGTAGGTTAAGGTTAGAAATCAATTAAATCACTAATATATCTATCTCATAAATGAATATGAGATAAAAAGGCTGCAATTAAATTGCAGGGTTATCTGTTTATCGGGATAAATGTAATAATTCTTTTTTCTTATCAAAAAAAAAAATGATATTTATTTTATTTAGTTTATCTGCCAGTGCGCAAGAGCTCTATCATGTGATTCCCCTCAGGTATCGAAATGGTAACAGACATATTATCAGAGTGTGAAGATGTAACCTCTTTATAATCGATATTTACGGCAGAAATATTTGCATCATAAAATGTAACCTTTCCACCACCGGAAATAATTGAACCCTTCCCATTTTTCAGATAGATTGTAGCCGGATTGTCAGATTTGAATCCGGTATTATCACTTTTAAATAATGTTCCCTTTCTCACAAAAAATAAGCTTGTCTTACCATTTATCTTTCTGTATAATAAGCTTTTACCAGCAAACTGAGTCCCCTCATATGTTTTTTCAGCAAGGTCAGCCGATTCAAAGACAAAGTCAGTTACATTTCCATCCTGTTCAATCATACAACCTTCACTTCCTGTTATGCTTATACGGTTAAAAGTTGCCTTTTCATGGGTTTCATTAAAAGGAAATAATATCGTAACAATATCCCTTTTCCCATTCATATCCGTGCTATAGACCGATTCCAGCCTGCTGTGCTCCGGGTATCCGGGATACCGGTCAGGAACAGCTGACAGCACTTTATCAATATTCACCGAAACCGGTGGTGTAACATAGTAGAAGCAAAGACTTGATCCTGTAATTGTTGGATAATGGTCGATACCGGCTGTGTATTCTTCATTTACTTTTACCGTTGTAACAGAAGTCTGGTTGGCAGGATGAAAATAACTCTTCACACTCTCCCCGTTATCTGCCGCAACTTCATCAATAACAATAGCATAAGCATTCGCCCCGTCTGAACCATGAACAAGGAGCAGACTCCGGTAATGTGAATCATCACTCATTGAAGGTCCTGAGACTCCGCAGGCATAATCCACCTCTTCCCCTGTGAATCCTTCGGTAATTCCTCCTCCAAGCCTTGAATCATGATTCTTTCCGTCAATGGTAAGGGTATTATTGAGAGGCGCAGGACGGACAGGTGCACCAAGCCTTCCGCCATTTACCATCAGACGGTTCCCGTAACCTGAAAGCACCACCGAATTTACTTCATTATGGGTGTGCCATTCATCGTTCTCTTTAATATTATATAGTACTGAATGCAACCCGTCAGGATTATCCGGTTTTTCCCTGAAAAAAGCACCTCCATCTTTATAGATCATGCTCACGGGAATCTGCGGTTCAGGTAACTTGTCTTTTGGAATAATATATGAAATAATATTGCCCTTTGCTTTGACTCCCTCGTGAAACCAGGCAGCATAAGCAGCTGCCATGTCATCAAAATTACCGACCCTCCGGTGGAGCATATCATTGCTAATAGTTTGTGTAAGAAGCATATCACCTATTACCGCCAACTCTTTAGAACAATTTACGCTTGAGCCGAAGAGCCATCTCATGAATTTCTGGAGTTTCGGATCGTTATAATATCTGTTATCGATTCCGGTAAACTCAAGTACATCCATATAACCCGATTTGGATATCCTGCTGTCGCCTCCGCCTACCCGTTCCCACGCATAATGGTTTGTTACAGGAGTGACTCCATCTTCGGTTATTTGCGCCATTATACCTTTATAATACGCGTCATCAGGATCTTTTCTTACACCTTTATATATATCCCATGTCCCGTGAGTCCCAAATCTCACATCCTGCCAGCTGCCCTTTCTTGGTATTTTGAATATCTGGCTCTCTATTACAGCCTCGCAGACTGCTATATCCTCTTTAGAAAGGTCATCATAAACAATATCGAGAGACAGAATTGCAAGGAAAAAAGAACTCATGGGAGGCACCACACCGCCCCAGTCGATATCTGTCCGGAGTACTAACTTAGAGTATTGATTCAGGATCGCATCCCTTACACGTTCAGCATGTACTTTTGAATTCTTCTGATCAAGGATATAGGCGAGAGCCACGGCGCCGACATAATCCTGAAGTGTATAGGGACTTACCCTGCGGGTAGTGTCGATGCCCTTTTCAACCCTCGCAAGGGCATCAGCTTTCATTGAAAGCCAAGGTTCTTCAGAGGCTTTCTTTCTCAATTCTTTAAACTGCTCCCTTTTAACAATAAGGAATGGATGCACCATTTCCGGTTTATTGCCTGAACAAGAGATCAATAAAGAGGATACTAATATTGATAGTATCCCTGTTAATCTCAATCTGCAAGAAACTAAGTATCTCATATGTTATAACTATTTCCCTTTTTTCACATACGCTTTACCACTTTCCTTAAATGGAACCACAATATCCCATTGACCGGACCCGGACACTTTCACATTTAACCTTACTCCGTTATCATCCGATGAAGTGATCTTTGCCTTTACAGCCTGTGGCTCTGATTTATAAGGATACAGGATCCAGATAAAAGTGGAATTTCCTGAGATGTCACCGGAATAAATGTTGACTGTTGACGGAACTGCAGAGTTGTATTCCCTGCTGTACCAACCCTGAGGAACAGGTTGTTCCTGCCCTTTGACCTGGCTGACTGTCCACGCCTGCGATCCGACCGGAATTATTTTGAGGTTCCCTCTGCTGTTATCAGTTGAAATAATACTCTTTTTCTCTGTTTTAATGTTACAGGAGGGATGCCAATGCCACATTGTTTCAATCTTACGGGGCCGGTCGGTTTCTATCCGATCCACAACTACCCAGAAATTTTCACGGACATAAATAACGGAACGGGTATGCCTGCATTGTCCTTCCGTGTCAATGAACCTGTCAAATGAATCAGATGCATAATCAAAATCTTTGGTTATCTTATAATGATTCTCCGACAGAGGTTCTTTTGTTACAGTCGGTCCCGCTGCCTGTCCTTTACCATCGATGAGGATAACGTTATGACTGTAGCTTCCGGTAGCATACCGTCTGAACTTATCAGCCACCTCTCCCCTGTAGGCGAACCTTCCACCGTCAACCAGCAGATCCTGGCCATAGGCAGCCACCGAAATATGCAGCTTATCACTATGCTGGTGACCACTTCCCCATGGTCCGATATCGAAAAATGCCCATTGGGCCTCAGGCTCATACCCGCTTCGCATAGTCAGATGACCTGCATACGGGAAGAAGTTCGATGGCTCACCTGCAGGTCTTACTCCTTCCTTCCCGTTGGTTGCAATATACAGCCAGTCTTTCCTGTTGAATGCTTCGGCTGCCCTGATTATTCTATCACGGTTATAGATCAGATCCGCATCATTGTTAAGAAGACCATAGCCGTCAGGACGCATGGTATAAGCAATGTAATTCCACATCTTTTCGATCTGCTCTTCAAAGATTTCCGGCAAAGGTTCATTTGCCTGAAGCAGCGTTTCCCTGAACTGGTTAAAGTTATCGAGCGCAACCTGGTGGTAACTTGAGGTCAGCTCTGTCTGTACTCCATCGGGGTACACCTGCTCCATCAGGCTTTTTGTCATGGTTTCTTTAGTATATGCAAGCCATGCCGGTGAATCATTAAACTCTTTCCATGCAGTGGCAACGGTTGCCAGTCCCGACATTTCCATTGTCAGCCAGTTTCCCTGTGCATGGAAATTCCGTGCATAGTGGGCATGTTCAGGCAGGGAGGCAAGCATAAGCAGACGTGTTGCGGGGGTAAGGTCCTCATTATTTATGAGATTATAAAAGATCCTTGCCCATATCTTCACACGGAAGCTTACTTCGAGTCCCCTCCATAATTCTGTACCACTTTTTCTTTCCGGATATGGCAAACTACTTATCAGCCAGTCTTTTATATGAAGATCCATTGCCTTCGAGTAGTCCGGGTTACCGGTCTCAAGCCAGGCATCAAGCAAAACCCTCAGATGATAATGGCGATTGAGCGCCCAGGCCCATTCAATGTCGTCGGCAGGTCCGTGATATTTCCAGTTCAGATGACCGTCGGCATCACGACTGATCTTATCGGGCTGATTATAGAATGAGTAGATATCCTGAAGAACCGAATCAGCGACTGAATTTCTTTTATCTGTTTTTCCTGCAGGATTTTTGCGCAGATATCCGGCACTATTACCTTTAATATAATAATCAAGAAGATTTTTGCAGGCCAGGGAGATATTACCATCCAGATACGCGTTTCTGACTTCCTTTAAACCGTCAATATCCAGGTTCAGGTTTCTCATAAGAAAAGTGATCCTTTCCGGATAGGCAGCACAGACATCATCCACCGTCCTGATTTCCTGCCATGATAACCTGTCAGATTTTCCTCGTTTTGATACGAGCCTGATCTCAGCATTGTGTACGGCCGGAATTTTAAAACTGATCTTTCCGTTTACTTCTGATATCTTGATTTCTGTTTCCCTTGTTCCTTCTGCAAGTACTCCTCTCTGAAAATCCCTTACAGGTAATTCTATTTCTGTTTCCTGGTTACAGCTTACCTTATATATATTACCTTCTGTGGAAAAGCTTACAGATCCTGTGGAATCTGCCGATCTCATTGTATATCCCCCATAGGATATCTCCCTTCCTTTTCCAAGATATAAATATGAGAATTTACCATTTTCAAGTCCGGCTATTCCAAAGTATCCCGAAAATGACCAGTCGGGTGACTTATATGTCTTTCCCGGATCAAGAGCCTGAAGAATGACCTGCTTTGAAAGATCCTGATTATGAACAGTAAGTGTGGTAAAGCCTGATCCATCATCTCTCTGATCGAAAGAAATTTTTTGCACATTGTAACCATATTTTCCTTTGTATGGTTCAAAGACAGCAATAAACGGGTTATTCAGGGATTCCCCTTTGTCACGCATCGTAAATACGGGCAGACTCTTTCCCGAGTATTGCCTTCCTGAAGTACGGGTTCTCAGAGACCAGCCCTGATAGTACTCCCTCCCCTTCCTGCCGGGCATCAGGACCTGCATGAAAATATCCTCAGAAGCTTCATTCTTTGCAGGAAAGAGTGCTATCAGATTGTCAGACCCTCCTGATAGTTTCCTGACACCCGTGAAAAACCTGAATCCGGGATAATCCTTGCCAGTGAGCGGATAGCTTGTTGAATCAGTTTGAAGCGGCTTTCTCGAACCATCCAGGAAGGTGATGTCATCACCGATGTTATGATAGATATAATCGTTGCTTTTTGGATTGTCGGATCTGTAGATATCGACGTAGTATCCGCTCTTATCTGAAGTCCTTACAATTGCCATGGTCCTCATCTGGTTTGTCTTTGTCGACTTATCATAATACCTTGTATCCGTAAATGAACAGATTGGTGAGACAGCTCCCTCATCCGGCATTGGTTCCATGGCCGCAAGTTCTATCTGTCCGATATCTTTGCGCCCGGCGCTTCCCGATACCGGTACCGAGCTCGAAGCTCCGGCTGCTGCTACAGTATTATGGGCTGCCCACTGGCTGTAGTAATTAACATGTAACGGATGCTCGTATGTCGGTCCAGCACCGGCGTCGATACCCATAACCTCGCCCATTCCGTACAATTCCATTGCCATACCGTTACAGTGATTGTGGTTGTAGCTTGCCCCCTGCACTCCGTACATCAGTCCGAATCGGGGATCAGTGCCGTTTCTCTGAAGGAAGAAACGTGCAAACTCAAGAGTACCTCCCCTTGGCCACGAATAGACAGATTTTCCCGATGGAAGATCGGGCAAAAAACATAAAAGTCCGATATATCCCGAATTTTCACGCCTGTATCTCCCGCCCTCAACAAGTTTATTCATCGATGCGATCATTTCGGTCAGCTCCGGCTGATTATATTTGACAGCCCCGAGAATTCCAATTTCCAGTGACTCAGCGCTTTGTGAAGCCCGACCTGTATCTCCGAAAGCCGACACTGTCAGGTTCGGGAATGAGTATTTCAGCATAGCATAAGATGCCCTGAACAGCGCAGGGAACTTCCGGAATATATTATATCCGTTATTTTCAAGTGCAAGTGATGATATGAGCAGGTTCGAAACAGGATAGTTATGATAACCTCCGGGCTCTTTCCAGTGACCATCGTGAGTCAGCCATTTTTCAACTGTTGATGGCAGAGCAAGCTGGCCGCATCCGACATTCGTTGTATCCTTTGTGAGGAAGAACTGAAGATAATAATCCCGTTTAACAGTATTTTCCAGACTCAGTGCAGCAAAAACCATTGTTGAGCTTTCGGCTGCATACCAGTTGTTATTCCAGAAGCCGCGGAATGCCAGAGTCGATGCAAATTTCTCAAATACAGGTTCATAGTATTTCAGATCGTACCCTTTAGTCTTCATGTACGGATATACAAAATCATAAGCCAGGATAAGAGCCCGGTGTGCCTGGTCGCCCAGTGTCTGCATATCAAGATATCCGGTTCTGCATGGTCCTGTTATCGGTTCCTGGTAAGAGGCACCTTTCGCCCATTGATCAAGGATGTCAGCAGCAAATTTCGCATAGCTTTCATCTCCCTTTAACCAGTAAACCAGGGCAGCATTGAAGGCCAGGCTGTTTATTTCACCATTTATATCGCCAACAAAAGCCTGGGGATTGATCAGCTCCTTTTGGTTGGTTTCGGTATTTACAAGGTTCATCAGCCTTGCTGTATCATAAGGAATAAGTTCTTCAATTGAAGGTCTGCGGTATGAAGCGCCTGATGGTGTCACCGGTCCCCTTATATGGGGAGAAACCCTAACAGTTGGAACCGGTGCATCTCCTTCGTGGCGTATAAGCTGCATCCCCCGTCCATCTGATATTGCCCGGGTATATCGTTTCCCAGGAACCCTGTTCATCAGGTACCGGCTGAGTATCCATTCCGGATCGCTTTTGTGGCGTTCCACATATGGGGTGATCCGTTCAGAGAACCCGGTGAATATCGATTCTGCCCATTTCTGCTTTGCGATTTTGTCGAGCACTTTTGAACGGTCCTCCGGATTTACCAGAATATGTGGGTGCAAAACCTGTGAGCAAAGAGTATACTGAAAAGAAAATAAAAGTACTGCCGCAATCCAAATTGTTTTAAGGTAATTTCTCATCGCTGGAAATCTTTATTATTTTAATTAAATAATCTATAATCTACTGTTTTTCTTTGTGTTACTTAACTTCCTCCAGGTCATATCCGATACGTTTTGAAGTTCCTTCTGCTCTGATTTTCAATGATATCTCTGATGCACCAGGTTTGGATTTTCCTGATAGTTTAACCGTGATCTCAGGTTGTGATCCCTGATATGGAGCGACGATTGTAACAAATCTTACGACCTGATCCCCGCTCTCTTTTTTAATATTATAGCAGAATGCCGGTCGTGGTTCCTTTTTCGTATAAAGAAATGAAACCTGCCCTTCCTCTTCGTTCAGCTTCATTCCTTTCTGGCTCAATGCCTGCACCATTACATTCCAACCTTCAATGAAATCAGACCTGACAGTGAATTTCTCATTATCAAATACTGCTTTTCCGGGACCAAGCTGAAAATGAAGGTCAACATCACCAACCCCCTCTCCAAGCGCCTCATCTACAATTACAAAGAATTTTTTATCAACAAAGAAGACTGCACGTCTGTGGGTCAGATCTTTATAACTGCCATTCTCCACAACAAGTATATCGAGATCTTTTCCGGGCTTCCACAGGAGTAGTTTTGGTTTATATGCTGAATTTGCACCGTTAAGTGTGAGGGTCTGGTGTACCTTTGTCTGACGGAACCAGTTACGGTTAACCGGATCACCGCTGTAAATATAGCTTCCACCGTCAGGCATCAGATGACGGCCACCGGCAAACAGTTCAAATGTGCCGTTATCCGGCTGGCAGTGTCCGCCTCCGTCGGGCCCGCATTTCAGTATAAGGCAAACCGCATTCTTATCCCAGCCGCTGCGCATTGAATAGAGTCCGCTGAAAGGATATGCCCAGGCAGTGGAGTCAGGCATCCTTCCCTCCTTTCCTTCTGAAGCAACGTACAGAAAATCAGGACGGTTATAGGTTTTTGCCCATGCCCGTAAACGGCCATAGAATTGTCCCGGGGAACCGGCCCATGAATCTCCGAATTGTGTTGATGACCCATCAGGAAAACCGAGTTTCATCGGTACTTCGCACATTTTCTCAAGCATCTTAATATAAGAGGGTGGAAATTTCCCATCAATACCGTTCATCCTTGCCAGTTCCAGAGTACCGGAAAAATCACCTATTGTTCCCATATGATAACCAATGGCAAGCTCACGCTGATGACCATCGGGGTATACCTGGTTAGTAATTTCAGTATTAAGCCGCATAATGGATTCCTCACGCCATTTTTCAGAATCGGCGAACTCAGGAAAAATAATTGCAATGGTTGCCAACCCGTCCGCCTCCATGAGCGCCCAGTTGCTCCTCTTTGTATATCGGGTCATCAGGAACGAAGCATGATCATAGAGACTGTTAAGAAATGCAACCAGAACTTCCGATGTGAAATTTGGGGAATCGATAAAATACTGATAGCAGTTTATCCATGAGTTGCCTCTGATCCCGGTCTCAATTGATCTCCAGGCATAATTATGTTCCTTGTCATTCGGATTCTTCCTGTACCAGTCCATCAGTTGGAAGCCCCACTCCTTTGCATATTTCTCATCACCTGTATGCCAGTAAGCTCTGGCCATTGCGTTCCAGAAATACATCCTGTTAAGCTGCCATACCCACTCGTTATCGGGGACAGGCCTGGTGCCCCAGTTGATGTCATCACCACAGAATACAGGCGGATATGCGGATTGTCCGATAAAAATATGTTTCAGAGCATTGTCTGCCATGCTGATGTCCCGGGATGAAGCGCTTTTGCCAAGTTCTCCTGCTTTTTTGCTTCGGTCTACCGGATGTTTGATGCTGGTCCTTGACTTGTAATACTTAAGCAGCTCCTCTGCGGCAAGAGCCGGATCAGATATTGATACCTTCACCTTCTCCAATCCCGGCATGCCAAGATCCAGTCTCGACAGCAACAGGTTGATCTTTTCTATATCGGTTCCCTTACTCTCCGAACCCGGGTTTTGGGATGATACCTCCACGGACAGGCTGAAAAGTAATGTCAAAAACAGTGCAGATTGAAACAATTTCATTTTAAGATACATATATAATTATTATTTATCAAAAAAACTCTCAAGCCAGAATTTGTTTATTTCATTCATAGAATGCATTGCCTTGTTTCCTCTCAGACCATGCCGAAATCCCGGGTAGATCATCAATCGGAACTGTTTGCCTTTATCCTGTAACTCCGATATCAGCCTGATAGTGTTCTGCATGTGAACATTGTCATCAATATCGCCGTGATAGATATAGAGTTGCCCGTTAAGATTTCCGGCATGGGTTATTGCGGAGCCGTCTTTATACCCGTCGGGATTATCCTGCGGTCTATCCATAAACCTCTCGGTATAGATATTATCATATAGCCTGTAATCGGTGACCGGCATTCCTGCAACACCGTGTGTGAAGAATTCAGCGCCCTTCGTCAATGCAAGGCAGGTTACATATCCTCCATATGAAGTACCGGTTATCCCGATCCTGTTTTTGTCAGCCCAGGTGGTTGCCAGCAACCATTTCACTGCATCTTCATAATCTAGCAATTCCCATAATCCAAGAGAACGGTACATATAATCCAGCCCCTTTTTTCCGAAGTGCCCCGATCCCCTGTGATCAACTGCAACTGTAACAATTCCATTCATTGCATACCATGTAGGATTGTTCCCCTGCCAGCTGTTTCTGACATCTTTGCTGTCGGGACCGCCGTATACTCTGAATACCACGGGATATTTCCCTGACGGATCAAAGCTCATAGGATAGGTGATTATAGCAGGCATATTGAATAAACCATCGGACGTCGGGATCCTGACTATCTCGGATCTCTGGTGAAGGTCGGGATCGAAGGGCGGCTGGTCAAACTTGTGGATCTCCCTTATCTGCCTGCCTTTCCTGTCGAAAGCAATTATCGAACCGGCTTTGGTGATATTGTTCCATGTATCGGTATAATAATTGCCTTTTGGAGAAATACTTAATTTATGTCTGCCATCCCCTTTCGTAAGCTGAAACATGTTTTTTCCGTCAAGTCCGACCCTGAAACAGTGATTATCCACTGATTCATATCCGGTTGCATAAAAGTAAACGGTCTCAAGATCTTCATCCACTCTGCTCAGTGAGTCAACCCGGAAATCCAGATTCGTAATCTGCGATAACAGGGTGCCGTCCCATCCGTAATAATATAGGTTCTCCCAGTCGGTTTTATAGCTCCTTAAAATAAAACCGGAGCCATCCTTCATGACATAAATATCTTCACGAAACTCAATCCATGTCTTCCGGCTTTCGTTGTAGATCTCTGTAAAATCACCTGTGGTTACATCTGCAAGTATTATCTTAAGTTCATTCTGGTCGCGGTTCACAACCTGTATGGCAAGCTTTTTACTGTCCGGAGTCCAGAATGGCCATGCAATATACTGATCGACAGAATAATCGGTTCTTACCCATGCTGTTATACCGGTTGAAATGTCGGCAATTCCCATTTTTACTTTCGGATTCGGATCACCGGCTTTCGGATAAGGAACCTGTTCAAGGGTGCCATGGATCCCATCCTCCTCATCGAGCCTGTTAAGGGTAAAAACGGGAACATCCGTTTCATCAGTCCTGAGATAAGCGATCCTGTTGCCATCAGGCGACCACCAGAATGCGGCATAATTGCTGCTCCTGCCAAGTATCTCTTCCATGTAAACCCAGGAAGAATAACCGTTGTATATCCTGTCCGAAGCATCAGTCGAAAGTCTTATCTCTTTGTTTGCATACAGGTCAAAGACATAGAGATCCTTGTTCTTTGTATAAGCTATCTTTCGGCCATCAGGCGAGAAACGAGCATTTACTTCAGCCGCCTTATCATTTGTTAGCCGTCTGATCTCTTTTTCACCCTTTATAAAACAGGACAGGTCATTCTCATGAATCAGCAAAATTGTTTTCAAGTCGGGACTGATTTTATCATCAGAGTCAAACCTCACCCCATCCGGCAGCGATTCGATAAGAAGTTCCTTTTCAGACTTCTCTGTCGGGACAATTGTGCCTTTTCCGGTTTTTATATCAACCCTGCTGATAACCGGTTTCTTATCAGTACCAAAGTTACGGATCAGATAATGAGTGTCGTCAGTCCATCCGATAATGGCCACCTGCTCAGTACCACGCATAGGTCTTTGTGCAATAACACATTTACCGGACGACAACCAGCAGAATATCAATAAATAAAGAATTGCGAGTATTATTTTTTTCATGAAAATGGAATATATGGGAATAGCATCAGGTAAAAATAAGAATTTTGGCGTATGAATCTTTAAGAGATTTGTTTTATAATCAAAATTCTGAGGCGCAGGCAAGCACTACTCGTTGGTTTGAACTCATCCCCCTTCCCTTAGGCTTAAGAGGGCCGAGCGTTAAAAAATTGCCCGGGGGGCAATTTTAGCGAAGGAGCCGGCCTGCAGGGAAGGGTCCGGGGGATGGGTTGAAAGATCAACAGTTGAGGATGCATTTCTGGCAATGAAGATGTTTCCGGATCTTGTAGCGAAAGTTATG
>Ga0105095_10000109_pt1 | contig 31897 bp, 28 predicted proteins | sample PPLLak2March2015_2_FD_79180 | JGI IMG/M metagenome (GOLD analysis project Ga0105095, IMG submission 79180) | Freshwater sediment microbial communities from Prairie Pothole Lake near Jamestown, North Dakota, USA - PPLs Lake P8 Core (3) Depth... | ecosystem: Environmental > Aquatic > Freshwater >...
CGTATTTGATGGCGATGGTTTTGAGCACGGTGAAGCCCTTGAGCGCCTCGACCCCTTTTTCGCGCCCGTGGCCGCTGGACTTCACGCCGCCGAACGGGAGCTCGACGCCGCCCGACGCCTCGGGGTGCACGACACCCGTGGCGGCCACGGGGATCCGTTCCTCTTCGGCCTGCTGCGGGAAGCGCTTCACCACGTCGTACCGCTTGCGGTTGACCAGCGGTCCCATCTCGAGCTCGAGGTCCGGCGGGCCCGCCCGGAGACCGATGAAGGTCGTTGCCAGGCGATCCAGCACGGCCTGGTAGATGCTGCGCTGCACGAGCAGGCGGCTGCCCGCGGAGCACGTCTGGCCGGCGTTCTGCACGATGGCGTTCACGACCTCCGGAAGGGCCGCGTCCAGATCGTGAGGACGGTGTAGCCCGTGTCGTACGGCAGCGTCTCACCGTGGAGCTTGTCGCACGCCCCGCCGTAGTACTCGAAGTAGCGCGCGAGCGCGGCGGTATCGACGCGCGCGGTCTTCAGCGACTTGCCGGCGTCGCGCGCCTCGACCTGCGCGAACTCCTCGTGACGCGCGGTGACCGCGGCCGAGAGCTTGAGCATCAGGCGTCCGCGAAGCGCGGCCGACATGCGGCCCCAGGGGCCGCCGAACGACTCGCCGACCGCCGCCCGCGCCGCCGCGACGGCGCGGGCGATGTCTGCCTCCGTGCCGCGACACGCGTTGTTGATGTAGTGCTGCTTCTTGATCACGATTTCAGAATAGCCCCAAAGGACTCGGCGGCGCGCCGGGTCCGTGCTGTGCATCACGGGAGCGCGAACACGAACAGGGCCCGGCCGCACGCCGTCGCCACGTGCTGGCGTCCGTCGATCTCGAACGAGATGGGATTGGCCGCGCACGCACCGCCGGTCTGGAAGTCCCAGAGCGCCCGGCCGGTGTCGGCGTCGAGCGCGAAGACGTTCCCCTCGTTGGTGCTGCCGAACACGAGGCCGCCGGCGGTGGCCATCACACCGGCCCAGAGCGGTGACAGCAGCCGGTGCTCCCAACGGCGCTCGCCGGTCAGCACGTCGAGTGCGCGCACCGCGCCGAAGGCCTCGCCCGGCGCGTCGATGACCTCCCCACCGCCCATGAAGGGCTTGCCGGGCTCGTACTCGGCCTCGGCCTTGAAGTACTTCGATCCCATCTCCCGCACGGGCACGAACAGCAGGCGCCGCCCGGCGTCGTACGATGGACTGAACCAGTTGGTGGCGCCTTGCAGGCTGGGCCACACCAGCGAGCCCTCCACGGACGGTTCGGTGCCGGGGATCACGATTGGCCGCCCGCGTGCGTCGAGGCCGCGGGCCCACGTCTGCTTCGCGTAGGCCGTACCCGCCAGGAACTCCCCGGTCGCGCGGTCGAGCACGTAATAGAAGCCGTTCCGATTGGCCGTGACGACGAGCGCCCGAGGCCGGCCGCCCAGGACGGCGTCCACGAGCACCGGGATCTGGTTGGCGTCCCAGTCGTGCGTGTCGTGCGGGGTGAACTGGAAGTGCCATCGGAGCACGCCCGTCCGCGCGTCGACCGCGATCATCGACGAGCTGTACAGGTTGTCGCCGGGGCGCGAATCCCCATTCCAGTCGGGCGCGGGGTTGCCGACGCCCCAATAGAGCAGGTTCAGCTCGGGATCGTAGCTGCCGCTCAGCCACGTCGGCGCACCGCCGGTCTTCCAGCTGTCACCGCCCCACGTGTCGTGGCCCTTCTGGCCGGGGCCGGGAACGGTGTCGAAGCGCCACACCCGCGCCCCGGTCTTCGCGTCGTAGGCATCGAGGAAGCCGCGGACGCCCGCCTCGCCTCCGCTGATGCCGATGACGATCCTGCCGTCCACGGCCAGCGGTGCGGACGTGATGCCGTAGGCGAGCGCGTTGTCGGCAACCTTGGTCTCCCAGCGCACGACGCCCGACGCGGCATCGAGCGCCACCAGCCGCGCGTCGAGTGTGCCCACGTAGACGCGATCGTCGAGCAGCGCGACGCCGCGGTTCACCGGGAAGTAGCCGATGGCGCGCACGCTCTTCGGCACTTGCGGATCGTAACGCCACAGCGTGCGCCCCGTTCGCAGGTCGAGCGCGGCCACCTGGCTGCGCGGCTCCGTCACGTACACCACACCGTCGGCGACGAGCGGCGTCATCTCGACGATACCGGGCTCCTGCACCTGGTAGACCCACGCCGGTCGCAGGCGCGCGACGTTGGCCGGGGTGATCTCCGCGAGGGGCGAAAAGCGATGACCGTTGTAGGTGCCGGAGTAGGTGAGCCATGACGCCGGTTCCCTGGCGGCCGACGCGATCCGCGAGGCGGGAACCTGCGCCCCGAGCACCACCTGGGCGAGGGCTGCACCGGCGACCGCGAGACGGGCGATGCAGCCATGCATCGTCATGGCCTGCCTCGCAGGGTCATCAGGTACGCCACCAGGTCGTTCAGGGGGCCCTCGTCCACCTTGCCGCGGTAGGTCGGCATCAGGCTGGCCCGCGTGTCGTAGTCGAGGCGCTGCAGGTCGGCCTTGCGGAGCGATTGCCACCGCCCCGAGCGGTCGCGCAACTGGAGGGTGAACGAGTCCTCGTTGACGAGGACACCGACCACCTCGGGGCCGCGCTGCGGTTGCGCCTGCACGACCACGTAGGCCGGGTAGGCGTATGGCTCGTACGCCACCCCACGTTCCGGCCGTGCCGCGGCGGGATCGAGCAGCGACTCGCGCAGGAAGGCCGCGCCGCGCAGCATCCCGATCTCGGTGAGGTCCGGGCCGACCGCCGATCCCTCGCCGCCCACGACGTGGCAGGCCGCACAGCCGCTCGCGGCGTACACGGCGCGCCCGCGCTCGGGACTCCCGGGCAGCGGTTCCTCCGGGCGCTGGCCCAGCGAGCGGACATGCGCTGCGAGTTGCGCCATCTCGGTCTCCGAGAGCATCCAGGCGGCCGGCATCGGCGTCCCTGGAATGCCGTTCACGATGATGTCGAGGATCGCGGCCGTGTCCGCGGCACGACGGAGCCTGGGCCGCGCGAGCGGGGGTCCGGAGCCGCCGGAGCCGTCGAAGCCGTGGCAGCGCGCGCAGTACATGGTGAAGACCTTCGCACCACTGGCCAGATCTGCTGCGGTGGGTGTGGCGATGGGTGTGGGTGTCTGCCCCTGCGCGCTGGCGACAGCCGGGGAGGCGAGCGCGAGCACGACGGCCAGCACAAACGGAGGCGTGCGGCGGAGCGCTCGTATGAAGGGGGACATGGCGGTGTCAGCTTGTATCGTGCGCCGCGTAGAAATGCAAGCCGGCGGCGCGGCCTGAGCGGAAGGCGCCTGGGTGGCAGCCCAGGCGAAAGGGTCCAGTAACAGGCGTGTAGAATCCCAGTCACCTGGCCGGCCGCGATTCACGCGGTGGCCAACCGAGCCCCACCTCTCAGAGGAGCCGCCATGCCCAAGGTCGTCTTTACACACACGGTCAACGATCCCGCATTCTGGGCGAGCAAGCACTCCGAACGCGTCGAGGCGTTCAAGTCGTGGGGTACCAACGTCGTGGACTACCTCAGCCCCGACGGCGGCAACACCGTCGCACTCACGGTCGACGTGCACGACATGGCCGGTATGCAGGCCGCGCTCGCCTCGCCCGAGATTGCCGCCGCGAAGAAAGCGCACGGCGTCGTCGATCCGGTGACGATGCTCGTCGAGCACTGAACCGTCCGCGCATATGGCCGATTGGAATGAGGACTCGCTCCCCGGGTTGGACTGGCGGACACGGTTGATTGCCCCGGCACCGAACCCGCCGGCAGGGTTCCACTCGCTGGCACCGGCGGTGTATCGGGGCTCCACCGTCGTGTTCGCTCGCCTGAGCGAGGCGGTGGACGACTGGCGGCAGGCGGAGCGCTACACGTATGGCCTCTACGGCACGCCGACCACGCTGGAACTCGGTCTTCGCATCGCGGCGCTCGATCGCGGGTACCACTGCTTCGTGGCGCCAGGGGGACAGGCCGCGCTGGCGCTCGTGTACCTGGCGTACTGCCGCGCGGGATCGCACGCGCTCATACCCGAGAGTGCGTACGGGCCGACCGCCGAACTGGGTGAGGACCTGCTCGCGGGTTTCTCCGTCGAGATCGAACGCTACGATCCGCTGATCGGGGGCGGCATCGCGGCGTTGATCCGACCCGACACGGCGCTGATCTGGTGCGAGAGCCCGGGCTCGATCACGATGGAACTGCAGGACGTGCCCGCTATCGCTGCTGCTGCCCGGGCACGGGGCGTCGCCGTGGCGCTCGACAACACCTACGCCGCCGGCGTGCTGTTCGATGCCTTCGCGCACGGCGTGGATGTCAGCGTGCAGGCCCTCACGAAGTACGTCGGCGGGCACAGCGACATCCTGCTCGGTGCCGTGTCCGTGGCGAATGAAGCCGCCTACGCCTGCGTGGGTCGTGCCCATCGGCTGATGGGCATGGCCGTCTCACCCGACGACTGTGCCCTGGCCCTGCGGGGGCTGCAGACCCTCGGCGTGCGCCTCGAACGCCTCGAGCGCACTGCACTGGTGGTGGCCCGCTGGTTGAAGGAGCGTCCCGAAGTGGCCGCGGTGCTGCATCCCGCGCTGCCCGACTGTCCCGGCCACGAGGTGTGGGCGCGCGATTTCACGGGCTCGGCCAGCGTGTTTTCGATCGTGCTCGCCGACGACTGGACGGCCGCGCGCACCGCGCGGTTCGTCGACGCCCTCCGCCTGTTCCGGATCGGCTTCAGCTGGGGCGGCGTCACGAGCCTCGTGATGGCCTACCCTGACTCGGCGCGGCTCGGCGCGCGCCGGGAGCGCCTCGTGCGCCTCAACGTGGGCCTCGAGGAACCGGCAGATCTGATTGAGGACCTGCGGCGCGCCCTCGAGCAGGCGTGAGGGAACGGACCAGGCAATGAGCGCACGTGACGTCATCAACCACCTGCGGGAGTTGGCCGAGCGGACCAGCGACGCCAACGGCGCGCAGAGGGTGGCCTGGGGTCCCGTCTGGCGCGACGCCCGCGCGTGGCTCGACGCCAGGCTCGGCCAGCTGGGCCTCAGGGCGGAGATGGACGCCGCTGGCAACAACTGGATCACCCTTCCAGGCGTGTCGCCGCGGACGGTCATCATCGGCGGCCATCTCGATTCGGTGCCGAACGGCGGCTGGCTGGACGGCCCACTCGGCGTGCTCGCAGGTGTCGAGGCGCTCCGCCGGTTCCAGGGGACACGGCAGCCCGTCACTCTCGCGGTCGTGGACTTCGCCGACGAGGAGGGCGCGCGCTTCTCGCGCAGCCTCCTGGGGTCTTCCGGCGCCAGTGGCACCCTGGTGCCCGACAGCGTTCGGCACCTCGTCGACAAGCAGGGCGTGCGACTGGTCGATGCGCTCGCCGAGAACGGCGTGAGTCTGGACCGGATGCCCGACGCGCGTCAGGCTCTGCTCGCGCGTGACCCGCGAGCGTACCTCGAACTGCACATCGAGCAGGGCCCCGTGCTGGAGGCCCTGGACGAGCCCACCGGCGTGGTCATCGGCACCTACGGCGTGGAGCGCCACGTTCTGCGCTTCACCGGCCAGGCCGCGCACTCTGGTTCCACCCCGGTTTCGATGCGGCGCGACGCCTTCCTGGCCGCCGCGGAGACCGCCCTGGCGTGCCGCGACATCGCGCGTCGTCTCGCGACGCCAGAGGCCGGACCCTCCGGCGGCATCGTCTGCACCATCGGCACCGTCACCGTCGAGCCGGGCATCGTGACGGCAGTGCCGGGTGTGTGCGAGATCGCGCTGGATCAGCGCGCGCTGGAGCCGGCGGTACTGGCCGCCGCGCTTGCCGCCGCGCGCGAGGCCTCGGAGCAGGCCGCGAGCGCCAACGGCGTGTCCGTCGAGTGGCGTCACGTCTGGCGGATCGAGCCGCGCCGTTTCGATCCGCGTCTCATCGAGCTCTGCGCGGAGGCGGCGCGAGAGGTCACCGGGCACGCTCCGCGCCTGCCCTCCGGACCGCTGCACGACGCCGTGGAGATGGGACGGCTGATGCCGGCGGTGATGATGTTCGCGTACTCCTCTCGCGGCCTCTCGCACTGCAAGGAAGAGGACACACCCGAGCCGTATCTCGAGCAGACCCTCGAGGCGTTCCTGCGCCTGGTGGAGAAGACCGTCGCGATGGTGGCCGCCGAGTAGGATGGCGGCGCGGCGGAGTGGAAGGCAGACCGCTCCCCGATGGCGCGAGGTGCGTCCCGAAGCGCGCACCGGCGGCGATGGCCTGTGACAGAATCCGGGGCGCGTGCGACATCGCCACCGCGTCCTCGGGTTCCTCTTCCTGCTCTTCGCCATCACCTACATCGATCGCGTCTGCATCTCCGTCGCGGGTCCCCGCATGCAGGAGGACCTGGGGATCGATCCCGTCGGCTGGGGCTGGGTGACCGCGATGTTCACGCTGTCATACAGCCTCTTCGAGATTCCCACCGGCGTCATGGGCGATCGCCTCGGCCCGCGACGCGTCCTGACGCGGATCGTGCTGTGGTGGTCGGCCTTCACGTCGCTCACCGGGACGGTGTCGAACTACTACCTCCTGCTGTTCGCGCGGTTCTGTTTCGGCGCCGGAGAGGCGGGCGCGTTTCCCAATGCCTCCATCGTCATCTCGCGGTGGTTTCCGCCATCGCAGCGCGCGAGCGTCTCCGGCGTCATGCTGATGGCGAGCCAGATGGGTGGTGCGATCGCGCCACTGCTGGTCGTGCCCATCCAGATGCGCTACGGATGGCGCATGTCCTTCTTCGTCTTCGGCGCCGTGGGCGTGGTCTGGGCAGTGGCCTGGTACGTGTGGTTCCGCGACACGCCCGCGGAGATGCCGGGCGTGAGCCAGGCCGAGCTCAGGGAGCTCTCCGCGGTTCAACCCGCCCCGTCGCATGCATTCCCCTGGCGCGTCGCGCTGCGGTCGGAAAGCGTGCTGGCCCTGCTGGGCGCGGCCTTCTGCTACATCTACACCTACACCTTCTTCCAGACCTGGTTTCACACGTTCCTGGTGAAAGGACGCGGCCTCTCCGAAGGCGGGCTTGTGTTGTCCGCCTTGCCGTATGTCATCGCGGCGTGTGCGAACGTGGCCGGCGGGGCCGCCAGCGACGCCCTGGTGCGGCGGTTCGGCGTCACCTGGGGCCGACGCTCGCTCGGCGTCGCCGGGCTGGGCAGCGCGGGCCTGTTCACGCTGGCCGCCATGGCCACCAGTCAGCCGTTGATGACGATCGTCCTGCTCTCGCTGGTCTACGGGGCGATCACGTTCCAGCAGTCGGGCGTCTTCGGCGTGTGCCTCGACCTGGGGCGGCGGCACGCAGGTGCCGTGGTCGGATTGATGAACACGGCCGCCCAGGTCGGTGGCCTGGTCGGGTCGGTCGCCTACGGCTACATCGTCGAGCGGTTCCACAGCTACGACGCGCCCTTCGTGCCGATGGCGGTCCTGTTGTTCATCGGCGCGCTGTGCTGGCTCAGGGTCGATGCGTCGAAGGAATTGAGCGCCGGGGCAACAGGCTGACGATGCTCCAGGCGCGGGTCATCCTCCTCGGGAAGCAGCATCCGGATCGTGCCGTCGGCCACGACGTCAGGCGAAGCTCGCCAACCGCCCGCGCGTCCCTATGGCAGAATCCGGGCTCATGAGCGCGCCCTGGGTAGCGGTCTCCGCGCTCGCGTTGCTGCAGGCCGCGGCACCCGCAGGTGCGAACGTGTCCGCGGCCGGGGTCCTCGCGGGCGTCGTCCTGGAAGCCGACACCGGGGCGCCCATCGCTGGCGCCGCCGTGTACGCGATTGGCCCGGCAACCCGGCGGCTGACGACGGCGCACTCGGGAACCGATGGTCGATGGCGCCTGCGCGACCTGGGGCTGGGTGTGTATCGGATCGTCGTCCGTGCGCCGGGCTTCGCGCCCGCCTGGGCCGAGCCGGGCAGGCCCTCCGAGGTGCAAGAGGGTGACGGCGAGTGGGGCCACGGGATTCGGCTGCCCCCTGAGGGCGGGCGAGAGGACCTGGTCGCGAGGCTCGTGCGCGCCGGGAGCATCTCGGGTCGGGTGACCACCACCGCCGGCGTGCCGGTTCCCGACGTCGTCGTGACCATTGAAGGGGCACCCGCCATGGGAGTGCCTCGGATCGGTCAGGTGCTCACCGGCCGGGACGGGCGATACCGGCTCGAGGAGGTAGCGGCGGGCGACCGACTGGTTGTCGTGCTGCCGAACCGCCTGCCGTCGAGTCGCGCGCCGGACCGCGGATGGTCCCGGTTCTTCCATCCCGGGACTACCCGGCGGACCGAGGCCCGCACCGTGAGGGTGCGCCCCGGGGCGCACGTCGGCGGCGTCGACATCGTCGTCTCGCTCCCTTCCGCGCACGTTGTCACCGGCCGGCTCGTCGTGCCGGATGCTGCGGAGGACGTGCAGGTACGGCTGGTGTCCAACGGAGGACGCACGCTGCGGACCCTGTCGTACCTCGCCGGGAACGGCATCATTGGCCCCGACATCGTCGAGGCGGGACGCTACGTGGTGTGGGCGCGCGGGCACGACGGCCAGCGCGCGCTCGCGGCGTGGCAGATCGTGGACATCGCCAGCGACAGCGCGCTGCCCGCAATGTCGCTCGTGCCGGCGGGGACGGTGCGCGGGCAGGTCCGCACGGCGTCCGGCGCCCTGCTCCCGTCCGGAAGCCTCGCCGTCGGGTCTGTGCTGTGGATCGGCGGCAACGGATTCGAGATCATCGGCGAGCGCGAGGTTCAGGTGTCGGCCGATGGGTCGTTCGAACTGAGTGCCGTCCTCGGACCGCGTCTGCTCTACGTGCGCGGCCTGCCTGAGGGATGGGATGTCGCCGACATCCGCATGGCGGGGGCGAGCGTGCGCACCTCGGGCATCGACGTCGGAACGGCACGCGCCATCGACGGCGTCGAGGTGATTGTCGGGCCCGGACGTTGAGGGGCACGATCGGCCCTCACACCTCCTTGTCATCGAGAGAGCGGGGGACGGCTTCACCGAGAGCAGCGAGCTCGGGACGACCAGCCACTCGGCGATGATGAGGTTCGGAACCCAGCAGAGCCAGGCAATCGCCGGGTAGGAGTCGCAGGGTGACCGCCGGGACCGAGACGCTCATGAAGGCATAGGCGGCGACCAGCGTCGCCAGCAGCGCCATCAGTGCCCAGATCGCCTTCCGGATCATGGAGCCCTCCCACGTGCCCGACCGGCGCATCGTCGCATCGACCGGGAGCCACGGCCGCGCGGAAGACCGTCTGACACGGGTGGCGCCGAGTTCCTTGACGTGGGCCGGCCTGGCCCTCACGATCGATGGCGTCGATGCAGCGCCGCACCTTTCTCACGCGCAGCGCCGCCGCGGTGGTCGGGACGGGCATCGCCCGCCGGGCCTCGGGCCAAACGGCAGCCGGCGGCTGGCGATCCCTGCGTCTCGTCGCGGGGGCCAGCGCCTCGTCCCTCGAACGCACCGTGCTGGAAGACGCGGCCGGGCTGTTCAGCCGCGCGATCCGCACGACCGTGCCCGTCGTGACCGAGCCCGAGACATGGGCCGCCTCAGACGTCGTGGTCGGATGTCCGGAGACGACCCGCGCGATTCGTGAGGGGCTCGTGTCGTCGGGCGGACGACCGGGCCAGTTCGCGGTTCGCTCGGTGTCCTCGTTCGGCGGGCCGCGCATCACGATTGCCGGCGTGGATCCAGAGGGCGCGCGCAACGGGCTCTATGCCTGGATGGAGCGGATCGGGTTCGGCTTCTTCCGCGATGGCGAGGTCGTCCCGACTCTTGCCGGCGCGCTGCCCATGGAGGAGGGTGCGGGCTTTGGTGCCGCGCCGACGTTCCGATGGCGCGGCGACATGATCTGGGACAACTACCTCGGGCCGCGCCGCTTCTGCGCGGCGGCCTGGACCGAGGCCGAGTGGGAGCGGGCGCTGCTCTTCATGGCGCGGCGCGGCCTCAACTTCCTGGAGTTCTACCCGCCGCTCGAGCACGTGCTGGCGCTCACGTTTCCGAAGGCGGCGGGCCTGTCCGAGGGCGCCGTGTGGAAGGCGGCCTTCAAGCACGCCCTGGCCGCTCGCGTGCTGGCGCGCGGCCGCGCGCTCGGCATCCGCTTCATGTACGTGCTGAACTACGGCTTCTTCCCGGAGCCGGTGCGAGCGCTCTATCCAGCGCTGGAATGGGCGAACGGCCACCTGTGCGCGCACCAGCCGGAGCTGGCGGCCATGGCGAGCCGCACGTGGCGCACGCTCGTGGAGGAGTTCGGCACCGATCACCTCTATGCCATCCGGCACCGCGGAGAAGAAGGGCAGTCCTACAGCGATCCCTGCCGCTCCGTCACGAAGGCGGAAGGATATCGGCAGGCGGTGGACGCGCTGCGCTCGGTGGATCCGCAGGCCACGATCACCGTGTGGACGTGGGGCGAGCAGGCGCCGGACCTCTTCGCGGCGCTCCCCGCCGGCGTCCACGCCGCCCACATCCGCCACGGCATGGGTGGTGTCTTCGACGATCGTGGACAGGGACGCGAGCAGGGCGACGGCCGTCCGCCGCTGCCCGCCGGTCGCCGCTGGCTCTCGGGTCAGTTCACCGTGTTCGGGGGCAACGAGATTTCACTGCAGACGCCGTGGTCCGATGCGCAGGCGCTTGCGCGCGACGCCCGCGCCAGCGCGGCCGACCCGGCCTGCGACGGGTACTTCCAGTGGCCCGAATGGAGCGACACCTCTCCGTGGCTCTCGCACGTGATCGCGCGGCTGGCCTGGGCCCCCGATGCCTTCGGCACGATCGAATCGGAGCTGCGCGCGTACGCGCGTGCCCGTCACGGCCACCGCGCCGAGGCGTTCCTCGCGGGGGTCCTGCCCATCCTGCGAGCCGGGCCCGCCCGCTTCACGAGCACGCCGCGCAAGCGCCTCGTCTCGCCGTACCGGTTGAGCGCCGAATCGCTCGCGCTCGTCGAGGCCGTGCGAGCCGGCGCCCGCACGGCGGCCGCGGCCATGGGGAGCGGTGAGGCGTCGCCACTCTTCGATCGCGACGTCACGGACGTCTGCGAGTGGCTCGGGGTTCACCAGGCGCATGTCTTCGAGGCGGATGCCTACCGGCGCCATCGCGCCGGCGATCAGGCGGGCGCGTTCGAGGCCCTCGATATCGCGGACGCCACCTGGCAGGCGCTCGGCCGCCTGCTGGCCGCGATTCCCGAGCGGTCCATCCTCGATGCCGCCGCGCGCGCGGCAGAGACGGGTGAGGCGTCGAGCCGGTTCGTCGAGTCGTTCTGGGTGAACGCCTGCGATTTCTACAACGGATATCCCCTGGTGATGGGACCAGAGGCCATCGAGCTCGTCTATCGACCGCAGCTCGCGCAGTGGCGGCGGCTGATGGTGGAGGCGGGCGCGCGCCGGCAGCCGATGACGCTCGATGCACCGGGATGGTTCTGGCACGACTTCCCGGACCCCGCCTGGGCCGACGCCGTCCGCAAGCTCCCCTCGGAGGACGCGGCAGCGTTCGAGCAGACCATGCGTGACCGGCTGCACCGCGCCCTGACGTCTGCACGGCGTCGCCCGTCGATCGGCGGGCGCCCCGCGCCGTCCGTCCCTACGCGAGTGGGCCGAGAGGCGGTCCAGGCGTTCCTGGCGCGAACGACGAGCATTCCGCTGCCCGCACGGCTCGGCGTAGACGCGTTGCGGCCCTTCCTGGACCAGTGAGGCGCCCAGCGCTCAGCCCGGCGCCGTCACGCCACCCGCCTCCGCGCCGGCTACGGCACGCGCACCACACCGTCGATCGGCTGGTCGCCGAAGTGCGCGGCCGCGGCGCCCTGGAACGTCAGGGTGACCTTGGCCATTGGCACCGCGGCGTTCCCGGTGAGCTCCACGACCACTGGGGACCCCGAGAACGGAGCCACCGCGCCGTTGGACGTGATGGTCGCCGTGCCGGTGATGCGATAGCCGTTGGGGAGCGCGGCCACCTCGCCGTCGATGAGCCCGACGTGATGGGTGTGCGCCGACCGAGTGGGTGCGTCCGAGCGCACCATGCTCAGGCTGGCCAGCACGTCCACCTTGCCGCTCGCGCCCTTCTGTGTGGCGGACCACTCCCCGACGAGCTGCCACGGACCGGAGGCGTCGAGCTCGGTCGTGTAGTCGTGGAACAGGCCCCCCACCTTCGTCGAGGCCGCAGACTGCGCCGTGGCCCGGCCGGCGAAGCCCAGCGTCGTCGTGACAACCATCACCGCCGTGACTAGAATCCTGCTGTCCATGCGAAACCTCCCGCGGCGAGTGTGGCGAGACGCCCGGTCGGCCGTCGTTAGGCGGGCGTGAAAGACCGCTGAACAACCGCTGAAGTTCCCCATGTCCGGTCGATTCGTCTTTGCGTTCGGCGACTTTCGTCTCGATCCCGCGGACAAGGTGCTGTACCGGGACGGCGAGCCGGTGCCGCTGACGGAGGCGGCTCAGCGCCCCGACCGGCGCGGCGCGCCCTTCACGCGGGGGTTTGGTGCCGCCCTAGGACACGAAGTTCGTACCGCTACGGAAACGATAGGAGCCAGGATGGTCACGCGATTTTCGAATGGCAGGCACGCAGTGGCGGTTCTCGTGGTTGCCGGCGCCCTCTTCCTCGCGGGAGGCACCGTGGCGTCCACCGGGCAGGGGGCGCCGCGTTACTCGGCCCACCCGTCCACGCAGGAGCCCGGGCGCCTCATCACGCTCGACACGCTCAAGAAGTGGGAGAAGGACCTCTCGAACTGGGGTCGCTGGGGCAAGGACGACCAGCGGGGCCTGCTGAACCTCGTCACGCCGGAGAGGACCAGGGCGGCGATGGCGCTGGTGCGGGAGGCCAGGACGGTCACGCTGCAGATCAACCCGATCAAGAAGACCGGCATGGACACCGGCGGTTTCGGTGAAAACCTGCATCGCATGGCCAGGGTCCACCCGGTGACGGGCGCCATCCAGGGCGCGCTCGACGTCATCACCCTGTCGATTCACGACGGGCTCAGCTCGCACATGGATGCGCTCTGCCATTATCAGGGGCCGATCGGCCGCCAGCCGAACGAGCCGGCCGTGAGCTACAACGGGTTTCCGTTCACGCTCACCGCCGCCGGCTGCATCGAGTCGGCCGCCGACCGGATGGGGCCCGGGTACATCATGCGGGGCGTGCTCGTGGATCTGCCGCTCATGAAGGGCCTGAAGTGGCTCGAGCCGAGCACGCCGATCTACGTCGAGGATCTCGAGGCGTGGGAGAAGTTCGCGGGCATCAGGATCGGCGCGGGCGATGCGCTGATCATCCGCGGCGGACGCTGGGCGAAGCGCGCGGCCGAGGGGCCGTGGGCGTACGGCCAGGCGGGCGCCGGGCTTCATGCGTCGGTGCTGCCGTGGTTGAAGGCCCGCGATGTCTCGCTGCTCGCGAGCGATGCGGTGAACGACGTGCAGCCGTCCGGCGTCCAGGGCATCAACCGCCCGATTCACCAGCTCACGCAGGTGAACATGGGGCTGCCGCTGGTCGACAACGCCTACACGGAAGATGCGGCCGCCGAAGCCGCGCGGCTGAAGCGCTGGGAGTTCATGCTGACGCTGCAGATCTACCAGATCCCTGGCGGCACCGCGTCTCCGTTCAACGCGCTGGCCACGTTCTGACACTGCGCCAGGCGCCGCAGGTCGCGCGTGGCTTCGTGCCTGGTGGCGAAGAGGCGCGGCGGCGGGAAGATGTCCACGCCGACCGCGCCGGTCCTCCTGCTACAGTCTGCCTGTCAAGAGCATGACGATCAGGATGAGAAGAATGATCCCTCCAAGACTTCCCCCGACTCTCGGGCCACCCAGGTAGAAACCGCCTCCGCCGAACAGCAACAACAGGATGAGCAGCACAACCAGCAGGTTCATAACGCACTCCTCTCGGGGTTAGGGACGCGATTCACTATCTCATCATAAGAATGCCACCAGTCATGCAAGGATCTCGTGCATGACGTTGCCCGCGACGTCCGTCAGCCGGAAGTCCCGGCCGCTGTATTGATAGGTGAGCTTCGTGTGGTCGATGCCCATCAGGTGCAGGATCGTGGCGTGCAGGTCGTGCACGTGCACGGGCTTCTCCACCGCCTTGAAGCCGAACTCGTCCGTGGCGCCGTAGGTGATGCCGCCCTTCACGCCGCCCCCGGCCAGCCACACGCTGAAGCCGAAGGGATTGTGATCACGTCCGCTCTGCGCCGCGGCCATGCCGCCCACCTCGACCACCGGCGTGCGGCCGAACTCCGAGCCGCAGACCACCAGCGTGTCGTCGAAGAGCCCGCGTGACTTCAGGTCCTTGATCACCGCCGCGAACGGCTGGTCCGAGTCCTTCGCGTTCTTCCGGTGCTGCTGGATGTCGGAATGGGCGTCCCACGGATCGCCCTTCGCGTAGTAGACCTGCACCATCCGCACGCCGCGCTCGACGAGCCGCACGGCCATCAGGCATCCGCGCGCCGTGCTGCCCGGCCCGTACAGCTCGAGCGTCGCCTTCGTCTCCTTGCGGATGTCGAACACGTCCGGCGCCTCGGTCTGCATCCGGTAGGCCACTTCCATGGACCCGATGGCCGCCTCCAGGTTCGGGTCCGCCGGCGCGGAGCCGCGCTGCAGCGTGTCGAGCGTTTCGAGCAGGTCGAGCTCGCGCCGCTGCTCGGGCAGCGTGAACGACTCGTTGTGGATGAACGAGACGAGCTTCTTCGGGTCGAAGTCCTTGCCGACGATCTGATCGGGCCGCTCCACCTTGCTGGGAATATAGGTCCCCTGGTGCACGGCCGGCAGGAAGGCGCTGTTCCAGAGCGGCGGGCCGACCGTGGTCGGCACGTCCGGGCAGAGGACGACGTAACCGGGCAGGTTCCTGTTCTCGGAGCCCAGTCCGTAGGTGAGCCACGACCCGATGGAGGGACGCCCGACCTGGATGTGGCCGGTGTTCATCATCAGCATCGACGGCTCGTGATTCGGGATGTCGGTGTGCATCGACCGGATCACGCAGATGTCGTCCGCGCAGGCGCCGACGTGCGGGAACAGCTCGCTCACCTCGAGCCCGCTCTTGCCGTAACGGGTGAACGTGAACGGCGACTTCATCAGCGAGCCCGTCTTCCGCTCGGTGGCTACGGTCCCGCCCGGCAGGGGCTGGCCATGATACGTCTCGAGCATGGGCTTCGGGTCGAAGCTGTCCACCTGCGACAACCCGCCGTTCATGAACAGGAAGATGACGGCCCGGGCCTTCGCGGGATGGTGCAAGCCGCCCGACGCGACCACCGCCTTCGCCTTCTGCGCGGTCTCGGCGGCCGACACCGTGCGCGAGACGAGGCTCGCGAACGCCATCATGCCGAAGCCGCTGCCGATGCGGCAGAGCGCGTCGCGACGGGTGACGGGGGGACGGCCCTTGTGCGACATGATCAGCTCACGAAGATGAACTCGTTCGAGCTCAGCAGGATTTTCACGTAGCGGCCGAAGGTCGAGACCGGCAGCATCTTGTCCTTGTCCGCCGGCGCCTTCGCATCCGGCTTGACCCCGGCCATCATGCCATCGGGCCTCGGCATCGCCTCGTCACCGCCCCCGCTGGCACCGGCCGCATCCGCGGCCGCTGGCGCCGCGGATGCGCCCCTTGCCACAGGCTTCGCCGCCTGCCCTTGCGTGGCCGCTTCCTGCTTCGCGTTCTCCCGTGCGGCTTCGGCTTTGCGATCCTCGTACTGCTTGAAGGCCTCCGCCTGCAGGAAGTCGCGCCCCGCCTTCACCTCGTCCGCCGTCGGCGCGCGACCGAACAGCCGCCGATACACCTTCTCGATGCGAGCCGCATCGTCCGGCTCGTCCGCCACCTGTTCGGCCAGGCGCTCGGCGTGCTGCTGCATGAAGTCGCTGTTCATGAAGAAGAGGCGCTGCAGAGGCACGTTGGTCGAGAAGCGCTGCTCGGCCGTCTGGCTCGGGCTCGGGAAGTCGAAGAGCTGCAGGAACTCGTCGAGCTGGTAGCGGCTGACGCGGCCGTAGATGGTGCGGCGCTTCCCGAGGGGCGTCAGCGGCACCGATGGGCCGCCCAGGCGCGCGTCGAGCGCGCCCGACACGAACAGCACCGAATCGCGAATCTGCTCGGCGCCGAGGCGCCGGCGCGCCTGGCGCCAGTAGAGGCGATTGCCGCCATCCTTCGCGAAGGCGGCGTCCTGGTGATCGGCGCTCAACTGGTACACGGCACTGCGCATGATCTCGCGGTGCAGGGCCTTGATCGACGTCCCGTTCGCCATGAAGTGCCGGGCCAGGTGGTCCAGCAGTTCGGGATGGGACGGACGCTCGCCGTTCAGCCCGAAGTTGCTGGGTGTGTTCACCAGCCCCGTGCCGAAATGGCCCTTCCACACCCGGTTGACGATCACACGGAGCGCCAGCGGGTGCGTGGCGATGGCGCGCGCCAGGTCCAGGCGGCCGCTGCCCTGCGTGAACGTCACGCGCTCGGCGGGGCTCAACACGGACAGGAACCCGCGGGGCACGGTGTCGCCCAGGCGTGTCGGGCTGCCGCGGAGGTGGACCTTCAGGTCCTCGGGCGTCTCCACGTCGCGCACGCCGTGCACGTAGGCGTACTTCGGCGGCAACGCCTTCTCGATCGACTCGATGTCCTTGCGCAGCCCCTCGATGAGCGCGCGGCGATCCGCCCCCAGCCGCTGCTCCAGTCCCCAGCCGCGGAAGCGGAGCAGGCCTGGCTTCGGCATCTGGCCGGGGATGAACGCGTCGTCCTCGAGGTTCACGACGAACACGTCGCGGTAGAGCGCCGAGCGATCTTTCGTCATGCTGCGCAGCTCGAGACCGCAGCCCGGACAGAAGTCGTCGTTGGTCTTGAACTCGTTGGGCAGGTTGGCCGGCTTCTTCGGCTTGCTCGTGGGCAGCGCCCGCGCCTTGATGATGTCGTTCTCCTTCTTCAGTTCGCGCTCTTCGAGGAGGACCCCCACGATGAGGTCCTGGAAGTCGGTGGCCAGCTTCCCGGCTTCCGCCGCCGTGCCTCCGCGGGCGATCATCGCCTGCCAGTCCTTCAGATACGGATAGAAGGTGGGCTTCCTCTCGAGGAACGTCAGCCACCGATCGAAGAGCTCGTAGTCGAGCTTCTCCTTCTCGATGATCTCGGCCCTTTCCTTCTTCGGCTCGCCGGCCACCTGCCAGGCGGCCGTCATGTATTTCGCCGCCTGGAACGCGAGCGTCCCGGCCAGCTGCTGCGCCTCGGTGTTGGTGTACTCGCGGAGCATCTCGCGCTTGTGCTCGAGCTCTTCTTCCTTCTTCTTCCGCTCCTCGACGACGGCCTTCGGCGCCAGCGGGTACTCGTGGTACTCGGTGTTCAGGAAGACGCCGCCGAGCGCGTAGTAATCCCTGGTCGGAATCGGGTCGTACTTGTGATCGTGGCAGCGCGCGCAGCCCACCGTGAGGCCGAGCATGCCGCGGCTGACGGCGTCCACGCGATCGTGGCGCTCGTCGGCGCGCGTGATCTCCACCGCGCCGTTGTCGTAGTACCAGGGGCCGAGCCCGAGGAAGCCCAGCGCGGGCAGGTGCCGGACGCGCTCTGGACCGTCCAGCAGGTCCGCCGCGAGCTGCGCGGTGACGAACTGGTCGTAGGGCAGGTCGTCGTTGAACGCGCGGATCACCCAGTCGCGATACAGGTGCGCGTTGGGATACGGATTGAAGCCGCGCCCCATCGGGTCGAGGCTGCGGTAGTCGTCTTCGCCGTAGCGCGCCACGTCGAGCCACACGCGTCCCCAGGTCTCGCCATACGACGGTGATGCGAGCAGGCCATCCACGACCTTCTCGAACGCGTCGGGCGCTTCGTCCTTCAGGAACTCGTCCACTGCCTCTGGCGTCGGCGGCACGCCGGTGAGGTCGAGCGTGGCGCGGCGGAGCAGCGTCAGCTTGTCGGCGGGGCCGACGGGCGACAGCCCTTCTTTCTCGAGCTGCGCGAGGATGAAGCGGTCGATGTCCGTGCGGGGCCAGATGGCATTGGCCACCGCCGGCGGCGCGTGGCTCGCCAGCGGCTGGAACGACCAGAACGCGCGCTGCTCGGGCGTGATGGTCTTCTCGCGCGCCGCGACGGGCGCTGCGATCGTCTCTGTCGATCCCGGCCAGACGGCGCCGGAGCGAATCCACTCGGCCACGGCGTCGATGTCCGCGGCGGGCAGCCTGGCGCGGCCGCGCGGCATGCGGGGGAATCCCTCGGCGTGCTGGATGACCTTGAGGAGCGGGCTCTTCTCCGGGTCGCCCGGCACGAGGGCGGGACCGGTCTCGCCACCTTTCAGCAATGCCTCGCGCGAGTCCACGCGCAGGCCGGCCATCGCGGATTGCGTGTGGCACGCGAAGCAGTTGGCGGCGAGCAGCGGGCGGACCTTCGTTTCGAAGAGCTCCACCCCGGCCGGCATGGCGGCCTGCCGCGTCGGGGTCGCGGGTTGGGCTGATGACGAGCGGGGCGCCGCGGGCGCCTGCGCGGCGCGGAGCGCGGTGCCGACCAGTACCACCGCCGACAGGACCAGGAGGGCCCGTCGCACGCCACCCGGGGAGAGGTATGACGGCATCGGGCATTAAGTATGATGCGTTCGCATGATTCGGCAAGCCGTTTTCGGCATGGTGCTCGGGATTGCACTGGGAACCTCGTCCGAGGTGGCTACGGAGGCTCCGCAGGACCCTCCGCTCAGCGCTGCCCGCCCACCCGCCGACATCCCGTTCGACCGCCTGAAGCCCGACGCAACGCTGCCGCTCGCTCTCGAGCCGGGAGCGGTCGCGTCGGACGACGCCGTGTGGATTCCCGGTCGCGCCGGCGGCACCCTCGTCCGCGTCGAGGTGAAGGACAACACCCTGGGCGCTCCCATTGCGGTGGGGGCCGAGCCCTGCGCGGCGCTCGTGGTCTTCGCCGGGAGCGTATGGGTGCCGCTCTGTGGGGACCGCGCGATCGCGCGCGTGGACCCAAAGGCGCAGAAGGCGACGGCTACCGTGAAGGTCGCGGTGGCCAGCGGAGAAGGCCGCATCGCCAGCAGCGTCGGCAGCGTCTGGGCGGTCACGGACCAGAAGGGCGTGCTGTCGCGCATCGACCCCGACACCAACGCCCCGGTGGCGGAGAGCTACGTGGCGGGCGGCGCGCGCGCCGTCGTCGCGGGCGAGGGCGCGCTGTGGATCACGAGCGAGGAGGGCGACCGCCTCACGCGCGTGAACCCTCACAACAACGAAGTCGTGGAGACCATTGCCGTCGGCCCGAAGCCCGGTCGTCTGGCGGTGGGCGAGGGTGGCGTGTGGACACTCAATACCGATGGGACGGTCACGCGCGTCGATCCGTCAACCAACAAGGTGGTGGCCACCATCACCGTTGGCGGGGACACGGCGAAGGGTGACATTGCCGCCGGGGTGGGCTCGGTGTGGGTGAGCACGCCGGGCGCGCCGATCATCCGGATCGATCCACGTACCAACCGCGCGGTGCAGCGATTCACGGGCGAAGGGGGCGGCGCTATCCTCGTGGCGCACGGGTCGCTGTGGGTGGCTGCCAGCCCGCAGACGACGTGGCGCCTGGACCCGCAGCTGGTGGCGGCCGTTCGCCCATAAACACGGATAGGTCGCAGACAGCCGCAGATAGCCGCAGATGGTCGCAGATGAGCGAACCGGGTTCAGCGCACACGCAGGTTCGAGAAGAAACCTTCCGTCCCCGGGCCAATCCAGAGCGCCATGCCACCGCCCTCGGTGCCGAACTTCAGATCGTTGACGACCAGCGCGGGCTGCGGGGCGTCGTGCACGTAGAGCCGCGCCGACACGCCCTCCACCTCGACGCGCATCCGCGTCCACGCGCCGGATTCGAGATCCACATAGGACTCGTATCGCTCGGGCGATTCCTTCCGCAACCGATCGAAGCCGAAATCGGGGTGCGCCGCGTACTGCGTCGAGTGGTTCCGCCGGACCTGGTCCGCGGCGCGGCCGTTGTCGGGGCGCAGGTAGATGTACTCGTAGCGGGCGCCACCCTCTCGCACGCGGAAGGCGATGCCGATGAAGCCGCGGTCGGCTGGCACGGCGTGGGGGCCGCGCCGGCCCGCGACGTCCACGTCGATGGTGCCGTTTCTGAAGGTGAGTCCTTTCACGAGGGCCAGGCCGCCCTCGCGGTCCGCGTTCGACTCGACGAGGCGAACGGCATCGCGGCCCTGATACGGTACCGTGTCGATGCGTGCGCCGATCGGCTGGAGATCGGCAACCGAGAGCGCAGTCTGTGAGAATCCCGCCAGCACGGCGGCGGCGAGAGCCAATCCGAAGAGTCGCGAGATGGTCAGGGCGTGCATGCAGGCAGCCTACTCCGCGAGCGTCGGGTGAATCGATGAAAGGCCGGGCGTCCACGAAGGCCAATCTGTTTCCTGGTGACGGGCGGTGTGACCAGTCAAGGACTGCAAGCGACGCCGCGAGGTTGCCGGGTGCAGCTACGCCGGCCACCCGGGCGCGACTGCCGGGAATCGGATCACCGGCCCGTTCTCACCGCGCGGGCAGCTCGGTCACGTGGACGCGGTGCGGCTCCCATCGAGGGCACCCGTGGCAGACGCTCGGGTCGTCGAGCGGGCGCGGCTGCTCGTCGCGGAAACACGTCCATGCCTTGTCCTCGGCTTCCAGCCAGTAGGGGTACGGCGCGCGGACGGTCGGCTTGGCCCATCGGCATGTCTCGACGCTGGTCTGGTTATTCATGTGGACACCTGCCTGCGGATCGGCTTGCAAGTCACGCACCAGCAGGTGTCCGCGCCAAACTGGCCCGTCTCGGCGCCAGGGGTGGCCTCGCGGAGGGAAGGCTGCCGGACCTTCAGCACTCGCGGCGCGACGGTGGCAGAATGCCCCGGATGGAGATGCCCTCGAGAACCCCGGTCTCCCTGGTCCTGCTGCTGTGCGGAGCTGTCTTGCAGGCGCAGCAACCCCCGGCCTCCGTCCGGCCAGCGCTGTACCGCTTCGTGATGATCCAGGCCGCGCCCGGGAAGCTGCCGGACCTCATCGAGCTCTATCGCCAACGCGTGCCGGTGATCGTGGCCGGGGGAGACGAGGCGCCGATCTTCGTCCGGCACTCGCAGGGCGACCGATGGGACCTGCTGGTGATCTTCCCGAGCGGAAGCTATACCGACTACTACAGCCGCGAGCGCCTCGCGCGGCGCGAAGATGCCGCCGGCAGGTCGGGCCTGGACGGCGCCGCATACCTGAAACGGATGTACGAGCTCATCGCCTGGCACGAAGACGTGTTCGTCCTGGGCCCGCCAGTCGCCGAGCTGCGCGCGTATCTGAAGGGCACCACCGTGGCCCACTTCGAGATGATGCAGGCACTGCCCGGCAAGCGCGACGAGCTGATCGCGGAACGCCAGATGGAGAGCGTCTTCAACTCGCTGCGCGGCCGGCCGGCCATGCTCACCTTCACCCACGACCAGGGGGCAGCCTGGGACGTCATCACACTGGACGCCTGGCGCGACTGGCGGCAGTACGGCGAGCTGCAGATGATCCCGGCCGACGTGTCGGAGGCCGCGGCGAAGAAAGCGGGCTTTGCCAGCGCCGACGCGGTCGGCACCTACATGCGCAGCCTGATCTCGACCCACCACGACACGCTCGGCACGATCCTCACGCTGATCCCTGATCCCTGATCCCTGATCCCTGATGCCGGTGATACCGTATCCCCTCCATGGAGGCCCCGATGCAGCTGGCTCGCACCCTCGTTCTCGCTCTGGCGGTCGCGTCGTTCTCGCCCGCGCCCGGAACGGCGCAGGCGCCCGTGCCGACGCTGCCCTATGACCACATCCACCTGAACGTGCCGGATCCTGCGGCCGGGGCGGACTGGTACGAGAAGCACTTCGGCGGCAAGCGCATCACCGAGGCGCCCAATCGCCTGATGTTCGGCAGTACGCGTTTCATGTTCCTGCGGTCGGCCACCGCCAAACCCAGCGCGGGCAGCGCTATCGACCACGTCGGGTTCTCGGTGCCCGACCTCGACGCCAAGATGACGGAGCTCGAGGCGGCCGGGGTGAAAATCACCACGCCCGCGCGCGAGGTGCCAGGGCTCTTCAAGCTGGCCTTCGTCGAGGACCCCTGGGGCACGCGCATCGAGGTCGTGCAGGATCCAGAGCTGTTCGGCCTGCACCACATGCACCTGCGCAGCCCGAACCCGGACGAGGCGTTCGGGTGGCTGCTCTCAAACTTCGGAGGCCAGCGCACGCAGCTGAAGGGCCGCATCGACGCAGTGAAGTACAGCGCCGAGGGCTTCAGCGACATGTGGATCCTGGTGACCAAGGGCGAAGCCGAGCCCAGCATCGGCCACGCGATCGATCACATCGGCTGGCGATCCACCGGGCCGCTCAGCGAGACGATCACCGCGCTCGTGGCCAAGGGGGTGCAGAAGACGAGCGAGCCGAGGCCCTTGTCGTTGCCGAACGGCCCGTCCATCAACTTCGCGTACGTGGCCGGGCCCGCGGGCGCGCGTATCGAGCTGGTGGAGCGGCCGGGACTGAAGCCGGGGCAATAGGCCGGGGATGAACTACGGCTTCCTCGCGATCCTGCCGCCCCTCGTGGCGGTCGTGCTCGCGGTCCTCTTCAAGAACGTCCTCGTGTCCCTGTTCATCGGCGCCTACCTGGGCGTGGTCATCCTGAAGGGGGGCAACCCGCTCGCGGGCCTGACCAGCCTCATCCAGGATCACGTCTTCGTGCAGGCCGCCGACAGCTACAACTCCAGCCTGCTGGTGATGATGATCTTCATCGGCGGGTTCGTGGGCGTCGTCACGCACTCGGGGGGCGCCGCGGCGTTCGCGGAACGGGCGTCCCACTGGTTCAACACCCGGGCCCGGGCGCAGATCGCGGTGTGGCTCGGAGGCATTGCCGTGTTCTTCACCGACTCCGGCAGCCCCCTGATCCTCGGCCCCACGTTCCAGCCCATCACCGACAAGCTGCGCGTGAGCCGGGAGAAGCTCGCGTGGCTGCTGGACTGCACGTCGTCCCCCGTGTGCATCCTCATCCCCTTCATCGGGTGGGGCGTCTACATCATGGGTCTCATCAGGCAGGAGTTCGCGACGCTGAACATCGCGGAGTCGGAGTTCGATGCGTTCCTGACGGCCATCCCGTTCCAGTTCTACGCCATCGGCACGCTGTTCATGATTCCGCTCGTCGCCTACCTGGGATTCGAGTTCAGCGCGATGTACCAGGCTGAGAAGCGCACGGTGGAAACCGGCCAGCCCCTGTGGCCCGGCGCCACGCCCGCGCGTCCCGCGGTGTCCATCCAGGCCGAGGCCGGCGTCAAGGCCCGCGCGTCGATGATGGTGATTCCCGTGGTCGTGCTCTTCGCCTGCATCTTCGGCCTGCTGATCCCCCAGGGCTTTCCCTTCGAGCAGGTGCCCGGCGCCGTGCTGCGCACCGCGCTGTGCACGGGGTACTTCCTGGGCGCCATGTCGTGCCTGTTCCTGATGGTGCGCCACAAGGTCAAGACCGCGGCGCAGGCCTTCAACCTCTACATGGATGGGGCCCGGGAGGTCGTGTTCATCCTGATGATCCTGGTGCTGGCCTGGTCGCTGGGCTCGGTGTGCAAGGCCCTCGGCACGGCGGACTACATCGTGAGCCTCACCCAGGGAACCTTGCCGCCGTCGATGGTCCCGGTGCTCGTCTTCCTGACCGGCGCGGGCATGAGCTTCGCCACGGGATCGTCCTGGGGGACCTTCGCCATTCTCATGCCCCTGGCCATTCCCATGGCCGTGGCGCTCGGAGCCCCCATCCACGCCACCATCGGCGCCGTGCTGTCCGGCGGGCTTTTCGGTGACCATTGCTCGCCCATATCGGACACGACCATCCTGTCTTCGATGGGAGCGGCCTGCGACCACATCGACCATGTGAAGACCCAGATCCCGTACGCCCTCACCGTGGCGCTGGCGAGCGCCATCACCTACGGGGTGGCGGGCGGGCTCGATTCGCCCTGGCTGCTGCTGCTGTCCCTGGGGCTCGTGGCCCTCTTCGTCGTGATCGCCGGCAAGGTCTGGGGATCCCGGATCTCGGACTTCCGGTCGGAAGGTGCGTGACGTGAAGAGCATCCTCATCCTCGGCGCCGGACGCGTGGCTCGTCCCTGCGTTCGGTATCTGCTGGAGCACACCCCGCACGACCTGACGGTGGTGGATCAGGACGAAAGCAACCTGGCCGCCGTCACGGGCGGCGCCCCCCGGGCCAGGGCGCTTCGCGAAAGCGTCGCGGACGTGCCCCGCATCCTCGAGGCCACCGCTCCTGACCTGGTGATCAACCTGCTCCCTGCAGCCTTCATGGTTCCCGTGGCCGAGTCGTGCGTGAGGGCGCGGGTCGACATGATCAACGCCTCGTACATCAAGGACGAGATGCGGGCGCTCGACGTCCCCGCCCGCGAGGCAGGGATCCTCCTGCTGTGCGAGCTGGGGCTGGATCCGGGCATCGATCACATGTCGGCCGCCCAGACTATCCGGCAGATCCACGACCGGGGCGGAGTGGTGCAGTCGTTCTGGTCGTGTTGCGGCGCCATTCCCTCGGCCGCGGCCAACACCAACCCCTTCGGCTACAAGCTCTCGTGGTCACCCGCGGGGCTGATCGGCGCGAGCAAGCGCGAGGCGCGCATCCTGCGCAACGGCGAGGTGGTGGTCTATCTCCCCGGCGAAACGTTCCGCCACTCCGCCTTCATGGAAGTCGAAGGTCTCGGCTGGTTCGAGCAGTATGCCAACGCCGATTCGCTGCCCTACGTGGACCTCTACGGCATGCCCGAGGTGACGCACGTCTATCGCGGCACCATCCGGTACATCGGCTGGAGCGAAACGGTGTGGAAGATGCTGGACCTCGGGCTCTTCGAGGAGGACGTGCGCGACCTGCGGGGGCTCTCGTACCGGAAGTTCACCGCCCGGCTGGCGGGGGCGCGCGACGGCGAGACCGCTGAAGACGCGCTGAGGCGCGCGCTCCAGCTCGAGCCGTACAGCGCCGTGTTCCACAAGCTCCTCTGGCTCGGGCTCCTCTCGGATGCCCCGATCCCGCAAGACGAGGGCAGCGCCAGGGACGTGGTGGCGGGGCTCTATCTGCAGAAGCTCGTCTACGCGCCGGGAGAGCGGGACATGGTGGTGATGGAGCACCGGTACGAGGCGACCTTCCCCGAGGACGGACGTCGTGTCCGCCACACCTCTACGCTCATCGACTACGGCGAAGAGGGCGGCGACACCTCCATCGCTCGCACGACGGGGCTGCCGCCGGCCATTGCCGCCAGGCTCCTGCTGGAAGGGCGCCTGTCGCTCAAAGGAGTGCACGCGCCCGTGCACGCCGAGGTCTACGAACCATCGCTGGCGGAGCTGGCTCGGCTGAGGATCTCGTTCCGGGAGAAGGAAGAGCCGCTCGGCACACCGTGACCCCGCGGTCACGAGGCGCGTGCCTGATGACGACGCCCCCCGCGGCACGCCCCGCTCAGCAGCAGCGCGGCTGGCGGTCGAAGAAGAGTGTGGGGCTGCCCTTCTCGAAGAGCGCCACGATGCGATCACGCCGCTTCAGCATTGCGGAGATCTCCTCGCCGGTCAGATAGGGGCCTGCCGCCCGGCGCACGATGTCCCGATCCAGCTGGCGCAGGCGGTCCAGCAGCGACCGCTCCACCCTCGACAGGGTGCCCTGGGACCTGGGCGTGCCGTTCAGGCGGAACGCGCGCGAGTGGTCGATCAACCACATGTTCCAGCCCTGGTCGATCAGCAGGTTCCCCATGTTGCGATCCACGTTCGCGATGAGCTGATCGAACAGCCTCATCGTCCACATCTGCTGGTCCCAGTCAGCCGCATTCGGGGCGCGCTGTTGCCGGCGCTGGCGTTCCTCCTCGTCCATCAGGACGTCGTCCACCCACCAGGTGAAGGAACCGCGCTTGCCGTTGTAGAGCCGGTCGACGGTGGCGGGAATCATGCCGAGGCCCAACAGCCGATCGATCTTGTAGGCCGCCACGTTGAAGCGCCAGCTGTCCTTGAAATTGAACTCGATGCCCTTGGGTCCCTCGAACTTCTGCCTGGCGTCGTCGATGGTCTGCACGCTGGCATCGTGCGTGATGGTTCCGTCGCTCAGCGTGACGCGCACCGTGTTGGTCACCCCTTTCGACGCCGATTCCGATCGGACAATCCGGGCGGAGGTGAGGAAGGCCTCGCGCTCGTCCTGGGTCGCGATCGCCGGGCCGGGCGTGGTCGAGGAGGTCGCCTGTCCGGCGCCGGCAGAGGCTGTCCAGACCGCGAGCAGGAGAACCGACGTGGCGACGACGCTGAACGGTCGGCAGGCGGCAATCATCGACTCCTCCGAGGACTGGGTGGACATGCGGGTCATAACCATATCGCGGTTGTCAGCAGCACCGCGCCGGCCGATCGAAAACGAGCAAGGGGCCGCCCTTCTCGAAGTGCGACACGATGAAGTCGCGACGGGCCAGCAGCGCGTCGATTTCGCCGGTGGTCAGGTAGCTCTCCACGGCCTGGCGCAGGCCGTCTCGATCCAACTGCCGGAGCCGGTCGAGCAACCTGCGCTCCACCTTCGACAGGTTGCCGGGCGAGCGCGGTGTCGTGTTGATCCGGAACGCGCGCGAATGGTCGATCATCCAGATGTTCCAGCCCTTGTCGATCAACAGGTTCCCGAGATTGCGGTCGACGTTGGCGATCAACTGGTCGAACAGGCGCGTCGTCCACATCTGCTGGTTCCAGTCCTCGGTGTTCGGCGCCCGGTGCTTCTTGCGGTAGCGCTCGTGCTCGTCCATGAGCACGTCGTCCAGCCACCACGTGAACGACCCGATCTTGCCGTCGTGGCGGCGCTCGACCGTGGCCGGCACCATCCGCAGGCCCAGCAGGCGGTCGATCCGGTAGGCGGCCACGTTGAAACGCCAGCTGTCCTTGAAGTCGAGCTCGGTCCCCCGCGTCCCCTGGAAGATTGCCTGCTTCTCGTCGATGGTCTGGACGCTGGCGTCGTGCGTGACCACACCGTCGCTGAGGGTCACCCGAACGGTGTTGGTGACGCCCTTCGACGCCGGGCGGGCACGGACGATGCGCGCGGAAGCGAGGAACGCCTCGCGCTCGGCGTCGGTCGACAGCGTGGCGCCAGGCGCCGTTGGAGGAGGTTGCTGGGCGGTCGGCGCAGCCGGCGCGAGCAGCGCGGCGACCACCACCATCGGGAGGCACGGGACGACGAAGCGGGATGACCGGCGAGCGACAACCATCGTCTCCTCCAGTACTTCGAGGGCCGTGTCACGACGAGGCCTGATTCTAATGCCGCGGAGGCGCCCGGGGGAAGCGCGTCGCCCACAAACGGGGTAGGCTGGCGGAGGCGCCTGGTCCGGCGCGCAAGGAGTGCAGATGACGACACTTGGGAAAGTCGCGCTGGGCATGATGGGTCGACTGAGACCAAAACCGGCGCTGGGCGCCGCCGCCGCCACCATCGCGCTGCCACCAGTCGAGGCGCGCGGCGGGCTGCCGCTGATGGAGGCGCTCGCAGAGCGGCGGTCATCGCGCGAGTTCGCGCCAGACGCCCTGCCGTTACCGCTGCTCTCGCTGCTGTTGTGGGCGGCGTTCGGCGTCAACCGTCCCGAGGGCGGCGGACGCACGGCGCCCTCCGCCATCAACGCACAGGAAGTGGATGTCTACGTGGCGCTTCCCGAGGGCGCCTACCGCTACGATGCCGCCGCGCACGCGCTGCAACTGGTGGCCGGCGGCGACCTGCGTCGCATCACTGGTTACCAGGATTTCGTGGACGATGCACCGCTCGATCTGGTGTACGTCGCCGACTACACGCGGATGCGGATGGTCCCGGCGGGCACGCGAGAGCCGTACTCGTACGCGGCGGCGGGGGCGATCGCGCAGAACGTCTACCTCTTCGCGGCCGCCAACGGGCTGGCCACGGTCATCCGCGCGTGGATCGATCGAAGCGCCATCGCTGACGCTCTGGGCCTCGGGCACGACGAGCAGGTGCTGCTGTCGCAGACGGTCGGGTATCCGAAGGCGTGAGCCGCGCGGCCGCGCCCGAAACCTCTGAACGCCTGCCCGATCAGGTAATCCGCCCGCGGGCCGCGACCGGAAGCGGTGCCACCTCGTCGCCGTCAACGAGCCAGGCCTGGTCCACCAGGTTCGACACCACGCACGAGTGGTTGGGGAGGATGCGCACCAGGTCGCCCGGCTCGGGCGCGGCCGCGCCATCTGTCACGCGGACGGTGGCGTGCTCCTCGGACAGCCGCTCGATGAGCAGGTTGGGCAGAGGTTGCATCGCCTGGGGGGCCTTCGGGCCAGTCCCCACCACCGCGCCGTAGCCGGCGGCCGGGGTGAAGCCGCGCGCGCCGTCATTGCTCAGCGTCTTGCTGCCCGAGTCGAAGACGAGGCGGTCTGGCGCCGGTTTGCTGACCACGCGCGCGAGGACGGTGAGGGCGCAATCGTCGAGCGAGGCAGCGCCGAGACCCACCTGCGTGCGATCGAAGTACACGTAGTTGCCCGGGCGGTACTCGGTGAGCGCGTCCTCGAGCAGCGAGTACCGCGCAGTGGGGGTTGAGCCGGCGCTCAACTCTTCGATGGCCACGCCGCTGGCGCGCGCGGCCTCGGCCAACGCACGCAGGGTCGCGGCTTCACTCGCGGCCATCTCGCGCACGTGATCCTCGGACGAGGCGTGATAGGCCTGGCCCGCGTGCGAGAGCAGTCCCCTCAGCCGCAGACCGGGCAGCCGCGCCACGTCGGCGATGAACGGGACTGCGGTGGCCGGATCCGGGTCGATGCCGCAGCGATGGAACCCCACATCCACCTTCACCAGCACGTCCACCGTGACGCCCGCGCGGGACAGCGCGCCGGACCACCCGCGTGCCACCCGCGCGTGGTCCACGATGAAGGACAGCCGGACGCGCCTGGCCAGCTCGATGACACGGTCGGCGTTCGCGGGGTTCACGGGGTACGGAATGCGGATGTCGCCGACGCCGGCGTCGGCGAACACCTCGGCCTCGCCGAGCTTGGCGCAGCAGATGCCGGCGGCACCGCGCTCGATCTGCCAGCGCGCCACCACGGGGCTCTTGTGCGTCTTCGAGTGCGGGCGGAGCCGGATGCCGCGCGCATCCGCGGCGGCCTGCATGCGATCGATGTTGCGGAGCGCGCGGGCCTTGTCGATGAGCACCGCAGGCGTGCGAAGGTCGTTGAGCGTCACGCCGGGATCATGTCACGGGAACACAACGAGCACGAAGGGCACGAAGCAAGGTCGTGTCCTTCGTGTTCCCGTCGACACGTCACGCGCGAAGCAGGCCCCTGAAGCGGACGGGGTTGACGCTGTGGCCTGGGAATACACGTCCCGCGGCCGCCGAGGTGGCGCCCAGGTGCGACACCACCACCTCGGCAAAGATGTCGCGGAAGTCGGTCGTGACGGCGAGGTCGCGTCCCTCGTAGCGCTGTTCTCGCGCGAGGCCCGGCCAGTCGCCATAGATGCGGCCGCCCTTCACCGCCCCGCCGATCAGCATCATCGCGTTGCCATGCCCATGGTCGGTGCCCCGGCTGCCGTTCTCCGCCACCGCACGCCCGAACTCCGACATCGTCAGGATGACCGTGTCGGCCATCCGGTCGCCGAGGTCGTTCACCAGCGCCGCGATGCCGCGCGAGAGGTCGTCCAGGCGGTTCGCCATCTGGCCCGTGGCGCCGCCCTCGTTCGCGTGGTGGTCCCAGTTCGTGCTCTCCGCGAACGCCACTTCGAGCCCGACCTCCGCCTTGGCAAGCGAGGCGATCTCCCGAAGCGCCTGGCCGAACGGCGAGCGCGGGTAGGTGGCCCCGCTGGCCGGCCGATAGCGAGACGACGTCTTCCGGGACAGCGTGCGCATTGCGTCGAACGCTTCGGTGGCCGTGCCGTTCAGCACCTGATCGGCCGCGGACTCGTACGCCGACTCGAACGCTGCCTTCGCTGTGACGTCTCCACGCACGTCGAAGCCGTCCACGCTGCCCATGGCCAGCGCTGGCGCGCGCCCCTGAAGCGCGCGAGGCATCTGGCGGGTGAGGGCGACGGCACGCAGTGGGGTGCGCGGTTCGTCCATTGCCTGCAGATACCGGTTCAGCCACCCGTCGCGCGTGTTCTTCACACCTGGAGTGCCCGACTCCATGTAGTCCTGGGCATCGAAATGCGACCGCGTGGCGTCGTGGGAGCCCGACGCGTGGACGATGGCGAGGTGCCCCCGATCCCAGAAGGGCTGCAAGGCTGACATGCCGGGGTGGAGGCCGAAGAAGCCGTCCAGGTCCAGCGCGCCACCTTCCCGGCCCGGCCTGGCGATCGCAATGCTGGGTCGCGCACGGTAATAGTCCGCCTCGCCGAACGGCACCACCATGTTCAACCCATCGACGGCCCCGCGCTGGAAGATGGCGATCAACAGCTTCTTCCGTGTCCCCGCCGCCGCCACGGTCCGCGCCAGGAACGACGGAGCGAAGCCGAGGCTCACCAGGGCCATGGCCCCGGACTTCAGAAACACTCGTCGTGACTGCATGTGATCCCCCTGATCCGCATCTGCATCCAATCTGCGGCCCGTCAGATCTGCGCCTTCTCCGCGTTCGATCTGCGTCTCATCTGCGGCTGCATCCCCGTCTACTGGCGTTGAAACTCTGGTGAGCCGATCGCCAGCGCGACGACTTGCTCCGCCGTCGTGGCCCTCGTGATGACGCTCCGTGTTGCGGCCGACACGTCACCACCGAGGATGTCGTCCACGATGCGCGCGCGGAGCGCGTCCCGATCGCTGGTGGACTCGCTGGCCATCGACACCCCGCGCAGGCGGTTGGCGCCGAGCTCGAGCGCGAAGTTCATCCGCGCCACCAGGGCCCCGGACGACACCCACGTCTCCGCGGTCTCGTCGTAGCCGGTCGGTGGCTGGCAGGAATAGAGCGGCATCCCGAGGTCGCGCAGCGTGCGTGCCAGGGGCATGGCGGTGCGCACCTCCGCGGCCGTGGCCCGGATTGCGCTGGCCACGAACTCCAGCGGTGTCTTCACCTTCGCGCGATAGGCGCCGGCGGCGAAGAACTCCGGGGAGGTGACGATCGCTCTCGTCACCTCGCGCAGATCGCCGCGCGTCGCGATGAAGCGCCGCGCCGCGCGCTCCACGAGTGCTGCCGGCGGGGTGTCGGCGACAAACTTCTGCGCGAGCTTCGTCGCGATGAACCGCGCCGTGGATGGATGGGCCGCCAGGATGTCCAGCACCTGCCGCCCGTCCTCCATGCCTCCGCCGGCCCTGATGCGATGACCAAGGACGGTCTTCTCCTCATCGTCGTGCCGCGCGCGGGCGAAGGTGAAGGTTGTGCCCTGCCGCGGCCGGAACGTCCAGCCGGTGAACGCGCGCGCCACGTTGACGATGTCGTCCTGCGTGTAGCCGCCGTCCACGCCGAGGGTGTGCAACTCCAGCAGCTCGCGCGCGTAGTTCTCGTTGATGCCACGCGCCGGCGCCTGTCTTTGCGGCGGTTCCCCCGCACGGGAACCGCCGGCACCGGCCTGCTGGCCCATCGGTCGCCGATTGCCGAGGCGTAATCTTCCCTGGCTTTCGCCTGTGCCCATCTGCGGCGCCTGCGGATCGGTGTTCATCCAGTTGTCGAGATAGAAGAGCATGGCCGGGCTCGCCGCCACGGCCTCGAGCATCTGCCGGAAGTTGCCGAGGGCGTGCGGGCGGATGGCGTCGCGTTCGAACGAGGTGACGTAGGCGCGCGTCGGGCCCTTGCCGGCGAAGACGTTGAAGTGGTTGAACCAGAAATCGACGAGCACCTCCTCGAGCTGCCGCTCACTGTAGACGGCACGCAGCAGCCTGGCCTGCTCGAGCTCCATGAGGATCTGCCGGTCCCGCAACGCGGATGGCGTCGCTGCCCGCCCCGCCGACACGGATGAGTCCACCGAGGACACAGATGACATGGACGAAGCCGCAGATGGCGCAGATGACACAGATGGACCACGCGCCCGAGTGGAACCGGACGAAGGGGAGTCCGAACCAGCGCCGCCCCGCTGGAGGCGGCGCCGCTCGATCATGGCAGGCTCGTGATAC
>Ga0105095_10000111_pt1 | contig 31752 bp, 24 predicted proteins | sample PPLLak2March2015_2_FD_79180 | JGI IMG/M metagenome (GOLD analysis project Ga0105095, IMG submission 79180) | Freshwater sediment microbial communities from Prairie Pothole Lake near Jamestown, North Dakota, USA - PPLs Lake P8 Core (3) Depth... | ecosystem: Environmental > Aquatic > Freshwater >...
GGGTTAGAGTCTCCGCACTAGTTAAAGGAGACAAACAAAAGACGCTTGCGTAGAAATAGTATCACTGACTGTGAAACATTCGCCCCCGCGTTAAGACACCAAAAAAAACTTCCCGAAGCACGACGAAAACGAGTTGTTATGCATTATTCGTTGCGTCTGGAATTTGTTTTGTTTTTTGAGCGCTGCGTCTCCATCTCAGTTGCACCTGAACCCTCTCGGTCAAACCTTGCCTTTCGAGAGCCACCAAGCTGCGCATGGTCGAACTGTACTCTTTTGTTTTGTACTTCACAAGTTCACCAAAGACCGTTTCCGCAATCTCCTTCGTGGTCATGTCCGGCTTTATTTGAAGAATCTCCAAGATTTGCTTTTGGTTCTTAGAGAGTCGAACCAAACCTGTCACTCAACAAACATTAGATTTAGCGGATGTATTTATGTTATACAGTGAATGCAGAGCAAGAAAAACGGGCCCGGTGGGATTTGAACCCACGATCTCCGGCTCCGAAGGCCGACACCTTAATCCGTGCTAGGCTACGAGCCCTGCCGCCACAAACAACAATAACATGTTGCAATTAAAAGATTTACGAAAATTCTTATTAACCGACTTGGCATTAAGTTTGATGTCGCCAAAAAGAGGGCCGGTAGCTCAGCACGGCTGGAGCGTTCGACTGATAATCGAAAGGTCGCCGGTTCGAATCCGGCTCGGCCCACCTAGAAAATCGTGAGCAATTTTGAAACGCAAAATGTTGAATTGATCGGTTGATTCATAGTCTCGAAGGGAAATTGTCACTTTTTAACTCCCAAGAAATCAGTCTTTCTTACTGTAAAGTTTTATAAGCAAAACCTTTGAAAAGAGAATATCGGGGAATAAGTATGGTTAAAGACGATGAAATGCTAGAAGAATTGAAGAAGATACGGACATACCTCGAACCTAAACCCGCTGCGCCTACGCCGCCTCCGCCTAAGGGGATGTGGGCTGAATTCAAAACTTTCATCCAAAACTACAAGGTCTTAGGCTTGGCTGTTGCGTTCATTATTGGCTTGTACCTAGGCTCGCTCGTTCAATCTCTCGTGTCAGACCTTCTCATGCCAGCGATTGGACTTGCAATCCCGGGACTGGGCAATCTGGCAACGTGGAAGATTCCTATTCCAGCAACGACTTTAGACGCCAGCGGTAATCCACCTTTGGGCTACGTTGGGCAAATCTTCGGTGTAGGTCCTTTCTTGGTGGCGCTGATAACGTTCATAATCGTTGCCTTCGTGGTCTTCCTCATAGTGAAGATAACGAAGAAATGGGGCATAGAGTAAAATCACGCAGTACAACGCCTAACCAATGCTACTAAGAAAACAAAAGACGGCTGGCGGTCGCGAACCGCAAACCCCTTTTTTATCTTTTCAGGCTGCAAATACTCGTTGGAATGATTGCACATGCCACCCGAGCGTCGGTTATTAAGGGACGGTCACCATGTCATTTGCGCAAACGAGCTTTCTTTCGGAAAGCATCCTTCGGTAAACTTCTTTGATTGTTTCTTTGATCTCTTCACTCGACCGATTGAACCCGAACACCTTAGCGGTCTCCGCTAATAGCGATTCCGAGTTTATTCCCATGGAATATTTTGCGATGAATTTTAGGGCGTTTTCGATTTCTTCTGGTGGAATATGCTCCGCTAGTCTTTTCGATTCCGGAACATCTTTTACTGGAGTTCGGACCGTAACATCTGTCAGTTCTAGAGGCCAAAGAAAATCTCCCTTTACTATCAACTTGCCGTTCTTGAGCAAAAGATTTCGTGCTTCGCGCATCGCTAACACTACTCTTGGTCCGGTTCGCTTTAATCCCCATGCATCTGCCAATCTCTTAACCGCGTAGTCAAAGTGAATTGGACCCTCTGCAGTGACGAGCTCTTCTAAGAGCCGACTTTGAAGTGGGCGGTTCTCTTCGAAATAGAATTCGTTCGCCTTTGTCGTCCATCTATAGCTGGAAATAGGAACCGTGACGGACGAGCTAAACCTTGCTTTTAGAGGGTGAACTCTGTATGGTACGCCGATTTTTTCCGCTCCCGCAAACTGTACTCTTTGAACATCAACCTGCTCTGATAAGTCAGTCTTTTTCTCACTGCCCGATTCGGAAGCCCTTTCTGGGTCTTTTTCCAGTTTGAATTCGTCAGATTCCTCCAAGGCGTCAGTCAACCGTCTGACTTCGGATTCCCGTCTGGAGACCCATGTTGGCGACCAGATGCGGTGAATTCTCCATCCAAGTTGTCCGAGTACTTGACCCCTCAAACGATCACGATCACGTGCACTATTTATGGACCTGTAAGTTGGACCATCGAATTCGATTCCCAGAAGATAACTGCTAGGCTCATTCGGATCAGCTACACCTATCTCTATTGGGCTCCCACTCCAACCCACCTTGGGAATGACGTTGTAACCTGCGCGTTTCACAACCGTGGCAACATCCTCCTCGAGCGGAGACTCAAGAGTTTCTTCTTTGACAAGAGCAGATTTGAGAGTTTGGGGTCCCTTTTCAGCATATTCTAGATAATCGTGCAGCGTTCTAAGACCGACAGAGTTAGCGGAGCTAGTCTTTATGTCTGAAGCTTTTATGGAGGTTATTATGACGGTTTTCTCTCGTGCTCGAGTAACGACAACATTTAGTCTTCTCTCTCCACGTGTCTTGTTTACTGGACCAAAATTCATGGTTATCTGACCCTCGTTGTCGTAGCCATATCCAACGCTAATCATCATTACGTCACGTTCATCGCCCTGAACATTTTCCAAGTTCTTGACGAAGAAGCCTTCAAGCCGATCCTCTTTGAAGAAGTGCTCAAACTCAGGCAGCATTCTGCGACGGCGCTCAACCGCATCTGCGACAGCCTCCATCTGCGCTATGCTAAAGGTTACAACTCCGAGAGTCTTCCTCGGGCACTCTTTCAGGTGCTGAAAAACCAAGTCCGCAACCACCTCCGCTTCTCGCGGATTGTCCCTCTTGTCGCCGCGATCATATATGCCGTCGGGAACGTAAACCATCTTAACGCCTACCGTGGAGCGTTCTGCAATCGGTGATGGGAAAGTAACTAGGGTATCATCGTAAAAGCGATTGTTTGAGAATGCGATGAGTTCCTCATGTTTGCTGCGGTAGTGCCATCGAAGAGTCTTCACAGGCAAACCTATTCCCATGCACTCATCAAGGATACTATCGAAGACCTCGGCGTCTTCATCACTGATTTGGTCACAATCAATATCTTCAATCATCGATATCAGGAAAAAGCTCGTAGGGGTCAATTGCTTGTTGTCACCGGCGACAACAATTGTTTTTCCGCGGTAAATCGATCCGATAGCATCCTCGGGAACAATCTGAGAGGCCTCATCAAAAAGTATAAGGTCGAACTGCTCCAGCATCGGCGTTAAGAACTGGCTGACCGACATGGGACTCATGAGCAGGCAGGGTTTTATCCGGAAAAGAATATGAGGAATTCTCTCGAGGAGGTCTCGAATAGGCATGAGTCTTCTCTTTTTGGCTGCTTCCCTCAACAAGACGCTCGCCTCAGAGTTGCTGGCTTGCACCAGTATGTCTTGAGGTTTTCTGGCATTCGCCGCCTCTATTACACGGTTCGAAGACAAATGAATCAGTTCCTGATCAAGCTTTCTAAATTCCTTGATAAGCTGCTCATGGTTTTCTCTTCGAAATTGACCCAAAACCGGGTCTTCCCCGTAAAGGCGGGTAATCCACTCTTGATATACTCCTTTTCGCAACACATCAACAAGTTGGGAAGCCGGAGGACGACTTTCAACAAGCCTGTCAAAAAAGGTGACTAAATCTCTGGATGAAAAAAGATTTTTCAGTTTCTTGAAGTCGATCCAGATTTGTAGGTCATCTACTCGTTCTCGGAGCTCATTGAGTCTATCATGAACAGTTTCCAATCTCATTTCTCGCAGTTTTTGACACTGATATATCAGGCCGCTTTCGAAACGAGACTCAAACTCATCTAAGGAATTTGAACTCGCATTATAATGCCCGACTAGGTCAACATTAGATGGAGCGTAATTCGGTCCACCGGACACTATTCTTGTCAGAGACTCAGAAATCTGATAGGAGCCGAACAAAGTTTGGAAGTTCTTTGTCCAATCTAGGACTAGTAGAATTTCTTCCCATTTGGTGTCTAAGTCATGAAAGCGAAACCCGAATTTCGTTTGAAGAAGGTCTCTTTTTTCAAGGATGTCGGCCTCTTTCCTACTGACTGCTTCGACCTCTTTCAGGTCAGCTATTAGGTGTTTGTAGTCTTCCGGGCATTCCTTTTTGCATGTCGTAAGAGCCTCATCTGTTATCTCACAGAGTGGGCTAAGCTGTGTCTCAACCGCTCTCGCCCATTCTTGAATCGACGTCAAGCGGGTTTCGTTGATCGGCAAGACGGAGGTTGGCAACCGATGCACGGGGATAAACTCGGCTAAGCCTTTAGCAGATTCTTCCCATTCGCAGAATGAAACAGCTAACTCTTGGGCAAATTGCTTTATCAACGGGGGAGGGTTAAACCCATGGGAGAACAGATTCGCTGCTTCTTCAGACAATGGCACTAACGAATATGAACTCAATATTTCTGCTGCTATTTCAATAGCGTTTTCAACTCGTTGAAAATCGGTTTCATAGCCCTGATAGAAATGTCCGAGTAATTCTCGGTCCTGTTCGGTTGAGGCTGCAATGGCGGCTTTCAATATTTTCAGTTTGCGAGCATCGCTTAGATCTTTCAAAACGGAGTCTGGGACTTTACCAGTGTGGGTTAGCAGTGCTATCTGCTTTTGATCGCGATGGAAACTTGGTCGCAGCCATCGTAGAGCACTTCTATATGAACTTCCGTAGCGTGTTATCATCTCGTCAAGGTTAAGCGCCAGAAGTCTATCGGTGATGTAGGTCTTCTCTAACCGTAGGAGGAGCAAATTGTGTTCTTGATAGTCTTTTTTTGATTTTGAAACATTTCTTCTCACTTTATCGAGATAGTCAGGGTCTAGCCATTGCCGTTCGGGCTTGTTCTCTGAAAAGCAGAAGAGTCCAATCCGGGACAACAATCTGGTGCGGTCAAGCGATAGGGTTTCTGCAGGTAACCCTAGAATCTGTGCCAAGCGGTATGACTTCTCAATCCATGTTTCTATCCGTCCTGGTGAACGTTTCACAAAATCCAGAAAATCAGCTCTTCTTTTGAGAAGAGAGCTTTCTCCTATGTTCGAATGCATTATCAGATTTTTGAGTAAGGAAAGATTTTCTTCAATATCTGAGGATGCGTCAAGCGATAAGCTGAAGACATTATCGTTATATCGTTCGAGCAGCACAGCCCGGGTTTTCTTGCACCATTCTGATGTGGTTTTGTACATTTCCGCCTTGAGAATTAGTTGATCGATATTTGGACTTGTTACCCAAGCTGTTTCCGGCTTTGGACTTTCTATTAGTCGGTGGCTGATTTCGATCAACCATTTTGTGCGCTCAAAGGTTTGCGGCTCATTCAAACCAAGTTGCGAAGCGAATTGAGCGGATTCAATCCTGAGTTGCTTTATAGCTGATACAAGACCGTCAAGAGTCAAGGCCAATTCAGAGCGAGTCTCTAATTCGTATATGCTTCCTTTGTAGCCGCGCCATGGGAAGTCAGATTCCTCCACGACTTGCCAAACATCTTTCAACTGGGAAGCCAGATTCTCTAGCTCAAGCATTCTTTGAGGAGTCAAACTATCAACGCCTGGCAAATCAACAGTAACGAAAGGAATACCATCCCAGCGAGCGATCTGTCCTAACACTTCATAAGCGCTTTTCTGCAAAATCGGATGTCTCTGATGAAGAGAGACAGGGTAGCTGTTTAGCGATCCCCTCAACTCCGACATTTTCTCAAAGTCGTGTGCTGTCGGCAATTTGCGAGGAACCAGTTGCTCATCGAGACATCGCTTAAGCTCAGCAACAACCGCTTGTTTGTTGGCTTTGCTGCTATGAAGTTCGAGACAGAAGTGAGACAATCCTACCTCCCGCAGCCTTTTGTAAACTACCTCTAATGCAGCCATCTTGTCGCTAACGAACAAAACGGATTTTCCACGCGCTATGCATTCGGCAATGATGTTGGCTATAGTTTGACTCTTTCCCGTTCCCGGAGGGCCCTGCATCACAAAGCTTTGACCGCGCATCGCATATTGAATAGATACTCTTTGGCTACTGTCAGCGTCCAAAACCTGGAATGGTTTCTCAGGAGGCTCTATCTCATCTATGTCCTTTTCTTCGGGCAAATCTTTCTGGGTTAGCTGCTGTTCCTTCACGCCCGCTATTGCCCTGATTATGCTGTGTTGTTTGATTAGCTCAGCATTAGATGTCAGGTCATTATAAATGACCAATTTATGAAATGAAAAAAGCCCCATTTCAATTGAGAATTCCACTTTCCAACCGAGATCATCAACAATCTGATTCAGAGCGTTTAAGTACTCTACTAAGCTATGGCTTTCCCAGTCCTCTGGAAGAGGCGGAAGCTCGATTTTGAAGGCATTTCTTAATTTCACCCGTAACGCAGGATTCAGGACAGCTTCTTCTTCCACGGGAGGAATTGAAATCGCGTAGGCGTCTCTGAAGGATTTCCTACTTAGTTCAATCGGGACTAGAATTAGAGGAGACCGCACCTCTTCAGACGTTTCTTCCTCTTTCCAGACCAACATTCCAAATGCCGCATGGAGTATACGCACACCCTTTTCTCTGTAATCAGATTGCGAACGAGTCATAAGGTTCCTGAGAGTTTTTTCAAGTTCAATTCTGTTCAAGCCTCCGCACACCAATCGATTTGCCTTTGTTTGTTGATACCCCTCGATAGACGAGGAAAAATCGTTACCATTTTGTCCTTTTTCAGGAAAAGAATCCACTTCGTCTGGAGGTTGCCAAAACTTCAGATGCCTTCTCCTTATGACTAGAGCGTTGAATACTGTCTCCGGGGTAGGATGAGAAACAGAAAGACCTCCTCTCTTGCGTTGCTTATAATACAGCAAGTTATTTTTCCGCGAAAGGTCAATGAGCCTGAATTTCCAATCCTCGATGCGCCTTGCTACCTGAGGAATATAGGCTTCCTGAGGTGAGACAGGATTATTCTGAGTCATTAAATCCCCTATTCTGAAATAGAGTTGTGAGAATTCATACCACTGCTTGCTACTTTAACATTTATGTCGGAATCCCATCCAGGAGCTCCTTTTTCTGATGACTTGTTCTTTCATTTGAATAGTGCGTTTGCCTGTTCCGAAGATGTTTGGGTTTTGTGTGTGTGAAAGAAAAACGGTTGCGTGTTTCAGAAAAAATCGTTGTTGTAGTTCTTCTCGCAAACTTTTTCTATCCCATATGGAGGTGTGAGACTCACTCAAAAATGAATTCGGGAACAAGGCTGCGCGCACTCTAACACTTGCTTCCAGTGGTGGATAATGCATGTATACCCTCAAACTACTCTCAAACCCATATGGATTCGCTAACAAAGAACAATTGGGCTTCTACGAGTTATGCAGGGTTTTCCTCATCTGTACTTCGAGAAATGCCTAGTTGCAGCAGAGAAGATTCGTTGCCGTCGGTTTTACCCTGCATTTTGAAGCAGGCTCAGATTCAGCATTTCTGCCCAAGCAACATCTTGAAGCGGCATACAGGTGATCCGGCGATTTCTCCGTGCAACATATTCGAGGAAATTTCCTTTTCCAAAGTTTCCCTTTCTGATTCCTGTCAGTTGCACGTTGACTATCACTGAACCATCTTTGAGGTGGAGGTTGACGTTCTTTCCCAAATAAGACTTGGCGCTGTTTAAGCCAAAACCTTCCATTTTTGTACTCACCAATCCGCTTCTTTTTCTGCAATTGCGCCCCAGCACTGTCTGCATATGGGCAGTTTTTCTCCCTTAAAGAGAATGTAGAGAGTTATGTTACCGCTTTTACAAGTCCCTTTCCAAGGGTTTTTGCAATGCTCCAATATTACACATCTCCTGTACTCACTAAGAATGCCTTAGGAACGAATCGCTTTTAAAGCTCCTTCTGAAACGAGTTTTCAGCTCCTGGGAGGGGTGGGTTAAAATGAAATGCCCGTTTCTGCCATTTTCAAGATAATCGTGCAGACCGCTCAGCAGAGACTTTCAAGCACGCTATAAAGATCTACTGTCACTTTTAATGTGGATTATCTCTGGAGTTATAGCTTCTTTTGTTATTTTCAACAACGCCACTGAAGGTTTGTTTATGAAAGAGGACACAGGATTTGTGGGGCTTCCGGGGTTTATGTAGAGAGTTTTTCCTTCCCATTTTATGTTTGAATTGTGCGTATGTCCATAAACGAAGACATTGAAACCGTTCTGTTTGGCGATTTCCCGCATCTTACCCATCCCAAATAGTGTGCTCGGGTCGTGCATGACCCCTATTTTCCAGTCAGAAACCTTTAGAGAGTTGAGTTTCGGCAAGGCGCCACTGACTTGAGGCCCGTCCATGTTGCCGTGCACAGCTAAAACCGGCGCCAACTGCTCTAACTCATCTATAACTGCTAATTCCACCAAGTCGCCTGCGTGTACGATGAAGTCCACGTTCTCGAAAACCTTGAAAACCATCTTGGGGATACATCTCGCTCTTGCCGGTACATGGGTATCTGAGATTAGCCCAACTGTTCGGGCCGTTTTGAAAGTTCTAGACTCACGTGATATCATGGTTTGCTCGCTTGTCATCTTGCCTGCTCCCGAATAGATGTACGTGTTGCGTTCTTAATAGTTGTGAAGGATAATAAATTTTCATGTTTACTCAATCTGTTCGCTAAAGGTAGAGTTGACAAGATTGAATTAAACTGCAACAATGATTGCGATGTGAACCTTAAAAGAGTACAGCTATCATAGAATTGTGGGAGGTGTTTGTCTTGGCCATCACTGACGCGGATCGCGTGAGGAAACCCAAACTACCGAAGAAGAGACTGTTGAAAAAGAATCTCAAAAATAGAGGACGAAGATAACGCTAGCATAGGTCGCAGCTGTTTTGTTATTTCAGATTCGCCAGATATTTTAGATGAAAAGGTTTGATTGCCTCTTCGTCTTTTAGGTCTGCATGGAAGGTTTGGCTGTCCACTATCCAGTCAGATAATTCGGAGTCATGTGCTTTTATGAAATTACTGAAATCGCTAAAGTTTTCGTGAAGGGAAACGCAAACAGCATCCCAGCCCATGCCTCTTCCACCTGTCACTAGGAGTACACAAGGTTGTGCTTTATACCATTCCTTCAGTTTCTTTAGGGCTTGATCTTTCTCTGTGCCTGTCTTCTGTTTGAGTTTACTCTTAAGAAAAGTAAACGCTGCAATTTCGAATCCAATCCTTCCTAACTTTGGTATGACCGTGTAACCTTCGGTGTAGTTTTCCTCCAACATAGCTCTTCTGCGTGTTACCGTCGGCTGCGATACCTCAAGAGATTTCGCCAGCTGTCGGTCGCTTCTATGGGAATCCTTCATTAACTCAAACAGAAGTTTGCAGTCTATTGGTTTCAGTTCCTTCATGCTAATCATGCCTTTTGACACTTAGCATTTTTGTTATCATATATAAACCTCGTTCTTCCTGATCTATTTTTAATTCACCATGTAGCGCGTAAAAACATGTGATTTGACATTAATTTTGCGAGAAAATCTTAAGAGACATACAAACGCCTATAATCCGGAAAGAGTGATCGGATAAAATGACCGGCAAGCTGCTGAAGGAAGTTGAAGGCGAAGTTGCACGTTTGCTTAGCGACTTGATACGCATAAACACGAGCAATCCGCCCGGAAACGAGATGGAATCGGCAAAATATCTGGCTGAGACTCTCGGTGAAGAAGGTTTTGACTGTGAAATTTTCGAGTCTGCACCTGGCAGAGGTAATTTAGTCACTCGAATGAAGGGAACGGGAAAAAGACCAAGTTTACTTCTGCTTTCACATTTGGATGTAGTTCCGGCAAAGCATGAGGAGTGGACAGTTGATCCTTTCGGAGGCGTGATCAAAGACGGATTCGTCTGGGGCAGAGGTGCCCTGGACATGAAAGGTATGACCACGATCGAGGTGATGACCATGAAGTTACTTAAGAGGAAAAAAGTAAAGCTCAAGGGTGACGTAATTTTGGCGGCAACAGCAGACGAGGAAAAAGGCGGCAATTTCGGCGTCGGTTATCTTCTGCAAGAACATCCGGAGAAAATGAAGGCATCGTACGTTCTCAATGAAGGAGGAGGCGGAGGTGTGGCGATCGCGACCCCGACCCGGAATATATTTGTTATACAGACAGCTGAAAAGGGCATTTTGTGGATCAAAATCAAGGTCAGAGGGACTCCAGGGCACGGTTCAGTACCCGACTCAGCTGACAATGCAATATTGCGCATGAACAGAGTCATAGATAAACTGAATGAACATTGCTTTCCGCCCTTGGTAACGCAGACCGCGGCCGGATTTGTTCGGGAGTTGGCCAAGGGAGACTTGTCTTTGGAAAAGCCACTGAACCAGTTGCTTGCAAATCCGGAATCTAGCGACCAAATACTCGAAGAAGTGGACAAAATCGCTCCCAATATGGCTAAAGAACTGAAACCGAGAATCAAGAACACCATTACACCCACAATGATTCGTGGCGGATCTAAAGAGAACATAATCCCTTCAGAGTGCGAAGCGGTTTTCGACTGCAGGATTCTCCCGGGACAAACCACCACTCAGATGCTAGACCTGATAAAAAATTTGCTCCATGATATTGATCCTACGAAGCTAACGGTCGAAGTGATTCAGGCACAAGAGCCGTCTGAATCATCTTTTGAGACACCGCTCTTCGAAGCTATGACAAATGTGCTTCAAGATTTTGATCCTAACTGCAAGGTTACGCCGATTCTGATGACGGGCGGAACGGACTCACAATATTTAAGAGAAAGAGGAAGCACATGCTATGGCTTCCAGCCTCGGCTTGCGGAGATGCAGTATAGCAAGATATTCACCAGAGAACATGGCATTGACGAGCGGATTTCAGTCAAAGACCTTGTTTTCGGAACTAGTGTTCTTTATGAGACCATCAAGAGATTCTCGTGCTGACAGCACTCCTGTCCCTTTTCGATCAAGAGATTTTGAGAAAGCTCTTTCCAATGGAGTGAAGTTTAGCTCTATCACGCGACTCGGATAAGGAATCATTTACCAGCTTGCTAATTGTCTATACTGAAATACCTCTTCAGAAAAAGAGAATAGCCCGCTCAATAGAGTTTCGAAACGATTGAATTTTCTTGCAAACGTTCTGTCGCAATCAACCTTTCCTAACCAAGTACGGAAAAGATTATAATCAGCAAATTTACAATACAGAGCCTTAACTGCGATTCACACTGAAGAAAAGGAGATGCATAGCCTTGTCAAAATCCTCGCATGCCGAAAGAACCGAAGAAGTATTGAAAGATCTGAACACGACTTCTCGGGGGTTAACCACGCAGGAAGCCCAAGAGAGACTGAAGAAATTCGGTTACAACGAGCTTGTGGCCAAGAAACGCAAATCAGCGCTCGCTATATTTCTTGGCGAGTTTAAAGACATTTTCATACTTCTTTTGATTGCAGCCACGATTCTCTCTGCGCTAATAGGTTATTACGACGTAGTAACCGGCGCGTCTGAAGGATTTATGGAGGCTATGGCCGACGCGATAATCATAGGTGCAATAGTAATACTAGTAGCTGTCACAGGCTTCATTCAAGAGTATCGTGCTGAAAAGGCAATAGAAGCCATGAAAAAGCTGACCGCGCCCAGGGCACGAGTTGTTCGAGACGGACAAGAAATCATAATCCCTGCCAGAGATATTGTGCCAGGTGACATACTTGCTTTGGAATCAGGGGACCATGTGTCTGCAGACGCGCGAGTCATTGAGGCAATAGAACTTAAGGCAAATGAAGCGGTTTTAACAGGAGAATCTGCCTCCGTAAACAAAAACGTTTTGCCCGTAAAAAGTGATGCGCCCATATCCGAACGTCACAATACTCTGTTTACGGCTACACATGTCGTTTACGGACGAGGAAGGGCAGTCGTAACCTCTACAGGTATGGGCACAGAATTCGGCAAGATAGCTGAGATGGTACAGGCTGCAGAGGAAGAAGAAACGCCTTTGCAGAAGAAGTTGAACAAGTTCGCAGGTAAAATAGGCAAAGTTGTTGTCGGCGTTTGCGTTCTCATTTTCGCCCTCGAAGCGTTCGACGTTGTTGTCCAGGGACAATTCAGCATCGATGGCTTCATTCAGGCTTTTATGTCTTCAATATCCCTTGCTATATCGGCTGTTCCAGAGGGACTGCCTGCCATAGTGACAGTCGCTCTATCTCTGGGAGCTTTAGAGTTTAAGAAACGAAACGCTCTTGTTCGAAGGCTTTCGTCGGCTGAAGGTTTGGGTGCTGTGACGGTCATCTGTTCAGACAAGACCGGGACAATAACAAAGGGAGAGATGACAGTACGCCAAATATATGTTGACGGAAAGTTTTGGGAGGTAACGGGTGTAGGTTACGGGCCAAAAGGGGAGTTTATGCTCAACGGAGGCGTCATAAAACCTGATGAGGGTGCAGAACTTCTCCTCAGAATAGGCACTTTGTGCAATAATTCGCAACTACGAAAGAAAGAGGATGGTTCCTGGGAAATATTTGGCGATCCCACAGAAGGCGCATTAATTGTAGCTGCCGAAAAAGCAGCACTCAAGAAAGAAAAGGTAGACGAAGAGTATCCGCGTCTTCGTGAGATACCGTTCACTTCAGAAAGAAAGCGCATGACAACATTGCACAGAACACCTCAGAATGAAGTTGTCGCGTATGTCAAAGGCGCTCCGGAAACAATTTTGGAAAGATGCTCACACATACTTGAAAACGGAAAAGAGATAAAGCTTACACAAGCAAAAGTCAGCAAGGTTCTCCAAGCTAATGAGCAGTTAGCTGGGAATGCCCTACGTGTTCTCGCCATGGCGTACAGAAAGCTGCTAGATTCAGCTGAAGAATACGAAGACGACGCGATTGAAAGGGACATGGTTTTTGCCGGTTTGCAGGGAATGATAGATCCACCTCGCGAGGAAGCCATCCAAGCCAATGAGACCTGCCAGAAAGCAGGAATTAGAACTGTTATGATAACAGGAGACCACAAACTAACTGCTATGGCAATAGCCAAAGAGGTAGGCATTTATGAAGAAGGCGAACTGGCTTTTACAGGCGTTGAACTTGATAAGATTAGCGATGCCGAATTTGAACAACAAGTTGAGAAGATTGCAGTTTACGCGAGAGTGTCTCCTGAGCACAAATTAAGAATCGTCAACGCTTGGAAAAGGAAAGGACACATTGTAGCCATGACAGGTGACGGAGTAAACGATGCACCCGCGGTAAAAGCGTCCGACGTTGGCGTTTCGATGGGGATAACCGGAACAGACGTTACGAAGGAAGCATCTGATGTCATTCTTACTGATGACAACTTTGCAACGATAGTGAAAGCGGTTGAGCAGGGAAGAGTCATTTATGACAACATTCGCAAGTATGCACGTTTCTTGATTGCATGCAACTTTGACGAACTACTGGTGATAGGATCATTCGCTATTCTCGGAGGGCTTTTCGGTCCTGAACTATTCCCGTTGCCGTTACTGCCAGCAATGATCCTTTGGATAAACTTGGCTACCGACGGGGCTCCGGCTGTTGCACTTGCAACTGATCCACCAGATGTAGATGTTATGGATAGACCGCCTAGAAAGCCTGATGAGGGAATTTTGCATGGAATGGGCAGGTTCATAGTGTTGTCTTTCCTGCTGCAAGCCATCGGAACAGTGCTGGTGTTTAGCCTGGAATATTACGTGTTTCCGGCTCACGGTTTCGGAACTGAGGCTTCGCTTAATGAAGCGAGAACAACCGCGTTTGTGCAAGCAGCGGTTTTTGAGTTGCTTGTGATTTGGAACTGCCGTTCGGAGAAGCGAAGCGTTTGGAGAATGGGCAGAGACGCGTTCAAGAACAAGTACTTCGTCATCGCTGAAGTCGTATCGTTGATTGCAACTCTTGGAATAACCTACGTTCCGATAACTCAGCAACTATTCCACTTGACCGCATTAAGCCTAACAGACCTGGGCTATGTTGTTGGCGTGGCTGGGTTAGCCTTGTTCGTCTTGCCAGAATTTACGATGAACAAACCGCTGTGGAAATGGAAGTAGCCAACAGAAAAGCTTAAAATGCAGATGAACTCAGAAAAGAAGCTCTCAACAAGAAAAGACGTGAAAACATGACTGAGAAATTGGCAAATCCTGCACCCCTTGGGCTATTAGGTTTCGGCTTGACTACTGTTTTGCTGAATCTTCACAACGCTGGCTTTTTCCCACTTGACACAATGATTTTTGCGATGGGTTTGGCCTACGGAGGACTGGCACAGGTTATCGTTGGAATAATGGAGTTTAAGAAGGGAAACACTTTTGGCACAGTAGCATTCACGTCATACGGACTATTCTGGTGGTCTCTGGTAACTCTACTGCTTTTGCCCAATACAACATTCCTATCAGGTATCAATTCTCCCACAGAAACCGCCATGGCTGCATATTTCTTCATGTGGGGATTCTTTACCTTAGCAATGTTCTTCGGAACCTTAAACAAAAACCGCGCCCTCCAATTCGTCTTTGCCAGTTTGGCACTACTATTCTTCCTTCTCACATTAAGAGACTTGACAGGCAATCCAGTAATCTTTGGTGACGTAACCGTAGGCATAATAACCGGCTATGAAGGAGTCGTCTGCGGACTAGGCGCAGTCTATTTGGCAATAGCGGAAGTACTCAACGAATCCCACGGAAAAACGCTCCTCCCAATTGGTCCAGTAAGTTAAAAACGGCCCTATTCTTTTTCCATTCTTTCCCAAAACGCCGAAAAACTTTATATTCTCAAACCCTGAATTCTCCCAGAACAGAAATTCACGGAAGAAACTAAAAATGTCTGAAGCAAGTTTACCCTTCAACGAAAAATTCTACCCCAGCAGTGAAAAGATCTCTTCTGGGGAAAAACGAAAGCAAGAATGGGAAAAATCTCTCAAGAATCCAGAAGAGTTCTGGTCAGAAAAGGCGAAGGCAATCGACTGGTTTAAACCATGGGACAAAGCTCTCGACGACTCGAAAGCTCCATTTTACAAGTGGTTTTCAGGCGCAGAACTGAACATCTCATACAACGCTTTGGACAGACACATCAAGACCCCCAGGAAAAACAAACTCGCATACATCTGGGAAGGAGAAATGGGTGAAATCAGAACCTACACCTACTACCAGCTATACAAAGAAGTGAACAAACTCGCCAAAGTCTTCAAAGACCTAGGACTCAAGAAGGGAGATCGCATTGCAGTCTATTTGCCTGTAATTCCTGAATTGCCTATAACTTTGCTCGCATCAGCGCGCATAGGCGGAATACATGCTGTGGTGTTCTCAGGCTTTAGCTCTGAAGCATTAGCAGACAGGATAAACGACAGCGGCGCAAAAATCCTTGTAACCACAGACGGATCCTACAGACGAGGAAAGACTGTGGCCATAAAAGACAACGCAGACCGAGCTTTGCAGATTTCGCCTAGTGTAGAGAAGGTAATAGTCGTTAAGAGAACAGGTCAACAAGTTCAGATGAAGGAAGGGCGCGATATATGGTATGACCAGGCTATAGCCTCAGTAGGAAATGCATTCGTCCCGCCCGAACATATGCAATCCACAGATCCATTATTCATTCTTTACACTTCGGGCACGACAGGCAAACCGAAGGGAGTCGAGCATGGAACTGGAGGCTATCTGGTTTGGGCTTATTGGACACTTAAATGGGCTTTCAACCCAACTGAAGAAGACATCTACTGGTGCACTGCAGACATAGGCTGGATCACCGGGCATACATACAATGTTTACTCGCCTCTATCGGTAGGCGTTACATCAATGCTTTTCGAGGGAACACCCGATTATCCGGCGCAGGACCGTTGGTGGGACATTATAGAAAGGCACGGAGTGACTATACTCTACTCCACTCCGACTGCAGTGAGAATGTTCATGAAGTTCGGTGAAGATTGGATAAACAAGCACGATCTCAGCAGTTTAAGAATTCTTGGAACTGTTGGCGAGCCCATAAACCCCGAAGCGTGGAAATGGTATTACCGAGTTATTGGAAAAGAGAAACTCGCAATAATCGACACTTGGTGGCAAACAGAAACAGGAGGATTCATGATTTCCCCGCTAGCAGGAATAGAGCTTACCCCATTTAAACCAGGCTCCGCAACATTTCCATTACCCAGTGTTGACGCTCAAGTCTACGACGAAAAAGGACAACAAACAAAAGCAGGGACCAAAGGTTTCCTCGTGATAAAATCGCCATGGCCTGGAATGCTTCAAACGCTCTGGAAAGACCCGGAGAGATTCCAACAGACCTATTTCGGAAGATGGCCGAATATTTACTATACCGGTGATTATGCTGTTAGAGATGAGGAAGGTTACTTCTGGCTTCTCGGCAGGGCAGACGAGGTTCTTAAGGTAGCCGGACACAGGATAGGCACTGTTGAGCTTGAAAGTGCTTTGGTATCACATCCAGCGGTATCAGAAGCAGCAGTGATGGGGAAAGAAGACCTAGTAAAAGGAGAAGTGCCAGTAGCTTTCGTCGTGTTGCGCAGTGGTTTCAATCCGTCCGAGGAATTGCGGGCAGAGCTAGTGAAGCATATCAGAACAACTATCGGCCCAATTGCAACGCCAGATGCAATAGTCATTGTTAACAAGCTTCCGAAGACGCGTAGCGGCAAGATCATGCGTAGGATCTTGAAGGCAGTTCTGCTGGGCGCACCCATTGGCGATGTTTCGACGTTGGAAGACGAAGCCTCTGTGGATGACATAAAAGCCACCTACGAAGAGATGCGAAAGCAGCTAACGAAATAACAGCCCCCTATCGTCCTATTTCCTTTCTTTCAAAAATAGTAGAAGATTAACGTATTATTCTTGTATTTCCGGAAAAGGAATAAAAAGGAAACCTCAGCGTGCGTTGAGGTTGATTTATTCTACTGCTTATCAAGCCAAAAAGAGATCTCTTATTAGAATCGGAACTTGTGAGTTTTGGATTGAAAATCCTGTTCCAGCTCTCTCGCTAATTGTTCGACAAGCTCACGTTGTTTTGTAGAAAGCTTTTCGGGCACGGAAACTCCAACGCGCACGATAAGATCTCCCTTACCATATCCTCTAAATCTGGGCATGCCTTTTCCTTTCAATCGAATGATTTCTCCAACCTGCGTCCCAGCGTGGATTCTCACGTTTGCCGGCCCTTCCAAGGTGGGCACCGATACATCAGCCCCTAATGCGGCCTGAGGAAAGCCAATTATTAGGGTATAGTAAAGGTCGTTACCTTCTCTCATGAAAAGGTCGTTGGGAGCAAGATGGACAAGGACATAGAGATCTCCTGGTTCGCCGCCGTCGGATGCCATTTCGCCTTCTCCTCTGAGTCTAAGTTGGTGGCCTTCGTCGATGCCCATGGGGATTTTCACACTGATCTTTCGGCGTCTACGAACCAATCCAGTGCCGCGGCAGTTCTTGCACGGGGAATCTATCAACACACCTTTTCCCCTACATTGGGGACATGGTACAACTTGTACGAAGGTTGCGAAGCTGCTTCGCCGCATATTTCGGATTCTGCCTGCTCCGTTACATCTCGGACAAGTTGTCGGTGAGGTCCCAGGGTTAGCCCCTGAACCGCCGCAAACATCGCATTTTTCGGTTCTCGGAACCTCAATCTCCTTCTCAGTGCCTCTCGCTGCCTCTGCTAATGTTATCTCAAGTTCGTAGACAAGATCTTGACCTCTGTTGATTCTTTCACCAAAACCGCCGCCAAATCCCCCGCCGCCAAATCCCCCGCCGCCAAATCCTCCGCCGAAGATGCTGCGGAAAAGGTCTCCGAAACCTAGGTCGCGGAAAACGGAGTCGAAATCTGCTCCTCGAAAAATATCTTCAGCTGAGTAGCGCTGGTCGAATCCGGCGTGTCCGAGCGTATCAAACTGCTGTCTCTTTTCACTGTCTGATAACACAGCGTATGCTTCGGATATCTCTTTGAATTTTTCTTCAGCATCAAGTGCCTTATTTCGGTCAGGATGAAATTGCATGGCAAGTTTTCTGTAAGCATCCTTGATTTCATCTGTGGTTGCTTTTTTTGAAACACCTAGAACTTCGTAGTAATCTCGTTTTTCAGCCATGCTTCTAACCGCTAGAACCGAAATGCTATTGCTCGGTCAAAACTGTTTCGGCTTGTCACTTCACTTTGTAATCCTCTGAATCAACCACTTTGTCGCCACTGGGACCTGCTTCCGAAGGTTCTTGGGATGCTTGGCCTTGCGGTCCAGTTTGTGCTTGTTGCTTTGCCTGTTCAGCGGCTGCTTGCTGGTAGACTGCGGTGCCGACATCTTGCAGAGTCTTCTGCAACTCCTCGGACTTAGTCTTAACTTGTGTGAAGTCGTTGCTGGCTAAGGCGTCTTTTAATGCAACAATTCCTGCATCTATCTTGCCGTTCTGTTCTTGGGTCAGCTTGTCCGCCAGGTCTTTCTTTGTGCGTTCCGCTGTGTAGATTAGGCTGTCAGCGTTGTTTCTTAGCTCAACTTCTTCGCGTTTCTTCTTATCCTGCTCACTGAATTGCTCCGCTTCTCTAACCAGGCGCTCCTTTTCCTCCTTTGACAGCTTTGTAGAAGCAGTAATGGTTATTTTTGCCTGTTTTCCGGTGCCAAGGTCCTTCGCTGTCACGTTCAGTATGCCATTGGCGTCTATGTCGAATGTGACTTCTATCTGAGGCACCCCTCTCGGAGCTGGGGGCAAATCCACTAGGTTAAAGGTTCCTAAGGAAACGTTGTCTGATGCCATCGCGCGTTCTCCTTGAAGCACGTGAATGGTAACTGCGGTTTGGAAGTCTGCTGCTGTTGTGAATACTTGAGTTCTTTTGGTTGGGATTGTTGTGTTCTTTTCCATTACCCGTGTGAATACTCCGCCTAAAGTCTCTACACCAAGCGATAGCGGTGTGACGTCAAGCAGAAGAAGATCGGTGACTTCTCCTGTGATTACCGCTGCTTGTATAGCTGCGCCTATGGCAACGCATTCCATGGGATCTAAGCCCCTTTCTGGCGGTTTCCCCAAGGTTTGCTCCACGAATTTTTGAACAAGAGGCATTCGGGTCATGCCTCCGATGAGAATAATCTTGTCTATCCCGTTAGGCGTTAGTTTTGCATCTTCTAAGGCCTTTATGATTGTGCGCTCGGTTTTCTGAACTATGGGCTGTGCCAATGACTCCAGTTTGGTCCTCGTAAGTGAAAGATGCAGATGGCGGGGTCCTGTTTGATCGGCAGTCAGGAATGGAAGGTCAATGTCCGTGCTCATTAAGGTAGACAGCTCTATCTTTGCCTTTTCGGCTGCCTCTTTAAGTCGGGTTGCAGCCAGTCTGTCATTGGCGAGGTCTATGCCGTTTTGTCTTTTGAATTCATCTACGATATAATTCACGATAGCTTTATCAACGTCTGTGCCACCGAGTTGCGTGTCTCCGCTTGTTGAAAGCACTTGGAAGACGCCCTTGCCGAAATCCATCACTGTAACGTCGTGGGTTCCGCCTCCAAAACTGAATACAAGAATCTTCATTTCTTTCTCTAATTTGTCTATGCCGTACGCGAGGCATGCGGCCGTCGGTTCGTTGACTATTCGCATCACTTGAAAGCCAGCGATTTCACCAGCGTCTTTAGTGGCTTGGCGTTGGTTGTCGTCAAAATGGGCTGGAACCGTTATGACTGCCTTGCGTATGGTTCCCCCCAGATAGGTTTCGGCGTCTTTCTTGATTTTCTGCAGTATGAACGCACTGATTTGCTGTGGGCTGTATTCCTTTCCATATATGGTGACCTTATAGTCGGTGCCCATTTTCCGTTTTATTTCAAAAATTGTTCCTTCAGGATTCGCGGTCGCTTGGCGTTTCGCAGGTTCGCCTATCAAAAGCTGACCGTCTTTTGTGAAAGCCACCACTGACGGAAACATTTTTCCCGCCATAGTAGGACCTTCTGCACTCGGTATTACCGTGGCACGCCCGCCTTCGTATATGGCGGCTGCTGAGTTCGTAGTTCCTAGGTCTATACCTAGCACTTTTTCGCTTGTTTTAACATTGCTCATTATTCTTTTTCTCCTTCTGTGATTTTGAGGACTTTACTGCGACTTTGACGATGCAGGGTCTAATGACCTTTTCTTTCATCTTGTAACCTTTTCTTACCTCTTCGACTACAATACAATCGTCAACGTCTTCCCGCTCAACTGCGACAACAGCATTATGTATTGAAGGGTCAAAAACCTTTCCCTCGCTCTCTATGGAAGTAACCCCTTCTTGTTCGAGGACTTTTCTGATTTTCTTGAGAGTCATCTGCACACCCTCAATTAAGGTTTGAGTGGAATTCTCGGATTGCCCTGTTTTCAGTGCAAGTTCCAGTTCATCTACGACATCTAACAATTGGGTGACCAAGCGTTCAGTGCAATAGCTCTTTTCTTGTTCTGCTTGTCGGTCATATCGTTTTTTCATATTTTCCAAGTCAGCCTGCAAATATCTGAGTCGTGTCAGATAGTCTTCTGAACGCTTCTTTTCAGCGTTTAAGAGGTGTTCGAGATCGATGGTCTTTTCTTTCTGTTGCTCGCTCATTGAGAGTTGTCCTTCTTTGACGTAACATTTTTAGCACCAGGTTAAAATATACATTTCGCCTTTGAAGCGCAAGATGAAAAGGATCATAAAGGAAATTTGCTTGACCCAAGGCATTCAGTGAAAGAAAGGAAGCGGCGACACGGATACCGTTCGCTCATAGGATAAAGCCTATTCTAACTGAAAAGATTATTTAGCTGGAAATGCGAATTAATCAGTTCCGAGTGAGTCGGTCTCAGCAATGCTATAAATGGAGGAGAACTAAATGGGTGAACTAGAAAGGACTAATTTGAATCTGCAAAATTCAGTTCAAGGGGCTTCAGCCAATAGCAACCTGCCAGAGCCTCCGCAGAAACGTTGGTTCTGCATGAGTTTGGAATCATCAGGAAAAACATTCAGAAAGGAAGCGGAATCCCCAACCTCTTTTTTGGAGATTGCAGACAGGTCTTTGGTAACTTGGATAGATTATATCACTGATGATCCGTTCAATGATCTGCCAATTGTCGCGTCTCAAATGGGATTCGGGGAGGCTTGTGTTTCAAGTCTGGCCATGTGCGACCAGCTCAATTATCAAGATTTTGACAATGAGTTGTGGATGAGGTTTCCATCTGTGCAGATTCGCGGAACTGAGGTTAAGGACCACCCTCTCTTGATTCTAATAAGGAAGAATGTAGTGCTAACCCTGCATATGCGCCTTGTGGATAAGAGATTTCTAAGGTTGAGAAGATATTCTGAAACCATCCTCAGAAAAATACCAATCGACGCTAACTCGGAAGACAAACTCACCATTCTCTTATCGAGGATAATTGACGCAAATAACGACAGCAATTTTCGGCATCTAAGAGTCATAGAGGAATTCGGAGACGATTTAAACCGGGACCTTATGGATCAAAAGACCGACAAATCACTGCTGGGTCCAAAAATATACGAAATGAAGCACGCACTTATTATCTACATGAACGCCCTTTGGGAAAGCGTGGATGTTCTTCAGACTATTCGTTATGGTGATGCAGAACTTCTCACAGACGATCCGAAACTAGGGAATCTGTTCAGCGCCATGGTCGATCAGGTCAAGAGTCAGATAGGTCTATCAGAACATATGTCAGAAGTATTAGCCTCAGGAATAGAGGCCACTCAGGCCATCTACAACAACCAGTTGACGATAGCCAACAATCAATTGACTATATCGAATAACCAATTAACGATTTTCAATAACCAGTTGGCAAAACTTGCAGCATACCTTGCAATAATAGGTACCGCTCTCCTAATACCAAACACGATAGCTACCATATTGGGCAACTCCGTTTGGTCATACGGACCTGAAAATCTTCCGCTATACCTTATTCTAATGATAGGAACCACACTCATTGGCAGCTTGTTTATGTGGTATTGGATAAGCAAGAAGGGTTTGTTACCAAAAGACAAAGACGACCCCTTTTAGATTCAAACCATCCTGGCCCGCGGCTTAGTCGATCTTGGTAAGGTAATACCCTAACTCCTGTGACAAAGTCAATTATACGCTTGGTAGCCTATCCCGATCGCGGATTTACCTCATGGTTTTCCAATTTCTTGGAGTCAGGCAATGTATCGAGTCTCAGATCTTGTAGTATTTTCCATACAACAGTATGCCTACTGCAAGTATCGCCACACATGATATCGAGACCGCGGCCAGGTCAATAAGTACGACCGGGCTTGTCACGACGGCACCTCTGAGGAAAAGAGAAGTTAACGCATCCGTAACGTAGTAGCTCGGCACGAATTTACCTGCTGTTTGTGCTGCTGATGAGAGGGATGCGCCTACGAAGGTGCCAAGGAACAGTTGTGGAAGCACGAAGAGGAATGAAAGACCAGTTGCTGCACCTGAAGATTTGGAGATTGTGGCGGTGATTAAGCCGAATCCGATGTTGGATAGCGAGAACACGAGCACAAGCAGGAAGGCAACCACATAGACAGTGTAAGTCACATTTGGTCTAAATCCCATCAGGTAGACCATGGCAAAAACAAGAAAGGCCTGGACGAGTGCTATCAGCGAGTAGGACAATATTTGACTCATCATGAACTCAGTCGGGCTAGTGGGGGTGATACGTACTCTTTTCATCATACCGTTTTCGCGGTCTTCTGTGAACGACTGGGCAACAATCATTATTAGGAATATGGAAGCGAAAGTGAACATGCCTGGCGCCATGAAGTCGAAGCCTGAAGCAGGCTTAACCTCAATTAATGAAGGGGTTTCCAAAGTAACCGGGCTTGGAATTGCTTGTTGAGCCTGACCCATGAACGCCATCAGGACCTGCTGGATTATTGGCGGAATTGCCCCAGTCGCGATGAGTGATCCCTTATCTAGATATAGCGAAATTGTTGCGTTTATCCATTGGTTTGTGTCATTTGGTGCTGTTTGATATGATTGAAAGCTTTGACTGAAAGCAGGTGGAATTATCATTACGGCTTGAACTTTGCCTTGAGAGAGTTCATCCTGAGCGGTATGGTTATCCGGGTAAGATTGGATCTTCAAGATTTCCGTGCTTGTCAATGAATCAATGAACAGCTGAGATAATTGCAGAATCTCTGCTTGATCCATATTGACCACACCAATCTGATAGGCAGGCTGTGCACCTCCAATGCCGCCAAATGAAGCCCCGAAAGCGAAAACGAAGACAATTGGAAACAGGAAAATCATGAACAAGATCGCAGGCTGCCGGATGGCTTTCTTCATCTCCTTCTCGGTCAAAGCCTGGATTCTCTGAAGCTTCATTTAGACTTCCTCCCGTATTTTTCTCCCAGTGAGTTTGATGAAGACATCCTCCAGATTCTCGACCTTGTTGATTGAAATCAGCTCTTCCGGAGAGCCCAACGCGATCAGTTTTCCATGGTCAATTATTCCTACGCGATCGCAAAGTTCCTCAGCTTCCTCCATGTAGTGTGTAGTCAAAATGATGGTTTTCCCCTGTTTCTTCAACACCATAATAAAATCCCAGACAGCGTGGCGAGACTGCGGATCCATAGCCACAGTCGGTTCGTCCAAAAAGGCGATTCGCGGATCATGAATTAACGAGAGAATAAGGCTGAGGCGACGTTTCATGCCGCCACTATACTTCTCTGCACGTCTCTTAGCATCATTGATCAAATCCATTTCTCGGAACAGCATGTCACGCCTGGAGTTGAGCAATTGCTTGTCCATACAATAGAGATTTCCAAAGAGCTCCGCATTCTCCAAGCCTGTTAGATAAGGGTAGACCGCTGTCTCCTGAGTACACACCCCAATGAATTCCTTTACTTTTGATTTTTCCTTTTGAACCTCAAAACCTCCCACCCTGCAAAGCCCACTCGTAGGGTCAATCAAGCCGCAGAGCATGTTTATGGCCGTGGTTTTTCCAGCGCCGTTTGGTCCCAACAGTCCAAACAACTCACCTTCTGGAACTTGAAGGTTGATTCCATCTACCGCAGTCACGTCTTCAAATCTTTTCAGCAGGGTTTCAATAGATATCGCTGGTATACTCATCCCTCCTTTCCTGAAATTTAAGGTTCATAATCAATGGAAGATTTATATCGCCAATTTTATTGCAGATATCGTGATAAATTTTGCAGTTGTCACAACAATAAACTTGGATGGGTCTAGGACTTTCGATTTAATAGTAATTCTAGCCTTAAATTGCTCAAACCCTTTTTCCATACCAAGTCCCATATTTCGCTCTATTTTTTTATAAGACTTTTGATTCTAGTTATCTAAACCATAAGAAATACGCACGCACCAAATATCGCGCGATGAGCTTGTTGACAACCCGCGCTAACCTGAATGTCCGACGTCAGCACTGTTCAACCATAGGTTCAAGGGTTCCAGCGATGTCTACCCAGATTTCTATTGTCTTAGAAGGAGGGGTCCGCCTGACTAGTCGTTTCTCTCTGTTTACAGTCCGCAATGTCTGAAAAAGATGTCGAGGGTTTCTCGTTGAAAGATCCGATACGGTGTTGACGCCAGCGGATTCCAAGAGCGTTGCATATTTTCGCCCTACACCTCTGATTCTAAGCAGGTCTCCACGATAAACCCATTTAAGCAGCATCGATTGAGGCACACCAATTTCGTTAGCCAAATTTTTTCGTCCAACTTCAGTGGAGCATATCTTAAGCAAATCATTCACAGTGTTTACTCCTGAATTTCTAAGCAGTCCACCACAAATTGGCCCTATGCCGTCAATCATTTCGATGTCTAGTTCCTTTCGGAATTGCTCTTTCTCCACGGCTGCTGAAACCGTGATCGATGGAGGTATTTTGTTTGTTCGCGGATCAACAAGCATTGGTTCGGGAGGAGGTGTGGAAAGTTGAGGAGCCTCTGGCATTGGCGGAAGAGGTTTGCGTCTTTCCGCGTAACAAGCAGCTCCATAAATTCCCGCGCCGATAAGAACCCAGAAGAACCCGTTTAAGATGCCATTTAAAAGAGAAGCTGCAGAAAGCCCAGAGATAGAGAATGGGGTCTGCTGAATATTCAGATATTCCAGCAGCATCTGTGCTGGAGGGAAACCGGGCACCAACAGGGTTATCCCCACAAGAACTAAGAATGCAAGTGCAAATACTCCGGCAGCTGACATGTTTAGGAATAGAGGAACCTATTCTTTCTTTACCTTTATGAAGCCTGAGTCTTAATCAGAGATAAACCTCTCCGGTAATGGGAGGCCATTGGCGAGCTAGGTAATATTGAACCACACACAAACTTAATCAGTCTGAAGGGGGATTTTTCCACTTTCATAAGGATGAGTAGATGGAACTCCTGGCCAGACTGGGGAAAGAGTTTTCGTTCATTAAGGGCAATTACGCAATAATAGTCGCAAGTTGGATCCTGATCGATTTCGCTGGAGAAATCCCCGCCACCTACTATGCCTTGTACGTTCTCAAACTGGGAGCTACAGAGACAATCTTGGGAATGATCGGACTGGCAGGATTTCTCGCCTTGGCTTCGATGCAGTTTCCGGGCGGATACTTGGCAGACAAATTTGGTAGAAAATGGCTCGTCTCCTCCATGACTTTCGGAGTGGCCTTATCCTTCATTCTTTATGCGTTAGCTCCTTCGTGGCCTTTTGTCCTACTTGGCGTGATATTGACCAATTTCTTCAACTCGATATATCAGCCGGCATTGATGGCAATAGTGTCAGATTCTTTGCCGTCTGAGAGACGAGGCATGGGTTTCGGACTAATCATGCTGATAACTAGCACATCCACGACACCAGGCCCGCTTGTTGCCGTGCTGCTTTATAATCAATTTGGTCTAGACCTGGGAATGAGAGCTGCGTATGGTATTGTTGTTGCATGTTTCTTGGTAGCAGCAATTATGCGTTTTCGATTGAAGGAGACATTCATAGATACGCCTAGACCATCTTGGAAGGAGTTTTTCCGCTCCTATCCTACTTCGCTGAGAGAAAGCGTTAAGGTCTGGAAGAGGGTTCCCCGTTCAATGTTCTATTTGTTTCTTTCAGGAGCGATAACGATGTTTGGAGTTGCTTCTGTGCAGATTTATCTTGTGGTATACGCCGTGAATGTTCTTCTTGTGGACGTGGCAGTTTGGGGCTACATTATGTTGGCTTTACCCGTTACAATGATTGTTCTATCTATTCCAATTGGAAAATTCGTTGACAAAATAAACAGAAAAGTGCCTATATTGGCAGCGTACGTATTCTTCTTTCTCTCACTGTTGTTGTTTGCGAACGGATGGTTTATCCCTCTGCTTTTCCTGTCCTTAATGTTTCTCGGAGTTGGACTCGTTATGATGAACGCGGGATCAAATGCTCTTCAAGCCGACTTGACGCCTAAAGAAAGCCGCGGAAAAGTTCAGGGTTTCTCAAGCTTTGTCAATTTCATCGTGATGGCTCTAGGTGCAGCAGCGGGCGGGTTCCTGTACGAATATCTTTCCCCTGCGTTACCCTTCTACCTTTCCATGATTCTTGTCATTCCGGCCTTTCTCCTAACGCTGGCTATGGTTCATGAACCTCAAAAGAGACAAGAGTAGAACTCAGAGTTAAAGAAGTCTGACGGAAAACAGGCTCTTTTCAGTATCGGAGGTTCTTTCCGCTTATCCTTAGAAGAGATTGCACTATTTTGCCATTTTCTTGAGTAATTGTTGCAGGAATTCTCCTGATCCAGTTTTTAGAGCACGCCCAGATATCGAAAGTTCAGACCACAGAGTCTTCAAACACAAATCATTTACGTGAAAACACTCACAAAATGACGATAGCACGCGCGCGCGGTTCTCAATTCTTAGTTAAAAGACAGAGTAAAGGGTAGGGGAATCCTGTCAAGGCAACTTTTTTTTTATTTTTATATAAACCTTCCTTTATCAAGGAGATCCTTTAGATTATGGTTCAAATGAATTGATGATGTAACCCGCGAAAAGGAAGAAACAAAATATCAAATGATTAGACAGCTAAGCAAGGATGAGAAAATTTCGTATGACCTGTTATTGCTTGCGGATGAGACAGTTGAAGCAATAGACAAATACATTTTTGGCTGCGACATTTACGTTTTGGAGAAACATAACAACATTGCTGGTGTCTATGCACTTCGAGCAACAAACAGTGAGTAGATTGAAATAGAAAATTATCGCGGTCGCTAAAGAATATCAAGGGCAAGGTATAGGCAGGAAGCTGTTAAGGGATGCTGCGGTTAGGGCAAAAGGAAAGGGAGTCAAAACGATCCTCATTGGGACATGGGATGGTGCAACTAAACAATTGTGTTTGTATAAGAAAGAAGGATTTGAAGTATTTGGCGTTAGGAAGAACTATTTTGTTGACAACTATCCAGAGCCAATTTACGAAAACGGAACACAATTGAAAGATATGATAATGCTGAAGAAAGAACTGAAATAGATCGCAGGAAATCAGACCCAGGTTCCCGAATCAGGCTGCATAACAGCGATAATCTCGTCTGCGATTTTCACCGCGTCATCCAAGTATCTCTTGTTCGCTCATTTGGGCGGCTGAAAAGACGTAATGGGGATTCTGCGTTCCATGAGCATCGGGTCCGGAGGTTAAATCGCGCCTATAACTACGCCCAATAAGAGGTCACCCCATCCCACGGCGTCTATTGGAATGTCCTTCTCGGAAAAAAAACAATCCAACGCCAAAACCAATCACCGTCAGCTAAAACAATTTGTAGGGCGTGCTTGTTTTTCTGTTTTTTGTTTTTCCACTCTATAAAGAAATCATTATAGCTGAGGCTGAGGTGGGAATTGAACCCCGAACGAGTGGAGATATCACCCGCAAATTCCCCATTTTTCTTTTGTGAACTAAAAATATCCCAATGCGCGCCAAACAAGAAATAGGTGCGTGGAAGAAAAAGAGTCTATGTTTTTACAGGTTGCGCGCTATTACCAAGCGCCAGTCTGTGTTGTAGATTCCTATGGTTGTCCAGTAAGCTTCCTTTTTGACTAGTGGTCTTGACGTAGCAAGGTCGTCATAGTATGAGTAGGTGCCGTATCCTGATTGTGTATCTACAACTTGATGGATGAAGGTTTGCAGTTCCGTGTGGCCTGCGTATTCTTCATCGGTGAAGATGTTTCTGCCCTGTTCCTCAAGGTTAGCATCATAGATTAGTGTACTGTTTTTCTGTAATGCATAGATGGTGTAGATGCCTTTTGTTGAATCTTTGACGATTGGGTGTATAAGTTGGTACGGTTGGAAAACAATGCTGAGTGAACCAATAAATTGTTTGTTTGTATCAAAAACTGGCGAAACCATCACAATGCCTGGAAAGCCTTCAACCAGATAAATGAGGTTGCTGAGTGCTGGACGCATGGTTTTGTGCATTTCGATGTTTTGTTCTTGGTTTCCTACGTCTTGACCCGTTATGTTGCCGTATTCGCTAGATTGGACTGCAAGTAAAATCCCGTTTTTATCAGCTGTTGCAGCATTTGTGATAATATCAGAGTTTTCTGTATAGAGGCCATTTAGAATGTTCTCAGCTTCTGGACCTGTTAAACCAGTAGTGGATAGCTGTTGGCAGGCATTTGAAAGAAGTCTATCTAGTTTTAGCAGTTCAGCATTGATGGCTGCTCCGGATTGAATTAGTATCAGCGGCATTTCATTACTCTGTTTTGTAAGTGAAAGATTTTGATTCCACTGGTAGGCGTTAAACCCTATTGATGCGACCATGATGACAGTTACAAGTATGATTAAGAGTTTAGTTTTGGCCATTTTGCATCGCTGAATTTCTTGTTATGTTTGGGCTTTTAGCTTTTTTGTTGGCAGCAATTCCAATAGATGTCAGCTTGTTGCAATGATTGCTTGCTTTAAGTCTTTTTCCCTCAAGCCAACCATTGAAGTTCCATCTGCTCGCCAAAATTCTGTTCCGTCCTTGAAAGCGATGAGCGTTGGAACTGTTTTTATTTTTAGGGAATCCCATAATGGGTTGTTTTCTTCTGACAGGTCAACTCTGAATACCTTTGATTGGGATTCATCGAGAGTTTTCAGAAGGTGATATGATTTCCGGCAGAAGGGACACCATTCAGCGTAGAAGAAGACCAGGATCTTATCATTCTTCAACAGACTGTTAACTTCGAAATCTTTTGGGAGAAGAGTAGGATACGTGGATATTTCCTCGGTATTGGAGCTGTATTTTTGAAAAGCAGCTATGACTAATAGCTCAAATGGTATCATGACAAGTGAAAAGACAGCGGCGAACGCTAAGTCGTGAGTTCGCCTCTCAATCAACCTAACCAAGACTAAGAGACTGAAGACTAAGATCCAAGTGAACGAGCTAAAAAATGCGTAATCTGTTTTAGTCCAGTCTCGGATGAGTTTATGCCACCACACAGGGTTAGCCTCGGAAACCGTCTATTGAATACCTGCATATAACCTGTGCATCTAGTTTGTGTTGTGCGAGCTGGTACTATTGTTCGGTTTCTGTTTTCCGCAGAAAACATTGAAGAAAGTTGTGAAGCGTTAAATAGCGCGCATTCCTGTTCCGAAAATATCTGGGAAGAGTGTGTGGTAGAAAAACGGTTGCGTTTTTTCGGAAAAATGGGTGTTGTTGTTCTTCTCCTGCGCTCGCTCACCCCGATAGAGAGGCACGAGACTAACTCTAAAACGAATTTAGGAACACGCACGCGCGCTAGAGAGGATTGAGAACAAACTCCCCGCATTCCTTACATTAGGATCGCTTTGAACTCCACCCACAGTGGAGATGTCACCCGCAACTCCCCTAGTTTCTCTTTTCGTGCCTGAAAGAACAAACACTTTCATTCAAACAATAGATTTATTGCTCTTCCCGTACTCGTCGAGACTTATGACCTTCTTCAGGCTCTTTTTCCTTCGCACAAAATGCAAGATGCTGCTTCCAATGTCCAGTTTTTCGCTCGGATAACCCAGAGCCATCAATGCTATGACCCTAAGGTTGTCAGGTATTTTCAGCAGTCTCCTCACCTGATTCTCATTGAAACTGCCTATCCAGCATGTGCCCAAACCTTCTCCCATAGCAGTCAAAACCATGTTTTGCATCGCTATGGAAACGTCAACTTTGTACCAGTTTGGCGAGGCTTTTTGGTCACCGCAGCCAACAATCACGGTTGGCGATTCGGCCAGAAATCGTGCATATCTACCGCTTTTAGCCAAGGTTTCTCTTTTTTCGCGGCTTTTGACGATAATGAAGTGCCAGGGCTGGATATTTCCCGCCGATGGAGCCAATCTTGCGGCCTCTAAAATCCTCTCGAGTTTTTCCTCAGGGACAGATGTTGGTTCGTATGTTCGCGTTGAATGTCTTTTCTGGACAGCCTCAAAAACGTCCATTTCAATGTAGCCTCGAATTGTATTCTTGAAGGCGCTGGCTATAGGGATTTCCTAGCGCGCGCTTTCTTCTGTAAGGTGATTTCACAAGCACCATAGAAAAAAGTCAAACTACCGCCACGAATTGGCATTCCGCAAAACCAGACTTTCTTGGTTGGACAAATTCAACTGAGAGCGATCTTAATGGACTCAATTGACTTTGATGATTTGCTTGCGCGAATGTCAGAAGACAGCGCAAACACATTGATGGCAACCTTTGCAACATTGAAATAGCGAGCTCTAGTTAAGCGCGCTATGTTCGATATGTAAAACTTCAATCTCCTATACCGAATTAGGATTTTTATATACGTTAAAAGTAATTAGCATGTGTGAAAATGAAAGCGATTGTTCACACAAAATACGGGTCTCCGGATGTTCTTCGGCTCAAAGAGGTGGAAAGACCGACTCCCAAGGAAAATGAAGTACTGATTAAGGTTCAGGCGGTATCCGTTAATAGATCTGACTGGGAGGGATTGACAGGCTCACCGTTGTATGCCCGCTTTGGGGGTCTTCTAAGACCACGGCACCAGATACTCGGATCGGATATAGCCGGGCGAGTTGAGATGGTTGGCAGAAACGTCTTGCGATTTCAAACAGGGGATGAGGTCTTCGGGGACGTCTCGATGCGATTAGGTGGTTTTGCTGATTATGCCTGCGCTCTTGAAAAAACCTTGGCCCTAAAACCAGCCGGTCTGACATTCGAGGAATGTGCGGCCATCCCGCAAGGGGGAGTGGTAGCATTGCAAGGGATTCGCGATAAAGGACAAGTCCAGCCTGGGCAAAAGGTTTTGATTAATGGAGCCGGCGGCGGTGCCGGTATGTTTGCAGTGCAGCTTGCCAAGTTATACGGGGCTGAAGTGACTGGAGTGGATAACACCGGCAAGCTGGACTTCTTGCAATCGCTTGGCGCAGACCACATCATTGATTACACCCAGGAAGACTTTACCAAAAATGGACAGCAGTATGATCTGATACTTGATGTTATTGCGAATCGTTCGGTTTTCGCCTACAGGCGGGCGCTAAGGCCCAATGGAAGCTATTTCGCTGTCGGAGGTTCTGCAGCTAGACTTTTCCAGATTTTGCTCCTGGGACCATGGATTAGAAGGACGGCAGGCAAGAAAATACGAATCCTGGCGGTTCAACCAAATCTAAACGATTTGGTTCATATAATGGAGCTTTGGGAAGCCGGCAAAATCGTCCTATTTATTGATAAACGGTATTCGTTAATTGAGGTTCCTGAGGCGCTTCAGTATCTTGGTGACGGACGTGTCAAAGGAAAAGTTGTCATAATTGTGGAACATAACAACCGCGCCTAACAAAGTCCCAGA
>Ga0105095_10000112_pt1 | contig 31731 bp, 17 predicted proteins | sample PPLLak2March2015_2_FD_79180 | JGI IMG/M metagenome (GOLD analysis project Ga0105095, IMG submission 79180) | Freshwater sediment microbial communities from Prairie Pothole Lake near Jamestown, North Dakota, USA - PPLs Lake P8 Core (3) Depth... | ecosystem: Environmental > Aquatic > Freshwater >...
AATGACTTTTTAATAATCCAGAAAAAATTTCCTTTGTCCGGGTGAGACAATAAGCTGCCTCATTTCAAATTCTTTTCCGGAAGGCACCCAGAATGTTAATTTCACAGGCACATGCCATTGTGTGTCAAGAACTCCGCTTATTGTTCCCCTTTCATAAATTATTTCTGAAATTTCCACTCCTCCGCAGGCAAAATTCAGATCTGTTCCGATAAACAGAGGAGATTTACCATCCCAGGGGACAATTTTCAGTAATTTGCTCTGATGTCCATCAACATCTTCCAATTTGAGTGCCTCAACCTTAGGAAGGCAGGCAATGATATCCTGGCTTTGAAAATCAAAAACCAGGAACTGATCACCGTTTAGGTTTCCTGTCAACTTTGAATCAAGCTCAATCCGGTATTCTTTACTATCATTAGTCCAGTTTACAACAGAAAGCATATTCCAGCAGTCAAGTTTTTTGCACTTTGGAGAGATCTGAGTGATCATTAGTTCAGGAACATTCAGATTGAACAGGTCGACGGGCCTGGATGCTTTATTGACAGAAGGGACAATATGTTTATAAAGCATTTTGCGTTCCTCATCAATAACAGCAAAATCTTCAGTAAAAGTTATCAGGTTTCCGCCGATAAACTGGTTAAGGGTATTGGTAAAGGCCTCATTATCTGTGAATAAACCTACTGTAAGATTTCTTTTATCTTCAGGAATAGCTTTGGGCTGGCGCCGGACCATCATTGCATCCGGATCTACATGCCAAAGGTCGTCCATCCATGTACGCAGAATATTCTGGCGGTACTTGGGAAGTTCCTTTTCGTTCCAGTAAGATTTGACATCACTTCCCGAACGCTGTGAATCGGCAATACCCAGGGAAGCACCATAATGTCCGCCGCAAACAGAGATATATGCTTCATTCCCGGTTCCCCGGCGTATGGCTTCGAGACCTTTGCGATATGCTTCAAGCGATGTGGAGGTTTTATCAAAGAACTGTTGATCAGACTCAACAAACATAGCTCTCATAAAATCGAATTTGAAATATCTGAAACCCCAGTCTTTTGAGAGTTTCCGGAACTGTTCCTCAATATAATCACATACACCGGGATAAGTAAGGTCAAGGATCAGGTGATCACGCTCATTCATAAAAAATGTGCAAAGCTTTCCCTTGCTGTTCCTGAGCATCCATTCCGGATGGTTTTTCATTAGGTCACTTTCATGGTCTGCCAGAAATGGAGCTGTCCAGATGCCCGGAATATACCCTGCAGAGCTTATTTGTTCTGCTGCCCATTTCATCCCGTCAGGGAAAGAGTTATTTGACCTGAAATCTCCCCACATATTAACATCCCAGCACTCATCAATAAGGAATACATCAAATGGGAGATGCTCTTTTTTGAACTGGATTATATCACCTTTTAGAGTTTCCGCATTGTAATTATCTGCGTGATAATACCATGTACAATAGACAGATGGAGCATACTTTTTGGGAGCCTCAACATTGTGAAAATCCCTCATTCGATGTGAATAATCACTCATCAGCTTGTCCGGATCGTCACCTGATGATATAATCACCCATTGACTGGTCCGGACACCGTTCCGTGGAACTTCAACACCCTCAAAATCACATTTTGCAGCTATTTCATTCAGTTTGAGATTTGCATCTGTTGAAATGGAAATATCTGCAAGGTGAAGGTAACATGTCTGATAACCGATCATAAGATTCTTCCCTTCGCCTTTATTGTTGTTTATTATGAAGAAAGGATCACAGTTTTCCATTGCTTTTGCAGGGGCTGACACAGCCTCAACATCAGAGATGCTTGTATTGACAACAGCACCGGGAGAAGCGACAAGGGGGAGATCATTCTTGTGCCTGAACTGCTTCAGTATTCTCCAGTCGGCAATATTCCCAAATTTTATCGATTCGTCTTTGCTGATGTATAAAGGATATAACGAAAATAGCTGAACCGGTTTTTTAGTCCTGTTTATAAATGTATGACGAAATGCAACAAGTTTACCGTTGTCTGAGATCCAGCTTTCAATACTGACATCTCCGGTACTTGTGGAATATACTATAAGATCAAGCTTACCATTCAGTCCGAAAAGAAATTTATCAGCATTAGTCTCGTCCTTTACTATCCATTTTAAAGGATCATCAGTCTGAGGGATAGTAGCCGGCTTACGGAGTGTTGTTGTAAGCATCAAATCCCCTGAGGATACTACCTGACTATTTCCCTGTTTCTCAAGTTTAAAAGTCTTATCAGCTTGTCCGATGGAAGGGGATGATGAAGATTGACTCCGGGTTTCCAAAAAGAAGGCATTTACAGGTAATAAGGCAATTATAATAACCGATACAAATTTCAAACTCATCTTTTATTCTTTAATTGATTCAACAAATACCGGATTTGAATAAAACCATAGATCAGCAAATGCTTTGGGTGCGTTGTTTTCTTCGACAATATCGGGCAGAGGATTACCTGCACCATCCAGTTCTTCCAATGTGTTCAGTGCAAGATTTGTTCCCCTGAGACGGAAATACATCCTCCCGATCAATTCGGCCTCAAAGACAATCCTCTTCCAGCCATTTCCGGAATTCTCCCATTTAATGCTTTCCAGTCCATTTGTATCCTTTATTCCTCCCGTTGCATCAAACCTTGCTATTATTTTGGTCGTTGATACATTATCCTTTGAATAGTCAGGATGATCAGAGGCAATCAGACCGGAGACCTGTCCCGCAATAAGATCTATGTGATCCAGTTCAGGATTTGTATAATCACTGTGCGTATTGAAGTTTATTTTGTCAGGATCAAATATTTTAATCTCGATCTTAACAGTCTCCCTGTCAGTCTGAAAGGTTTGCCCCATTGTTGCATTCCCTGCCCTGAAACTCATATCCGTAATCAGACCACCGGTGACAATAAATCTGTTTCCTGAGCGCATTCCGTCGATCAATGCCTGGGGATCATTTTTCCTTGTTACCCAAAAATAGGTTTTCTGGTATTCGCCAGGATAAAAATCCTCGTTGTCATGATAATCAGAACTTGCTGATATCCACCATCTTCTTCCCTCACTTAAAAGTGCGTCCCACACTCCCCCTATTTTTGCCATAAATGGACCGGCACCTCCGAAAGTTGCGCCTTTTTTGCTATTCATTTCCTCCTGATATGGAACATCATCAAGATCATAACTTCCGCGGGTGCTGTTCTTCTGATGCCCGGGCATACCGTCAAATCCGAAACAGATGTCCGGAGCGATAGTGTTGAAATCGCGGAAATCCGCGATTGTATATCCTCCTGATTTGTCGGGATGACTTGGAACAACGTAGGTTTGCAGCGGGTAATTTGCCTGCAGCCACCTGATCGCCTCACGGGCTTTCTCCTTGCCGTCCAGGATACTTTTTTTCCAGCCGTATTCCAGACCTCCGGTAGTATCCTTGTCGTCATCGTCGAACATATATTCGAACTGTGCCAGAGGATCGCAATTCTCTTTTCCGGCATTAAACTGGTTTGTTATTATGGAGATGTTCGCATGTTCATGTCCGGGAACATTCCATTCAAATGCCTGCAGGATCAGCTTATCCGGGAAGATCCTTCTCCAGAGAAGGATATCCTGGAAATTGTAATATTTAAGAGATTGCCAGCGCCACATAAATCCTTCTTCATCGGCTTCCTGTGCAGATCCAAGCGTTTTAATCCCGGCACAAGCCCACAGCACTCTTGTCCCAAGATCATTGCCTGAAGCCCTGCCCCAGAATTCACGGGTGCCGCCATGGTCGCTGTTAGCCCACCAGTCAAGATCAAACTTATTCGATGCTTCCATAACATGACCGATCGAATATTCACCTCCGGAATATGTTGTATGCTGATGGAAATCACCAGAAACATAAAAGCCTTTCTGATTATAGTCTGCCCTTTCTGAGGAACAGGAGTCGGCGGCTAAAATCAAAAGAAAAAAAAATTGTAAAAAAGCTGGTTTTCGTATCATATCTTATTTTCTTTCAATAGCTCCGATATCAGGCGCAGAACCGGATATATATTTTGTGTCAATTTCCACAAGACTTTTACCATTAAGTTCGTATTTCTTTTTACCGGCATCAATACAGGGACTGTTTGAGGCGGGGGAGAAGCTCGTTTTATCAAGTAATGGATCGGTTGCAGAGATGTTTCCTTCCTTTATGACTGCATTATTGCAATCTATGAAATCCTCCCCGCCGTTATTAAAGAATAGATTATTAACAGCAGCGGAATTCTTTCCGAACTTTTTGAAACCGCCGAGTGAATTTCCCTGTACAAGATTGTTAACTGCAATAACATTATTCCCTCCTGTGGCTCCCATTTGGTTGCCAAAAAGCGTATTGTTATAAAAACAGATCAGCTCGTCCATCGTTGTGGCTCCGGAGATATCCTCCCTTGTATTTGTCCCTTCCATGCATCCAAGGCCAACCTTACAGTTGTGTATGATATTGTGGTGAATCTCGAATGATTTGCCGGTGAAAATGTCATACGAGATTATCTGGATCCCTGCATTTTTGCTTCCGATAATCGTATTTTCACGTATAATATAATGAATATTCTGGTCGGGATAATCATACAGTCTTATCTCGATACCATCGTCGTTACTGTTTATTATTGTATTATTTTCAATCACAATGTTGCTTCCACGGTTATTTCCACCCAGCCTGAGGTCCAGATCAAGACCATCATCCCTGTCGTTTTCAACAGTATTATAACCAACATACCCTCCGCCGGAACCTTCGAAGCTCATCGCGTCAAGAGTACCGATGAAATGGTTATTCTTAACAGTGGCTTTTGCCATAATGTTAAGCGGATGATCTCCGTTAATGATCTTTAGTCCGCTGATTTCGGTGCCATCAGCTTTTATATTGAAGAGAATTGAATCCTGGGAGTCAATAATTGTCTCTTCAATTTTCGATTCATCTCCGGTAAGTTTCCAGTCTGAAGAAATTGTTACAGATTTATCGAGATCAATTTTCATTTCGAAATATTTTCCCGGCGCAAGAATAATCCAGTCACCATCCGCAGAGTTTTCAACTGCGTTCCGGATGGTGGGGAAGCCCGCCGGTACTTTTAATATCCGGCCATTTTCGTTAACCATGGTTTTAGGTTTCTGTTGACAGGAAGTACCGATCAAACAGGTGATTGTAAACACTGTAAATAAGAATGTTGATTTCATATTTTGAATATTAATCTTGATTTTGTAACTGTCCGGTTTAGTAACAATTATGTTTTTATCAATTCATTACCCGGCGCATTTTTAAAGGCCGTGTTTCGACCAATAAATCTCGTGGAAGGGAATATTTCATCATCGTTTAAGCACAATATACCCCACCATTGATATCGATAGTTTCTCCGGTAATAAAACCATCGTATTCCGAGGCCAGGAAGGTAACAGCACGGGCCACATCATACGGATTCCCGGAGCGACCCAGAGGAATGGTTGAGATAGTCTTAAGTGCAGATTCTTTTGTTGTGTGAGTTGCATGAAATCTGGTTCCTTCTATAAAGCCAGGTGCTACGGCATTTACACGAATATTACTGACAGCCAGCTCTTTAGCAAGTGCCCTGGTCCAGGTCAGGACAGCACCCTTACAAGTTGAATACGCCAGAGATCCGGGGTGTCCGCCTGTCCTGCCGGCTATCGAAGATATATTTACGATACTGGCTCCATCCTGGTGATTAAAATAGGGAAGCAATTCTTTCGTAACCAGCATCATAGTAGTGATGTTGATATTAATAACTTTCTCCCAGTAATCGAGAGTTATTTCAGGGATATAGCTTCGACTGATGAGTGATCCTGAATTGTTTATTAAAATATCAAACGAATGTAAATAATCAACTCCGTCCTTAACGCATTTTACAACATCAGCCTCCCTGGTTAAATCACCGTTAACACAGATTGCTTTCTGGTTGTTCTCTTCGGCAATTTTCTGAAGTTTCTTTGGTTCCTGGTCTGAAGTAAAATAATGCATACAGACATTGCAACCTGCTTTTATCAGATTTTCAGCTATAGCAGCTCCGATTCCTTGTGAAGTGCCTGTTATAAAAGCGTTCTTACCATTCAGTATTCCCATAGCAAATTAATTATAGTAAATCCGGTAACTATACCACGATTTAATCGTTGTGTTTTCAAAGTTTATGCTTATGCAAGTAATTTGTTGTTGTTTTAATGAACTTTCTTCCTGAAACCATGACTACTTGTTTTTAAGATTACCTGTTTTATTTATACCAAAATTCAGGAGATAGCTCACGGAATTTCTCATTATCTGCCTGAAACTGTCATTCCTGAAGTCGCTGACAGCTCCGAATGAGGAATAGATTACTTTGTTATTGCCTGTGTTGTTTATCCATAGCACAGGCTGCGGGGGCAGACCCTGGATTGTTCCAATCATAATTACCTGCGCCCTTTCCGACCGGAGTGACTGGTTCCTGTATAACGATGCTGAACTGGTAAATCCTTCAAGTTTAACATCTTTAAGTAAAGGATGTCCTTCCATTCCCGGTACTGCTGATAAAATAGTAGTTGCTTTGGTATCGGAGCTGGAGTGACCCAGATAATTTCCTCCAAGGATTTCACGATCAAATTCAGGCCAGCTGGCAAGACTGGCCAGATAAGGATTGCTCTGTTCAGGTTTGATCCTGGGATCAAAGGCATGACTGGCTGTACGGATCCCCAGAACCGGCTTTCCGCTATTTACAAAATTCTTAAGCAGTGACATTTTCCCGGGTTCAAGACCTCTTCTCCTGACATAAATCACAGCCAGATCGGCATCCTCCAGTATCTGAAGATTTTCAAGGTTATGCCTGTCATCGCCCTGATCAACAGGTTTGCCAACAGCAAATTCGCAGTTTACACCCTGGCTCAGAAGCAATTCATGAGCAAACTCAGGTAAAGTGATGTTGGAACTATATTCATTTTCAGCAGTTAAGAAGGCCACAACAGGTCTGATGTCCTCCTTAAACCGGAATTGCTTCTGTCCGGTAAAATCAGTGGATACAATTGACGGACAGACATGAGTTTCAATATATTCATTAACGAGGCTGTTACCGGTAAAATGATTCACATCAGGCCACTGCTTTGAGTCATACATGGTATCAGTCATATCGCGCATCAACACCACATTCATGCCCAACCTCACCATATTTCGCAGTCCGAATGAACGTCCGATAACACACATGTTGGTATGAACACCCATCAGGATGACATTTTTAATCCCTCTCTGATAGAATAGTCCACCGATTTCTGCTCCAGAATCGCTTATAGCATCTTTATCGGATATCTCAATCAGATCTGTCTGGCGGGTCCATGGCCATGGCGGACCCTGCTTACATTCAGGTTCACAGTCACAGCCTCCGTCAGACTGGTCAATTGGCCATACAGCATCTTTTTCTGAGTCGAGCTTATTGCTGCTGATCAGGCTCATTGCTTTTTTGTTCTTATATTTCTGGCCAAGCTTCCGTCCCGGATGGTTTTTATAAAATGAAATGCAATCGCTAGGAGCATGCACAATCAGGATCCCCCTGTCACGGGCAATTGTAATCACATTATTCATGAAAGGGGCCATCTCTGCCACCCTTTCTTCAGCACTTTTGCACCAGTGATGATCCCACATATCGCAAATAATGATTGCTGTTTCAGAAGGGTTCCATTTTTGTATCTCACTGGCTATATAGTATGAGCCCGTTTCTCCTTCAGCGGGCAACCTCTCTTGTAGCGAGACTTTAAATTCAGGGAAATTATTTTGAACCTGTGCATTAAGCAGATCTATGCACAATACTGAAATGAGCAGTAATAATGCAAGGGGAGTTTTGATGTTTTTCATAGTTTGAATTTATTTTTTTAGAGTCAGAAGTCGGAAGACAGAAGTTGGCAGTTGGCAGTTGGCAATAAAGAACTTCGGACTTCGGACTTCTGACTTCTGACTTCTGACTTTTTTTCTATTTTTTAAACAGATTAAGATAATGTTCAGAAGATTTAAGAACACCACCGCTCTTTTCATAAAATTCGTCATTAAGGTTATATAAACCATTCCGGGATTCTACCCAGGAGCCATCGGGATATGGACAGTAGCTTACCAGATCTTTCCAATTGACATAGTTCTGATGACCATTCGATTCGAGCAGGCCCATATCCTTTATGCCCGGAAATGGAGTTAGCCTTGCTGCAACATTCTTATTCCAGTCAACAAGGATCGGCGTGCAGGTGAGGTCAGCCAAAAAGCAGGGAATATTGTTTTCGTGAGCCACTTTTACCATCTTCATAGTCATGCTAAGTGTTTTGGCTGCCGACTTAAGTGCAATTGCCTTATAGCCCATCTGGATACGCTTTACCACATCTTCAGCGGTGTGGGCGCTTTCATCAGCAGCGATCCTTACTCCGAGATCTCCAACGCTGATGTCGGCCTCTTCAGGAAATGGTTCTTCAATGATCGCGATCTGATCGAACATTCCGATTTTTTTCGCATGTTCAAGAAGCTTTTCCAGGGTTTCTTTCTTTTCATACCGGCCATTGGCATCAAAGTAGTAAGGTATTTTGCCATTGAGTGTATGCGAAGTCTCCCTCTGACCAATCAGTTTGTGTATAGCTTCGATCCGTTCTTTATCACCTTCAAGCATTTCCTCCTGAGTTCCAGGACGGCCTATCTTTATCTTCATAAAAAAGTATCCCTGGTCAACAGCCTGGGTTATCTCCTCAAGCGGAATCGCATAAGCCATCAGTGGAACATGGGCTACGTACTTATCGTGATTTCCAAAAGCCTGCCTGTATTCCGGGGGTATCATCTCATCATAATTTTTGTACCCGTTTTCCTCCGCATAGAGCATCCATAATGCATTATCCAGTGCGACCATTGAACTGAGAGTAAAGGTCATCCTCAGGTTCATCCTTCCGGTAAGCGACTGCCCGAATTTATGAACATCAGCCAATATTGCATCCTGGAGTTCTATGGGATTCCTGAATGACTGACCCTTGATTTGCTGTAATGCATAATCAAGTGTTTTTATGAGCAGCATATTTCCATCTACCTCAGAATGAGCTAAAAATACATCAAGATCACTCCAGGCAAGACACTGGGTCTGCAATCCGACATGCCTGATACCGGAATTACTTTCTATCAATGCAGCAGCGATCCAGAACTCATTCTGATAAATACCTTTAAACCCAAAAGGCCTGACCAGTGGTTCTCTCTCGTACCTTGAACCGATCGACTTTATCGTTATTCTTCCCGGATTTGCCTGGCATGAAGGCAATACCTGAAACATGCCACCTGCTAATGTTGCAGTGCCGGCAAAGGCAGATGATTTAATAAATTTTCTTCGTGATACCATATTCAGAATAATTACAATGCAAAATCTGCCTCCCGGAAGTGGGAGGCAGTTATTGCAGTTAAACAATCCCGGTTTATATTTTAATCTGACCTTAAATCAGTCCGTTACCATCCCGGATTCTGAGGAAACTCTTTAGTCAGGTTCGCATCAATGACATCCTGCGGGATCGGGAAGAGAGTGTCTCGCAAGGTGATATTTTCACTTCCGAATTTATTGTACTTCTTTGTCCTTTCAATCCACTTGCGGGTTCTCAGCAGGGTGCCTCTTCGTTCTTCTTCAATTATCAGTTCACGTGACCTTTCATCAAGTATGAAATCAATATCAACAGAATCTGCCGGAATGGGTGTTGCATTTGATCTCTGGCGGATGACATTGATGGTTGTGGCTGCCAGGTCGGGACGACCAGTCTTAAGTTGTGCCTCGGCTTTAAGGAGATATGTATCAGCCAGCCTTATATAAATCTGATCGGCCCAGCTGAAATCTGCTCCCATGTTTGCCGGATCGGTTCCCTCACCTTTCCTGGAGTATGGCCAGTCAGGCAGGCTCCTGTGTGATGCTGTGATAGGTGCCGACCAGGTACATTTTACTGTATCACCATAAGCGTAACCGGCAGGCAAAAGATCTGCAGGATAAGGAGCATTGGCGGCGGCATTGTTCAGAATGAAGTACTTCCTCAGAATATAGTTCTGGGCTCTGTCATCCTGATCTTCGTAGCTGTCAACCCACCATTTAGTAGGAGTAAAATATGATTTACCCCTGCCACCTCTATCATAGGTGTACTGAAGAGCTCTTTTACCCGTTTCTCCGCCTTTTCCGGGAATTACCCATTGATTGTAATTGCCGGTAACGGAACGGCTCATCTGGTTACCCTGTTCATCCACAGCATATATCTGGAACTGGAATACCCACAGAGCTTCTTTATTTCCATCCTCGCGGTTCTGGTTGCCTTCCTTAAACATATCACCGAATGCAGAGCCATTAGGATCAGTTCTGAAAACGCCATATCTTGCGGTTGTAAGTGCATAAGCCGGATTGCTGATAACCTGGTCGCACCAGTAAAGTGCACTGTCAGGTTTGCCGATTGTCAGATACATCTCGGCCAGAAGGGTCTGGCATGCACCTTTTGTCATCCTCCCCTGCAGAGAGGCTTCGTCCGGGATATATTGCTGTGCAAATTTATAATCCCTGATTGCCTGCTTCCTTACATCAAGTACAGGAGTACGTTCCCAGTCTGTTCTGATTGTTGATCCTGAATATTCCTCAAGAGGCATAGGAACATCGCCCCAACCGTAAGCAAGACGTCTGTAAGCCCATGCACGTATAGCCCTGCAATCTGCAATCACCCTGTTCTTATTATTTGCAGGATCACCCCCGATTGTCCAGTCTACATCCGGATTCTCTGCCCTTGCTATGAGTGTATTTGCAAAATTAACCACTTCGTATAACCATGCAAAAGTCTCGAGCAGATCATCATCATCAGGACTGTTTGTTGGTCCCCAGTTCCAGAAAATGTCACTACGTCGGTAGTTACTTGTGAAATTATCCACGCCATTGATTGCATTCTCAATCTTTTCAGACTGCCATCTCGAGTGTCTGGCAATATTATAGAGACCATTCAAACCGGCCTCAAAACCGGCATAATCCTGTAATATTGTTTCCCCGGCTAAAATATGCGGAGGATTTTCATCGAGAATATCTTTTGAACATCCTGTCAGCAAGAATACGACCAGCGTTACTCTAATTATATGTTGAAATAAATTTTTCATAATGTAAATATTTAAATGTTAGCGTAACTTAAAATCCCAGATTCAGTCCAAATACATATTCTTTCTGCATTGGAATCCTCCTTTGGCTGTTATCATCAACAAGATCCGGATCCATTCCCGGCCATTTGGTTATTGTGGCAAGGTTACGGCCTGTTACAAACACCCTCAATTTACTGATCCCGACTCTGCCTATAAAGCTTTTTGGCAGATCATAACCAAGGGAAACATCTTTTAGCCGGACATAGTCTGAACTTGCATAGATCCGTCCGGTAGCTCCCTGACATTGATTTGCCAGTTCCCTGTTCATAACCCAGTCATTTGTGGGATTTGTGGGTGTCCACCAGTTCTTTTTACGGGTATTGTATCTTACTTCTGCACCCTGAACATCGTCATTCATTAAAAGGTCCCGGGTAGTTCTCCCATGTAGTCCGTGCATGAAAACACTCAGAGTAAAATTGCCATAACTGAATGTGTTCGTCAAACCCCAGAGTACTTTAGGATCTTTCTGTCCGATAATCTGACGGTCCTTTGAATCGATCTCACCGTTGGGATCGGCATCCTTAAGTTTGACAAAACCCGGTTGAGTATCGTATGTAGCTGCCTCGGTTTCTTCACCCAGCTGCCAGACACCGTCCCAGACATAATCAAAATTTACAGCGATAGGCTTACCAATGAACCAGAGATTGGAAACATCATCGATTTCCTGTCCCTCTTCATTAAGCAAACCATAAAGCGAGACGATTTTATTCTTATTGAAGGAAATATTACCTGTAGTTGACCACTGGAATTTATTTGTTACTATATTCCTGGAATTAAGGACAAACTCAATACCTGTGTTCTGTGTTTCGCCAATATTCGAGGTTATAGCAGGATGCAACCAGTCGTCGGTAGTAAATTCAGTGATGCCATGGATGACCGAAATGCTCCTGTCCAGAAGCAGGTCATAAGTATTTGTCAGATACCAGTCAAGGTTACCTGATAACCTGTCTTTGAACAATCCAAAATCGAGTCCCGCATTAATTGTTCTTGACGACTCCCATCCAAGATTGTCAAGTCCCAGACGACTGGGTTTATAACCGATAACGGTTTCGTCGCCGGCAGTCATGTTTGCAACAACATATTTAGAGAGGGATTCGTATGCTCCGATAGCCTGGTTCCCGTTCAATCCGTATGAAACCCTTAGTTTCAACTGGTTGAATAGATCTTTCAGGGGAAAGAAATTTTCGTTTGCAATGTTCCATCCGAAAGCGGCAGAGGGGAAAACTCCCCATTTGGAATTGCTTCCGAATCCTGAAAAGCCATCCCTGCGCACTGTGAGTGTAAGAAGGTATCTGCTGGCAAAGGAATAGTTCACCCTGAGCATCTGTGAGACAAGTGCTGATTCACTGAAATCAAGTTCAGGGGCAATAATTTTAGCCTGTGCTGATGCATACCAGCTGAGGAAATCATTGGGGAAATTCTTGGCATCCAGTGAGTTTGAATTACGCTTATTTCCCTCATAGCTATATAACGCGGTGACAAACACTGTGTGATTTCCGAAATCCCTGTTATAGGATAAAATATTCTCAACAACAGTGTTGCTATTAACGGAGTTTCCTGTCCCGGCATCCCCAAGGTCGGCAATTCCGGAAGCAGTGTTCCTTCCTTCATAAGTGGCCGTGTTGGTGAACCGAAACCTTACTCCGGTATTCAGCCTGTAGCTTAAACCCTTGATAAAGGGAACATCGACAATAAGATAGTTGTTGGTCAGGACCTGGTATGCCTTGTCAAGGTTATCATAGAGCAGGTTGCCCAATGGGTTTACAACTATTATGTTTTCCGGCCACGGGAATATGGTGTAATTACCAAACTCGTCGTATGCCGTACCCAGGGGATTTGTATGAAGTGCAGTCTGAAAGTTAGCTTCTACCCCGCTTGCGTCATCATATGTGAACTGGGTGCGGGTCCCAATCGATACCCAGTCAAGGATTTTTGTTTCAACATTGATCCTTGTGGAGAGACGTTTGAAATCATCATTTTTGGCTACGCCTTTAATATCAGTGAGTCCTCCCCCGAAATAGAATTTGGTGTCACCGAAGCCTCCGGAAGCTGAGATATTGTGTTCCTGTGTTTGCCCTGTGCGGAGTGCGAGTTTGGTCCAGTTCACCCAGGTGCCTGCCTGGTAAATTGCCTCTTCGCTCGCAGTCATGGCGGCAGCATTCCTTGTCAACTTAAATTCATAAAACTCAGGACCGGTCAGCTGACGTTCCGTTTTGGTAACATCAAGCACTGAATATTTCCCATCGTATGTAAAAACGGTCTTGCCAGCCTGCCCTTCCTTGCTGGTGATAAGGATAACACCGTTAGCACCCCTCGAACCGTAAATTGCTGCAGCCGAAGCATCTTTCAAAACTTCAATTGACTTAATGTCATTCGGGTTAATGTCGGTCAGATTTCCGCCATACGGAATCCCGTCAAGAATGATCAGTGGCTCATTATCGGCTGTAATGGAGTTTCGGCCTCTGATCATGATACTCTGGTCAGGATCAGTACCCGAAGTGCTTGTGTGGATGAATACTCCCGGAATGGAGCCCTGGATTGCCTGTGTGACATTCAGGTTAGGTACCATCTGGAGCCTTTCCTGAGGAAGGGAAGATACAGTCCCGGTTATGTCGCTCTTCTTTTGAGTTCCATAACCAACAACTATTACCTCGTCCAGCCCGGTGATCTCGGCTTCGAGTATGACATCAATTACGGTCCTGCTCCCGACTGTGGTTTCCTGGGTGACATAACCGACAAAAGAGAAAATAAGGGAGACATTACGGTTGGCAACTTCAATGGAATACTTCCCGTTTGCATCGGTTGCCGTCCCCTCAGTGGTCCCTTTAATTACGATAGTCGTCCCCGGCATAGGGGATCCGCCCTCGTCGGTGACCGTCCCTGTTACAGTAACTCTCTGTGCAAATACTGACGTTGACGCCAGAAAACAGAGGATCATCAAAAGGTTCTTCATAATTTAATGGTTTGGTTAGTAAAGAATTTATAAATACAAGATAATAATTAAAAGAAGTTTGCCGAATTAAATTTAATCAAAATTAATATATTAGTTCTGTTTATCTTGAACGTACTGAGTACTTCTGACTTCTGACTTCCGACTTCTGACTTCCGCTTAATCTAAATCTATGTGAACAGAAAAGTTGCACTCAATTAAATCCCGGATTTTGTGGCATGGCTTTAGTAATATTAGCATCAATTACTGCCTGCGGGATCGGAAAAAGTGTATCTCTCCGGACGATATTTTCTCCACCAAAATGGTTATTGGCATTAGTTCTTTCAAACCATTTATGAGTTCTCAGCAAAGTATACCTGCGCTGTTCTTCGAGGAAAAGTTCGCGGGACCTTTCATCCAGAATGAAATCGAGATTTATATCAGCTGCCGTGACAGGACTTGCATTGGCTCTGCTCCTTAATATATTTATTGTGGTTGCTGCATCGTCAGGCAGACCAAGTTTGAACTGTGCTTCAGCTTTAAAGAGATATGTTTCGCCAAGTCTCAAAGCAATATAATCATCAAAATTCGGACTCTGAGTCACATTATCCGGATTAGTACCTTCCACTTTCCTGGAATATGGCCAGTTAGTCCTTTGCCAGGTGGCAGGAGTGAGGTCGTTACTCCAGTTAAGCCATATCGTATCACCGTATTGATAAGTGGGCGGCAATTTATCTGCTGCATAGGGTGCATTTCCTGCAGCATCTTTTAATATGAAGAACTTCCTCATCGCATAATTTGAACCCCGGTCGTCATTATCAGCATAGAGATCAATGGCAAATTTTGTGGGAGCTGTATAGGCTTTGCCTCTTCCGCCTCTCTCATATGTAATCTGCAAAGGAACTACCCCGCCAATTTTTATATCCATGAACCTGCCCTGGTGATGAGCGCGTGTACAAGGGTCAGATCCTCCCCCGATTGTTTCGAACTCAAATTGCCATACCCATAAAGCTTCTGTATTACCCTCTTCCCGGTTCTTGTTGCCTTTATAAAACATATCCATAAAAACAACTCCCGGCTGAGCTTTCTTCACTCCATATCTGGCAGTAATGAGTTTATATGAGGGGTTATTGATTACCTGGTTTGCATAATAAAGTGCACTATCAGGCTTATTATTAACCAGATACATTTCAGAAAGATAATGCTGAACAGCTCCTTTGCTCAATCTGCCCGGGATGAAAGGTTCCACAGGAATATACTGTTCGGCAAATTTAAGATCTGAAATAATTTGTTTCCTGACATCTGCAACAGGAGTGCGATCCCAGTCTGTTTTAATTGTCGATCCAAGCGATTCTTCAAGGTTTAACGGTACATCTCCCCAGCAATACGTGAGGTGACGATAAGCCCAGGCCCTTATAGCTTTTGCTTCCGCCATAACCCTGTTTTTATTTTCATCAGCTGAAGCACCTGATCCCGACCAGTCAATATCAGTTCTCTTTTCTGCCTGGTTTATAATTGTATTTGTTGCATTAACTATGCCGTATAACCACGCAAATACATCTTCGAAATAAGAACTGGAGGGATTGTTAAGGTCACCCCAGAATGATCCGATTACACCAAATCCCTGCCGCCAGTTTGCACAAAGATTATCCGTTCCGCAGGTAAACATACTTGAAGTAAAATCGATACTGCCGTTATGTTCAGCCCTGATCAGCGAATAGGCTCCGTTTAAACCGGTTTCAAAACCGGCCAGACTTGAATATAATGTTTCAGATGTAATTAAATGAGGCGGCTTTTCGTTAAGTGAATCTGACTCACATCCTGCAAGGAATATCACATAAAACAGAGCCGTGATAATATTAATTGATTTTGTTTTCATGTTTTTAACATTTAAAATTTGGATTCAACTTTTATCAAAATCCCAGGGATAATCCCAGTACATATTCCTTTTGCAACGGGATAACCTCAGTGCCGGTTAATTCAGGATCAAGACCACGCCACTTTGTAAAAGTCATAAGATTTCTTCCGGTGATATAAAATTTCAACTTATTCAATCCTATTCCTGACAATAAATTTGAGGGGAGATCATAAGATAAGGAAATATCTTTTATTCTGGTAAAATCGGCAGACTCATAGATAGTTGCTTCAACGCCTGCCATCCGGTGTGCATCTACATGATTCATCCAGAAGTCATTGGATGGATTTGTCGGAGTCCACCAGTTTTTTCTTATTGTATTATGCCGGACACCGGCAGTTACACCAAGGTCTGACATCAGTCCGTTACTTCTGGTAACACCCTGAACCCCATGCATAAAAATGCTGAGTGCAATATTTCTGTAAGAAAAAGTATTTGTTAATCCCCAGATCATTTTTGGATCTCTCTGTCCGATTATCTGTCTGTCTTCTGCAGTGAGGCTTCCATCCTCTACGACATCCTTAATCTTAATATAACCTGGCTGGGAGCCCCATTCAGCTGCTTCTGCCGCTTCATCCATTTGCCAGACTCCGTCAAAGACAAAACCATAGTTTACTCTGATTGGCTGACCAATGAACCAGTTATTAACAATATCATCAATCTCTCTTCCTTCTGCATCCAGATCTCCGTATAATGAAACGATCTTGTTTTTAACAAAGGACATATTACCTGAGGTAGACCATGTGAAATCTTTCGTAACAAAGTTCCTCGAATTGATTGATAATTCAAGGCCGTTATTTTCTGTTTCTCCGATGTTCTGAGTTATTGATGTAATGCCATGTACAAGTGAGATCGTTCTGTTCAGGAGGAGATCCGATGTATTTGTTTTAAACAGGTTAATCGTACCTGCAATCCTGTTCTTGTAAATTCCGAAATCTACTCCGAAATTAAGGGTTGTGGAAGATTCCCAGCCAAGATTATCCGAACCAAGCTTACTGGGCTTGTATCCAGGTAATGAAGTGCTTCCGCTCACCATATTTTCCTGACTTAATCTCGAGATTGATTCATAGGCACCGACCGCCTGATTGCCGTTTAAGCCATAGGAGAACCTGATTTTCAACTCATTGAAAAGGTCATTCCAGGGAAAGAATTTTTCATTATTGATATTCCAGCCTAAAGCTACTGATGGAAAGATACCCCATTTACTGCTTGTACCGAATCCCGAATATCCATCCCTGCGGACTGTGAGTGTCAACAGATAGCGACTTGCGTAAGCATAGTTAAGCCTGAGCATCTGGGATATCAATGCGGTTTCGTTGAATGAATAGCCATTAGTTACCAGATCAGCCTGCGCTGTGGAATACCAGCTGAGAAAATCATGAGGGAATCCTGAGGCACTCACTGTGTTTGAGGTATTTTTATTACCCTCATAGCTATACAGGGCAGTTGCAAAAATATTATGATTACCGAATTCCCTGGTGTATGATAAAATGTTTTCGATGACTGTATTATTACTTAAGGAACGCGCGGTATTAGCACTTCCACGGGCATCCAGTCCTGTCTTAGTGTCTCTTCCCCTGTAAGTTCCCTGATCAACGACCCTGAATCTGATTCCGGTATTGATCCTGTAATTTAATCCTTTTATAAAGGGGAAATCAATAATGGCAAAATTATTGGTTACCGCCTGATAAGATTTATCAGTATTCTTGAATAATGTTGTCTCAAGAGGATTGTTCCGGAGAGGATCATCTGCGATGGGAGTAACAGTCAGGTTACCATTTTCATCATATGCGACAGCAAGTGGATTCCTTTTATACAGATCTTCCATGTCAGGTGCCACTCCGCTCAGATCATCAGCTGATAACTGGGTTCTTGTTCCGAATGTCAGCCATTTGGCAATTTTAGTATCAACATTTATTCTGCTGGTTAACCGCTGGAAATCATCACTTACGATTAAACCTTTGACATCCAGTAAACTGCCTGCTATATAATATTTTGTGTTCTGGGTTCCGCCGGATATGGCAAGATTATGCTGCTGGCTGTTGCCCTTACGCAACCCTAAATCGAACCAGTTTACCCATTCTCCGGAATCATAAATATCCTGTTCGGATTGCGTCATTCCTGTTGGCAGCCGGAGCATTTTAAAATCATAATACTCTTTGCCATCCATTATATCAGGCAGCTTTACAAAACTCTGAATTGAATATTTTCCATCATATGAAATAGTGGTTTTGCCTTCAGTACCTTCATTTGTAGTTATAAGAATGACCCCGTTGGATCCTCTTGAACCATAGATAGCTGCTGCGGAGGCGTCTTTCAGAATTTCAATGGATTTAACATCGTTGGGATTAATATCACTTATAGCACCCCCATACGGTATTCCGTCAACAACTATCAGAGGATCATTGCTTGCCAGTATTGAGTTACGGCCCCTGATCATAATTGACTCAGCGGGAGAAGCACCAGCTGATGTAGTCTGAATCATTACACCAGGAATAGACCCCTGAATTGCCTGGGCAATATTAAGGTTCGGAGCCATTTCAAGTCTTTCTTTAGGTAATGAAGATACTGTTCCGGTTATATCACTCTTTTTTTGAGTTCCATAGCCGACAACAATTACTTCCTGTAACCCGGTGATTTCGGCTTGAAGTACAACATCGACCACAGCCCGGTTCTGAACTGCGATTTCCTGGGTAACAAATCCGACAAAAGAGAATATAAGAGAGACATTACGACTGCTGACATCGAGAGCGTATTTCCCGTCAGAATCAGCAGATGCACCTACTGTTGTTCCTTTTATCACAACAGTCGTTCCCGGCAGAGGAGATCCGGTCTCATCGGTGACTCTCCCCGTAACAGTAATTCTCTGTGCAAACAGTGACGCAGAGGCCAGGAAACAGAGGATCATAAGAAGGTTTTTCATAGATTAATAGAATAGGTTAGAAATTAGGATTTGTTTAAGTAAAGGAAAACTAAAGGACAAGGATTGTCAAAGGTGAAATTATGATATTTAACATATACTCTTTAAATAAAGGTGCCAAGATATGCTATAAATTAAACAGGTTTTAGTTAAATATCGTTAAAAAAATACTATTTCAGCAACATTGATTGGTAATCTCAAACTGGCTGTAAAAGCCAGTAAGGAGCAAAAGAGTTATTCTCACTTTATTAACATTGTCTCCGGATAACACCCGGATCAGATCCGGATCTACTTTTTTCCCCAGGATAAAATATGTAAACCATCCTCCGCAACACCTTCCTGGGTAATAATTGTCGGTTTTGGCAGTGAAGGATCAAGGTTAAGCCGCTGTTCCTTGACCTTAATTGGTGTTTTAATAGTATACGGTTTAGCCGATGATATAACAGTCATTGCACGTTTTGCTCCTTCATAAAGAGCTTTTCGCGTCTCCCCGAAAGGATAGAGAATAGCTGCTTCCCTGGAGAGTCCCTTCTTTGTAGCAACGGTGACAATGTTATTGCCGAAAAATTTCTTTGCTTCACGACATAGAGCTTCGTCACCTGTCACCATAATCGGGGGCACACCGTAATATCCTGCAATGAGGGCACTCTGGACGATTTCGCCCGATTCGACTCCGTTATACCAGTACCTGTTTTCAGTTTTTGAGGATTGTGTATGGTGCAGCACTCCGTCAGGAGTTCCCATCATGGCATGAAAGCCCACCATTACCATTCCTGCAAATGAGGAGTCAAGCCCGGTAAGATTTCCGGCACCCGGACGTGGCGTACCTGTAATGTAATGTGCGCCTGGATCCATTAAATGAGGGATTACTGCCTGCGATCCATGTCCGTCCAGAACAATAACCTCAGTTGCTCCACCATCACGCAGACCTTTTATTACTGCGGCAAGATCACCCATGAAATATTCACATGCCTGGATGTTCAGAGGAGAGTCTTTCTCGCGTGTCTGGGCGAATTTAAATACACCGCTTATGCCTTCAAGATCAGTATTTACATAGATCTTCAACTGGGCGTTGACCGTAACGGTACTTATTAAAAGCAGGACAATAAAAGTGAACAATAGTCCTGAACCGGTTGAAATGACTTTTATCTTCATAAGGATGAGTTTTAATAAATAATGAATCTTATTTTTCATTAATCCTTGTAAATATAGTCAATATCATATTTCAAATTTTTCCCGCACACCGCAAACTCAAATACAATTTTCCGGCATTGTTAACGAACCTATAAAAAAAAATGTAAGTTTGGATTAAAATAGAACCTTTGCTCAGAATAGATATAAAAGTATTAAGTTACTGATTAATTCTGACTTAACCAAAAAACATATAAAAATGGACGCTGACCCCCAAAAAATCGGTACACCTTTGCCCGGAAGGGTTACTTCGGTGGATTTTTTCCGCGGATTTACAATGTTTCTGTTAGCCGGAGAAGCTACACTTCTTTACGGCAAACTTTTAAAGGTCGATAGTGGCTTCTTCCAGTTTCTTGGCACTCAGCTCGAACACCATGAGTGGCATGGATTGCATTTCTGGGACCTGATACAACCTTTCTTTATGTTCATTGTGGGTGTGGCAATCCCATTTGCCGTTGCCAACAGAATGAATAAAGGTGACACTGTCAAACAGATCACCCGCCATGCGTTTAAACGTGCGTTCCTGCTATTGTTCTTTGGATGGGCGTTGTATTTCATTGAAGCCGATCACCTGGTTTTCAGGTTACAGAATGTTCTGGCACAGTTATCTGTCACATATATTGTTGCATTCCTCATAAGAAACAAAAGCTTCAGGTTTCAGATCATCTTCACCCTTGTAATACTGCTGCTTATTGATCTTGCTTACCGGTTTTTCCCCGTTGAGGGTTTTAATCACCCGTGGGTCCCGTATGAAAACCTTGGAGCATGGTTCAATAACACTATTGAGGGAGTGGATAAAACCAGCATCTGGGCAACTTTAAATTTCGTCTCAACGACCGCTCATACAGTTTGGGGCGTGCTGTGCGGGAAGCTTTTGATGAGTGATAAACCGGCGAAACAGAAGATTCTTACCCTGCTTATCGCCGGTATGGCTGCTTTGGTTGTGGGATACTCACTGGATCTGTTAAATATAACTCCGATCATCAAGAAAATCGCCACGTCTTCATTCGTATTTGCCAGCGGAGGCTGGACCATACTTGTTCTTTGCTTCAGTTACTGGCTGATCGATGTTAAAAAACTCTTCGCCAAAGGAGCATGGTTCTTTATTGTAGTCGGTATGAACAGTATTTTTATTTATATATTTTTCCATATCGGCAGTGCCGATCTGATAGCTAAAATAGTGGGACCATTTGTTAAATTATTCCTGTCATGGACAGGGGAACTTACAGTGAGTATTATTACAAGTCTGGGAGTTTGGGCAGGTTTGTGGTATATATGTTACTGGTTGTATAAGCACAAAATATTCATAAAGATCTGATTTTAATTAACCCATCCCCAACCCCTTCCCTTAAGTCTAAGGGAAGGGGCTTAATAGCTTTAAATGTGTTTCTTACCCCCTTCTCTTAGACTTAAGAGAAGGGGGCAGGGGGATGAGTTAAAGGACAACTAATAATACAATTACTAACCCTTCTTATATGAAACATCACGTAATTCAGGTAAGCACAATATTTCTCACAGTTGCAGTCGCCAATATGGCGACTTCCTGTAACAGAAATGCAGGGAAGGCAAAAAAACAGCCCTATAATGTGCTTTTCATAGCCATAGATGATCTCAATGACTGGACCGGTTTCCTGGGCGGTCATCCCCAGGCTCTGACACCAAACATGGACAGGCTTGCAGGGGAGGGAGTCGTATTTGAGCGTGCATGCTGTCCCGCACCGCTGAGCAATGCCTCAAGGGCAGCGCTCCTGACCGGGTACAGGCCTTCAACAAGCGGAATATATGCAAACGAAAGTTACATGCGTGATTCCAGACTGCTTAAGGATGCTGTAACCCTTCCAAAATGGTTTTCAAACAACGGCTATGTTTCGATGGGAAGAGGTAAGATATTCCATCATCCGGATGGTCAGTGGGCAGATCTTCAATCGTGGGACATCCATGTTAATCTGGAAGGGGATTACGGAAACTTTGTAAAGAAGGAAGGATTCATGGTCAACGGGATCCCAGAAGGAGAGGTGGATCCTAACCTGGACTGGGGTCCGACCGATGGTAAATTTGAAGAGACACCTGATTACCTTAATGCGAAATGGGCAGCTGATCAGTTGTTAAGGGATCACGAAAAACCATTTTTTCTTGCATGCGGAATATTCAGACCGCATCTAAGCTGGTTTGTTCCGAAGGAATTTTATGACAAATTCAAACCCGAAGATCTTATTCTTCCTGTGGTAAAAGAAGATGATTTTGATGATCTCCCGGATGCCGCCTTTAAACCTCAAAAGAATTACTATTCGGTAAAGAAATACAACAAACAAAATGAGGCTATCCAGGCTTATCTTGCATGTATCAATTATGCCGATGCCTGCGTTGGGGTTGTTCTGGATGCTCTGGTTAACAGCAAATATGCTGATAATACAATTATTGTCCTCTGGGGCGATCATGGGTGGCACCTTGGTGAAAAGCTGAGATACAAGAAATTCACCCTGTGGGAGGAATCATGCCGCATGCCGCTGATAATCAAAGTTCCGGGGGTGACCAAACCCGGGCAGAGATGCAACGCCGTTGTCAATCTCCTTGATCTATACCCGACACTCACCGAACTCTGCAGCCTGCCCGCAAACACAGGAAACGAAGGTCGCAGTATAGTTCCGTTACTGAATGATCCGGAGGCCAAATGGGATTATCCCACACTAACTACAATGGGAAGGTACCAGCATGCGATACGTTCGGAAAAGTGGCGTTATATAAGGTATAAGGATGGTTCCGAGGAGCTCTATGACCATACTGTCGATTCGATGGAATGGAAAAATCTCGCCGGCGATCCTCAATATGAAAGCATAAAGAAAGAACTTTCTGCTCTCCTTCCGGAAATAAATGAGGAGGCTGTGCCGGTCAACAAGGCGGGGAGGGAGTAAAACGGCACAACGGCGTATTGGGCCAAAGATTCATCAGTTCGCAAGAAAATCATTATCCTGATATATGAAGAACATTTATTCCATAGTGTTTCTGCTGATTGTATTTTTATTTGGTTCCGGTTCATGTAGTACAGGTAAAAATAAAAATGCTGGCAGTGATGATTCATTGAATACCATTGCACCGACTCCTCCGATGGGATGGAACAGTTTTGATGCATTCGACTGCCGCATTAACGAAGCTCAATTCAGGGAAACAGTCGATTACATGGCGAAATATCTTCTCAGTTACGGGTGGAATTATGCTGTTATAGATTATATATGGTGGCATCCGCACCCAGGAGACTGGAATAACCCGAAAAGACGATACGGACATCCCAATATTCGCTATGCAAAAGACGGCAAACCTCTCGATCCCACAACAATTGACCAGAATGGCAGACTGCTTCCGGCAGTAGAACGATTCCCTTCAGCGGCCGGGGGGAAAGGATTTAAACCAATTGCAGATTATGTACATGGAAAGGGCATGAAATTCGGAATTCATGTAATGCGCGGGATCCATCGGGCAGCATATTATTCTGATTATCCGGTCAAAGGGTCAAAATGGTCAGCGAAAGATATTGCAGAACCATCCGATACCTGCAACTGGTGCAATCACATGTTTGGCGTCGACGGATCAAAAGAGGGAGCCCAGGATTATTACGATTCACTTTTTGAATTATACGCCGCATGGGAGATCGATTTTGTAAAGGTTGATGACATACTGGCTCCTGAATATCATAAGGATGAAATAGAAATGATAAGGAGTGCGATTGACAAATGCAGGAGGCCCATTGTACTGAGTCTTTCACCCGGAGAGGCACCGCTGGATATGGCTGTTCATCTCCGGGGAAATGCAAATATGTGGCGTATCTCCGCGGATTTCTGGGATGAATGGGATAAGCTGAAAGAAAATTTCGACCTGATGAATTCATGGTCCTCATCAATTCAGGCCGGTTCCTGGCCAGATGCAGACATGATTCCCATTGGCCGCCTTTCGCTTGGAGGAAGACCTCACGGGCCGGAACGATACTCGAATTTCACACTTCCCGAACACTACACACTCCTGTCTCTGTGGATGATCTCACGGTCACCTCTGATGCTGGGAGCTTACTTGCCTGATTTACCGGAAAATATACTTTCCATGATCACAAATCCTGAAATTATAGCTGTCAACCAGGTTAGTTCGGGCAACAGGCAGTTATTTAAAGAGAATGGAAAGGCTGCATGGATCGCTGATGATCCTGTCTCGGGAGGGAAATATGTTGCCCTCTTCAACCTGAATGATTCAGTTACTAAAGTTGATCTGGAATTTGATTCTGCATCAATGGATGGAAAATTTAGTGTCAGAGACTTGTGGAAACGTGAAGATATCGGAGTTTTTGAAAAAAGCTTCGGCGTTGAACTGGAACCTCACAGTGCCGGGATCTATAAATTGGAAAGGTAAAACCCACTCCTTCCCCCGCGGGTGAAGACCGGGATGGGAGTAGATATTTATTAAAACTATGCAAAATGAAAAAGATCTTAACATCATTCTTCCTGTGTTTACCTGTAATCCTTGGGGCACAGGACTTTTACAAAGTTGACAATAACATGGTAATCCTTGATAACGGATATATCCGCAGGGAAATTTCGATAGCAGCAAACAAGGTTAGCTCCACAAATATGTTTTTATCCGGCCTGAAGGACAGCTATTTAAGCAGCAGCAAGGAATTTTCATTCTCACTTAATGGTAATTCTGTCAATGGTGGAAACGGATGGAAGATGGTCTCATCCGGACCGATTAATGATGATCTGAAAGGCAAAGGTTTGAAGCTGGTCTTGCAGTCAGCCAATAATCCTGGTATCAGGATTGAATTAAACTACCTGCTCTATCCTCAACTCCCGGTGATACGAAAATGGATCCGTTTTACGAATACAGGAAATGAAGAGTGCAGGATTGAGAATTTGAATATCGAAGATCTTGAAACACGTATAGGGTATGTACATGCCATAATCTATAATAATTATGGACGCATGAAAAACCTGGGCGTTTTTGAAGGCAACTGGGACGATCCTGTGGTTGTATTACATGATCTGACCGGCCGCCGCGGCATTGCAATCGGTAATGAATCGCCCGGAGTTTTGAAGCGTACAGCATATCACACTGTCAGTAATAATCTTGAAGCCGGTCTGACACACATACATCAGGGTATCCCGTTCCGGAAATGGCTCAGCCCGGGAGAGGCATGGGAGAGTCCCAAAACATTTATTTGCCTCTATTCAGGTACAGATAATGGATTTGATGTTATTAATAATGAAGTAAATGCTTTCATTGTCAGGCATATGAATACCAGGATTGTTTCCTCAAAGGAGAAACCGGTATTCGTTTACAACACCTGGAATCCATTCAGAACTTTTGTGAGCGATTCGCTTGTACGGGAGGTTGCAAAGGCAGCCGCAGAGTGTGGTGTGCAGGAATTCATCATCGACGATGGATGGCAGGTAAATGAGAAAACGGCATCGTCGGATAAAGCGTGGGGAAGTAACTATGGCGACTGGAATATTGATCAGAAAAAGTTTCCCGGCGGGCTGAAGCCAACCTTCGATTACATCAAATCACTTGGAATGAAACCAGGCCTTTGGATCAGTATCGGATCAGCCAATCCCACTGCAAGAGTTTACATGGATCATCCGGAATGGTTTGTAAAAAGCAAGGATAATAAGCCCGGCAATCTGCATCAGGGAAGCGGAAATCCTGATTTTATTACCAGCTGTCTGGGCACTGACTGGGTTAACTATATAAAGAATAAGATAATCACTCTCGTCAATGAATATGGACTCGCATATGCCAAACTCGATTTTGCAGTGATCACCAGTGCATATGTGAACGACAACAGCATCGCCGGATGTTATGCCACTGACCATCCGTATCATAAGGATCAGCAGGAATCGTTTATTGTAATTTATGAACGGCTGTTGCAGCTTTTCGATGAACTGCATGAGGCTGCTCCCGACCTTTTCATTGATTGTACATTTGAAACTGCCGGCAAACTGCAACTGATGGACTATGCAATTGCACAACATGCCGAAGGCAACTGGCTCTCAAATGTTGAACAGCCTTTCCCGACGGGGGCTCTCAGGGTCAGACAATTGGCATGGTGGCGCTCACCGGCGCTACCGGCAAGCTCGCTGGTCATCGGGAACCTTCAGATCAACGAGGAGACATTTGAATTCAGCCTGAAATCACTGATCGGTAGCCTGCCAATCGTACTTGGTGATCCGCGGAAGCTGTCAGTTGAAGCCCGGGCAAAGGTGAAGAAATGGTCGGTGTGGATGCAGGAGATGCAGGCAAAGCATGATTACATGTCATACCGGAAGGATCTGCCCGGGTTCGGCGAGCCGTGTGAAGGAATGTGGGACGGATGGATGAGGTTTAATACCGACACCAAAACTGGTGGTATTATTGGTGTATTCAGGCAGGGAGCTACTGACGAAACAAGAACAGTGACCCTTAAGGATCTCAATCCCGCAGGACAGTATTCAATAAGGCTTGCACCCGATGGTAATGAAATATTCGCCTCAGCCGGAAAGGTGCTGATGGAGAAAGGATTTGATGTTACTCTCACTAAAAAATATGATGGGAATATATATGAAGTGACCCTTGACCCCCGGACACGCTAGAGCGTGTCCGCCGCTTCGCGGTACCCCAAGGAGGGGGCAGGTCAGCGTTAGCTGACCGGGGGTTCAAGGAGTGGTTTAATAACTATTTAACAATCAGTTTTTTGGTTATCCTGTACTGGTTGGTGCCAAGCAGGTTGATGAAATAGATCCCAGGATCCAGTTTGCAATGGAAAGTATCTTCAGGCTGATTTATCCCTTCTGACTTCAAATAAACTGTTCTTCCAAGAAAATCCTTTATTTCAACCGAAGATATATAATAAGGTATGTTTGATATTGTGAATGTACCGTTCCCGGGATTCGGATAGATGATAACCAGTTCTTCGGCTGCGATCTCATCCGCTGAAACCTCAGTATTTACCACAAGCTCCCTTGTACCTGGTTCAACAAGAATAAAGGTTACGGAAAGGGGAGGGGCTTTGATCCTGATCTCATCCATAATCAGACTGGAATTTGCCTTTATGCTCTCGTAATTCTCCGGTCCCCCAGCCTCAAGAGCCGGACCTGCGTCATTCACGAAAACCTTCCTTGAAAAATCCTCGCCGGATGTTCCCTTAAGGGTATATGTAAAGTACCTGTCTCCAAACTTGAAATCCTGAATATTCAGTCTTACCACCTTCTCCAGCTTTGCGGTATTGACTATTGCTGCTCCCATATGCCCTGAGCTGAATGCAGTCGGAACCACGACAATTCCTTCAGCTCCCATAGTACTGTAATTCAACAAGACATCACCGGCATATTTCCGGAGGTAGTAAAGATGATAAAATGCAGGGTGAGGAGTATAATCAGGGATACCGGGCTCATTGTACGAAAACATACCATGATCATTACCGTTGGCCCATCCGTTGGCCAGATCCCACCTGGTTGCCGCACCATAACCGGTTTTTATTGCTTCGCCTGTGACAAGTAAAGCATGCATTCCATTCACATGTGATACAGGCTGATTTGAACCAACGGCAAATATATTATACTCAGTCAATGCTACCGGAAGTTTTGGTTTGCCTGCCTTCTCAGCCTCACCCCAGACATAATTTATAAAATCTCCTGTTTTCGTATAAGAATCCAGTATTGTTTCAACATCGGAATTTGCATTCCATGGAGTGAAGTAACTGTGCACACAATAGAAATCCGCGTAATCACCGGCCCTGGCTGCAACTTCCATGTTCCAGCCGGGACTTGTTGATGATGCTTCAGCCATAACCAGGCCGATCCTTATATCCGCACCGGTTTCCTGTGACGCTTTCTTCATTGAATCAATATAAACCAGGCTGTGCTGACCATAAAGCGAAGGTGTGACATACTCAGGCTGTCCGTCTTTGTTAAGAGCCTGGTCGATCCTGTATCCTGCCTCCCAGCTTCCGAAGACTTCATTACCTATTTCCCAGAATTCCGACCTTCCATTGTCATAACGCACCCAGTCAGCCGCCATATGTGCTGCATTGGCAACAGGATTCAAACCTGTTCCATATCTTGCGTATCCGTAATTGACTGTCAGCATGCCTGTCGCATTGGCCTGGTCCATAATTCTGTAAAGGGAATCAACATCCATAGTCCATGATTCATATGAATATGGCCTGTCGCCATACCAGAGCCAGTTTGTCTCAGTGGATCCCATAAGTGTTAACGGAACATCTGCCGGTCGCTGATCAACATTCCGGTTCCAGAAATATACATCGGAAATGCTTCCTCCGGGTCCGCGGAGCACCCCTATATTACGGCCGGAAATGTGCTTCATGAGAGCTTCATTGTCTGCCATACATCCGGTCCAGAGATTTGCGTTATCTCCAAACATGTATTTTGATATTCTGTTTATTGTATCGTTAAATCCGACTGTAATTGCGATCGTTACCTGGTCAGTGGTCTGCCCGACATCGATATACTCAGGGTTTGAAATAGTTCTTGGTTCCCATGTGTCAAGGAAAAATCCCTGCGGGGGATTCTCCGGCAAATAGTTTTTCAGATCAGGCATTTCATCACGAGTGATCACATAATCGTGATTTAGTACTGTCTGCCAGTGTGATACCGGATTAATTGCAGGATCGCGGACGAAATTTCCGTACCAGGTCATGAACCACGACCAGTGCGACCGGTCAGTGATAAGTTTGTCCGGATCGGGGACCGGTCCGTTCTCACTCAGGGTTATGAGCTTCTTACCAAGGAACTTATCCTTAATAGTATTATAAGTAAGCACCTGAGAGTTGAAGTCCCCATTGGCAGCATAAATGTCAACGCCGAGGATATCTACATATTCATCACCGGGATACCAGTCGAGATTGTCGGCTTTGGCGTCAGTGGTCCATACCCATATCAGATTTTTCAATCCGTGGTAATTTACCAGCCTGTCAAACATAAGACGCCAGAGGATCTTGCAGGGTCCGGCTCCTTTAGCTCCCCACCAGAACCATTTTCCTGAGGCCTCATGCAATGGCCTGAACAGTATCGGTGTTTTTGCATCCTGAATTTGTTTAAGAAATCCCGCAACAATGTCAATATCACTTAGCATCGCCTGATACTCGGCCGATACGGGATCGGTGACTTTTGAAACATCAAAGCTTGTCTGGTTTGTATAGAATTCTTCGGTAGCCCTGGACGGATCACGCCAGTGCCAGCAGACAGCAACAAGGCCGTTATTAGTATACCAGTTTTTCGCCTCGTTCACAAGTATTGTCTTGTCGAACCAGCTATAATTGCGGGTATGGTTCATAAAGTCGAGTCCGATAAGTGCCGGATATTTGCCGGTCTGGGAAAAAAGCCAGTCGGCTTCTTCTTTTGCATTCAGGCTCATTGTACCGGAATGGATCTTTTTTGTAAATTTATCCGACAGGTAGCTGAACATCCTTTTAGTCTCCGGTGTGGGGGTGGCGATTGCAAGCTGATAGGGTACTTTTACAACCACTTCCGGATCAGTGTTGGGCTCAGTCCGGATATAATCCACCAGAAACCAGCCCCAGCTTTTAACTATGCTTATTGAGTTATTCCCCGCAGTCAGCCACGCTTTTCCGAAAGAAACCTCGCTGAACACTGAAGAGCTTTGAAATGACACTTCTGCACTATTCCCGTTGATGATGATATTATTTATCTTGTCACCATAAGGGCCTGCATATCCTATATATATATTATAGTTGCCTGCCTGTGCCAGAGTAAAATTAACAGTAACCTTATCACCATCGTTTTCAAATTTACCGACATAACCGGTTCCTGAGAAACCTGTAAGGGAACTCTGTACAGTAACCGAGCCTGTCAATGTTCCTGTTTCGGCTTCGAATTTGACGCTTTGAGCATTCAAAATGCTTATACCTAATATACTGAATAACAAATAATTATATATTATACACAGTTTACGCATCAAATCTTACCATATTGTTAATATCTATTGTTCTCAAAATTTAAGGAGTATCTCATTTTTCATGTATGTAAATGAGATACTCCTTATTTAAGTTATGATGTAATTAATTCACATTATTTATGTTCAAACCGGATGTTATCTAAATACAAACCTGTTATATCTGCAGCACCAGTTGCGTACCAGAAGTTAATACCCCACTCTCCTCCGGAAGGTATGGTAGCAGGCAAACCGCTATAAGTGGAGAGGTCGAATGTGACAGTTACCCATCCTTCTGTTGTAGCAGTAGTAATGCCACAAGCGCCTATATCAATCCGGCTTCCTCCAAACTCCATCTGGAAATGAACATTGGTTGCCCCAAACGGCTTATCAAGACGAACATCCATTTTAAACAGATGGTCTGCAGTGGCAACCGAAGGAAATGAGTACCAGTTGTTACCCCATATCCAGGCCCAGCCAGTTAAAGCTGTTGCTTTTCCGTGCAAATATTTACCCGAAAAAGAAATTGCAGGATCACTGGCAACCTCTATATTCCCTCCCCAATTACCTGGTATGTCTGCATTTTCACAATCTACAATCATTAATGCAGGATCAACAACCGGATCAGTTCCGCCGAGAAACAACTGGGGCAGGAGTCCCTGCTCCCCTTCATAGGTTATCATTGTTATCTGGCCAACACCCCGGGCTACATCCATCGGAACATACACTTCAACTTTGGTATCGGTTTTTATACCATAAGCAGTTGCATATACACCTCCCGGAAAGACAAGCTCTTTAATCAGCAGCATATTGGTCCCGTTAAGAGTTAATATTTCTCCCGGAGTCCCCTTATTCTCTGTAAATGAAGTAAAGTTTGGGAGATTAGTCAACACGGTAATATCGATTGATGATTGTATCTGCATGCCGTTTTTGGCAACAAGTGTTATCTTCCCGTCTTTAGCACCAACAGGTACTGTAACGATCATCTGTGTCTCCGTCCTGCTGCCAATAATGCCTTTTATATTACCAGTAAAGACTACATCAACAACAAGGTCAAGGCTGGTTCCGGTGATGGTAATATCAGTATTGGGTTTTGTGGAAGCGGGGGCAAAGGATAAGAACACGGGGTCAATGATTGTGAGCGATGGCCCTGTTACCTCTTTGGTTGCTTTGGTGATAAAAGTTACGATACCGGATAATGCATCATCGGGTACAGTAACGAGGATCTGCGTTTCAGTTCCACCAGTCCTGATGGTTCCCTGCTTTTCACCGCCAAAGATCACCTTGTCAATAAGATCGAGGTCGGTACCTGTAACTGTGATATCCTGGCCATTCTTGAGAGTGACCGGCGTTACGGTCACGGCAGGTACAACCATTTCAAGCTCAACAGCAGATTCAACCTTCACACCTGAAGCTGGAATCATATTCACCTTGCCATCTTTGGTATCTGCAGGTACAGCCAGTTCAATTTGTGTAGCCGTCTGGCTGACAAATGTTGTAATGGTTTTGTCACCTCCAAGAGTGATGGTTTTTACCAGGTCGAGATCAGTTCCTGCTATTGTAAGTGTGGTACCGGCTTTAACAGGATTAGGGGTAATCGAGGTAAAAGCCGGTAGTTTTACGGCAAGATTTAATGTTGAATAAACAATTACCGGATCTTCCTCCGCATCCGAAACTGCAATTTTCCCGGTTTGTGCTGTCGCAGGAACAAT
>Ga0105095_10000113_pt1 | contig 31727 bp, 24 predicted proteins | sample PPLLak2March2015_2_FD_79180 | JGI IMG/M metagenome (GOLD analysis project Ga0105095, IMG submission 79180) | Freshwater sediment microbial communities from Prairie Pothole Lake near Jamestown, North Dakota, USA - PPLs Lake P8 Core (3) Depth... | ecosystem: Environmental > Aquatic > Freshwater >...
TGGCGCACCGCCGGAGTAGCCAGGTATTCAATCCAGGCGTTCAATGCCGGAAAAGGGAACTCGCCGCGTGCCAGCGCGGCCATAGGTTGGCCACGATCATCCAGGGGGACAAATGATGCACCCTGGGCGCCGGTAAGCTCCAGGCATAGCTTCAATAATGTTTCGATGACCTCGTTTTCACTGGCTGCGTGTGCATACACGGAGCTTAATTGAAATACCCCTGCCATGCGAGCATTTGCTTGTTCAGTCAGGTTGGAAAGGCGGAGGATCTCTAGCTGGCTTGCTTGCTTATTCTGTCTTAGCAGGACCAGCAGATAAACCAGCCAGGCGATTAATCCAGAGGATGTAGTGATGAGAATTACCCTGGCGCTCGTAGCTCCGAAAACACCCACCAGGCCAAACCAGCTCAAAAGCCAGGTAACAAAAAAAGCCAGGAGGGGGAGTACCCAAAGCTTATGGTCGTAAATCCAGGATTGTGCCAATTGTTTCAAAGACATTGGCCTATTTTACCCTTAATTAGTCCACTTAACCAACTCGTAACAGCTCTACATTTTTTATGCCAGGTGATATCGTGGCGGTTTACTGCCTGAGAAAATGCTGTTATCTCATGGCGCGGATAATGATAAGATAAGACTTACGCACTTGGGTTTTCCCCGGAACTGTGTAACTCCTAATCTATAAACAGCACTTGCACTGGGAGGAACAATGGTTACTTCAATCCAGGCTCGGCGGACAGCCATCCTGAAAGCACAGGAGTACTTGCGCCTCCAGCCTCTTTATTTAGATACGGAAACTACCGGGTTGGGTCCCCTGGACGAGATTGTGGAGATTTGTGTTGTTGATCATAATGGGACCGTACTTGTGGACACCCTGGTGCGTTCAACACGCCCAATCCCGGCAGATGTGATACGCGTGCATAACATCACCAACCAGATGGTTAAAGATGCACCAACCTGGCCCGAAGTATGGCCAACAGTTCTTTCTGTTTTATCAGGCAGGCTGGTGGGGATTTATAATGCTGAATTTGATCTAAAAATGATGCAGCAATCCAACCGGGTCCATCGTTTGTTGATGGATTCCTCCCAGTGGGACCGGTTTTGCTTGATGAAGCTTTATGCTGCCTACTATGGACAGGTTGGTTACCGGGGAGAATTTCGCTGGCAGCGCCTTGAGGATGCTGCCAGACAATGCCGGATTGATTTGCTTAACACCCATCGGGCTAAGGATGATACCCTGCTGGCGCGAGCATTGCTAGAACATATGGCCAGCCAGACTCCCTGAAGAAAAACGTTAATCAGATATTTCCCCTGCTTACTCGATGGATATACGGTAAGCAGGGGGTTTTATTTCTAGCACAGATAGACCTTCAGGCAATCTGGTGTTTGCGGAAAAATTTCAAGCCGATGAAGACAAGTAAGCTGAGCAAGAGTAACCCAATCAAGACCGGTTCGCTGGAGGGCTGTGCAGAAGCGTGGGCATCCTGGAGTACAACTGCAGTGGGTGGGTCAAATCTTAGCAGGTGGAAACTTGAGAGAGCCCCGTCGGAAAAATTTCTATCCCAGGCATCCTGACTTGATCCAGGTGTTCCACCCATTAAATCGACGCCATCATGATCATTTCGATTTACGGTGGTGTCGCCGTTATCATTGTAATTTGGGCTATTCCGATAAGTCGTGAGGTTAATTTTTTACTCAATACACGGAACACCTCCACAACCTAGAAATGCCCATGTTAATTTACCTTCCACGATGCTTGTGTCTTCATTGGCTATTGCAGTATTTACCTCCCCGCAACCCCAACTGGAAGGATCTGTATCGAATAGTACTTGGAAATTCTCTCCGAATTCTGAGTTAAATGGATTCGCGTCCACCCCGTTATAATGTGCATTAAATTGCCTCTCGACATAATTTATCGGGCTGTCTATGGCATAACTAGGCAATCCGTTGCACAAAGAAGGTGTTGTACAGGTATCATCACCGATACAGCCTACGGAATCATCGGTAACTAAATTGTCGGTATCTACAGCAATATTGATATTGGGTATGCTCCAATCGGTGATATCCGCCATCTTCACGCAGAAGTACAAATAAGTGGGATCTCCGGTGAAGCGAACTTCCACGATATCATTATTGGATTCTGTGCCTTGCCCATCGGGATCGATGCGAGCATCTCCACTGGCGCCTCGATAGACCCATTCGGTTCCGCCGCTTTCTGAGAATAACTGGCTGGTATGGATTTGCGCAGGAACCGAGGACCCCCAATCAGTTGAGCAATCGCCATCGATGGTGATACCACCATGTGCAGATGAGCTTTCACTGTTTAGCAGCAGCATTGAGCACAACACCAGTGTTAGCAAGATTTATGTCGTTTTTATTGTCATCTCCAATAGGGTTCTGTGTGAATGGGATTTGTGTGGAGCAAAATGCAGTTTTGGATTGGTTAGCGTGGAGTAGGTGAGGGTGTGCGATTAATGGTTGGCTGTGGAGTAATGGAAGGGGTGACCGGTGTATAAGTACGGGTAGGTTGGGGTGTGATCGTAGGTAGCGGTGTATTGGGGGTTGCTGTTGGCCAGGGTGTGCGGCTGGGGGTTGGCGTGGGCGAAATATATGGCGTGCGGGTCAGAGTCGGGGATGGGACCGGGGTAATGGTGGCTGTAGCTCGCAATGTGCGTGTAGGCGTCAATGTGAATGTGGGTCGCAGCGTACGCGTCGGTGTCGGGGTGCGCGTGGCGGTGGCGGTCGGTGTAGGGGTATTGGTGGGTTGTGGGGTTGGTGGATCTCCGATTACCGTGAAGAATCCAGAACGTTTGAACTCCAATCCAGTGAATATTTGCACTTCGTAGGTGCCTGGATGCCATTCAGAAGGATCAGGTTGCCAGTCAGTATAGCCCAATCCGCCGGTACCTCCGTCCCAGGGTTTGGTCTCATAATGCACTAATTCACCGTTGCGGTACCACAGCGCAGACCATTGTGAATTTGCTACCATGCCGTCATAACTGAATACAGCATACATATGATCAATTGGATTTTGAAATTCGACCCCCGGGTTGATCGGGCGGTACAGTGAATCCAAGCCATCGGTGAATTGCAATTCACTGAAAACTGCCTGGGGATTGGGGGTAACCGTGCTTTCGAAATTTGATTGGATAGATAGCGGGACAAATGGCGTTGGCGTGATCGTAGGCGTATCCGAGACAGAAGGGGTCAGCGTGATGGTTGGGGTGAGGGTGATGGTGGGTGTGAGAGAAATGGTTGGGGTAAGGGTGATGGTGGGTGTAATGGTGACTGTAGCAGTCGGCGGATAGAAACGATAGATCACAGATTCTAGCTGGTTGTTTAGCAAGAAAGCCAGAACAGGCAAAAAGATAGCCCAGACCAGCAGACGCCACCCGCGCAGGCTGGTTTCGCGGCGCATCCGGAAGAAAGGTAATTGGCGGGCCTTCTGGATATTGCGAATTCCTTGCCACAAGCTGAAGGCAGCTGCAACCAGAGCAATAATTGTTGCAGTCTGTATGGCGGTGTTTATATCGAGTTGCATCGTTTGATTATTCCAGCATCGCCGAAGGCTACCGCCCGGATGAATTCATTATAACAAAATTCGTTATTCCATCGTTTATCAACATACATTGCGGAGCTTACTTATAAGTAAGGCCCAGTGGATGCTTAACCAATTTTAGGCCTGGTTATGATTCCACTGGGACTTGCCTGGGGGATGGAAACTGCTTTCTAATTGTTTTTCGGAAAATATTACGTAATGTATTGATTGCTGATTTTAGGATGAAAATTCTTTGGCGACCGAGTTCGTCAATTCACCAATACCCTCAATCGTCACCGTGACGATATCTCCGTCTTGTAATGGGCTGATCCCTGCGGGAGTTCCGGTGTAGATTAAATCTCCCGGTTCGAGAGTCATCACAGACGAAATATAAGCGATGAGCTGTTTGACGGAGAAGACCATATCGCGAGTGGAAGCCATCTGGCGCATCTCCCCATTTACATGACAGGAGACTATCGCATCTGCGTCAGCGAAATCTGTCTCAATCCAGGGACCCAGCGGACAAAAAGTATCAAAACCTTTACCGCGGGTCCATTGACCATCTTTTCTTTGCAGATCGCGAGCGGTTACATCATTTCCAGCACTACATCCCAGCACGTATCCATAAGCATCTTCTGGCTGAATCCAGCGTCCTCGCCGGCCGATAACAACGACTAACTCTGCCTCGTGATCCACCTGTTTTGATTGGGGGGGGAGTAAGATTTTGTCCCCAGGTCCAATGATCGAGCTGGGGGGTTTGAGAAAGAGGAGCGGAACTTCAGGCACGTCCGCATTCTGCTCTTTGGCATGCGCCACATAATTGCGTCCGATACAAATGATCTTGGAAGGTTCCACTGGTGCTAGCAAGCGCACACTGCTAAGTGGCAGGGTAGCCTCTGTGCGTCGAAAATTTCCGAAAATTGAACCTTCGATTGGGCCCACCCTGTCTTCATAGACCCAGCCGAAGCGCGCTGGTTCTTGCTGATAGCGATAGCGAATAATACGCATAGAACACCTGGCTCAATGCTGGCTGAAATGTTCCAGTTAATCAGTCTAGTGGCTGTTGGATCTTCTCGGAGAGCTCCACAATCGCCTGTTCGGTGCCCATAAAACGATCCGCAAATTTCCAGTGCAGAACCTGGGCTAAAGCATAAACTATGGCCTCGATAGCCACCAGCCGCACTCCCAGGGATGGGTGAGCCTGTGCGGCTAACACAATATCCGCATAGCGGGCGGATGCCAGCGATGCTGAGCCCACAATGGCTGCTGTGGGAATTCCTCGTTGTTGTGCTTCACCCATTGCCCGAGCGATATAAGGCGCTTGCCCGGCAACTTCTAATGCCAGGAGTAGATCCTGGGAGTGAGCAATGTTAACCGTTCTTGCCAGATCAGCGATACCCGCGCGTGCAATGTAGATTGGGAAACCACCCTGTTCCAGGAAGAGTACTAAACTATATGCTGTGGGTTGGGCTGGGCCTTCAGCCAGCACCACGATCCGCCTGGCCTGCCCCAGGGCATCTACTAATTTGTCCAGAGCCTCATTGTCTAATGAAATGCGAGTTTGATCCATCCCCAGGATGACCTCGGTCATCGCATTCGATACAATCCCCGTTACACTTTGAGGTTCGGCAGCTTGCTTGGGGCGGATCAGGAGATCATTTTTCACGCGTTGGCGAATCTCGCGCTGGAGTTTGGGAAAACCAGAATAACCCAGGTGTTGAGAAAATCGAACAACCGTAGCAGCATCCAGGTTAAGAGTCTGGGCTAGTTCACTGGCGGTCATAAAAGCGGCTTCGACATAAGAATCGAGAAGAAAATCTCCTAACTTGGCAAAACTCTTTGACATATTCGGTCGTTCGTGGCGGATGCGTTCTTCGTAAGACATGATTTTCCTCCTGCTTAATTGCCTGTTTAAGACGCAAACGGTGTGTGGTGAACCAGGGCTACCAAATCACACCAGTGTTTCCAGTTTTATACAGTTTATCATATTTAGATTGCAAATGCAATCCAAAGTGTTATATGTGGTCATGACAGCAAATTTTCTCCAGATCATAGATGATAAAAATCTATTGCATGAATGAGTACACTTGAATATTAGCTGAGGAGTTGTTTTTCTATGATTTGGAGAATAGCCTGGAGGTCATTTAAATCGAGCTGGAGAATTGGGGTATCCAAGTGTGTGTCTGTGGCGATTGCTAACAATTGATGCGGGTCGCCGATAATATCCAGCCCCTCTTCGGCGCGCACAACTTCGATGGCAGGTTTACCCGCACGCTTAAAGCCATCGGTCAAAATTATATCTACATCATCCATTATTGATGCAATCTGGTCGATCGTCAGAGCATGTTCAAGGGAGCGGATCGAAGCAATCTTGTCGGGGGCAGCAATAACCACGTGATCACTTCCGGCCTGTGCATGTCGCCAGGTGTCTTTACCGGGAAAATCAATCTCGAACCCTGGATGGGAGTGATGCTTGATGGTGCCTACTCTGTAGCCTTTAGCCTTCACCAGGGGGATCAATTTTTCCAGGAGAGTGGTTTTTCCGGACCTTGATTTACCAATGATCGATAGGATAGGTGCAGACATACTTCCTCCGCAGGAATTGATATCTATTTTATTTTACTCGTAGTGTGGGAGCGGGGATAGATTTTTTGGCTTAATCGAGACAATGCAACCGAAGATAGATATTTTGCGGTATAATTCGCGGCGCGGGCGGGTAGCTCAGTCGGTCAGAGCGCTTCTCTTACACAGAAGAGGTCGTAGGTTCGAGCCCTATTCCGCCCACCTTTTTACCCCCAGCCATGGGGGTTTCTGTCCCTGAATGTCTTTTTAGTATCTTGGCTTGATAGAGCACTATCCACATATAGCCACCGAATGTGAAATTTCTGCGCTTGCGCCATATGTGGGGGTGCATTTTAAGCATCCTGTACCCACCGCATACAATTTATACAGTAAGGGGGTTTCTGTTTGTGGATAGCCATATATGGGAGTGTTTTGGTTGATAGTTGTTTCAGGGCTGGTTTCATTTGCAACCATTTTGTAACCGTAATCAGGATTTGACATCGGTCGTATCAAGTTGCACTGCGACTGGCGTGATCAGGTTATCAATCAATTCAGCTGCTTCGGCCTGCATGCCTGGCATGAGCGAACGGACGATCACTATCGAGGATTAGGAATAGTCCAGTTTTAGATACTGCTGGACAAAAAGACCGTGAATTCTTGTGATTCCGTGCAGAATATTTGCACGGGGGTTTTATTTGCCTCTCACCCCCAATAATCAAGTATTACGCGTACAGACCAACTTCATGGACCCACTATATACATCTCGCTTGCTTACTTTCTACTCACCTCTATTCCTTGAGGATTGTAAAGTACAGCAGGGTCAGGGTCTGAATTGTTCCAGATATTTGTGTCGTAACCACAACTAAACCCCCCATTTTGGGAATTCATTGCCCAAATTCTTAAAGTCTCACCAACATTCAGAATACCTGATAAAGGACAAGACTGATTTCCCTTTTCTGATACCAATAACCAGCCCGATAAATTTACATCGATATTTCCATTATTTTCGATGTCAACATATTCATCTTGTTTGTTTACACTAATGATCTCAACAATTGGGGTCGATGGTGCAGGTGTAAGTGTCGGCACCCACAATCCAGCAGCAGCTGCTCGGGCTTCCATCAGAGCAGATGAAAAAGCAGCATCACAGGCGAGATCGGGAGGGTAGGATTCGGCATTTGCCAATCCCAACCTCACCAATTCTTGGTTTACAAAAATGTCATCAGCAATCACATATCTAAGCAATCGGTCAAAACCGTCTACATCCGACACGTCCTGAATGAGTAGGACATTTTTCTGAAAAACAAGCTCTGAATTTGCTTGTTTCGCCTCGTCAGATAGCGGCCTATCTTGTTCGGGTGTATCAATGCCAATATACCGAACACGGGAGGTATTCCCATCCTCCAGTTGCACATCGATTGTGTCGCCATCCACGATATTCACAACTAATCCTTTTTGAATTTGAGTGTTTCTCGGTATGCAAGAAGCCGATGCAATGTCTGGAATTGGCGGCCTAATAACAACCGGTAAATGTAAAGCGATTACAGTTGAACCAATTGTAGCTATAGCTTTTGGCGCGCTTGTAGGTACGTCTGTTGGTGGTATTGTAGGGAAAGGTTCAACCGTACTCGTATTGAGTAGAGCTTCTGCGGTTACAGTAATTGGTGCTAAAGTGGTTAATGACGTTTCATCTGGTGGAATTTGGATTGATGACTCAGGTATCAGCCCCACCCTATCTGCCACAATCACACTACCAACGCAGACACAACAAAGAACGATTAGGCTCAGAACACCTATTGCAACTTTCTTTATTCGACTCATCATGCCTCCCTTCCCCCTAGTCCATTAAACAAAAATATCGCTATCTTGTCAGGTAACATTTGTCACATCTCATTGGTATTACTGGAGCATTCGGAACGACCACACTTGGCGTATCCCATAATCATGTCAAATCAATACCTTGAAGCCAAATAGACCGCTCATAGATGGTGTCGTCGTCGCTTCAGAGCATTATCTCTTTGTTCTCGAAACCCGAGAATTTCTTTGATTTTGGTAGAAGCTGATATATACAAAATACTATGACTGAACAGTCTGGCGGGGAATTTTCCTGGTATTTAGACATCACCCCCAACCGAATGTTTTCGCTGTATGAGTATCCAAAACCAGGCAAAGATGGTTCACCTTTGTGTGAGAAACATGGCCGGCGGCTTGAGTTGAAAGAAGTTATGGCCTCCGATAGGGAAGCCACTGAGAAAGCTCCTCCTGACCATTGTCGGGTGTGTGATACATAAATTGTTGGGTTCGAAGATGATCATCGTGTTTCTTAATAAAAATTCACTTCTAATAGTAATGGCTCTGGTTGTGCGCCTTATGAGCCGCAGCCCTATTCAGACGACTTCAATCCCCGTGACAACACCAAAGCCGTTTGTATTCAAGATAACGGAAGTCGTGGATAAGCTCACAGGGGACCCAGTAAGGACGAATAATCTTACAATCAGGATTGTTAGAGAAGATTAACCAATTATTGAATTTTATGCCGACAATATTGGTGAATACAGGGCAGAAATACCTGTAGGTGCTGAGGCGGAGCTACTTGTGGAAGCCACTGGAAATCATGATTGGGAAATGGTAGTGCGACCCAAGGCAGCAAAATATTTGGATGGGCCAGTACAGCTGATACTGGTAGATTCAACTGAGAAAATGAACGGACTCTAATTCGGGGAGGAATGGTGCTGATTTCCCTGAATGTAGTTGACCAGCCGAATATGCAGCCATTGAGATACTAGCACAGAACGATTGTGGCTGCTACCAGTGCAGCAGACGTGGGATGAGGATGGGAGGAACCGATAGATGGGGATGTGATAATCTGAATGGCTACGGTTTAGGAGAGATGTCACTTGTGTGGAATGGAAATGTCATCTATACTTTGACTAACAACAGAAAATAAACGGGTCATGGTGTTTGCATGCCCGTTATGGCACACGCAGGCGGGTGCGTGGCAACAATGATGATGACAATTAGAAAGCCGCTCACGCGAAAGGAAACGTGGGCGGCTTTACCGTATGTAGCTGTGGGCAAATGAAAACCATAAGGTAAAAATGACAGACATTGACCAAAGCCAAGAGCAAAGAGAAATAAAAGAAGAAAAATTAGAACATAAGGCAAGGCAACAAATTGAACCCGGCATTGTTATAGGGCTGCTTGTTGTTCTGGTGTCTTCTATCGGGTTTTATAACGATCCCAGTTATGAGGCTTTAATAGGGATCCTTGGTGGCATCACAACCATATTTACGTTTGTATCAAAAGAAAGAGTAAGAGACAAATGGCTACTTGTCGGTATATTGTTTGTGTCAGCGGTGGTAGGGATTTTTTACGTAAGATGGGTGACTGATCCAGAAGAAATCATTATTGTAGGTATTTTCTACGATGGGACGAAGGATCAAGAAGGGGATGAGTATGTGGTCATTCGCAATGAGGATATGAGAGCAGTTCAACTGGAAGGATGGATATTGCACGACAGTCAATCCAACCATGTTTATACTTTCCCCAGATATGAGATGCAACCTAATCAGGAATGTCGGATATTCACGAATGAAGATCATTCGGAATGGTGTGGGTTCAATTTTCGGAATGGTGGTTCGGGGGTTTGGGATAATACTGGGGGGGACATGGCCACCCTGAGAAATGCAGAAGGGATAATGATTGATTCGTCAATCGATTTAATTATGACGCCAGAAGGTGAAGTAGTACAACCCAGCCCAGAGGCAGCCAAAATTCTTACACCGACACTGCCAGTGGATGATGATCTTGAATGCATTCCGCGAGACACTCCCCGTGTAATTGGCGTGGTAGAAGGGGTTATCGATGGAAGAACAATTGAGGTAGAACTGGGAGATGGATCCATCGTTCGGGTACGGTATCTTGGACTAAATACCATTGTTGAAGGCCAGCCATTGTTTAAACAAGCCGTAGAAATCAATAAGGAACTTGTTCTGGGTAAAACTGTCACCTTAGTCGAAGATGAAGGCGGAAGGGATGCTGATGGCGTTCTATTAAGGTTTGTCTTTGTGGATGATACTTTCGTCAATCGCCATCTGATACAAAGTGGATATGCACAAGCGGATGGCAATGGTTCTTGCATGGACGATTTTATAGCTATTATGGAGGCAGCGTTTGAAAGTGATGTGGGCTTCAGCGGCATGAAAGCGGAAATCTATGGCGATCCTTTTTCTGATACACCGCCGGCAGGCTATTATAACGAGGTTAACGATGAAATTTACCATATTGAAATTACAAAGGTTTTTTATGATGGGGAAATGGGTACTCACGAACCAGATGAGTATGTAGAGATTCGGAATGATGATGTGGAAGCAATTCAGCTAAAAGGATGGACACTGAGCGATGAATCCGACCATATCTTTATGTTCCCTATTTTCAAAATTGAACCAGGGCAGACTTGCCGGATATATACTAATGAAGAACAGCCTGATTGGTGCGGCTTCAACTATAAATCCAAATCTGCTATTTGGGGAAATAACGGTGATTGTGCGATCTTGAGGGATGGAGAGGGCGTGATTATTGACAAAACTTGTTACCCATAGGTTTTGGGTCTATAGATTAGCGGCTTCCCTTGTGTTGTAATTCAAATTGCGCTATTCTAAGTGAAAGTAGCATTCAGCAGGTTGGCATAGTGGGGGGAGATATTTCCAAAGGTAATGTGTGTAAAGAGAAGGGCTGCCATGATCCGAGTTAAGAATATAATCCAAGTATGTATTTTGGTGATTTTTATTGCCGCTCCTTTTAGTAGCCTGGATATTCAATCAGGCTATGCAAGAGTGATAAACACCGAAACTGCAAATGATTACAATATATTTCTCCCAGTTGTGACAAAAGGTAGCACAGTCCCCGGTCTAGAGGGTGAAATGAAAATCCATGTGTTAAATGTTGGACAGGGGGATTCTCAGCTACTCATCGGTCCAACGGGGAAAACACTTCTAATCGACATAATGGAACCCAGTTGGAACACCAATTCAGGCGCGACTTGGGTGGCCAGCGAAATCCGGAGGCTAACCGGAGGATCACATCTGGATTATGTGATGGGAACCCATTGGCATCTGGATCATATCGGCTACGCTGGTGAAGGGGGAATCTGGTCACTGCTCGAACAGCAAGGCATCACAGCGGATGTGCTGATCGATCGAGATGGGGGTGTCTGGAATGACGGCAATAGTGATGGAATATGCGATCCTATTACAGAAATTGTGTGGCATAACGCAGGGACGACGTCAGGTACTGCTGAAAAGTGGGTTTGTTGGGCGACCGATCCCAACAGCCGTGGCGGTCAAATTCGAGAAATAGCTCAACTTGGATCCAGCACTCAAATTGATCTGGGACTCGCTGAAGGTGTGACCGTGACAATCGTGCAGGTGGATGCGGATGGCGTTATGATGAAGGATGGCACAACACCCGTTGCTGGAGATCATACGGATGAAACGCTGCCACCTTCAGAAAACGATTACTCCATCACCATCTGGCTGCAATGGGGAAAATTTGATTATGTAACCGGCGGAGACACGGATGGAGAGTATGAAACCAGCGGTTTTGATTATGTTTACAATGATGTTGAAACGATTGTAGCTGAGCGTATCAACCAGGCAGTAGAAGCCATTCGGGTCAATCACCACGGGTCATCGCATTCGACGAATGCTAATTATGTCAATACACTCGATCCAGTTGCGGCAGTTTACAGCGTGGGCAGCACCAATACCTATGGCCATCCCGATCAAGATGTACTTGACAGACTTCATGCGAATGGCACCAAGCAATACTTCACACAGGAAGGGGATCCTGATCGGGATTATTATGATGCTGTAATTGTGAATGGGAACGTGGAAATCATCGTTACACAAGGATTGACATACACAGTCTCTGGAGATGTGTATGTGGCGACGGACCCTGAACCCAATACAACCCCAAGCAAGCCGGTAATAGGTGAAGTGGTGATCAATGAGTTTTTACCAGCGCCACAGACCCTTTTCACGAGCGAGTGGATAGAAATCTACAATACAACCGGAGTGGAATTAGACATCGGTGGGATGTGGATAGATGACTTGATTGGTGGGGGTCAAGCACCTCAGCAGATACCATTAGGAACATTTCTTTTGCCATACGATTATTATGTGATTGATGTTTCGAGTTATTTCAATAACGATGGTGACGATGTATATTTGCTGGGGACGGACGGAGCCACGGTATTTGACACATACGTTTACAGCAGTTCAAGTTACGATCTCTCGTATTGTCGTTATCCAGATGGTGGAGTTTGGTATTCAGGTTGTATAGCAACGAGAAAAGCTGCAAATGTTCGTTGAGGGGAAAAATATCCTTCGTGATCGACGATGCCACCTCACTCAATGACTTGCTGGTCACGTTGCACCGCGGCCATGAAGTCATCGGACAGTTCAGGATGGGTTGGAGCCACAGCCTTTATGATAATAAGATGATGACCGATATTACTTTCTTCCGGGTGATTGACCTCCTCCGAGAATATGGACCCATTATCATCAAAGACTGACAGGCTCAGTTTCAGCTGGAAATTCGATAATTTCACCTCGACACTTGGTTTAGGTGTGGTTCCTGATGAGCAATAATTATTTGTTAGAAATATTTGCATTTCTTACAGGATTATCTTTATTCATCGTTGGATTTCACCAGGGTTTCTGAAAGGTTATGGATATGGCCCAATAAATGGTAAGGTTGGGGTTGGTGGTGGTGGGTATTGCTGGAGAGTTGATTTTTCCTCAGGAGGATTATTCCTGGGCGCACGCGGAGTTGCTGTAGGTCCTAAAGTCGGTGTAGGAGGAGGCGTAAATGTTGGAAGGGGGAGGATTTCAAAACTTATGTCTACCTTTAGTTTCCGCTAAAAGCGATTAGCCGAACAATCCGGAAATGGAGTTACCCCGCTCTCGTGGAATGGTGAGGTAAAGCCAAGGGCTGAGTGCAGCCGATGGGGATCGTACCCTCCTTCAATAAAGGCAAACACAGCCTGGCGGGCATCTTCGGGCGAATGGAAGGTTTCCCGGTCTTGCAGTTCACACTCTAAAGTAGCAAAGAAACTCTCGCACAGGGTGTTATCGAAACAGGCACCGACCGAACCCATAGAGGGACGGATGCCAGTTTCTCGGCAACGCTTCCCAAAAGCCAGCGAGGTGTACTGGTTGCCTTGATCGGAGTGGTGAATGACATCCTGCGGACGACGCTGCTAGATCGCCATTGCCAGTGCATCCAGCACCAGTTAGGTGCGCAGATCAGTGGCCATCGCCCAACCAACCACCCTGCGGCTCCAGGCGTCGATCACCACAGCCAGATACAGCCAGCCGGTCCAGGTGGCGGCATAGGTGATGTCGGCGGCCCAGAGTTCATCATGGCCGTTGGCACCGAAGTTGCGCTCGACCAGGTCCGGTGCCGGATGGGCATTCGCCTGCCGCTGAGTAGTGCTATAACATTTACGCCGGCTGGATTGAACATGGAAATGGAGCTCCTGCATACCCTCACCAATCTATCTGGATCAGGTTTTTGCAGCTTCCGGGTAAACGCTTCGGGCTAACGTAACTTTTGTGCAATCAGCGAGCGAATCGCTTTAAACGGCAAAAACCTGCACTTTTACAACTGAACCTTGATCGGTTATGCTCATGGCGAGAACGGGAGAACCACCATGAGCCAAAACGACCTTGAAACCCTGACCCATCACGCCATGCTGGTTATCTGGGGCCAGTTTGCGCACTGCATCGGGCTGCCCGGCCCTTTCCAGGCGGTAAAGCTGCACCAGAAAACCGTGCAGCACAGCCCGCAGACCAAAGTGCTGGAATTCCTGGTGTCGATGCTGGCGGGCATGGAGCATCTGCAGGATATCAGCCGCTCAGCGCATCCGCTAGATCAGGACCTGGCGGTGGCAAAAGCTTGGGGGCAGCCAGGTTGGGCTGACTACAGTGGTGTCAGCCGCACCCTGGCAGGGCTCACCCAGGCCGAGGCCGAGCAGATTGCTGCAGTAATGGAGCAGATCACCCAACCGATCCTGGCCGAGGAAGTGATGCGGGCGCTGCAAAGTTGTGGCCGCCTGAGTTACGACGGCGATCTGACCGACCGGCCTGTCTCGAACACCAGCACCACCTACCCGGGAGTGGCCTATGGGCACATGGGAGATGGGGTGCGGCTTGGCTACCAGGCAGCGCTGGTGAATATGCACAGCCCAACTTACGGTCGTTTCTGGCTTTCAGTAGAGCAACATCCTGGCGACACGATTTCCTGCTCACAAGCCACAGCGATGGTGCGAGCCGCTGAAGCAAAGACCGGCTTGCGTCCCTGGCGGCGAACGGATTTGTTAGGTCAACGCATGCGCATGCTGGAATACGAGTGCCAGAAATGCCAGGAGCAAGAACTGAGAGGCCAGTCTGTTTTGGAAGAAGCTCAGGCCTGCCTGGCGAAAGCCCAGCAGGAACTGCCAGAAGCGCGCCAGGTATTGCTCCAGTACGAGGCTGAGTACCAGGAACGCCAACGACGGGAGCGGCCTTACAGCGCCCTGGCCAAAGCCCGGCAACGCATCAAGATGCTGGAACGGCGGCAAGAACGGCGAGCGCAGCAGGTCCTGGTACTGGAAAAGCGTCTACAGCATCGCCAGCAGCAGGTGTTTGCTCTTCAAGCACAGATCCAGCGCCTGAGCAAACGCCTGGAGACCTTCGAAGCTGAGAACTGCGCCAATGCCTGTCCCATTCAGGCTGACTTTCGCCTGGACGCCGGTTTCGGTACCCGTGAGAACATCGCCTTCCTGATCGAAATGGGCTATGAGGTCTACACCAAACCCTACAGCGATTGGCTCACCCCGCGCCTGAAAAGGCGAGTGTGCTCTCTGACGCATTGGATGCAGGTGGGAGACAACGCCGAAATGCTGGCCTGGAAGAACGAACGCTTCCCGGATTTCCCTTATCCCGTTGACGTGGCCCTGGAGCGCTTCCACACTGGGAAGACCATCCGCCACAGCACGCTGCTGCATTTCGGCAGTGACCCTGTTACGACCGACCTCCCTGGCTGGTTTCACCGCTACAACGCTCGCCAAATCATCGAAGCGGGCATCAAGGAAGGCAAAAACGTGTTTACTATGCACCACTTGAAGGTCCGCTCTGCCCCAGCTCTCTTTCTCCAGGAGCAGTTTGCGGTCTTCGCAGCCAATTTCGTGCGCTGGGCGGCTCGCTGGCTGAGCGAGCAGTGCCCGCAGATCCCTACTGCCTGGCAGGATATCATCCATCCCAAGGTCAAAGAGCTGGTCAAAGTGGCTGCTCACACTTCGGCCTGGGTTGACTGGCAGGATCAAGGTTGCTTATTAAGATTCACGGATCACAGCCTGTTCGCAGGCCGATCCCTTTCAGTGAAAAAGCAATGGGTTGTGCAACTCCCGTTGCCATTTCCAGAAAATGCACATTTTTGACGTTTTTACCACTTTGTGCTCTGATTGCACAAAACTTACGCTAACAACTTTGGGGTTGAACGACTTGACAAATTAATACACATCGTTAAAACCTGGCTAGACTGGCTAGATTATAACGATGCACGCTGGCCATGCAGGAGGTAAGATGTCAACTATCCCAACCTGGCAGCTACAAGATGCCAAAAACCGTTTTAGCGAATTGGTGGATAAAACGCTAGATAATGGTCCACAGATTGTAACCAGATATGGACCTCCAGTCGTGGTTGTGATGTCTTTCGATACTTTCCAGACACTAACTCTCCCTGGAAGTCTCTCTGAGTTCTTGCTTGGTTCTCCTTTGGCAGGGGCAGAATTAAGCATTGAACCGGATCGCAGCCTAGCCAGAGAGGTTGATCTGGCATGAATTATTTACTTGATACCTGTGTTGTCTCCGAGTACACCAAAAACACCCTGGACAGTCAGTTTTAGAATGGATGGCGAACAGCGAAGAGAGCGACCTGTATCTGTCCGTGCTTACGATTGGGGAAATTATGCGCGGTATCGAACGATTATCAGAGTCAGAGTGTAAAACTGCGCTTCAGTCATGGCTCAATGACGATCTTCGTGTCCGTTTTGGGCATCGCTTGGTAGACATTGATGCATATATTATGCTGACTTGGGGTGCTTTGACGGCGCGATTGAAAAAAAACGGACAGTTATTGCCATTTGCAGATTCCTTGATCGCAGCCACAGCCCTACGTCACAACCTAATACTTGTTACACGGAATGAATCGGACATTAACGGGGTTGGTGTACAAATCATTAATCCTTCGCGCTGAGATCATTATCAACCTTTTTTTGCAGCACAGAATAAAGACGTCTTTTTCGTTATTCGGACTCTATGGTGTGCAGCAACCATAGAGTCCGAATAACCATAAGTTTTTGTGGGTTGATAAGGAATACCATTCAAGCTTGTGCTGGCTGCTTACCTCATTCATTAGGTTGTTGGAGATTTTAAAAAGTGACTTCGTCAGATAATAGAACTTTTCTATTCCGGGTGAGCACCATTTATATTTTACAAAAGACACACAGGGATATCTCTATAAATTACTTAAGACATATGCTTCATTCCCACATATTGGTTTATAAATCCTGGCGGATGACAGAAGTAGCCAGCACAACCCTATTCAACCACCGCCGGGATACGCTCCAGGCCAAGCATTTCAGCAGCACGCAGGCGGTAGAGGCCGTCGCTCAGGACGTAACCGTCCCTGGTCCGGCGCACCTTGATGGGTGGGGTAATGCCCATCATCCGGGCGCGTTCGATGGCCTTCTCTAGATTGGTGGGATTGAGACTCAGGTATTGATGGTAACCGCTTAAGCGGATGCGAATAATGGGGATTTCGACGACATTGGTAGAAGTAGGACGTTGGGAGTTTTCCGTCGCAGTTGGGGAGCGCATCATCAGGTGGAACCCGGTCTGCCTTTCAAAGGCAGACGTTATCTCTGCCTGTTGCTCTACCGTGGGCGCGGAGACCAGCGTCACACTCACTTCAGCCCTTTCCAGGTAGATGCCGGGACCTTTGTTGATGGCCAGTCCCGCACTGGCGAGCAGGGCGCGGGCAGTTTCGAGAATTGCACCCTGGTTGGGCTGTGGATTGACGATTAATGGCCAGCCAGTTTGCAGGGCAAGTTCGTCAATTTTGGACTGGTAGCGCTCGGCCACCTGGCGCGAGATGAAAGAAAGCACGATTTCATCGCCTTTAAGGCTGGTACGGTAAAGGGTACACCCCTCCAGCGCGGACTTGATGAAAGCGTAGGCGGTGTTGATTTCCATGCGTTTGTCCCCCAGATGGACGGCAGACGGGGAAGTTGCAGAGAGGGGTGCCGTTTCGGTGAGGTCTAACTCCCAAGCGCTAATAGCGCGGAAGCGTGTTGAGACTTCCTTTATCTCCAAGACTTCGGAAGTCGGGTTCGAGACCGTCACCGCCACCCGCTTCTGGTCCCGGTAAATGGCCGGGCCCTTAACAATTTGCCAGCCTTCCGGCATGACTTCGCGAACGAGGACGTTGAGGGCACTCTGGTTGGTCTCGGGTGTTGCTTCAACCTGCCAGCCGGTGATATTCTCAAGCGCGACGATGGAATCGGCATATTGCTCACAGGCAGAATCCGGGAAGTCGAAGGTCAGGATCAGGATGCGGTCAGCTAGGCGGTAGCCGCTTTTGCCCAGGCGTGCTTCATGGGGGAAATGCCCGTTAGCCACGGCGAGGGCCTGATTCGGCTCCATGGCTGTTTGAATAGCGGGGCGTGGCGCAAACAAAGCCAGTTGCGCCGGGGTAGGAGGAGTTGTTTCCAAAACAGCAAGCACCGCTTCAGGGTAGACCGCTTGTTCCAGCCCAGGGGCGATTTCCACCCATAGGTGGTCGCTCTCAACGTCTAGACAGCGCACAGGAGTGACGTCATCTCCTTTCACCACCACCCACTTGCCCGCCACTTCGGCAAATTGGCGCATTTGTTCGCGCCGCTGGCGGTTGAGTACACCCTGGCGAGCGCGCGGGTCATCAGCTTGGTCAGGTCTAACGAAACGGGTGGATTTCTCGAACTTTAGTTCAAAGGTTTGCCCGGCTTGTGGCAGGTGGACGATGCGCTGGCGGGCATCGAGCGCCTTTTCGAGGCTAGCGCGAGCGTTGAAGTCGCCATGAACTAAGAAAACATGTTCTGGATCAAGCGTTTCGGTCAGGTTGATGATTTGGGATTCGTCGGCGTGGGCGGATAGGGAGTAGGTGGCAAGGCGGCACTGCACGGCCACCTTGTCCGCTCCGAGGCGGATGGTGCCCGAGCCGCGCTCGCTAAGTTCCTGCAAACGGCGTCCGGGAGACTCCTCGTCCTGGTAGCCTGTGAGCAGGATAGCATGTTCAGGTTTGGACGCCAGTGCGCGGGCGTAGCTGAGCGAGGGGCCACCAGCCAGCATACCCGAACTGGCCACAATCACCGCTGGGTCTGGGTTCCAGAGAATGGCATTGCGCTGGTCATTGGAGGCTACCGGGCGGATATTGGCCTTGAAAAATTGTGCGCCTTGTTCCTGCAAGGCCAACGGCAGGGCGTCGCCAAATGAAGGGTAGACCTGGCAGATGGCGCGTACCATGCCATCGGCCCAGATAGGGATGGCGGCGGCTAACTCGCCACGCTGCCGGTATTCACTGAGAATGAGCAGGATTTCTTGGGCGCGCCCGAGGGCAAAAGCCGGTATGAGCACCTTGCCACCCGCCGTTGTGACCTGGGTAATGGTTTCGACCAGTTTGCGCTCCTGTACGGCGCGGTTGGCGTGCAATCTGCCGCCGTAGGTACTTTCGACAATGAAGGCGTCGGGGTGGAACGCAGGCGGCTTGGCTCCGTCTACCGTGCGCTGGGGGGAGATGGAGATGTCCCCGCTAATCAGTAGGCGGCCTTCGTCGCTTTCCAGGCCAATCATTGCCGCCCCAGCGATGTGCCCGGCGGGGAAAAAGGTGGCAGACAGGCCATCAGTCACCGCCAGGGGTGTCTTGAATGGGACGGGAACCATCGACGCCATCAAGCGCTGAACGGCTATGTCATCGAAAAGTGGCAGTTCGCCTTCCTTGTCAAGGCGGCTTTGCATGATGCGGCGTGAATCCTGGTGCAGAACGCGGATCAACGCCAGGGTGGGTGCGGTTGCGTAGACCGGAACCTCCGTGTAACGCTCCAGTATCAGTTCGAGCGCACCGGTGTGGTCAGTGTGGGCGTGAGTGACGAGTACAGCGTCGAGCCTGCCGGAGCCATTTTCGAGCTGGCTCAGGTCGGGCAATTGGTCGGCGTCCAACCCGGAATAGGCCTTGGGGGAAGGTCGAATGCCGCAATCCACCAGCACGCGCTGTCCGGCGGTTTCAACCAGGATCCCGCTTGCGCCAACCTCATCCGCGCCGCCTAAAAATGTGATTTTCATTATTTATGTCTATTCCTGTTCTTCAGCGCATCGAACCCTGTCCAAGCCTTCTCAAGAACTAGGGGTTCTTTCCAACTGGCGGGCAACTTCAGGCGTACTTCGCCATGCACTTCTCCCTGGCGAATGTGATAATAATGAATTTTCTTGCTCGGCACACCATATTCATTTGCATACTTTTCCAAAAAGCCAACCACCTGCTCCATAAGGCGCTTCGCATCCATCGGACGATACACAACACCTCTTTCCTCGCAGTTTGGCTTTTCGCACCAGCAATTTACCGCAATGCCCTCGTCGGTCATGCTCCATGCCCGCTGGGCAATTTCACGCTTTCTGAGGATAACATAAGCGATAATTTTATTTTGCGCTGAGTCGGAATACACCTCCATATAATCCCCTACCACATCCGGGCGGATTTTTAGGGTGGCTGCCCTGGTGTTGGGCGTTTTCCGTTTCGTGGGGGATTTCTGGCTTGCGGTTTTACCTGCCTCGACAACATGCACTTTCACCCTACTGCCTGTTTCCGCTTTCGGGGCGTATTCCTGCCTGGTGGGCTGCGTCGTGTCCGGCACAAGGCGCATCGGCGCGCCATTGACAGCATGACACATCTCCACATGCTCATGGCAGGTGACGCGCCCGCAGGTTGCACAGCGCTTCAAGCTGTGGATGCACACAGGGCGCTCACACACCACGCAGGTTTGCACTTCGTCCGTGCATTTCTGGCAGAATGAGCGTTTGCACTCCACGCACTGTGGAGCAAGACATTCAGCATGTGCCAGGTGCCCGTTTTCGCATAACAAAATCGAATTTCCTGGTCTACCGCATACATCACACACTAAACCCTCAACAACATGCAGGAGAGGATCCCAGGTGACGCGGCGTTTCACCTTGGCAGTGCGCTTACGAATCTCCACGTTCAAATCTACTTTGGGTTGGGCGACGACGGCCAGGTTGAGTAGTTCCAATTGGATGCGTAGATGATATTTTTGCTCTACATCTTCCAGTTTGGATTGGCGCTCGTTGGCGATGGCTTTCAGTTTGGCTTCCAGAGCGAGGCGCCGGTCGTCTTCTACTTTTTGCAGGCGGCGTTCAGCGTCTTTGCGCAGGTCATCGTAATAGTCGTTTAGCCGGGCCCGATCAAGTTCAAGCAAGCGCTGCAGGCGTTTTTGCAGAGTAGAGAGCGTATCACCCAGTTCGTATGCCACAGAAAGCCGCGCACGTTCCAGCAGGGCAAAAAAAGTTTTCGAGGAGAGTGGCAACTCATCCAGCCAGTAAAGGGCGGCAGACTCGATGTTCGGGAAACGATTTTCCATATCAAGGATTGCTACCCGTTCAATATCTGCGGATTTAACGGCATATCCGCCTTGCAAGTCCATCCACAAGGGGAGAATCAACTCCCGCTTTTCATCTGCAATCAGGCTAACTTTAAAATTGAACCGCACATAATGATGCAATTGTGCCTGTAACGCCGTACTTGGGATGGGAAACATTTTGGCGTTGGGCAATGAGATGGCTTTTTCAATCACCTCATACAGTTTGGGTTTCTCGAGGCGGATATTGTTGATAAAAAAACGCCCGTTTGCGGTTCTCAGGCGCAGTTCTTCCACAATGGTTTCCACCAGGGTGTGACCGTAATGCAGGGAGGTGGCTTTTCCCATATCACTCGAGAAAGCAAAGCGTTGGTGCGCCCCTATCCCAAAACGCGCGGCGACATCATCAGGTAAAAGAACTTCGTACACGCCATAGGCAGGCGGCTCTACGAGACCACCTACCTGGCGGCAGTAACCTAGAACTAGTTCTTCAAGAGAGATGTTTTTGGGCAAGGCTGGCTTTAATCCGCTGAAAAATCGTCGCCGAACAAGGCGTCGTCGTATTCCTGGGTTTTCTGATGCACCTGGCGTGCAGAAACCAACATTTCTCCGAGTCGGTTGAATCCGCTTCGCAATTCTTCGGTTGTGTGTGACTGCATCCAGATATCGAGTAGCAAATCTTCAAAGTCGTGCTCGTCTGAAAGCTGTCCGAGAATCATATCCATTTCACCGATGACTAGTTCAAACATATTGAGTTTATGGTCAAGGATTTCAAGCAGGTAATCTTCCACGGTGTCACGCGCAGAAAAGTTGTAAATGCGCACATCGCGCGTCTGTCCAATCCGGTGGATACGCCCGACGCGCTGTTCGATACGCATGGGGTTCCAGGGAATGTCGAAATTGACCATTGTACGGCAAAATTGCAGGTTGCGCCCCTCCCCAGCAGCTTCGGTAGAGAGTAATACCTGGGTGCGATGCTCAAAATCGTCAATGACCTGGTTTTTGGCAGCGATATTCATCTCGCCGTGATAAATCACCAAGGAAACGCCCATCTTACGCAATCGCTCAGCCAACTGGTCGAGTGTGCGGCGAAAATGGGTGAAAATAATGACTTTTTCAATAGGGTCTCGTAGCAATGAGGTAAGCAATTTTTCAAGTGCATCTGCTTTTGCCCAGGTTGGGATTTGAATGGCTTGATCGACAAGGCCAAGCAGTTCGTGACGATTGTCAGCGTTGTTGGCGCGCTCAGCCAGTATGCGCAGGGTGGGTTCGGCAGAGGAGGGGCTGCTGCCAATCTCGCGTTGAAGGGTAAGCAGCGCAAAGCGGTCCACCTGGCGGAAGTTTTCTCCATTCTCCCTAACAGCTTCATCAACCGGGGATGGGAATGTGGTGTGACGGCTTTTTAGATGTTGGCGCACATAACTGCTGACAGCTTGGTAGAGCCTGCTCTCTTCAGGAGAAAGGTTCAGGCGAATGGTATTCGCCTGGCGCGGTGGTAGTTTGATGCTGACTTGGCTACGGGTATGACGCACCATCACATCACCCAGAAGATCACGAAGCTGTCCACGATTTTTGGGTAAGCGCGGGTCGCCGCTGACTACGAACTGCCTACGGAATTCGCGCGGCGTTTTCAACTGCCCTGGCTTGAGCAATGTAATCAAGTTGTAAAGTTCATCGAGGTTATTTTCTACGGGGGTGGCGGTGAGCAGCAGAATGTATTTACGTTGCAGTTCGTTTATGAATTTCCATGAAACGCTATTGCGGTTTTTGAGATGATGCGCTTCATCGACAATAATTAAGTCAAAAGGGATTTGTACCAGGCGGGCGCGATGCTCGGCACGGCGGGCTGTGGCCAGCGAGGAAATCAACAATGGGAAACGTTCCCATGCTCCGGCGCCGGCGGCGCGGAATTCGGTGTCGCTGCTAGTAACAAACCCGGGAATTGCAAATTTGGTGGACAGTTCCTCTCGCCACTGCTCTACCAGTGCAGCGGGCGTTACAACCATTATGCGCTGGACGATGCTGCGCGCTATGTATTCCTTGATGACCAGCCCAGCTTCGATGGTTTTGCCCAGCCCAACTTCGTCGCAGAACATCCCGCGTCCGCGAAAACGACGCAACATGGTCTGCGCGGCGCGCACCTGATAGTCGAACGGTGAAAACTGGAGCAAGTCGAGGCAAATCATTTCGTCAAACCCCCCGACCAACAGTGCATGTTCAGCCAACAAGCGCAGTTGGTATGATTCGCGGCTTGCAAAAACCCCCTCGCTGACGCTTTTTATCAGTGCTTCGGGCACGGGAAGCAATTGGATATCAGTCTCGGTAAATTCCTGTGGCAGTATGGATGTCATTCTTTGAATTTTGTGGAGACGAGGGTAGGGGCTTCGGCTCTTTTTTCCACTTCAGTCGACCTTTTCCAGCAAGCGTTGAATATCACCATGACCATAAGGTGATCGCCTACACACTCCCAGGACAAGGGTTATTCTTCGATAATGGCATAAATAATTCGCCATTTACCTGGTTGTGATTTTTATAGGTTCCCCTGATGATTACATCGCCAAGCCGATGTTTGGAAAGGTAAGTGTAACTACCTTGACAATGTGACAAATGTGACATTGCCCAACTTTCTTGCTTGAGCCTGAGTAGATACAGGTAAGTTTACCATGCTAATACCCTTTGGCGCTAGTTGACAAATGGGCTCAATGGGGTTCGCCCCCCTATTATGTTAAAGCATCCGCCTTTTGAGGATAACGCAATTTTGATTGGTTCGAGCCCTACTCCGCCCACTGAAAGCTAGCGTTCCGCTACACACCCCCAAACCTGGGGGTGTGTCCTTATAATAAATGGAAGAGTCAAGCCCTTGGGAGGATCATCTCGACATGCTCGAGTTATATCGAATTATCCTGTGTGTGGTTACATTCATCCTCTATAGATATGATAAAGCAATGGTAGTTACCCACAATAGGCGCATACCGGAGCGAGTTCTGATTGGCTCGGCAGTTGCAGACGGGGCGTGGGGAGCGCTGGATGGAATGGTGTTATTTCGTCATAAAATCCGTCAATCTCGTTTCTGGATCATTTTGATACCGAGTGGTTTGTTTTATCTGGGCTTACTGGTGGCTGTTTGGTAGTTGTCTGGGTAATCCTATTTTTGATTGTTGTAAGCATTTTGAAGAGTACCTCTCACGTCCAAAGTTTTGATACTGCGTCCGGCATATCGCCATCCTGCAGGGTGATAGATGTTAACTCATAGAATGGGTATGCCATTTATCACTTGACCCTCTCGCGCGGCATGGCTAAAATGAAGTTGTGTATATTGAAAGAGCTTATTCAACTCGATGCGGTGGGGAGTTCTACACTTCATGTTCCGGATGATTCTGCCTGTGGCTGGTACATGTTACCTACCGCAGGCACTTTGCTGCCTTACTTAATGATCTCGGTTATGTGATTATCCGCGATCCTGGTGAGGTTTTCTACAATTTAGTCAAGTCTTTGATCCCTGTTCACAGAGGAGCGAATAATGAAAGATCTATTTTTCCGTGGTTCATTGGCTGATCTCGATCCAGATCTTAATGAATTAGCCCAAATCGAAGCAGAACGCCAGGTACGCAAGCTCATTTTGATCCCAAGCGAGAGCTCAGCCCCGCAGGCCGTCCGGGAAGCCTTATCATCCGCCTTCCAAAATCTGTATGCGGAAGGCTATCCGGATGAGGAAACCCGCTGGATGACAGATGCCGAGATACTGGATTATCCAGCTCGCCTGGCACACTATCGCCGCTATTCAGATCCTCGTTATTACAAGGGTGTAGAGTATGCCGATGTAGCAGAGGCGCTTGCACGCCGGCGGTGCGCTGAATTATTTGCCAACAATGGAATTGGGCCAGATCGTATATTCGTAAATGTTCAGGCACTCTCCGGTGGTCCGGCCAATAATGCTGTTTACCATGCTCTGGTTGAGCCGGGTGATACCATCATGGGCTTGAATCTGCTCCATGGTGGGCACCTATCGCATGGCTCGCCAGTCAACCGCTCTGGTAAATACTACAATGCTGTTTCTTATACGATTGATCCTGATACCGAGCGCATAAACTATGACGCGGTTGCTGAACTGGCCCAGCAGCACAGGCCTAAATTTATCATTGCCGGTTACTCGTCTTATCCCTGGGTGGTGGATTGGAAACGTTTCCGCGAGATAGCCAGCTCTGTCGGCGCTTATCTGTTCGCGGATATCGCCCATGTTGCCGGGATGATTGCTGCAGGTGTCTATCCTTCCCCTATGGGTTATGCGGATGTGATCACTTTTACCACGCATAAGTCTTTGTGTGGACCACGCGGCGCCTGTATTCTTACGACCAATCCAACCCTGGCGCGTAAAATTGATCGGGCAGTTTTCCATGGGGAGCAAGGTGGTCCGCATGTCAATACATTCCTGGCTATGGCAACGGCTTTCAAACTGGCCAAAACCGATCAGTTCAAAGAACTTCAGACACAGGTGCTCAAAAACTGCCAGGTGCTGACCGAACGCTTGAAAGAGCATGGCTTCAAAATTCCCTTTGGTGGGACGGATACTCACCTGATGAACCTGGATTGCAGCTCAGTTACAGGGATCGATCAGGTAACGCTCTCGGGTGATCAAGCTGCCCGGATTTTGGATTTAGCAGGTGTGGTGGTCAATCGCAATACCATTCCTGGCGACAAATCAGCATTCGACCCCTCAGGTATCCGCATGGGGACGCACTGGATCACACAGCGTGGGTTCAAAGAGCCTGAGGTGATTGCTCTGGCGGATATTATCTCCGATGTCCTTAAAGCAACCACGCCATATGCGATTGGCGGGCGCAAAGGTGACCTGCGCCGGGCTAAGGTTGACTTCACTGTGCTGGAAGGCGCCAAATGCCGGGTGCGCGATCTGGCGCTCAAGGCTGGGTTTGATTTTGAGCCTGCTCAGCATGGTTATCCTCATTTCTATTATATTGACGACAATCCAAAGGATCGTGATTGGGTAGTGCAGCAGATCGGTGGGGAGCGCGTGCGCGAATTTGTCAACTTTGCTTTCTCCAGTGAGGTGGGTTCTTTGCAGCCAGGGAATAGCCAAACCTCCAGCCTGATGACCCCACAAGGCGAAATTCAAGGCGTTTTGACCTGTGTGGATCACAAGAGCTATCAATTTACCTTACCCGCCGGCAAATCCGGGTTGGCGCAGGCCTGGCTGCAGGGCCTTTCAGATGGATATATTGGCTTTGACGACGATCCAACTGCCAAACTGCCTGGTCCAGTGTGGGTGAGTCTGGTAGATGCAGAGCCCATCACCAAGGCGGACGGATCCGCTGAGGCTAACGAAAAACCTTATTATGCTGGAATGCCAGATTCGGTTCTCGGAGGGTCTTCACTGCCCGCCTTTGTCTGGGAAGATAAAGAAGGGGATCTGCGCCGTACCCCTGTATACGAAACCCACAAACGCTTGGGCGCCAAGGTGATCCCCTTTGCCGGTTGGGAAATGCCAGTATGGTATACCTCAGTGGTTGAAGAACACCTGGCTGTACGACAGGCGGCTGGCATTTTCGATGTTGCTCATATGGGGGTTTACCAGGCGGAAGGTCCAGACGCCAGCGTGTTCTTGGATTGTGTAGTGGGTAACGATATCAGTGGGCTGGGTGTAGGCGAGTCCTGTTATACGCACTTCCTCGACATCAATGCTAATGTAATCGACGATTTATTGATCTACCGGCGTGGCCCTGAAAAATTCCTGGTGGTGGTCAATGCCTCCAATGATGATAAAGATTGGGCCTGGTTGAATGCCGTGAAAGATGGCCAGGTGTGCGTGGATAAGGAGCGTCCGTGGGTAAAGGTCTATGGTCGTGGGGTAAAGTTACGCAACTTGCGCGATCCAAAAGAAGACAAAGATATGCGCGTGGATATCGCTCTGCAAGGCCCGCGCTCGCGTGATATCCTCCTGGCATTGGGTGCGGATGCGCCCACCCGCCAGCGAATTATGGCGCTTAAGCGTACAGAATTGTGTGATGCGATCGTTGGCGGATACGATCTGGTTGTCTCTCGAACCGGTTACACCGGCGAGAGAATGGCCTTCGAGCTCTTTGTCCATCCTGATCAAGCGGACGGATTCTTCAATGATCTCTTAAAAGTAGGTGAGCCATTCGGGATTAAGCCAATCGGTCTTGGAGCACGCGATTCTTTGCGCACTGAAGCCGGGCTGCCGCTCTATGGGCATGAAATGGGTGGTACACTAAATAATGGCGTAGCCGAAGGTGGTTTTGGTAGCTATGTCAAAACATATAAACCCTGGTTCATTGGTCGAAAGGCTTTCATGGCGCGCGAAGAAAAACGTACTGCTGAAGTGATCCGCTTCCGGTTTACTGAAAAAGCTGTCCGTATGGCGCACCAGGGTGATCCAGTGTTGGATAAGCGGGGTAAAGTCATCGGTCAGGTTACCAGTTGCGCGGTGGATCAAGATGGCTATCTCACCGGACAGGCTTTTCTGGACATCAAAAGCGCGACCGAGAGTGCTCCCATTTATATTTATCAGAGTGCACCCGATAAACCAATCTCGGCTCCGGCTGCACTGAAGACAGGCGATAAGACTTTGCTCCCTACATCAGCGGTCATCCTTAGCCGGTTTCCAAAATAATTATCCAAAAAGGGTAGCCTGAAGCCTCAGGCTACCCTTTTTGATCAACCATAACATTCCAAAATTCTCGAAGTAAAGGAGACTGTAAATGGCTGATTTTCCCCAAGCACCGAAACCATTGGGTTACAACAATACTCGAATGGAGACGCATTGGGACTTTCGGTATGCACAAAGGACGCAACGCATGGGTAGCTCTGCTATCCGGGAGTTGCTCAAGCTAACTGAAAAACCAGATATTATTTCTTTCGGTGGAGGAATGCCAGCGCCGGAGGTTTTTCCGGTGGAAGCGATTACTGAAGCCTGCCAGCGAGTTCTTACTGACCAGGGGGCTAAAGCATTGCAGTATGGAGCAACTGAAGGCTATCTCCCCCTGCGCGAGATGATTGCTCGTCACACAGCCCGCTATGGCATCGGGGTAACTCCAGACAATATCCTGATCACTTCCGGCTCGCAACAGGCGCTTGACTTAATTGGCAAGGTTTTCATCAATCGAGGTGATCGCATCCTGGTTGAAGCGCCTACGTACCTGGGGGCACTGCAGGCATGGAATGCCTATGGGGCTGAATATGTCACCGTGCCGATGGATAAAGATGGTATGGTGACCGATGCGATAGAGTTGGCGCTGCGGGTTGGTCCGAAATTTATATATGTACTGCCCAATTTTCAAAACCCGACCGGAGTGACCTTATCGCTTGAGCGCCGGCAAAAACTGGTCGAAATGGCTGAGGCTTATGGTGTGCCGATCATTGAGGATGACCCATACGGGCAGCTGCGCTATGAAGGTGAACATCTCCCCTCTGTGGTTGATTTAGATGATACTTACCGTAGTAACAATGGTAAGTCTTACACTGGCAACGTGATCTATCTGAGCACTTTCTCGAAGATCCTGGCGCCGGGTATCCGTCTGGCGTGGGTAATCGCTCCACCGGAGGTAATTCGCAAGCTGACCCAGGCAAAACAAGGCGCCGATCTGCACACGTCAACCTTCAACCAGATTGTCGCCCATGAAGTATCCAAGGGTGGTTTCCTGGACCAGCATATCCGCCTGATCCGCAAAGTCTATTCTGAGCGGCGCAATATCATGCTTGGGGCTATGGATCGCTATTTCCCTCCAGGTGTAGACTGGACGCAACCCAAGGGCGGCTTGTTTTTATGGGGAACCATGCCGGAGTATCTCAAATCGGCTGAAGTCTTGAAGCAGGCGATTGAGGAGAAGGTTGCGTTTGTCCCCGGCATGTCGTTTTTCCCGAACGGGGGGGGTGAAAATACTATGCGCCTGAATTTCTCTTACGCTACCCCCGAGAAAATCCAGGCAGGGATAATGCGTCTTGGCAGTGTTATTGAGCGATCAATTGCCGAATATGAACACACCCAAAAAGCCTGATTTTTAACAAGCAATCAGAACTCTGATCCAGAATACACGTTAAAATAAAAGGCTGGTCGAAAGAGCGCCATCGACCAGCCTTGTGCTTCTGTAAGGCTTGCTTCTATTTAATAGCAACTAGTTCGACTTCAAATGTAAGGGTGGCATTGGGCGGAATCACATCTCCAAAACCCGAATTCGAGTAAGCCAGGTTGGGTGGGATAATCAAGCGCCGTCTCTCGCCGACCTGCATGCCCAGGATACCTTCTTCCCACCCTGGGATCACACGGCCTGCGCCCAGCGTGAATTCTAAGGGCGAACTCCCGCTGGACGAGTCAAATTGATCGCCGTTCTCTAACCACCCCGTATAGTGCACCTGGACAATATCACCAGTCTGAGCAGGCTCACCAACGCCAGGATTTATTTCTTCAATAATTAAGCCCGACGGATTGACTGTTGCCGCTGGCCCTAGCTCAGTGGTTTGATCGCCTGCGGTTTGGTACCGGTCACGCAGGGCGAGAATAAGCACCACACTGGCCAAAACAACTGCTATCACCGTTAGAATGATCTGTTGTTGGCGTCGGCGCGCTTGACGCACCGATCGCCGTCGAGCTCGACTGGAATTTTTTTCCATCGCTGTTTCTCCAGGGACTTTACAGGTTTAAGACTTGTGTATTGGGTTCTTGGAATTAACTGTGATTATGCCACAATTTAAAACCCGACAAGATGGACCCACCCAAGAATTCCCGCAATATGGAATTATCCGGTATCAGACCACTTTCCAATGGTGAGAACCACTCCAGGAACGCCAGCAAGCGTTTTGCCTCGACATGTTCGGGCTTGCCATGCGGTACTTGTCTCAACAAGGGTTCTGCCAGGGGTTTTAACGCCGACAGCTCATAAGCCAGGGCAGAATTGAACATCACATCTGCATTTTCCTGATACGGGAATATGTAGCGTTTCTCTCCGCGGCGCACAGATTCCCAACGCGATATGGTGATCTGTGGGCTGTATCCGCGCTCACGATGGTCACGGACAATACGCCGTAACAAACGTGTGTCGGTGGTGGAAACGCGATTGTGGCGATCTAAGTTCAACTGGGTTAGCGCTGAGGCATAAATCTTGAAGGAGTTTTCAGCAGGTAGGCTGGGGAGCAGGTCCGGATTTAGTCCGTGAATTCCTTCAATAATCACGACTTCCTCATCCCGCAGCTGTACAACATCGCCGGGTTCACTCTTCCCAGTCAGGAAATCATAATGCGGTAATTGTACTTCCTGTCCATTGATCAAGAGTTGCAGATCTTGTGATAGGCGCTGGCGATCTACTGCCAGAATATTTTCAAAATCAAAGTCGCCATTTTCGTCGCGTGGAGTCAAATCCCGATCGATGAAATAATGGTCCAGTTCCAGAGGAAAGGGGGAAATTCCGCGCACCAGAAGTTGGATTGCCAACCGTTTTGAAAAGGTAGTCTTGCCAGAAGAAGATGGACCTGCGATCAGAATGATGCGCACCCGATCAGCGCTGCTTGTGATCATATCTGCGATCTGGCTGACCTGCCGTTCATGCAGGGCTTCTGAGACCAGGATTACTTCCGAGCTGCGGGTGTTTTGAATAGCGTCATTCAAAGCACCTACATTAGAAATCCCCAATCGCGTCAGCCAATCACCATACTGGCGGAAAGTGGTCAACAGTTTGGGGTACTCTGGCATGGGCAATAATTCAAGCGGGGCATGGCGGCGCGGAAAACGTAGGGTAAAACCTTCGCCAGTGGGGAGCAGGTTAAACCAGCGCAAGTATCCTGTAGATGGCACCATATATCCATGGTGGTAATCTCGATATTCCTTGAGCTGGTACAAAGTCAAATAGCTCTTCTGCCGGTGGGTGAGCAGCCGGACTTTATCGTGCGCGCCATGTTTTTCGAAGTAGGCAATAGCCTCTGCCAGAGGGACTTCCTGGCGTACAAAAGGCAGGTCTGCCGCGACTATCTCTGTCATATGCTTTTCTAGCTGAGCCAGCTCATCTGGAGTGAGTGGTGGACGCCCGGAAACCTGGCAGTAATATCCGCCCGACGCAACGGAGTGATCGACATACAAGATGCCTACGGGAAATAAGTCTTCAAAAGCGGTTTCCAGCAAAAAGGTTAGTGAGCGCCGGTAGAAACGCATGCCATCTGGTTCACCCATTGTGATGGGTTGAACGTTAGAGTCGAGCAGTATGGGAAACGTCAGCTCACGCAGATTACCATTAATAATCGCTCCAACGATGGGAGCCGGCTGTTTGGCTAGCTCAGCCTCAGAGAATTGTGGGATGGGTTTTGCTGTAAGCATCGGACTTTGCAGCAAGGCCAGAAATTTCCCGACGCTGGATCCACGTGGGCCACTGATTACCTGACCATCCGGGAGTTGAATCTCTACAGTTGACCGAGGTTCTGTGATCTTGAATTCGGAGTCTATCTTTAACATCCTGGTTATTGGCTTTCTCGAGCTGTACCTGGTTACATGCCACCCAGAGGGTACAGCCGCTTCAGTGAGTTCTACCTGTACAAGGTTAAATGTGCTTGCTATTGTATCATTATTAAATCATGGAATTTTGTCCAGGAAAATAACAGTACTGCAATTTGAGTACTACCTCATTATTTGTTAGGCGCCTATTTTGATACAGAATACTATTTAGCGGAAAATCTCTGCATCAAAATTTATCCCCAGAGAGCCTGTGCGATTGTGGAAAGCACCAAAAACGAATGGTTGTATAATATTTTACACCAACCCATGAGCTGTATGTAAAAACCTCAGGAGGCTACAATGCCCAAAACCGTTGTCATCGTCGGCGCACTGGATACAAAAGGCGTGGAGTTCGCCTTCATTAAAGATCTGATCGAAAAAGAGGGCCTTAAA
>Ga0105095_10000118_pt1 | contig 31262 bp, 18 predicted proteins | sample PPLLak2March2015_2_FD_79180 | JGI IMG/M metagenome (GOLD analysis project Ga0105095, IMG submission 79180) | Freshwater sediment microbial communities from Prairie Pothole Lake near Jamestown, North Dakota, USA - PPLs Lake P8 Core (3) Depth... | ecosystem: Environmental > Aquatic > Freshwater >...
GAAAAATGATACTATGGTCATAATACCGGCGATCTGCTCAATCAGTTTTGCCATGATCACACCAAAGAAAATCCCGATACAACCACCTGTAACGCTGATAAGGACAGCTTCGGCAAGGAACTGAACGACTATATCCATTTTCTTGGCGCCTATGGCCATTCTTGTTCCGATCTCCTTTATCCTTTCCATTACAGAAGCAAACATTATATTCATGATGCCTATCCCACCCACAACAAGGGAGATACTTGCGATTGCACCGAGCACAATATTGAAGATATCCTTTGTTCTCTGCTGTTGCTTGAGAAGCAATTCAGGAACAGTTATTTCAAAGTCCTTGACGTTTGTATGACGGCGTGTAAGCATACGGCTCAGGATCTCGGTTGTAGGGTTAAGCTGTTCGGTTTCGTTTACCTGGACAACGATCCTGTCGAGCTGGTTGTAATTGGTTTCAGCATCTGTTGATGCATCGGAACTGCTTACAACGACCCTTGCCATACCACCTCCACCCGGACCTCCGAAAACCATGGTATTGGATGAAGCCTCAGAAACAAGCTTTGTATTCAAAAGAGCCCTGTTCTGGTATCTGAGCAGCATGGTCTGGATAGGTATATAGATATTGTCGTTATAAACATTCACACCCTGTTCCTCGAATCCGGTAAGACTGACGTTGGTCTTCTGGAGCACCCCAATTACTTTAAGCCAGATGCCGTTAAACTTTATATACTGGCCGATAGGATCAATCTTGCTGAAGAACTTTGCCCTTATATTGGCACCAATAATACAGACCTGTATGCCATTCTCTTCCTGGTAATTATTAAAAATGGTCCCTGATGTCAGAGGAAGATTATATAAATGGAAATAATCATTTGAAACCCCGACAAGCTTGGCAGTGTATTTTACTCCGTTGAGCATTGCTGTCGAGTTGAATGATATTTCAGGGCTGATCCGCTTGACTGATGGGAGAGTTTCCCTGATTGACTCCACATCGAGCATATTGAGGCCTCTTGAGAATTTTTTCTGTTGTTTCTCCCCCTCTTCGGTTGATGATGATTTATCTGGAATTACCGGGTTTATAAGTATATTATTAACCCCGACCATTTTCATCTGGTCCATGATCTCCTGTTTGGCTCCTTTCCCGATTGCGAGCATTGCGATAACCGCTGCAACGCCAAATATTATTCCTAGCGCCGTAAGCATTGATTTCAGCTTATTCGACACAATGGATTCGACAGCAATCTCTATGTCGTGAAAATATCTTAAGATAAACCTGAACATACTTTTTACGGATTAATTGTTTCTGACTGGTGTCTGTGTGGTTTGAGGTGCATTCTGACCCGGGGCCTGTTGACCTGCTCCCTGCTGATTCGTCCTCCGTCGCATGGTGGTGTCCCTTGCTCCCCCCTGTCCCGCAGGCTGATTGCCCCTGTTCTGCATAAACCTCCTCATAGCAGCTGTATCTCTCGTCCTGCCCGATGCTCCACCCTGGGATGGATTACCTCTCATATTCTGGAATTGCTGCATCATCTCGGGGGTCATCCCTTCCATCATCGGCGGTCTCTGGTTTGCCTTTGCTGCTTCTTCCCTCAATCTCATTTCTTCCTCTTTCTTTGCTTTTGCACGTTCCCTGTTTACTGCAATGAGATCCTCACCTGCAATCTTAAACTTCTCGGTATCCTCAGGAGAACTGAGATAGATAACTGTTCCCGGCTCAAGACCCTGTTCCACCACAACATTATTTTCATTCGATTCGCCAATAACGACAATCTGTTTATTACCGCTTTTTGTATAAACAAAAGGAATACTGTCGGTTCCGGCCTGTACACATTCGAGAGGGATGTATGTTACATCGTTTATTGTTTTAGTTACAATTTTATTGCCTGAAGTCATCGAGGGCCTGAGGATCGGATCTGTCCCATCCACTTTAATGAGGACTTCAAACACCTTTGCATCGGCATTCGGCAGCTGTTCACCGATATTTGCCACTGAAGTCACGGTTCCGGTGTAGGATCTTTCAGGAAAAGCATCCACAATAATCTCAACCTTCTGTCCGGGTGTGACTTTACTGACATCTATCTCATTCACATACGTTTTTGAGATCATCGACGACATATCGGGCAGAGTGGCAACTACATTATCCCATGGTGAGATTGAAGAGCCTACCTTCCGTTTTGCCCCGGTCCTGTCCCTTTTATAGATAACCATCCCATCGGAAGGTGCTGTAACAACAAACTTCGAAAGGATCGTCTGCAGATCGGCCACCCTCTGGCGTTGTTCTGACAGATTGAACTTTATAGTTCTCATATCGGACCTGGCCTGTTCAACCCTCAGCTCATAACTTTTTATTGCCTGCTCAAGTGACCGCTGTGCTTTGTCAAGATTCATTTCAGCCTGCCTGATTGTTGTGGGAGGCTCATATTTTGACTGCTGCAGGGTGATTCCAGCCTCTTCTACCGAAAACCTGAGGTTTTTGATATTATCACGCAAATTACTGAGAGTAACTGCCGTGTCAAGCATTTTAACCTCCAGGTTGGTCTCTGAGGTTGTCAGTCTTTCAAGCTCATCCTTCAGGCTGTTGTCAAATGAGGTTCTGTCGAGCGTGGCAACATAATCGCCGGACTTCACTTCGGTACCCTCAGGGACAAGGTCAGTTATCTTGATATCCATGGCTCTTATGTTCCTGCTCTGCGTAAATTCAGGACCTATTATATCTTTGGAGTTTTCAGCCTGCAGTTCACCGGTTGTGGTAACCACAATATCAAACTGTCCCTTCTGTGCTTCAACATACAGGTTGGCAATATCTTTCTTTTTTGACGACTTGCCGATGGCAATCAGAACGATAATTACTAACACTACAATAATACCTGCAATAATTGTTGTTCTTTTCATTGAGCTGATACTTATTTAATTTTATATTTCAGTAAAAAATGATACAAAAGTATTGAATTGAAGTTCTGATTTTAATATTTAACAACTTTTAATATTTCCGGCTACTCCTGTTTCACTCTCTAAAGACACGCAATCACCTGAATTTATTCCGGCATCTGTAAAAAAAACAAAATAAATTAGGCTTTTTTAACAATCTCTATTACATTATCTGCAAGATATTCAGCTTCTTCAGCTGTTCTTCCTTCAGCATAAATCCTGATTACAGGTTCCGTGTTTGATTTACGGATCTGGACCCAGCCATTCGCGTGTTCAATCCTCATGCCATCCCTCTCATCGATTTCATGACCGGTGAAATGGCTCCGTACAATATCAAGCAGATATTTAAAATCAGCTCCTTCGGGGAGCGTCATCTTTTTCTTTGCAATTACATAATCAGGGTAAAGTTTCCTCAGTGAGGTGCATTTCATCCTGCTCCTTGCAAGATGTGAAAGGAACAATGCAATGCCTGCAAGCGCATCGCGTCCATAGTGAAATTCAGGATAAATGACGCCGCCATTGCCTTCACCCCCGATAATGGCTTCCCTCTTTTTCATTTCCTCCACCACATTAACTTCTCCAACAGCTGCAGAAAAATAGTACCTGCCATATTTTTCAGTCACATCTTTCAATGCCCGGGTCGATGACAGATTGGAAACCGTATTCCCGGGAGTTTGATTCAGGATATAATCAGAAACGGCAACAAGCGTATATTCCTCTCCGAACATCGAGCCGTCCTCACAAATGATTGCGAGCCTGTCAACATCGGGGTCAACAACAAAGCCAACGTCGGCTCCTTTCATTTTTACCAGTTCAGCGATCTCTGTCAGATTCTGCGGAAGTGGTTCGGGATTATGAGCGAATTTCCCGTCGGGGACGGTGTTAAGTTCGATTATGTTCCTGACACCAAGACCCCTCAGCAAATCGGGAACTATTATGCCTCCCACCGAATTAACGCAATCAATTGCCACTGAAAAGTCTGCAGCCTTAATGGCATTCATGTCAACAAGCCTGAGCTGAAGGACCTTTTCAATATGCTTCCTGCCCCATGAGTCATCATTTACAAGCGATCCGGTATCATCAAGAGGGACAAAGCTGAAATCCTCCGATTCAGCGATCCTCAGAACTTCCATCCCGTCGGCTGCTGAGAGGAATTCACCCTCCCCGCCAAGCAATTTCAGGGCGTTCCATTCAGCGGGATTATGACTTGCAGTTACGATAATTCCGCCTTGCGAACCTGATCCGGTAACAGCAATCTCAACAGTAGGAGTTGTTGCCAGACCGATGTCGGTAACTTCGATGCCAAGACTCCGCAATGTATTGATCACCATATTGCTGACCATTGCACCCGATCTCCTCGCATCACGTCCGGTCACGACCCTGAGTTTTTGATTTTCATATTTTCTGGCGAGCCAGGTCCCGTAGGCTGCCGCAAACTTTACTATATCTACGGGTGTAAGACCTTCACCGGGTCTTCCTCCAATCGTTCCCCTAATGCCTGAGATGGATTTTACCAATGCCATACGTCGCTAAATTTATCGCAACAAAGGTGCAAAAAAAACATGAAACATTATAGTGTAATTAATTGTACCTTTGCACCCTGAATAAAGCAGACCCCCATCCCTCCCGGGTATTCGGGATTACCCCGGGGGTAGGAGACAACCACAGAATCATTTTCCCCTGGTGTAAGCACAAAGGGGGTCTATAAAGAATAAGAAGAAATTGAAAAGCGAGGATAAATATAAGAAGACAGACCCGACGCGATCGCGGCAGAAATCACGCCTGCACGTTAAGATAGTCAAACCCGCGGTTGAGAAAAAGGAAGATGATCAGATCCGTCTTAACAGGTATATTGCCAACAGTGGCGTATGTTCGAGAAGGGAGGCAGATGTGCTCATTCAGAACGGATTGATCATGGTAAACGGAAAAACCGTTACTGATCTCGGCGTGAAAGTATCAATGAGCGATGATGTCAGATATAAGAACAAAAAGCTTAAGGCAGAAAAGAAGGTGTATATCCTTATGAATAAGCCCAAAGGCTATGTCACAACAGTTGAGGATCCGCACGCCGATCATACGGTCATTGAGCTAATCGGGGATGAATGCAGGGAAAGGGTTTATCCCGTCGGACGGCTCGATAAGGAGACTACAGGTGTGCTCCTGCTTACCAATGATGGAGAACTTACGGGAAAACTTACCCACCCGAAATACAAAAGGAAGAAGATATATCACGTTTTCCTCAACAGCCCCGTCACCAAAAACGATCTTTTCAAGCTTACCGAAGGAATCGACCTTGATGGTGAACTTATTGTTGTCGACGCGGTTTCATATGCAGATCCTGACGATAAAACCCAGATCGGGATCGAACTACATTCAGGGCAGAACAGGGTGATACGCAGAATATTCGAGAAGCTGGGATACAGGGTAAAAAAGCTTGACAGGGTGTATTTTGCGGGCCTGACCAAGAAGAACCTTTCACGTGGTAAGTGGAGATATCTGAACGACAAGGAAATAGGAATGCTTAAAAGGGGAATATTTTAACCAGGGAAATGAAGCACAGATCAGGCTTTGTAAATATAATCGGCAATCCGAACGTTGGCAAATCAACAATAATGAATGCCCTTGTCGGTGAAAAGCTCTCCATTATTACCCCGAAGGTACAGACCACGCGCCACAGGATCATGGGTATCGTCAATGGTGAGGATTTCCAGATAGTCTATTCCGACACACCTGGAATAATCAAGCCGAGGTACGAACTTCAGGAGTCAATGATGAGCTTTGTAAAAGGCGCCCTTACCGACGCTGATATAGTCCTCTATGTTACCGATGTTACCGAAAAAACAGCTGAAGGAAATGAATATCTTGATAGAATAAAGAAATCAGGCGTCCCGGTGATAGTTGCAGTGAACAAAATTGACCTGAGCAATCAGGCTGCGGTTGAAACAATCCTCGGATTGTGGAATAAAGAATTCCCTCAATCGCCGGTTATCCCGGTATCGGCAATCAACGGCTTCAACCTTAACACTCTGCTTGATTCAATCACGGAAAGACTTCCTGAAAGCCCGCCTTATTTTCCGAAGGATCAGCTTACAGACAAATATGAAAGGTTCTTTGCTTCGGAAATAATCCGGGAGAAAATCCTGTTCAACTACCAGAAGGAGATCCCCTATTCCGTTGAAATAGAGATAGAGAGCTTTAAGGAAGAGAGCAGTCTGATAAGAATCAGGGCGCTGATACACGTTGCCCGTGACAGTCAGAAGGGAATAATTATCGGGCACAGAGGGGATAAGCTAAAAAAGGTGGGCACTGAGGCAAGGCGCGATATGGAGGAATTTTTCAGCAAGAAAGTATTCCTGGAATTATATGTTAAGGTTACAAAGGAGTGGCGCGATAAACCGCTGGTTTTAAGGCGATTCGGATACAGATAAAAACAATTGCGGATTGCGGAATTTTGATTTCGGATTTAAATCCGCAATCAACAATCCGAAATCCGAAATAACCAAAACATGGGCAGGATAGCAGCAATAGTAGGAAGGCCTAACGTGGGTAAATCGACCCTTTTCAACAGGCTTACCGAGACGAGGGAAGCAATTGTGGATGAGGTGAGCGGAGTCACCCGCGACCGCAATTACGGACAATGTTTCTGGAACGGTGTCAGATTCTCGGTAATTGATACAGGAGGGTATGTAATGAACTCTGAAGATATTTTCGAGGAGGAGATCAACAAGCAGGTGATGCTCGCCATCGGGGAAGCCGACGTCATTCTGTTCATGGTTGATGTAACAACAGGGGTTCACGAGCTCGATTCGTCAGTAGCGGAGATGCTGAGAAAAGTCGATAAAAAGGTTTTCCTCGTCGTCAACAAGGTCGATAACAATGAAAGATTGCTTGATGCTGCCGAATTCTACAGTCTGGGGCTCGGCGATTATTTTCCTCTCAGCTCAATGAATGGAAGCGGTACCGGTGACCTTTTGGATGAGGTGGTCAAAAGCCTTCCTTCAGACTCCGATGAAATCCTTCCCGATATCCCGAGAGTGGCAATCGTCGGCCGGCCGAATGTTGGTAAATCTTCCCTTATCAATACACTGCTGGGGGAGGAAAGGAATATAGTCACACCTCTTGCCGGTACAACACGCGATTCCATCTACACGAGGTATAATAAATTCCAGCACGATTTCCTGCTTGTCGATACCGCCGGATTGAGGAAGAAGGCAAAAGTGAGTGAAGACATTGAATTCTATTCGGTTATGCGGGCAATACGGACAATTGAAAACTCCGATATCTGTCTTCTCCTTATTGACGCCACCCGCGGCATTGAAGCCCAGGATCTCAACATTATTTCACTCATCCAGAAGAACAGCAAGGGGTTGATAGTTCTTGTAAACAAGTGGGACCTTATTGAAAAAGAGAATAACACAACCAAAATTTATGAAAGGGAGATAAAGGAAAAAACCGCTCCGTTCGTTGATTACCCGGTTCTGTTCATCTCGGCAATAAACAAGCAGAGAGTACATAAAATCCTTGATCTTGTTGAGACGGTAAACGAAAACAGAAAACGGAAAATACCAACTTCAGCACTGAATGAAGTTATGCTGGAAATAATCCGCGACAATCCTCCTCCCTCGCTGAAAGGCAAGTATGTAAAAATTAAATATGTTACACAGCTTCCGACATATTCGCCAACATTTGCCTTTTTTTGCAACCTGCCCCAATACGTCAGGGAGCCTTACAGAAGGTATATTGAGAACAGGCTGAGAGAGAAATTTGAGCTCACGGGTGTACCGGTCAGGATATTTTTTAGAAAAAAATAAGTTACTTTGGTGTGGTTTTTGTGCGAAATGGTTAAATCACTGGTCCATGGAAAAAATTAGAAGCGGCTTTATCATTGTTTCCCTGGTTTTTGCCTTTTCTTCATGCGGGGAGATTGAAACACTTCCGGAGATACCGAAAATTGAATACACGAACTTTACAGTTTTCGACACAACCGATATCCTGGGCAACAGGGCAAAAGGCGGCCGGCTGAAGTTCTATTTTGAGGACGGCGACGGCAATATCGGGTTGCCAACTCCCGTACCCGATCAGGAATCAGATTCAGTGAATCTTTTTTTCTCGCTTTTAAGAAAGGAGGATGGAGAAGTGGTGCCTGCACCGGATAATGATCCTCTTAAACCATCGGCATACAGGATACCCTACATGGAAAGAACAGGTCAGAACACAATACTGCAGGGTACAATTGCTGTAACATTTCTGTACAATTTCTTTTCCGAAGAAGACACGATAAGGTATGAATTTTACCTGAAGGACAGAGCTGAAAATGTGAGCAATACGGTCTCAACTAATGATATAGTATTGTCGGCTAACGGGATTTACGAATAGAACGCATTTAAATTTTAACTCCCATAAACAGAACATCGTCAACCTGTTCATAATTCCCTTTCCATTCCTTAAAGAACTTTGTAAATTCCTCTTCCTGTCTAGAAACCGGCCATCCCGAAAGTTCGCCTATAAGGGTCTTTAGCCGGGCTATCTTCATCTTTTTCCCATCCGGTCCGCCAAACTGATCAGGCAGTCCGTCAGAAAATATGTAGACCATGTCGCCATTATTAAGATAATACTCCTGATCGTCAAAGTATTTTTCGGCCACAGTCTGTCCGCCCACCGAGGCCCTGTTGCCTTTAATATAATATGTTTCACCTCCCATTACAATTATTACAGGACGCATTGCCGATGCAAACCTGACATGGCGGTTTTTGAGAGTGAATTCACAAACCACTATATCCATACCGTCATTCGATACTCCGACTTCAAGATTCTGGTTTAGTGTTGCAAAGATCTGCTTATCAAGCATCGTCAGTATTTCGGAAGGTTTCGAGATCCTCTGCCTGGTTACAATATCCTGAAGAAGCGTCGAGCCGATCATCGACATGAATGCACCCGGCACGCCATGTCCTGTTGAATCGGCACACACCAGTATGAACCTGTCATTGTCGAGCCTGTCGAACCAGTAGAAATCACCGCTCACAATATCCCGGGGATAGAGCATGATGAATGCATCTTCGAAATGTTCCTTGAGCCGGTTTATATCGGGAAGGATGCTCGATTGTATCCTTTTGGCATAGTTGATACTATCGGTTATTTCAAGATTCTGCAGTTCAATCTCCGCCTTTTGCTTCATAACGACCCTGGTCCTTGCCTCTAGCTCCTTCTCAAGGTACTCCTGAATCTTCTTTTGTGCCTTTTCACGTTGCCGTACAATAACGACCACAATCGCAGCAGCAAGAACGATCAAGGAAAGGATAAACCACCAGGCCCGCCAGAACGGACGTTTAATGTTTAACTCAAACGAAAGCGGATCCTTCTGGGTAAGTCCGTCATCATTGACTGAAATAAGATTAAACCTGTACTTCCCGTCGCTAAGATTGTAGGTGACTTCACGCGATGATGATTCTTCCGTCCAGTCATCATCGTAGTTTTCGAGAAATGTGCTGAAATATACTTTTTCAGGATCGGTGAAATATATTCCGGCATAGCTGACGGTAACCGTGTAGCGTTTCTTATATGGGAGGGAATATGATTTCCGGTACGGGTAAACCTCATCGTTAATAGTAATGAAATTGATATTGTTGGCGGGCGGCAGATTTAACCTCTTATCCCTCGAACCGTCATAGATGATCAATCCTTCCGTAGTACCGATAAAAATCTTACCATCAGGTGATTCATACATTCCATTCTGATTGCACGACCCTCCCTTCGCGAAATCGGTTCCATAAACTTTCGTGATTCCGGACTGTGGATTATATCTTGAAAAACCTCTTTCATGACCTATCCAGATATTATCTTCACGGTCAGCAAGAATACTGTAGGTGTAATTTGAAAGCAGACCGTTCAAAGTGCTTAAGGAATTTACAGAGTCCTTCATGCATTCAAATACTCCGTTGCCCTGGGTGGCTGCCCAGATGTCACCTTTGCTGTCCCTGGCAATACCGAGTATCTTGTTCAGCAGGTTGCCGTACATCACTCCACCGGAATAAACAATCCCTGAATCAGGATCAATCCTGCAAAGTCTGTCGCTCTCAGTTGCTACATAGCCGCTTCCGTCTTCTGAAACCAGGATCTGATTTATACTGTTATGCGGCAGGCCCGTGTCCATCCTGTAATTCATCAGCAGGCTCCTGCTGTTCCTTGATACTATGTTAACTCCGTTAAGGGTTGAAAGCCAGATCTTATCACCATCTATTTCAATATTGTTAATGTAATCGGCTCCCGTGTCGCCCGACCTGTAAAACTGACTGATCGTTCCTTTTCCGTTCCTTAAAAAGAGTCCGCTTCCCTTTGTTCCTATCCAGATATTATTTTCATTATCAATAAAATATGAACTGATTTCACTTTGTCCTGTCCGTTTTGAGAAGAGTACGAATGATTTTGGTTTCCTTTCAGCAATATCATAAACATAAAAACCGGAAGGAGTGCCGAGAATATAATCTTCATTAAGTTTGCCCACAAATATTATGTTGTTTGGATTCCCGCCTTCACCCGGGGCATAAAACTCAAAGGAATCGGTGCTTAGCATGGAGAGTCCGTCTCCGTTAAAGCCGATCCAGATGTTTTCCTCTGAATCCTGAAATACAGTTGTCGGGTTTTCTCCCGCCAGGCCTGATTCCCCTGTCAGGAATCTGACAACAGCTATGGAATCGCTGCCCGGGACAAATTGAAGATTTACAAGGCCTGTACCCCATGCAGTCGCCCAGAGGCTATTCCCGGAATCGCGGAAAACAGATTTAATTGCAAGAAACTCCAGACCGGGGTAACCGATGAAACGTGAAGGCTGATTACTCCCGTCACCAGGATTAAACTTATAGATGCCGCTCCCATCCGTTCCGATCAGAAAGCTGTCATTTTCTGTAAGTTTGCTGATCGCTGTTATACGCGAATAATCAAATCCCTCAACAATTTCCGTTGTCACCAGCGAGTCTCCGCTCAGCTTGCAGATCAACAGGTTCTCCTGGGTTCCGATAAGCAGGTTTCCCCCGGTAGTAAAGCATGCCGCAAACATGTTTGGGTCCGACTCCTGCATGATACTGCTCACTTCAGCAGGTTTAGCAGCATTGATCCTGAACAGCGGATTTCTCTGGGCTATTGCATAAATATAGCCGTCAGGACCCTCAAGGATTGAACTGAATCCCGTACCTGATGAACCTGAAAGGGAAACCTGTTTCAGTTCGCTCCCCTCTGCATAAAAAAGAGTTCCGTCATTACAGCCAAACCATAGTCTCCCGTTTTTATCCTTATGTGAAACAGTAGTATAACGTTCCGCTGAGGAATCGGGAAACTGTACTTTATAAAAATCAAATCCGTCAAACCTTGAAAGCCCTTCTGCCGTACCAACCCACAGATAACCGCTTTGATCCTGGTTAAGCGTATAGACTACCTCGCCCGGAAGGTTATTTTCAATCCCGTAGTTACGGAACCTGTATGCCTGACTCCTGGATACCCCTGAAGACAAAAATAAGCACACGAAGGTGCTGATGACGATTTTGCGAATGATACAGAGCCTCATTTAAGTTATTCCCTATTTTTTCTGAATTTTTCTGATCCTCGTTAATGGCTGATAGACCGGGACACCTCCGATCGGTGAGCTGAAGAACTGAAGTGCATCCCCTCTCTGGTTTTTGAGGGAGACAACCACATTATTGTTCCTGACAAGTGATGACTGCTTCTTATGAAACTGAAAATCAAGGGATTTCCCAATTTCCTGCTGTTCAACCGGTATAGTCGATTCCGCATAGTCATCTTCGTTTGAAATGGGAACAGGCAAGCCCTGTTTGTAAGTGGAAACAACCAGGATCACCCCGTCATCATCCCAGTCAAAGTTTTTCTGTCTGATTGATACGATTCCGGTATCGACATACGGATAAATATGCGCAATGCTTTTCATGTCGTTCCACATCCTGAAAGTATATTCATAGGTGAAGGCGTTGGCCCCTTCTATCGGAAGATCACTGCCAGCCTCCCGGCTCAGGAAATACCGGAAGAGGTTTCCGTCATCGCCGCTGACACCTTCACATACAATTTTGAAGATATAGCTTTTCCATTTCTCATTAAATTCACCTTCAGTAGGATTAAAGGGCCCGAAGGCATAATACCCGTTATCATACCTCGCATCATTCCCAAAAACCCTGGATGCCAGCAGGTTACCGCTCTTAAAATTATCATCCGGTTCAAGGCCTCTCGATTCAATATTCTTATCAGGATCAACCCCTTTACCCCCATACACTGAAAATAAAGTCCTTGAATCCCATAATCCCTGGATCTCATCGTTTTCTCCTCCCGCATCGGGATCAAATACTTTTATATAGAACTGGCGATTGTAATCCCTGGGAATGGTAAAAAAGAAGATTGACCTGAAATCATTATCGCCCCATGATGTCTCCCCGTTTTTGCCGAAAGTGACCAGATACGGGATATTTTCATCCTTACCCGGAACTGCCTGGCTAAAAAGATCCGGCAACGGAATCAGCGCTGTAAGAAGTGTAAAAAGAAGGAAACGATATATTGCAGTATTCACTTTCATTGATTATCAAAAATAATATTTTTCCTTATCAGGGTTGCTGCTTTATCAAAATATCTTTTGAAATACAGGCTTCCCTGATCGTACCGTCTGTTCCGGGTCTGGCCGATACAATAAGCTGTATATTGTAAGTTCCCGGCCGCAGGTAAGTCTTTTTAACATTTTTCCCGACAGCAATAGTCTCATCTCCAAAATTCCAGTAATATTGTCCTATATCCCATCCCGGAAGGTTGGTGCTGTCAGCACTGAAAGATATCGCCTGTCCTGCATCCGCAAAATCAGGACATGATATATATGGTTGTTCAATGTCCTTAATTACAAGCACATCTGATTTTATATTAGGAGTAACTTCTTTTGTCACAAGATTTGTCACATCAAGTTGAACAACATAGGTTCCCGGCCCGGCGAAGCAATGTTCCACGATTTTGCCGTCGGCCGTATTTCCGTCGCCGAATTTCCATTCATACCTGAAGGGCATTGTATCATACCTGACAGCATTCTCCTCGACGAATTCATAACAGTAATTATTCTCTTCCAGAACATTGCACGTACTTTTCCTTATAATTGTCGTCACGAATTCATAAATATCATCATTTCTGCTCCGGTTTGATGAAAAGTAACCCTTCTGAAGATCCGGGAATGCAACCAGGGCAAAATCGTCTGACGATGAATTAACTGGTTCCGAAAGTCTTACTGGTGTCTCCCACTCATCTCCGGTTTTTATTGAAAAGTAAACATCAAGCCCTCCCATGCCCCCCGGCCGGTTTGAAGTGAAATAAAGCTTACCCGACGGATGGATGAACGGGTAATTTTCAATCGCGGATGAATTTACATCCGGACCCAGGTTGACCGGGTCGCTCCATTCTCCATTCACCCATTCACAATAATATATATCAGAGCCGCCCTGCCCTCCAGTCATATCGGAGGCAAAGAAAAGATACCTGCCGTCGGAACTTACAGATGGCTGACCCAGATTATATTCCGAATTGTTGAATTTCAGCGGCTGGATCGACAAAATCTCATTGCCCGACAGCTGGCCGGTAAAGATTCCGCTCCGGTTCCTGAACCTTCTGCTCTTTGTGGGAACACCGGTCTCAATTTCACTTGTAAAATAGACCGTTATGCTGTCAGGGGCAATACACAGGGGACCATTATTGAAAAGTGCACTTCTTTCGCTTTTAAACATGACAGGTTTTCTCCAGTCAGAAGTGTCTTTCCTTTCGGCAAAATAAATATTGTATAATCTGCGGTTATCAAAAGATGTCCTGTATGTTATTCCGCTTGTGCGTCTGTCGGAACAAAAGATGATCCCATCACTCGTAATTACCGGTGATATTTCGCTGAACGGACCGGAATTCAGAGAGAGCCTTTCGACCTTAAACATAGATGAATCCTGCGCTTCCAACCGAATCCAGGGAAGTATTGTAAAAAAAGCTGCAATGAATAGGGCCGTTCTTATTCTCATTTCATTAAAAATACCTCGGGTTTGCTGCACTTACCTTGTAACGGAACTCATAGCGAAGTATAAATTCAGTCGATCCTTTCGAATAAGAATTCATTCTTCCGACAGGATAATCATATGAGAATCCGAACATCAGCTGCTGATTAAGCTGGACCTGAAGGATCGCCACAGCCACCTCTTCCGAGAACCTGTATGAACCTCCGGCCCAGATAAGGTCAGCAATTATAAAATTCCCGTTTATGTCAAACTGAGTCAGCTTTCTGGTGTTCTGTAAGGAGTAATCGACAAGGATCGATGGTTTGAATTTAAGTACGGGTGCTATCGGGATCAGGGCACCGGCGGAAAACAGGAAATTGTATTCCCCGAAGCTGTGATAAGGTGCAGCGTTACCATCGGAAGTGCGCCGGTAATTCAATAACGTTGGAACGGAGAGTCCGGCAAAGAACCTGTCATCGAAGTAATAGATCCCGGCTCCTACGTTTGGAAGAACCAGCGACTTGTCATTGGTCCTGAAAACCGGATCGTCCGGGTTGTTGAGCAGGAGACCGGTATAATCGGTATTCGAAATGTCGACACCCGCCTTCAGTCCGAACGAGAGCCTTCCTTTCCTCAACCTGATATGATATCCGTAATTCCCGTATATACTCGTTGATTTTGTTGCCCCATACTGCATAAACTGGGCCAGCAGGCCAAGAGCAACCTTGTCGTTCTTCATCGGTGAATGAAATGATACAGATTGCAGGACAGGAGCCCCTTTTGTTCCCATCCATTGCATCCTGTACGACAGGAAACTGCTTAATACTTCCCTGGTACCAGCATAGGCCGGATTAATTACGAGTCCGTTCTGCAGATACTGGCTGTAAATAGGGAATCCCAGGTTAATTCGTGATGAATCGGCGAAATTCTGGCCTGTAGCAATACTGACGGAAAACAGGAGCAAGCCTGAAAGGAGTTGAATCCTTTTGAGCAGGTTGCCTTCTGACATCACATTATATTTCCTGAGATCAGTCATTCCTTAAAATCGTTTTAAAACTATAAACCCACTCTTTTTGAATACCTGGCCATTGCCATTTGAAGTAATTTTCAGCAGATAATAATAAGTTCCCTCCGGCAGGTCAATCCCCTTTGAATTCTTCCCGTCCCAGTCACTCCATTCATTTCCGTTCCTGTTTGTAGTTGTAAAAACTTCCGCCCCTGCTCCATTTATAATGACCAGCTCGGCCACCTGATTGGGCAGATCGAGTCCTTTGACAATAAAAGTATTATTGTAACCGCCAGGATCGTCATTAGGGGAGAATCCTTCCGGGATAACAAGGTCATAAATAGTAACATCCACCATATCCTCGAGCTTGCAGGCTCCTCTTGTGACCGTCCACAAGAACCTGTTCAAACCCAATGATATCCCAGTCACCTTTGTATCGTTATCCGCTTCATCCTGAATGATGCCTGAACCTTCCATGACGCTCCATTGACCGGTCCCGCCTGCCAGTGCCGGATCGGCTGCCATCTGAATAATATGGTCAAAAGAGTAAATAATTGTATCAGACCCCGCGTTGATTGCCGCTCCTGGCGGCAGTGAATCGAGTACCAGGTCAAGAACATTCGAAACGCCTGTACAGCAGTTATTTGCTCCCGAGCTGACATTTCTGCGGTACTTCATGTTCCTTGTCATTACCGGAGGCTGATAAGTGCCGTTTGATGCATTGTTCGTACCTGTAGCCGGATCCCAGGTCGTACCGTTGCGGCTCTCTTCCCAGAGGAACGAATATGATCCCGGGCCTGCGCCGCCGGAGAGGGTCAGCCCCGAAGCCTGAGCGAGCGGGGGAGGTGTTTCGTCTTTACAGACTGTCCGGCTTCCGGCTATCGTGTTGTTACTGATCAACGGGAGGACCGTTACTTTTACCGGACTGCTCTCAGTAAAGCACTGGCCTGATGTTACCCTTCGCCTGAACCAGGTTGTTGCCGTAAGCGCTGACGGCCGGTAAAACTGACCCGTTGCAGCGGTCGAAATAGCGGTATATGCAGAATTGTCAACCGATGATGACCACTGGTAGGCATAGTCTCCTGGTATGTTTGTGCCTCCGGCAGGTAATGTGCCCGTAAACCTGTTCGGGGTTGCTCCCTCACAAATTGTTGTATCAGCAAGCTGCCCTTCAAGGAGTGAAATATTGTTATTTGTTAGCGGTTTGTGAACGTTTATAATTACTGATTTGCTTATATCACTGCAGGCTGATGAATAGGCAATCCTCCTGTACCGGGTGGTGTCAGTCAGGGCCGGCGGAACGAAATTCAGTCCGGTCACCGCTATTGAACCCGGTATGTCAGCCCAGGTATGGCTCTTTGTGCTGTCCTGCCATGTAAAAACATATGATCCTGCGCCCTTCCCGTTCAGAGGTGTCGAACCGGTCAGTCCTGCAGGCACCGTTCCCGAACATATTGTCTGATCGCCCGGAACCACCGAATTATTTGTAATCACGGGATATTCGCTGAGAAGCACTGATCCACTCAGGCTGACGCAAACATTTCCGTCTCCCGAAAACACCACCCTTCTGAAATATTCCTGACCCGGGAATGAGGGCGAAGCTTCCTCGGGATCATAATCTGCCTGGTTGGTCGCCCCTGTAGCGGTAACCCAATTCGTTCCGTCGGTGCTACTTTCCCATCTGAACCTGTAGATGTTGTCTCCCCCTGCAAGCGTTGGTGCGACTGTGCCATCAAGGTTGACGAATGACATCCCCTCGCAGATCTCCTGCACAGAATTTAAGATTGAGTTATTGCTGATGGGCTCCAGAACAGTTATCCTGACCGGAGCGCTTGTATTTACACATGATCCCGAATTGACTCTCCTGCGATACCATGTAGTCTGAGTAAGTCCGGCCGGGGGTAAATAGTCCTCATCCGTTACCGAAACATTATTGTAGGTTACATTATCGGTGCTTGTTTCCCAGCTAAAGGTATAAATTCCGCTGCCATCCTGCAAGGTGGCCCGGGACCCGAGCAATTCAGGATCCTGACCGGAACACAAAGTATCCTGATCCCCGATAATGTTATTTTTTATATAAGGCTGCACCTGCACCTGAACCGGCAGGCTGACATCAGTTATTGCTGCACCGTTATCGGTGACTATGCGTCTGAACCAGGTTGTCTGGTTCAGAAGTGCCGGGGGTGTATATTGTGGAAGGTTGTTTGTTCCGGGTGCGTTAATAAAACCTGTGGATTCTGAGGTTATACTGCTCTCCCAGCGGTACGTGTACGGCGGCGTTCCGCCAACCGGTCTGGTGCCTGTTATGTGGCCATACATGACATCTGAACAGACATAGTCGATCCTGTTCCCCGTTGCTACCGACCAGATGGAATTGAACAGGAAACCGTTAAGATTGGGTGAATAATCGTATTTGATCTCACCGATCCCCTCGGCTGGTATTGTTGGTTCTGGCGTGCCGCTGGCAACTGAGGCAGTCGTTATCGAGGCTGGCATTGCCGAAGAGCTTAGCCAGAGCAGTCCTCCGCCCCCTCCTCCGCCGTTGCCATATGGATCCGGACTAATCCCGCCGTCTCCTCCGTCAGATGAAATTCCTATCTGACCTGATAACTCCCGGAAGAATACAGCTACTGATCCCCCGGCACCGGCGCCGCCTGCGCCTGCATTTGACCCGGCAACAGAAGCCGTTATACCGTCTGATCTTATGAAATGATCATTCCCTTCGATGGTATCGGCAATAATGATAACAATTCCTCCCCCGTTTCCTCCGGCTGATGCCGTCGAACCTATAGCCTGCGTTGAAGCGCCTCCGCCCCCGCCCGCGAAAATACCTTCATCGATTACCGTTCCAAAAATATTCAACCCTCCGCGGCCGCCATCCCGGGGATCATTACTGCACTGGGCACCATTTTCAGGTTCACCGTCAGAGCCTTTGCCGCGGTTTGACCCTCCGCCGCCTCCCGAATATCTCCCGTTACCGCCTCCGCCGCCTGTAAAATTCTGACCCTGGCCTTTAGCATGAGTCGGGTACAATAATACTTTCGCGGAGGTATGAATGGCCACTCCCTCTCCCTTTAAACCTGCATTATTCCAGGTAAGGGGATAGGAATCATGATCATTCGCGGTTACATTTAAATTAACGCATTCCCCTATTCCGTCCACACCGGCTGCGCCGGCAAATCCCTGTCCCGAAACATCAATATCAGCATTTAGCGTAAGCCTCCTGCCTGCCATAATTGCCACGATCCCGCCGGTACCCGCTGTACTGTTCCATGGCTGACTTCCGATAGTTCCTGTTACAGTGGGGGAATCATAATAAGGGATCCGCACAAGTTGGACATTTCCCGCTATATCAAAATTGTTTATGTAGACATTCCGTGTGAAAGTCACTCTTCCGGTGCCGGGATTGACCGATTGAACTATCAATAATTCATATCCGCCCGGAGCCCCGAAAACCGACTGTATATAGATACCATACGAACCCTGGGTGGTTTGAATGCCCACACCCTGCATCTGGATCAGTAAAACATAATCACCCGGAGCAAACTGGCCCGCCTGCGAAGGAAGGATATCGGCATAACCCGCTCCAATAGCATTTACTTTTGCATAACTGTTTATTACCCCGCTTATCTGTTCCTGACCCTTAAGGGGGCTGTTAATTAGGAAAAAGAGTGTTGCGACAATCAGTTTGCTGATATGGCAGGTCAGGTTATTTCTCATTGAAATCCGGGTTGGACCTCTTAATAAACGCTAAAATAACTAAATAATTGAAAAAACAACCCGATAATTTAAGCCGGTTATAAACTTCCTGCCTCATCTTGTGAATCGAGCAGCGGAAATTCAACAAAAAATACCGATCCCTTTTCCTCTTCCGATTCAAACCAAACCCTGCCTCCGGCACCTTCGACATACCTCTTCACAATCGATAGTCCGAGCCCTGTGCCCGAAGATTTAGTCGTGAAATTCGGAGTGAACATTTTATTTTTTAGTGAGTCGGGAATACCTGATCCATTGTCGGCAATGGAAACGACAACCTTTCTGTTACCGGTTTCAAGACTGACCCTGATGATGCCTTCCCTGTCGGCAGGTATCGATTGAATGCTGTTCTTTATAAGGTTTGAAAAGACACCGTTTATCTGTTCCCTGTCGGCATAAATGAATATTTTGCCTGCATGAGGAAGTCCGAAACGGAATGAAATATTGTCGGTGTTTTTGAAAAGTTCAACTGTTGTCTTTATCTGCTCAATCAGATCTACTGTGACAGGAACGGGTTCCGGGATCTTGGCGAAAGAAGAGAAGGCAGAGGCTATCGAAGAAAGATTATTGATGTATTCGATCTGGTTCCTTGTGAATTTCTCAAGCTTCTTTTCAAAACCGGGCACCCCATCCTTCCAGGATTTAAGCAACTGCTGAACATTCAGTTTCATCGGGGTGAGAGGGTTTTTGATCTCATGGGCTATCTGCTTTGCCATCTCCCTCCAGGCTGATTCTCTTTCAGACCGTGCAAGCTTTTGCGCGCTTTCATCAAGTTCATCGACCATCAGATTATACTGTTTTACCAGGTCGCCAACCTCATCATTTCCCTTATATGAAAGGTGCTCACTCTTCCTGCCAAGCTGAACCGAAGCAAGCCTGCTGCTGAGAAGAGCCAGTGGTGCAGTGAGACGGCCGCTTATAAACACTGCCAGACTCATTGCAATGACAATCAGGAGAAGGGTGAAGTTAATTACGGCCACCATCATATTTGAGATTTCCTTTGCCAGTACACTCTGCATGCGGAAATAAGGGAGGTTAAGAAAAGCCAGGACTTTGTTATCGGCATTGTAAAAAGTCCTGTATCCCGATATATAGTCAAGCTTGCCGATCTTTTCCTTCTGGAAGAACTCACTGCGGGTAAGGTTCGCAAGATTACTGAATGCCATAATGTTCATCCTCCGGCTTGTCAGGTTACGGTAAAATATCTCGGGACGGGAGGTTGCCACAAGGTAACCGTTTTGATCATAGAGATTTATGTCGGTGTTGAAAATATTTGAAAGCCTTACAAGAATGTCATTCAGCGAACTGTAGTCGCTGCTGCGGCCGCCTGAAGCCAGATAGGTATCAGCTGAAATCCTGTTTTCAAGCTCGGTATAAACAGAATTCAACTTTTCCTTAAGGTTTTCATAGTGCTTTGTCTGATATTGCTTAATTGCCATAGAGACAATCACGCTGCCGACGAGTGCAAATGAGAACAGCAGGATGCCAATGAATGACACCTGCAGTTTTTGCCTGAAGTTAAGGCTGGCAGGAGTCTTAAGCTCAGGTTTTTTTGTAATCAGCAACAACAGGTTGGCAAAGATGATTATGAATGCAATGAGATAGGCATAGGATATTACAACATCCTGCGCAGAGATGGCCGGTTTGCTTATCATCACCGTTACGTTCCCGTTCCTGTAAAGTACATGCCTGAAAGATTCAGCCCTGAACAACCTGTAATCTGCTACCTTGTCAATATACCCTGCATCGTTCTTGTCATAAGCGAAATCACCCGTACTCAGAACTATTTCACCATTTATGTATTTTGCAAAGGAGTACTCCTTCAACCTTGTATAACTATGATATTTTTTGTCAAGCAGTAGTTCCGAATAACCGGGCTGGAAAACATTGACATCACTGTAAAGGTCTATGAAAAGGCCCCTGATCCTGTCCCTTTCGTAGTTAAAGACCACCCTCCCAAGGTAATTCGACCTGCCGAGATTATTATCCATAAAATAAAATCCGGTCCCCGTAAGCTGGGTTCCATTGTCCCTGACCTTGCTGTCAAAAAAACTGAAGCAATCCTCAAAAACGTCATTTCTGTCGGCTATATACAGGGAATCTTCCTTCCTGCAGGGTACAATGGTGAAATTAAAATTTCCCCAGTATCCCGCGAAATATTTTACGTGCAGATAATCTGATATCCTGTCAACATCATTTTTTTCGAAATATTCAACATCCATCATTTGCCTCAGGATAGAGTCCCTTGATATCTGGGGCCACATATCAAGAAGAAGATGCTCGGCATATGGGTCATTTTCAGTGGAATAAGTTACAAGCTGTATCTTAAGGTTCTCTTCCGTCTTTTTCTCAGAAAGGCAAGTAATGAGAAAAACCGAATACAATCCAAAGACGAGGGCAAATATCACTGTCTTACTGAACATACCTGTCCTTGTCTTCCCATAAAACCAGATCCCGGCAGTAATTAGAAAATAAAACAGGACAAGTGATACCAGCATTTCGGGCATCCTGAAAAATAAAACTATAAAGATTAATGAGGATGCCACGACCGACCGGATAACAGTAACTTTTTCAAACTGCCGGAATACCTTAAAAACTTTTATAATATACAACAGGGGAAGGGTGAAGAGAAGTGCCAGTAAAATGAATCCCGTCAGGCTGAAGATATTGAGATCAAGTACTTTAAATGTTTCAAAGTTTATGGTTGAATTGAATACAAGGTGACTGAAAACCATATGATATAAGGCGAACAGCAATGCACCCGGTACAAGAAACAGCAGGAGATGAACGAAATCACTGAACCTGTTTTTCCTCTGCCGTTCATTTATCGTTATATATGAATAAATTACGAATGAAAGAACAGCCAGAAGTACACTCAGGATCAACAGATGCCCCAGTGAAGGGATCAGTGCATTCATTGTATACCTGTAGGGGGAGAATAGTTCAGTTAAGAAGAAAACTGCAGGTTTCCTCGTTATGATGATTACCAGATATACAGCCAGAAAGATCAATCCACAGCTGGTTATGGCAAGTCCGTTCCGGTCCTGCCTTACAAGATGTTTTACGAATTCAAGGGTGAGATTAATCAGCAGAAAGAATGCAAGTATCCATAAGAACAGAGGTACCAGGATAAAGTATGTTATGTCCTTGACCTCAGGAAACAAGAGGCAGAAAAGAAATGTTCCGTCACCTGCATATACACGAAATTCCGATGCATTTTCATCCCTGCTGAAGCCTACATCACTGGCTATTCCGAATTCTTTGAGGAATCCGTTACTTATAATGTCATTCTCGAAACCATAATCGCTTCGAAGCCTCAGCAGGCCTACTATCCGTTCATTCCCTGACCGAATTGTTTTCGTAAGGAACCATCCGTTCTGTATGAAAACCAGGGGAGATGAATAAATTGTGTCATTCAGTTCGGACGGAACATCGAATTCATTGTCAGACCAGGTATCCAGTTTGTTCCCGAAATAATACAAAATTGTGATCCTGTTCTCCACGGCAGTTGAAAACAGATTGTTCCCTGGAGATGACACATAATTTTCCCCTCCGGCTAAAATTGGTTTCATGCCATTTATGCAATCCTCCATTATCTTCTCCTTTTCCCTCAGGACCCTGTTGAATTTCCTTGTCCTGAACCGCAACTCGAAATCGCCCAGGTATACTACCTCGGAACCAACTGCCAGCAGGATCAGGGCAGCTGTCATGATTACCGGAATCAACCTGAATTTATTTTCCTTCATTTTGAATAGTCCCCGGTCTATTGATGATGGTAGGGATCACCCTTAATAATGGTCAAAACCCTGTAAAGCTGTTCAAGAAACAACAATCGTACCATCTGATGTGAAAAAGTGAGCCTTGAGAGTGAAATCCTGGCTTCAGCTCTTTTAAAAACTTCATCCGAAATGCCAAAAGGCCCGCCTATAACAAAGACAACTCTTTTTTTTGGCAGCATGAATATTTTTTCGAGCCACTCTGAAAATTCAATCGTGGTAAACTCTCTGCCATTCTCATCAAGTGCTATAACAAAATCATCGCTCCCGAAATAACTGATTATCTTTTCGCCCTCTTTGATCCGCTGCTCCTGAAGCGGCATATTCCTGTTATTTCTGAGATCAGGAAGAGTATGAATATCGAATGGGATATATTTCTTTATTCGGTTCACAAATATCTCTGCCCCGTCGGAAATATATTTTTCCGAGGTTTTTCCCGTTTGCAATAAAACAACCTTCATAATAATTGGCCCGACTTTTGTTCATAAAGAATACGCGGCACGTATTGCAAAAATAATAATTTATAATGTGCAGCACCTATTATAATATTGCCGAATGAGGGTTATCGGCATACTTTATAATAAAATGTTTTAAATTTGTATGCAAATAGTACCTGAGCAGATAAAAAAAATATTAAATGAGATTCATCAGTATAACTGCAGCCGTCATAATCGCTTTAAGCGTTATGGCCGCTGCAAATCAGGAACAGGCTAAAATTCCGGCCGGTATTTCGGATGCAATTAAAGCAGGTAATGCTTCGGAGTTATCCAAATTCATGAACTCAACTGTTGAGCTCCTTGTTCTTGATAAAGAGGATTTCTATAAGAAGGTTGTTGCTGAAACCATTCTGAAGGATTTTTTCATCAATCATCAGGTCAGGGATTTTATTATACGTCACCAGGGGGGAAGCAATGATGCAATGTATGCTATTGGAAACCTCAAGACCGCTTCAGGCAATTTCAGGGTGCATATCCTGCTTAAAAAAGTCGGCCAGGAGCTTTTGATCCATCAGGTACGGATAGAACCCGATAATGAAAAATAGCGATCTGAGGGAATTTATTCTGACAAGTCTCAGAGAAGATATCGGTGATGGAGATCATTCATCACTTGCCTGCATTCCTGAAAATGCCGAAGGAAAAGCAAAGCTGCTTGTCAAGGAAAAAGGCCTGCTTGCAGGATGCAGGATTGCCCGCGAAGTTTTCAGGATTGTTGACAGGGATCTGGTTTTTGAACATTTCATTGCCGATGGTTCCGATATTGAGCCCGGTGACATTGTATTTCATATATCGGGCAGGCAACAGTCGATATTGAAATCGGAGAGGCTTGTCCTGAATATAATGCAGAGGATGAGCTCTGTTGCAACTTCAACGAAACTGTTTGTTGACAGGGTCAAAGGCTTAAACACAAGGATACTGGACACCCGTAAAACCACACCTGGTATGCGGGCCCTCGAAAAGGAGGCAGTAAGGATAGGCGGCGGTTTCAACCACAGGATGGGATTGTATGATATGATTATGCTGAAGGATAATCATATTGATTATGCCGGTGGTATCGAAGATGCCCTGAGAAAAACCAGGGAATATCTCAGGGCAAACAATAAAAACCTGAAGGTGGAAATCGAGGCCAGGGATCTTGATGAGGTAAGGAGAATACTGGCAGCCGGGGGAGCAGACAGGATATTGCTCGATAATTTCAATATCAGCGACACCGCTGAGGCAGTAAAGGCAATCGGAGGCACCTGCGAAACTGAATCTTCGGGCGGTATAACACTTGATACGGTAAGAGCTTATGCAGAATGCGGCGTTGATTTTGTATCGGTTGGGGCTCTCACTCATCATATTAAAGCCATCGATATGAGTCTTAAAGCTGTTTAGCCTATGCCCGCTGTCAAAGGTGTCGGAAAACTCTGGAGAAAAGAGGGGATCAACAAACTGGTTCTGCCCGGATTTGACGGCATTCCGATAAGCGATGTTATCCGGTTTGTAATCAAAGGTTTCAGAAAGGGGGTCCTTGTTACCAGGGCTTCCTCAATTGCATTCAATATACTGATGGCGATACTTCCGGCATCTATTTTCCTTTTTGCACTTATCCCATTCATCCCTATCCCGAATTTCCAGCAGGAGCTGATAAAGCTTTTTGAAAGCATTCTTCCTGTAAATGCTTATAATTTAATGGAAACCACCATAGTAGACATTGTGACAAACAAAAGTAGCAGCCTCCTTCTGGTGATGTTTCTGGCTACAATTATTTTCTCAACAAATGGAATTCATGCCGTCTTACATGCTTTTGTGGTCACATCTCACTCGTTTAAATCGAGATCATGGATAAATCAGCGGAAGGTGTCCGTCCTTCTTCTCCTCATCGGCATCTTCATGATAGCGATTGCCGGATTTTTAATAATATTTGGAAAGATAGCAGTGAACAGGCTCGTTGAACTTGATGTCCTTGAAAGAAGCTTTGTAATTTCAGTTCTTATCCTGCTCAAATGGGTGGTTGTTGTTCTGTTGCTTTTTCTGGCTATTTCCTTCCTTTATTACCTGGCTCCTGCAAAAAGACGGGATTTTAAATTTATTTCACCCGGTTCAACTATTGCTACAATATTGTTTATCATTTCATCCCTGGGATTTTCAGCCTATGTCAACAGTTACGGACCATATAATAAGATCTATGGCTGGATCGGAACATTGATGGTTATACTTATCTGGCTCTATCTCAATTCAATAGCTTTACTTATCGGATTTGAGCTGAATGTCAGCATTAAAGATGCCATGCTGGTCGATCCCCGAAAGAACGGAACTGTTTAAAAACTTATTTAACTTTCCCTAAATGAAGGCAGATTCTGCCAATTGCAAAAAATTTATCTATTTTTGGGCCAACATTCTGTAAAATGAAAAAGTGGATTTTACTGATCACCCTGGTTTTTCTTGTTGGCTGCAAAGAAAAAGAAGCAGAGATTTACTTTACTCCTGAAAAAGCCCTTGCTTATTTTAAAAAAGCAGAGGAGATCTGTATGAAGGACGACGGAAAACTGTGGGGTAAAAATCTGTATGGTCCGATTATGTTTGTTGACCGGAACAGCAGGAAGATCGTTGCTAACCAGCCTGATGACGAAGGGATCCTGAAGGTAAAGGATGGCGTTTACACAGGGTTGTATCCAAGGGAGAATGTAATAGGCAATACTGCTATTGAGTACGGCGGTACCTTATTCGGACTCGCCCCGCTGCCGGCAGAGGAAGACGAATTCCGGATCACTACCAGGGCAATTCACTGCCTTTTTCACAGGTTTCAGCAGAATAACGGTATTAGTCCTGTTTATTTCGATGTGGCAAATATGGATGAAAGAGAGGCACGTGTCTGGATCAAACTTGAGTGGAAAGCTTTAAGAAAGGCTATCAATTCGAAGGGTGAAGAGCAGGGACTGGCTATCAGGGATGCACTTATATTCAGGGGTTCCAACCGGGAAGCATATGCCAAATATGCAGAGCTCGAGAATCAGTTCGAAACTTATGAAGGCCTCGCAACGTTCACTTACCTTCTTCTGACAGCCGGGTCGCCCGAAGAATATAAGACAAATCTCCTTGATTACCTTGACAGGATTTATACGTTTCAGTCGTATGCCCGTTCATATGGGATTATACATGGTGCCCTTTACGCAACCCTGATGTACAATAAGGGATATGATTTCACATCAATAAAAACGGATAAAACAGATCTTGGAAGCATTGTAAAAGAGCTTTATAGCATTGAATTGCCGCAGGTGTGCCGTGACGTTGCAGGCAGTATAGCCATCAATTACGGGGTTGATGAGATCTTAAATGAGGAAGTGGACAGACTTCAGGACATCAGGACAAGAATCAATAATCAGGTAAGCGTTTTTACCGAAAAACCTGTTGTATATCTGGAACTTGAGAGTCCTTATTTTGATTTTGAACCTGAAAATGTAGCCCCGCTCGACACACTGGGGACCCTCTATAGTGCAATCAGGGTTTCGGACAACTGGGGAAAACTGACAGTTGATAAAGGCGGCTGCCTGGTTTCAAATAACTACAAATACCTCCGTATTACTGCCAAAGGCTTCAAGTCAGACAAGGAACACGTTTACGGCGATGGCTGGCACATAATTCTGAATGAGGGCTGGGAGGTCGCTGAAGTTGACCAGAACTACTTTGTCAGGAAACTGGTACCATGATTTTTGTTGTGCAGTCCCTCAGTCTCTCAGTCTCTCAGTCTCTCAGTCTCTTAGTCTCTTAGTCTCTCAGTCACTTCCTCCTAAACTCCCTCACCCCCCAGGTCCTTAAGTGATTCCTCGAGAGATTTGATCTTAAGTTCAGTGTCAGATCTTTTCTTTCTTTCCAGTTCAAGGACACTGGCCGGGGCATTCTGAACGAAACTCTCATTCCCGAGTTTTTTCATAACGCTTGCAAGGAATCCCCGATAGTATTCGAGATCGGTGATAACCCTTGCACGTTCATTTTCAATATTGGCATTATTCCCGAAGGGGATAAAATACTCGGTTGTCCGGACCATGAATGAAGCCGACCCTGATGGTTTTTCACTTACAAACCTCAGACCGGAGAGGTTGGCCATTTTAACTATGACCGGGAGAAACTCCTGATCAAAGTTGTTTTTCTCTGCCCTGACGATAAGCTCGACAGGGTCCCTTGCCGGGATCTGTTTTTCCAGTCTTGCTGACCGTAATGCAGTGATCGTTTCCTTTACGGGCTCAAAGCCTGCAACAAGTTCCCTGTTGAATTTTTTTGATTGAGGCATCCGGCTTATCATAAGGCTTTCGCCGTCTTTCCTCTCCCCTATCATCTGCCAGATCTCCTCTGTTATGAAAGGCATGAAGGGATGGATAAGCCTGACAAGATTGTCGAATATCGAAATGGTTGCTTCATATGTCAGCCGGTCAACCGGTTTTCCATATTCAGGTTTTATTATCTCGAGGTACCATCCTGAAAATTCATCCCAGAATAGTTTGTAGACATCCATAAGGGCATTGGAGATCCTGAATTTCCTGAAGTCTGCATCAATCTCGGCAGTCGATTTCTTAAGAACTTCATTTATCCACTTTACTGCGATCGCAGATGACTCAGGCTGAGGAATTTCATTGTCGACCTTCCAGCTTTTCACAAGCCTGAATGCATTCCAGATCTTGTTTGCAAAATTGCGTCCCTGCTCGGGAAGGGAATCATCATAGAGAAGGTCATTCCCTGCCGGCGAACAAAGCAGCATTCCGACCCTTACTCCGTCGGCGCCATACTTTTCAATAAGGTCGAGCGGCTCAGGAGAGTTCCCGAGCGATTTTGACATTTTCCTCCTCTGCTGATCGCGGACCAGCCCGGTGAGATATACATTGCTGAAAGGCTTCTTCCCGCGGTACTCATACCCTGCAATAATCATCCTTGCAACCCAGAAAAAGAGGATTTCGGGAGCAGTGATAAGGTCATTCGTCGGATAGTAATAATTAAGGTCGGCATTATCCGGTTCATTTATACCGTCGAAGCATGTGATGGGCCAGAGCCACGACGAAAACCAGGTATCCAGAACGTCATCATCCTGCCTGAGATCAACCTCCTTCAAATCGTTGTTGCCCGACTTCTCCCTTGCGAGCACAAGTGCTTTTTCAATATTCCCGGCTACCACAAACTCATTATCTGCATAATACCAGGCGGGTATCCGGTGGCCCCACCAAAGCTGGCGGCTGACGCACCAGTCATGCACATTCTCCATCCAGTGCCGGTAAAGGTTCCTGAATTTGGCCGGATGGAGATGAACATCGCCGTCCATAACGGCATCAAGTGCGGGACGGGAAATCTCTTTCATTTTCAGGAACCATTGAACCGAAAGTTTTGGCTCTATCACGGCATTCGTCCGTTCCGACCTTCCCAGCTTATTATTATACGGCACAACCTTTACAAGATTTCCGGTACGTTTCAATTCCTTTTCGGCCAGTTCCCTGGCAGCAAACCTGTCAACACCGGTAAACATGCCTGCCCCCGGACTCATTGTCCCGTTGTCGTTAAACACATCTATCGTCGGCAGCTTATGCCTGAGCCCGATCTCGTAGTCGTTGATGTCGTGGGCGGGGGTTATTTTGAGGCAGCCGGTGCCAAATTCCATGTCGACATAATCGTCAAAAATAAACGGTACTTCCCTGTTGACCATGGGCACAATGACCTTTTTCCCTTTCAGGCGCCTGTACCTTTCATCAGCCGGGTTGGCGCACACCGCCGTGTCACCCAGTATTGTCTCGGGACGTGTTGTTGCCACCATTATATAATCATCCTCACCAACAATTTTGTAGCTGACGTAATATAGCTTTGATTTTTCATCGGTATAATTAACCTCCTCATCCGAGACGGCGGTCATAGCCTCCGGGTCCCAGTTAACCATCCTTACTCCCCTGTAAATAAGCCCTTTGTTATAGAGGTCAACAAATACCTTAATAACCGAATCATACCTCTTTTCATCCATTGTGAAAAGCGTCCTGTCCCAGTCGCATGAAGCTCCCAGTTTTTTAAGCTGTTCAAGGATTATTCCACCGTGCTTTTCGGTCCACTCCCATGCATGCCTGATAAATTCCTCACGCTTAAGGTTGTGTTTTTCAATCCCTTCAGCCTTCAGTTTGGCAACGACCCTGGCTTCGGTGGCGATGGAGGCATGATCGGTGCCCGGCACCCAGCATGCATTCTTCCCCAGCATCCTTGCCCTTCGCACCAGCACATCCTGGATTGTATTGTTGAGCATGTGTCCCATATGCAGGACACCTGTTACGTTTGGCGGAGGTATCACGATGGTGTATGGTTCCCTGTCATCGGGGGTGCTTTTGAAAAAGCCATGACTTAACCAGTAATCGTACCATTTGTCCTCAGCCTTTCCCGGCTCATACCTTGAAGGAATATCCATGATCTGCTTAGTTATACCAATTTTATGAAAGTGCAAAATTATAAAAATTAGTCACACGAGATTATACGGTTAGATTCTTAATATGAGTGAAGGGTTTTGCAGGTGACCCGTTGAAGGTTGCAGGTTGCAGGTTGCGGGTTGCGGGTTGCGGGTTGCAGGTTAAAGGTAGCAGGTTTGTGTTCAGGTCTCATTGCGACCTCTTTGACAACTTTGAGTGTATGCGGTTAAGATGGGTTTTTCAGGCAGTTCCCCGGGAGATGTGTTCGATTAAAGAAATATGTATTATAATACGTATTATAATACGTATTATAATACATATTAAATACAATTATATAGGTTTCCTCTCCACCACATAAGTTTTGCTTTTGCAACAGGGAGATCCCTCACTGGCGCTCGGAATGACATTCATTATCATGGTTTTATAGAAAGAAGCGGCGATTCGCATCAATTTACAAATAATGATGAAAATTCTGTTTGCGAACCGCCGCTTCTTCCCATAAACTAATAAAACAACCGGTCATCCTGAGCGAAGCGAAGGATCTCTTTTTATATTGGTACAAAACCTTTCCCGGAAGAGCTACTTTTTAAGAAGCCAGCCATTTCCCTCACCTGTTCCTGAAAAATTTCCTGCGCTATCAATTATGCCCGGTTGTTCTATAATATTTCCAAATTTCCACTCCTGTTCCTGATTTTCATTTATTTTTGCCTTGCAGTATTTGAGATCTTTAAAACGTTTAATATGCCATCAATTTCAGAAAGAGGCAAGACGATGCCCGCCTCACCCATACGAAAACTTGTTCCCTATTCGGAAGAAGCCAAAAGGAAAGGAAGGAAGGTCTACCATCTTAATATCGGGCAGCCTGATATTCCCACGCCTGAAGTTGCGCTTGATGCCATCCGCAATATCAGCCTTAAGGTGATCGAGTATAGCCATTCGGCCGGCAATGAATCATATCGCCGCAAACTGGCCGGATATTACCGGGGGATCGGGATTGACATTGATCATACTGAAATGCTTATTACTACCGGCGGTTCCGAAGCGGTAATGTTCGCAATGATGTCGTGCCTGAACCCCGGCGATGAAATAATAACGCCTGAACCATTCTATGCAAATTATAATGGATTTGCAACCATGGCTGGTGTGAAGATAGTCCCTGTTGCATCGCACATAAAGGATGATTTTGCGCTTCCTCCGATGGATGAAATTGAGAAGAAGATAACTCAGAAAACAAGGGGGATCATTGTATGTAATCCCAATAATCCTACAGGATATCTTTATTCCAGGGAGGAACTTTTTCAGGTCAGGGACATAGTAAAGAGGCATGATCTATATCTTTTTTCCGATGAAGCCTACCGTGATTTCTGCTATGACGGTGCTGAACATTTCTCGGCAATGAACCTGGAGGGAATAGGGCAAAACGTAATTCTGCTCGACTCAGTATCAAAAAGATACAGTGAATGCGGTGTCCGTATCGGCGCCCTTGTGACTAAAAACAAACAGGTCATCTCCACCGCCCTGAAATTTGCCCAGGCGCGTCTTTCTCCTCCCGGACTCGGCCAGATTGCAGGAGAGGCCTCAGTTGATACACCTCCGCAGTATTTCAAGGATGTAAACAGGGAATATACTTTAAGGAGGAATTTTATGGTGGATGCCCTGAACAGTATGCCGGGTGTTTATTGCCCGAGGCCGAAGGGTGCATTTTACACAGTTGTCAGGCTTCCTGTCGATGACACCGACAAGTTCGCAAAATGGCTTCTTGATGAGTTTGAATACAAGAACCGGACGGTTATGGTAGCACCCGCATCAGGGTTCTATTCAACACCGGGATCAGGATTAAATGAGGTCAGGATTGCCTATGTCCTTAAGATCGACGATCTTAAAAATGC
>Ga0105095_10000121_pt1 | contig 31172 bp, 28 predicted proteins | sample PPLLak2March2015_2_FD_79180 | JGI IMG/M metagenome (GOLD analysis project Ga0105095, IMG submission 79180) | Freshwater sediment microbial communities from Prairie Pothole Lake near Jamestown, North Dakota, USA - PPLs Lake P8 Core (3) Depth... | ecosystem: Environmental > Aquatic > Freshwater >...
GATTGGTTTAGGTTTTCAGACTACGAAGTTAGTGAAATCTACTCATTTTCATTCCCTCTTAAACGGATTTTTCCACCAAAAGTTATAGTTATTAACAATTTTAGTTGAAAAAAATTTCAGGAATAATGGGCACACGGAACTCCTAAACAAACGGAATATGTTAATTGCGTGGAATTAAGGAAGGCAAATTCAATTTTTCAGAAGAGTAAGATCGCCTGCTTTTGCAAATGGTTCACCGTTCAAAAAGCTGCCCTGAACCTTCCAGATATAGACACCCCGTTCACTGAGCTGTCCCTTATAGTAACCATCCCAGCCAATATTTATGTCATTGGTTTCAAAAACCAGAACACCGGTTTTGCTGAAAATCTTCAACTGATACTCGGACACACCGGAACAAAAAGGATGGAAGATATGACCGGCCTCGTCGCTGGTTGACGAATACTGTCCGCCTGAGGGTCCGCCGGAGTTGGGAATAAAAGCGTTTGGGAAGTTTATGAAATAACCGTAACCCGAATAGGTATTCGAAATGGTAAGCGTATCGGAACAACCTTTTCCTGAAACTGCCACAAGACTTATATCATAGTTCCCTGAGCTCTTATAGGTATGCCTGGGCTCAAAGAGTTCAGAAGTGGTACCGTCGCCGAAATGCCATTTGAATTTCAACGCATCTGATGAATAATTGATAAAACTGATCTCATTATCAGGGGCAAAAGTGTTTGCGGCTAAAATTTCGAAACGGGCTGAAGGTCTGGGATTAACCTTAATTACAGACGAGACTTCTGATATAAGTCCCTCAGAATCAAATATCTGCAGGGTTACCAAATATTCGCCTTCAGATCTGAATATCCATTCAGGATTCTTTTCATATGAATAAGCACCCTTCTGGAAAGTCCACCTGCAGGAATCATATTCAGGAGCTTTCTTCCCGAACACTACGCGTAGCGGGACACAACCTTCCTTAACAGATGCCTGAAAAAGATCAGATGCATTCTTATTGTTCCTCAGCCTGTTTTTTTCATTGTCTGATTCCCTGATCATTCCGGCGTCAGTGAGGGTTCCGGTTCCTTCAGGGCGCGATGGAACATTACGTGTCTGCCCTGCACCATGCCCGTCAGTTGCGATTGCTTCTGCCGGATCAGGAGATACCTCCAAAGCATTTGCAGTTTGTTTTTCATTGACCCGTACATCAATAGCCACTCCCTGTTCTTCCTGAGCTTTTATTTTTTTGCCGGGATTAACAAAGATTGCAATAGGATTTGAATCGCGGCCATCAGGAACAGAGCTATTATTCCTGTTATTGCCTGAGGAGAAAATTATTGCAAGGGCAGCACCTGCGGTAACTATCCCGCCGGCGTACCAGATATTGAATCTGAGCGGATTGAAGCGCAGGAATTCCATTCTTCCAAGTCTGCGCATAACATCACTTCCGGCAGACGGAGATGGGATTACCTCTGCATTTTCAAGCTTCCTTCTGAAAAGCTCGCTCAGAATTTTATCTTCCAGCTCTTCGTTCACTTTATATTAACCTCATCATTAACAGAACCATCAGCTGAATAATTTGTTCTCAGCTTTCTTAATCTGGCCAGTTTATCCCGGATCACCGCTTTTGCCCTGCTGTATTGTGATTTTGACGTATTCATGTCAATTCCGAGCTTTTCGGCAATCTCCTTATGTTTATATCCCTCAACAGCGTAAAGGTTGAAAACCATCCTGTAACCACATGGCAATTCGTTAAGAACCATATATAACTCATCAGACGTGAAAAAATCTTCCTCAAAACTTGCAACACCTGTTTCTGTCGATGTAAATTCCTCAATTTCAACAGAATATCGGTATTTCAGGTTTTTGTGATAATGAGTTATGGCAGTATTCACTGCAACCTTTCTCAACCAGCCGGTAAAAGAACCTGTACCTGTAAAATCCTTTATATTGAAAAAAATCTTAATAAAACTGTCCTGCAGGATGTCTTCCGCTTCAGCTCTGTCGCATGCATACCTGAGACAAATACCCATAAGAAACCTGGAATACTTGTCATACAGCACCTTTTGAGCCTTCCGGTCGTGCTTTGCACATCCCTCTATTATCTGATGGTCGCTCATCATAAACTGAGGACAATTTTAAGACTTCCGGGTGAAATAAATGGTTGCATTGACTAAATAATATTTCAAAATAAATAAATTCATTTTTCTTTGTATCACTTTTTGATGATAAAGGTCATTAAAAAGTGAATAGAAACCTGTTTTATTCGTAAATCAAATGAAAGTATTCTTTCAATAACAAATCTTATATGTTTAATAAATTCATTGCTTCGATTTTACCTTATTTCCCGAAAAAACTCATATGGATCTTTTCACGCTCCTATATATCAGGTGAATCCGTTGAAGATGCAATGAGGGTATCAAAAGAGTTCAACAGCAATAAAATCAGGGTTACTCTGGATGTGCTCGGTGAGTTCATTAAAAACCTTGATGAGGCTGAAATCAACAAAAAAGAATACCTGGACCTTATTGATATTTCAATACGCAACAGTATTGACGGAAATTTTTCAGCAAAGCCGACAAGTTTTGGCTTACTCATCGATAAGGATATGTGTTACAGGCATATGCGTGAAATAGTTGCTAAAGCTGCATCCCTGAACAGTTTTATCAGGGTTGATATGGAGGATTCCCCGTGCACTGATCTTGAAATTGAACTGTTCCGCAAGCTGAAGGCCGAATTCCCGGCTAATGTAGGTCTTGTGCTCCAGGCTTACCTGAAAAGGACTTTTGATGATCTGAAAAGTATGGCGGATCTTAATACTGAATCAATTCCTGTAAATTTCAGACTCTGTAAAGGAATATATATTGAACCTGAGGCAATCAGCTATAAGAAAAAGGACGAGATTAACCAGCACTTTCTTGAAGACCTGGAATTCATGTTCAGTAACAGGATGTTTGCTGCCATTGCCACCCATGACAAAATGCTTATAGAAGGCTCTTACAGGCTGATCGAAAAATACAATGTACCTGAAGATCTGTACGAATTCCAGATGCTTTACGGAGTGACCCCCGGCCTTCGGCAGAGCGTAGTCAATAAAGGGCATGCAATGAGAGTATATGTGCCGTTCGGTGAAAAGTGGTTCGGTTATTCTACCCGCCGTCTGAAGGAGAACCCGAAGATAGCAAGTCATATTATTAAGGCGATATTTTATAAGGGATAATGGTGTGCGGCGAGCGGCATGCGGCGTGTGGCGTGTCGCGTGTTGTGTGCAGCCTTGCTGGCGCCGATTTACAATCGGTGCCAAAACGAACTTGGTCAGGGCACGGATTGCGCTCCGCTCCGCTTCGCTAAATCCGCGCCAGCGAGCCTGAACCTTGAACCCTTAACCTTTTTTTTATTTCTTATCCTCCAGCATCTCCAGATACTTCTTATGTATCTGATCTATCTCCCGGCTTGACAGATACGGCTGCAGGGAGGAGGGTTTTTGAGGTAAACCGTTCATCAGCAGGTATGCGGCCGGTAAAAGCATAAATGGACTTAATCCTAAAATCCTGTCAGACGGGATCTGACCTTTGGTATATGCATCATCACGTTGCCTTTGCCGGAGTAACTCATAGTTGGCAGCAGGATCTCCTAACTTATTGGTGGTAATTTTCCCCTGGTAAGCTGATACTTCCAGATTGTACTTCGCATTTTCAATTTCTGTTGCCGGTACGTTTTTGGAGTAAAGCAGGTCCGATTTAAGATTCCGCAACCTTGGAACTATTACTACTTCACCTATCGTAACTGTGTCGGAATACATATAAATGCCGGCGAGGAAATCACCGCCGGTTAGTGTATCGCTTATAAATAGTGTTGTTGTTTTATAGCCAAGTCTCCTGAATACTACCGTGTCGTATCTGTTGACCCGAAACGCAAATTTCCCCTCCTCATCACTTATGGATGAGAATGCTCTGTTTATCAATATCTGGGACCCCGGTAGCGGAGAGCGGGTATTTGCGTCCATTACCAGACCGTGAAAAAAGTATTGAAGACCGTTATCTTTTAACGCCTGGCCTGATAAATGGTTTAAACAGAATAAAAAAATCAGGAACCCTGTATAACACTTTTTCATTTCTTAAAAATTTATTATCAGCTCGTTGAGAGGACGCTTCGGAACATGGTGATTCTTTTCAGCGTCTCTCCAGTACTTGACATCGCCATCTTTTATTTCGTCAATAATAACTTTTTCAACAGGTTTTCCCAGGGCAAGTATCAATAATATTTCGTACCTCTCCGGGATCTTTAACTCATTCCTCAATTGTTCCCGCTTTATTGAAGCTATCATGCATCCCCCAAGTCCGGCCTCTGTTGCACCAAGCATTATACTCTGTGCGGCAATCCCGTGATCGACACCGAAAGCTTCCGTTATTGAATTATCACCAATGATGATTATGTAACCCGATGGCCTTTCACCCGGTTCCGGTCCGTCCCAGTCCTTCAGGTAAGCTGCCCAGATAACCGAGGGGAATACTCTTCTGCAATCTTCGGGAGAGGTGCAGATCAGGTACTTCAGAGGTTGTTTGTTACCGCCTGAAGCCGACAACCTTGCCAGTTCAACCAGTTCTTTAAGAGTATTCTCTTCGATACGGAAGGATTCATCGAATCTCCTGTATGACCGCGTTTTGAAAATCAGATTTTTTAGAATCATTGCCAAAATTTTAATTTAAACCAGGGTACCGGCCGGGTCACTAATGCCGGATACCATAACAGGTAACAAATTTAAACAAATTGAAGCTTTTTATTCTGTTCAGGTGGTAAGAAATATCTTCGGCGGTAGTTCAGGGATAATCCCCTTTCTGGCGGCGATCCTGAAAAGTTCCATGATGGCCCTTTTACCCTCACTGCGTAAATTAAGTGAGTATTTGTTCACATACAGCTTAATATGATTACTGATTACCGAACCACTTGTTTCCCTTGCATTTGATTTGACGAAATCGAACACTGAAAAAGGATCCTGATAAGCGTACTCAAGGCTCCTCTTTATTATTCTGTTGAATTTCAATGCTGTATTTAAGGGGATTTTGCGGTTTATCGCAATTACGCCCAATGGTATGGGCAGCCCGGTAAGCTCCTCCCAGTACCTTCCCATGTCAGCGATTTTTACAAGTCCTTTTGTCTGATAGGTGAATCGGGTCTCGTGAATTATCAGTCCTGCATCTGCTTCTCCCCTTAAGATTGCATCAGTTATATCCGAAAAGAGGTATTCGGTTTTATTGAGAGCATCAGGCCAGACCAGGCTGAAGAGTAAGTTTGCCGTTGTATATTTACCTGGTATGGCTATTCTTACGGCGGGGATTTTCCCCGGCTTAATCTGTGTTTTTGCGATCAGAAGCGGGCCATTTCTGCGCCCCAGCGCACTCCCTGAATCAAGGATAAGGTAATCGCGGGCAGCATAAGCATAGGCAAAACAGCTCATTTTGGTAATATCGGTACTCCCTGATAAAGCTCTCCTGTTAAGCTCCTCAACATCAGCTATCAAACAATCAAATTCCAGTCCCTCTGTATCAATTCTTCCATGCACCATTGCTTCAAAAATGAAGGTGTCATTGGGACATGGTGAGAATCCAAGTGTAAGCTTCATCTTGTCACTTCTGCATTATTAAAAATTCCGGGAGCTTTTCTGACAGGCTACCAAGAGCAGCCGGAATGTCCCATTTATCCTTATTCCTGGGTTCAACTCTGTTTGAAACCGATCTCATTGCCAGAAAAGGAATTTTCTCCCTGCAGCAAATATAGAAAAATGCAGCACCCTCCATTGTCTCAATGTCGGGATTATATTTTTGTCTCATTTTTTCAATTGTAACTTCTGATCCCGAGGCGGTGTTAACTGTAATGGCCTTTACAGGTTTCATTTTCCTGATCGCACCGGAAATAAATTCATTATCTGCAAAAATTTTACCATCCCTGAATGGGAACATATCGGCATCCTCAAGTCCTGCTTCGGCTAAAGTAATAAATCCACGCCTTGTTTCAACTCCTGCATCAGCAAAACAATCCGATACCGGAATAACAACTTCCCCGATCTTAATATCTTCCCTGTAACTTCCTGCAATACCTGTATTTAATGCCAGATCTGGTCGCGGGTTAGATGAAAGCCATTTGCACATTGACCATGAAACTGCCATGGATCCAACACCTGTAACAAGCAGGCTGATCTGATGCTTACCGAAGGAAAATATCCCGGACTTTTCAATTATTCCCGGTATTCCCCGCAGTGCATTTGCTTCCGACGATGTTGCAACTACCAGTAATATTTTCAACGGCATCCTTTATTGGTTTAGCCCGACAGTATTTAACGCCATAAATATATTGCTTTTAAGATTTAAAAAGATCAACATAAATAGTTAATATTGCACCCAAAACGCATAGCTAAATGATATACCTTACACGCAGAGAAAGATTTAGTGCTGCGCACAGGATGTTCAGGCAGGACTGGTCCGATGAAAAAAACCTGGAGGTATTTGGTAAATGCTCAAACCCAAACTGGCACGGACACAACTATGAGCTGTTTGTTACCGTTAAAGGAGAAATGACGGAAGAGACCGGTTTCGTTATGGACATGAATACCCTCAAGCAGATTATTAAGGAAAATATTATCAGGAAAATTGATCACAAAAACATGAATCTGGAAGTTGACTTTATGCAGGGTAAAATTGCCACTACCGAGAATCTCGCAGTTGCAATATGGCACCAGCTTGAACCATTTGTTGAAAAAGAAGGTGCAAAACTGTACTGTGTAAGAATTGATGAAACCGAAAATAATTCAATTAAATATTATGGCGAAAAAAAATGATACTATAGTAAAGTGTGAATCGAATTTCAGGAACGGATACCATAAAGAAGAAACCTGGAATGAAGAAAATATTAAAGAACTATCCTCAATATATTACAGGGTTCTGAAACTTATAGGGGAGGATCCCGAACGGGAAGGCCTGAAAAAGACTCCAGAGAGAGTTGCAAAAGCAATGCACTTCCTCACGATGGGTTATTCTCAGGATCCCTGTGAGATAATAAACTCGGCAAAGTTCAGGGAGGATTACAAACAGATGGTTATTATCAAAGATATTGATATCTATTCGATGTGTGAACATCATATGTTGCCTTTTTTTGGTAAAGCACATGTTGCCTATATCCCTGATAATTATATTACCGGCCTGAGTAAAATTGCCCGTGTTGTTGAAGCCTTCAGCAGGAGATTACAGGTACAGGAGAGACTTACCATGCAGATAAGGAACTGCCTTCAGGAATGCCTTCAGCCTCTTGGAGTGGCTGTCGTAATGGAGGCACAACATATGTGCATGCAGATAAGAGGCGTACAAAAACAAAATTCAGTAACAACAACATCAGCCTTTACCGGCATCTTTCTCGATAATCTTAATACCCGCGAGGAGTTTGTTCATCTGATAGGTTCCAGACTGCATTGATTTTATGAAAGCATATGTATTTCCCGGACAGGGAGCGCAATTTGTGGGCATGGGAAAAGATTTGTATGAAAGATCAGCCCTTGCAAAGGAGATGTTTGAAAAAGCAAATTTAATTCTCGGATTCAGTATTACCGACCTGATGTTTGCAGGAACCGATGCGGATCTAAAGCAGACAAAGGTCACACAACCAGCGATATTCCTCCATTCAACTGTATTGGCTGCGGTTTTGGGTGAAAATTTCAAACCTGATATGGTTGCAGGTCATTCGCTGGGGGAGTTCTCTGCGCTTGTAGCAAACAGAGCGCTCTCTTTCGAGGACGGGCTTGTTCTTGTCTCTAAAAGAGCTATGGCAATGCAGAAAGCATGCGAAAAAACACCCTCATCAATGGCAGCAATTCTCGGAATTGATGATAAGATAGTTGAAGAAGTATGCAATTCAATTGAGGAAGTGGTTGTACCTGCCAATTACAACAGTCCGGGACAGATAGTTATTTCGGGATCGAATGAAGGGATTGACAAAGCCATTGAAGCGCTCAAAACCAAAGGTGCAAAAAGGGCGCTTAAACTTCCGGTGGGAGGTGCTTTTCATTCTCCTCTGATGGAACCGGCAAGGGCAGAGCTTGAGGAAGCTATAAGAAATACACGGTTCAGCGAACCGTTATGCCCTGTATACCAGAACGTTAACGCGAGTCCATCCTCTGATCCAAACACGATAAAAGCCAACCTGGTTGCCCAGTTGACATCACCTGTGAATTGGACACAAAGTGTAATCAACATGATCGCTGCCGGCGCTGATAAGTTTATTGAGGTGGGCCCGGGATCTGTTCTTCAGGGACTTATTAAAAAAGTAAATAAGGATATCCAGACCGAAAGTGCTGTTTTCTGAATTTTACTGTTAGTTATTTAACAATCCGGAATTACTACTTTTGAGCCGTTTTACCCCCGGACTGTTACACCGGTTTCATTATTGCCCCTTTATGTTTCCTTCCGTCAATCATAATCTGAAGCGGCTTATCGAACCTGATATGTCTGATTGAATTATCCTCATAGATTACATTCATTCTGTTCAGGAAATCAACATCATAATGACCTTCTTTGATATAAGGGTTTATAGTAAAGTACCCCACACCGAAGGATGTAAGATTCTGGAAAAAATGCGTGCCCTGACTTGGATCGATCCTGTAATTCTTCAGTCCCGATTCAACTATCAGTCTTGCAGCAGAGATCTGCGCCCATATTACCGGAATACCAAGCCATGGATCCTTTGATCCCCATCTTCCCGGGCCGATAAGTACATATCCCCTGCCCTGCTTTGAAAATGAAGAATTCAGATTCTCAATTGTTACGGCAATATTTTTATTCTGTGATGCAACAAATGATTCCGGCTTTACATAGACCAGATCATAAATATCCTTGAAAACTCCATGCCCAAGGGCTGCTTCGGAAAATATTATGGTCTCATCGGGATTTATTTTATCAAGGTCGAGGTCATACCTTTCATGTGTATGGACTATAGGTCTGATCTGCAGAAAATTAAAAATTTTTGGTGAGCCTGCAGGGGTTTCCAGATTAGCTGCAAATTCAATTTCGATAGGATTATTCATTTCCTGCTGGCCAAGATCAAGAAGGGTCGTCAGAATCTCGGCAAGCGGAAATACATTATGCTGAAGAATTCCTGAAAAAGTAATAACTCTTTTACCCTGGCTGAGAATGCCATCACGAAGAATATTGTTTATGCAGTCGTATGTTGAGGCAAGGTACCTCATCACACTGTCATTGTTTGCATCCCGGATGTCAATCCTGGGAATGTTCACTCCGTCATCGGTTGAAGGGACAAAGCTTTCGATATTCAGGTCGAGTGCCCGGAACTCCTTCTGGGTATCACGCAGTGCAGCCTCGGGAGAGGAGAGCTGAAGTATCTTTTTTGGGATCCTGGGGCAGAATCGCAACGATAATCCGCCTTCAACTATCAGTTTTCCCAATCCGAATGCAACGTTTGCGATCCCGTCTTCTGCTCTTTCCGAACCAATGGGGTAATAATTTATTGATCTGGCCACACCGGAGAATGTCGGATAAAAGATATCTCCGTGTCGGTTGCCACAGACCTCCTGCAGTACGATGCCCATTTTTTCCTCGTCAATTACATTTGAGGTGGCAGTCATATATGCTTTGCTTGCCTTGTAGTATACCGAAGCATACACTTCCTTTATCGCATCAGATAAAGCTTTCACCATCAGCTTGTTGTCAATAATCCTGGGAATCATGTACGTTGAATATACACCGGCAAACGGCTGATAATATGAATCTTCGAGCTTGCTTGATGATCTGACAGCAATTGGGTGATTTCGTGACACTGCTAGAAAAGCGTAAAAATCCTGATACACCCTACCGGGCAATTCGGCACTCAGGAATCTGTCAAGTATTTCATTATCCGACAGATCCGAAAGCGCTACCGAATAAAGATTGTTATGATCCATGAACTCATCAAAGCTGTCGGTGCTCAGGACCACTGTCCTTGGAATTGATATCAGAACGTCAGGGAACTTATTGAAGAGCTTATAGTTCTTAATGATCCTGTTTATAAAAGCAAGACCTCTGGCTTTTCCGCCTATTGATCCCTCGCCGATACGTGAAAAGATCTGATACTCATCGAAGCTCGATTTATCGAATTTTGCAATCACTCCCCTTCCCTTTCCCAGCCGGAAACTTGAGATGGCGACATAAAGAAACCGCCTCATCTCGTCCATGGTTGCAAAATCCTCTTTATGTATATATTTGAACATCTCGGCAACAGGGAAGAGCGCCCTGGCATTCAGCCATTTGGAAAAGTGATTTCGGGTAGCATGGTATTCAAGTACACTATCAGGAATAGTGAGCAGCTTCTGCTGGAGGCTCTGCAGATCCGTGGCGATTGCTATCGGTTCAAGAGTCCCCGGATTCCTGAAAACAAACGGCCCGAATGAAAGATTCTGGATAATAAAGTTACGAAGTTCAAGAGCCAGTGTTTTGGAGTATTTGTGTATAAAACCTGCGCCCAGCTCTTCAGCCCTCCATTTATGATCGAGGTTGGAAGACTGAAGCAAAAACGGAACCTTGTCATCATCAGCCATTACAACTTTGCACAGCTCAAAACCTGCATTTTCATCAGGATTACCATCCCTGTTATAAGTTATATCGGATATTACTCCGAGTACATTGTACTTATATTTTTTGTACAGGTTAACCGCATCATTGAAGTTGCTTGCAACCAGTATCTTAGGCCGGCCTCTCATTTTGAGCATCCTTTGATGTTCATTGAGCGCTTCACGTTGAAAATCAAGAGATTGCAGAAGCACTATCCTGTATAGATTTGGAAGATAAGCTGAAATATATCTTATGGAGTTCTCAACAAGGATTATTGCCTGAACACCGATATTTTCTATATCATGTTCGGCATTCATCTTATCTTCTATCAGCTTTATGATAGCAAGAATTAGCGAAGCATCCCCAAGCCAGCAAAATACATAATCAATCGCACTGAGATCTTCACCTTCAAGTCTCAGTGATACCTCCCGTGAAAAATATGTAAGGACAACTATCGGGATATTTTTATTTTCTGCCTTGATCATTTTGGCAAGGGCAAATACATCAGTACCTTTCAGGCTGACCATTGAGATCACAAGATCAATATTCCCTTCTCTGAGTATCTTAAAAGCATCATCAGCATTGTCAGTCTGAACAAACACAGGAGGATGCCGCAGGTTCAGAGACACATATTCATTAAAGATCTGCTCATCTATCCTGCCATCCTCTTCAAGCATATAATTGTCGTAATTGCTGCATATCAACAGCACCCTGTTGATCCGCTTCTGCATGAGCAGGTCAAAAGAAGTATCTGTAAAATCATATTTCTGGAGATCGAGCACTCCCTCAATGATCGACATATTCGTTCGATATTATTTATTCATCGTGATTATTGCAATCCTTTTCTTACCATCCATCCGAACAATAAGGGGTTTTTCAAACCGGACATGCCGGAAGAAGTTCCCCTGCCCGATAACCTTCTGCTTTTTAAGCTTTTCCCAGTTAAGTTTTCCGTCATTCATCCACGGATTAATTGAAAAATAACCGACATTCATTGATGTGACATTATGGAAAAAGTGGGATCCGAGGGAAGCGTCAAGATAAAAATCAGGCAGACCTACCTCAACGATAACCTTTGCATTGGAAATCTGAGGCCATGCAACCGGGATTCCAAGAAACCTGTCATGTGTACCCCAGCGGCCGGGCCCTATAAGGATGTACTTACGTTTTTCCTTCATCAGGTTTTCGTTGATCGTGTCTATCTCTTCTGCCATTTCGACTGTCTGCAGATTATTGAACTTCTCTGATTCAAGATATACAATATCGGAAATATCACTCAGAAGACCGTTGCCCATGCTTTTTTTTGTTTCAAGGATCAGGTCGTCCTTATCAATACTCTCATTATCAATATCATATCCAGCTCCGGTTCCAATCATTGGCTTGATCTGCAGCAGATAAAATGATGCGTTCCCATCCTTATCCTTTGAAGCATCAACAGCAAACTCAATTTCCGAAGGATTACCAGTTGCTTCCTCGACAACCTCAAGAATTGTTTTAAGGGTTGATGAGAGCGGGATATAGTTGAATTTCAGGATATCTGCAAAATTAACCACCCGCGGACCCGGTGTGTCAAGTCCGGGGACAATTGTATCATTATCGATATTCAAAACCGATGCTGAATGAGCCAGGGTACCATGTTCCTCAGCCTTGCTTATATCAAGATATGCAAGAGTGGCCTTTTCGCCTTCGAGAAGGTTTACATCTTTTTTCGTCAGATCCACGGCATAAAAACTAACCTGTGAATTCTTATAAAGATCTTTCTGTGAGATAATCTCGATATTCGGATATGCGGGAGAGAACCTGAAAGCCCTGGCCCCCTCAGCCACGTAGTGTCCGAGGCCTATCGCCACCACTGCAACTCCGTCCTCGGGGGTCATGTGTGAAACAGGATAAAAATTGTACGATTGTGCCGTGCCGCTGATGTGAGGATAATAAACATCTTCAAATCTGGTTCCGGCAACTTCCTGTATAACAACTGCCATTTTTTCCAGCTCGATTTTATAATTTATTGCCTCAAAATAGGTCCGCGAACTCTTTGAATAAATGGAAGAGAAAACAAGTTTGATGGCACCCGTCATCTGCTTGAGCCTGATCTCAAAATCGGGGTGATTATTGGGAAGAAGATAGGTTCCGAAAATTCCCGAGAATGGCTGACTCAACGAATCTTCAAACAGGCTGGATGATCTCACAGCCAGGGGTTTATTACTATGCTTCAGAAATATTCTCAATTTTTTCTCCAGGGTATAGCTGAGGCTTCCGTTAATGAAAAGCTTCTGTAAGACTCCATAATCCTTTTCCTCATTTATTTTGTCCCAGAGATGATTCCGGTCCATGAACATGTCAAATTCATCGGTCCCGATAATAGCTGTAACAGGCGTTTTGATGTTGATCCCCGGGAGCAACCGTCCCAGTTCAAAACTGTAAATCAGGGTGTTAATAAAGGCAAGACCTCTGCCCTTTCCTCCCAGCGACCCGCTGGAGAGGCTGACCACATTTGTCTCATCGGCCAGTGCAGATTCCTCAAAATTTACTACCCTGCCTTTATTCATTTCACGCCTTCGTTTACGGATGAGGTCGAGAAGAAATTCCCTCAATTCCTTAAGGCTGCCGAAATCCGAAACTCTTACAGGATTTATCTGCCTGGCAATTTTCACCTCACCTCTCGCCATGAGCCATTGTGAAAAATGGTTCCTCATGGCATGATATTCGAGCGAATCCTCGGGAATTGTCACAAGATATGATTCGAATTCCTTCATCGATTTCGCCACGGCGATCTGTCTGCCTTTATCGTCCCGGTATACGAAATGCCCGAAACCCAGGTAATAGTTTATAAATGATTTCAGGTCCTGCATCAGGCTTTCCGAATTCTTATTTATGAAATTCGATTTAAGCTGAAATGCATATTTTGCATTTTCGGGATCAGCTGACTGAATTACAGTGGGAAGTTTCGGCAATAAGCTCTTGATCTGCTTTATCAGCTCAAAACCTGCCGAATCATGGTACTCTCCGTTCTTCGGAAACCGGATATCGGAAATTACACATAACAGATTATTTTCAAACCTGTCAAATATTGTAATTGCATCCTCCCAGTTCAATGCAAGAAGTATCTTTGGCCGTGCTTTAAGTTTCAGCACTTTATAGAGTTCGTCTGTTGAGACATCCTCAATAAGATTCCTGGTCTGCTCCATCACCAGGGTATAAAGAATCGGGAGATATGTGGAATAATATTCTGCGGAATCCTCAACAAGCAGGATAACTCCGGTGAGTCCTTTTTTGGTATCGTTGTCTACATTAACCCTGTCCTCAAGGAGGTTAACCATTGCAAAGAACACTTTTGATTCCCCGGTCCAGACAAAATAGCTATCAATGGGAACGCCGGCGGCTTTCTGTTTTTTAATGTATGGAACGTCATCCGCATTATTTATCAGAAGGAACGTGGGCATATAAGGATATTTATCCTTGATATTTCTGCAAAGTGTCATAGAACCTTCCTTATAAAGCCCGATCATAATAATGACCATATCATAATGCCGGGCCTTCAGTCTTTTGAATGCTTCTTCCTCGCTCGATACTCCCGTTAGCCTTGGAAGAGAAGTAAGACTCATCTGGTGATACTCACCAAGCATATGATCGGCGAACCTCCCTTCACCTTCGATTGAGTATGCATCGTACAGATTTGCTACAAGAAGTATCTCTTTGACCTTGAATGGCTGCAGATCGTGGAAAACATCACGCTCCGCATTGTGCCGCTCAAGGAATTTCTGAAGCAGCTGCCGGCTCGACAGATCTTTCAGATCCTCAACTTCTTCACCTGGTGTCTGTCTTTTTAAGATAATGTCACGTGCCTTGGAACTGTTGATATACCCTGTAATGAGCCCGGCGATATTCTGTATAAGGTCCCGCTCCTCCTTCAGGAACGGACCTTCATGTTCAAACCTGAATTCCTGTGTATAACAGATCTCTATAGTTCCGTTCTCATTGTCAATGGTGCTGAATTCCTGGGTCATCTTCCATGATGTCTCCCTGAACCCGGGTGTTTCAAATTTTTTATCACGGTAGGTTATCCGTGCTTCCGTATATTTAGGATATTGCCAGGCTGCAGGGAGGTTAAGGACGATCTGTTGAAGGGTTTCTTCAACCGGTTTGCCTTCCTTAAGAATATAAGTAGTTTGATTTATGCATGACAACTCTTTTACACGTTCGTGCTGTTCATGCAGCAAACGGTGATATTCAGGGCTTATTTGGTTCTTTTCGTCCATTGTACGGCTGATTGAAAAAATCAGGATGTAAAATTACTAAAATTACCAATAACCGCACGATAAATGGACAGGGCAGGATCAGAGCACTACTCTACCTTCCAGATAGAACCGCTGTGCATCAGATCATCCATACACTTTATCTTCGAATCCTTCCGGACAGAATTGATCTGTCCGGTCAGATCATCTTCATAGGTGCTCACGTCAACAGATCTTATTACTCCCAGGGCAACAGGATATTCAGGATACTTCATATTGGCAAGCATATACTGTATTCCCGGGTTTGGCTCCTGAGCATCGTGAATAAGTATGTCTTTTTCGCTGATTCCGTTTTCACCAAGCCTGACAACCTGCAATTTTAGTCCATTGAGTATAAGTCCCTTACTATTTTCCTTCCCGAACAGCATCGGTTTACCGTGCTCCAGGATTATTGTCCTGTCTTCCCTTACCTCCCTGGATGCTACTTTCTCGTGAATACCGTCGTTAAAGATTATACAGTTCTGAAGCACTTCAATTACTGAGGTCCCTTTATGTTTGCCGGCTTCAATAAATATCCTGGTTGAGAGTGTAACATTTACATCTATGGTCCGGGCAAAGAACCTGCCCTTTGCTCCGATGACAAGCTCGCCTGTTGAAAATGGCTCCTCGATAGTTCCGTAGGGTGAGGTTTTTGTTACCAGTCCTTTTTCAGATGTTGGTGAATATTGCCCCTTTGTGAGTCCGTAGATCTCGTTATTGAACAGGATAATATTAATATCAATATTACGGCGTATGAGATGAATGAAGTGATTGCCGCCAATTGCCAGAGCATCTCCGTCGCCTGTTATCTGCCATACCGACAATTCGGGATTCGCTATTTTAACTCCGGATGCAATGGCTGATGCACGCCCGTGTATTCCATGGAATCCATATGTATCCATATAATAAGGGAACCTTGAAGAACAGCCAATACCTGAAATGAACGCAAATTTCTCCTTCGGAATGCCAAGTTCCGGCAGTGCTTTCTGAACGGCATTTAACACTGCATGGTTACCGCAACCCGGGCACCATCTGATTTCCTGATCACTTTTGAAATCTTTCGGAGAGTACTGAGATGTTTGTTTATCCGCCATTTTATTCAACCTCCAGTATTTTTAAACATTTTTCCTTTATTTCACCAGTTGTGAACGGCAAACCCTGTACCTTGTTTATTTGTTCATATCTGAACTCCTGCAGATTCATGCGCAGGTAACCGGCAAACTGTCCAAGATTCAATTCAGCCACAACGATTTTCCTGAATTTCCCGAATATTTCCCTCACATTTTTCGGTAACGGATTGATATAGTTGAAATTGACAAAACCAACCTTATATCCTTCAGACTGTAATTCCCTGACGGCTGTTATAAGATAACCCCGTGAGCCGCCCCAACCGACAACAAGCAGATCGCCCGATTCCTCGCCTGTAACCTTGAGATCCGGTATTTTTTCAGCCACTCTGGCAACCTTGTCAGCCCTTAATTTCACCATCATCTCATGATTCTCCGGAATATAAGATACTGTTCCCTTTATTGTTTTTTCGAGTCCTCCTATCCTGTGTTCAAGCCCCGGTGTACCGGGTATTGCCCACGAACGGGCGAGAGTATCGCAGTCCCGTTTATAAGGAAGGAATGGTATCTCATTCCTGTCTGCAAAAGGAGGATGTATTTCCGGCAGATCCTTCATAGAGGGAATTCTCCACGGTTCACAGCCATTGCCAAGATAGCTATCCGTAAGAAGCAGAACAGGGGTCATGTGCTCAACAGCAATTCTGGCTGCTTCAAATGCATAGTGGAAACAGTTGGATGGTGTGCTTGCTGCAAGTACAACCACCGGGCATTCGCCATTCCGGCCGTAGAGAGCCTGCATCAGGTCAGCCTGCTCTGTTTTTGTCGGGAGACCGGTGGATGGACCAGCCCTCTGAACATCAACAATAACAATCGGAAGTTCCGCCATTACGGCAAGCCCTATTGCTTCAGATTTTAATGCCAGTCCGGGCCCGGATGTTGATGTTATTGCCAGTCTTCCTGCAAAACTTGCTCCAAGTACCGAGCAGATGCCTGCAATCTCATCCTCAGCCTGAAAGCTCTTGACGCCCAGATCTTTACGAAGGGCCAGCTCTTCCAGAATACCGGTTGCCGGGGTTATAGGGTATGATCCTATGAAAACCTCCAGACCTGCTTTTTCTGCGGCTGCAAGAAAGCCCCAGGCGGTTGCCACGTTTCCACAGATATTGCGGTAGGTTCCTTTTGCGATCGGGGCAGGTTCAATTTTAATGACCGGATTCAATGCTTCAATGGTTTCAGCATAATAGTATCCGGCTCTTAATGCAACCTTGTTTGCCTCGGCAATCTCAGGTTTTTTCTCAAATTTCTTATCAAAATATTGTTCTGTGTATTTGAGTTTTCTGTCAAAAAGCCAGTATACCATTCCCAGCGCGAACATATTCTTGGTCCTTAGCACTGATTTCGGATCAAGACCATAGTCCTTCAGAGCCTCTTTGACCATTGAGGAGATGGGGGCTGCAATTATATTATAGGTTTCAAGCTTCTCTTCTGCAATCGGATCGCTCACATATCCGGCCTTTTCCAGATTCTTATCGGTAAAATTATCTTTATCATAGATTATAGTGCCACCCTGTTTTACAAGTGCCGCATTTGCTTTAATGGCAGCAGGATTCATTGCCACAAGAACATCGGTATAATCTCCGGGGGTTTCTATCTCTGAATGACCCAGATGAATCTGAAACCCGGATACTCCGCCGACACTCCCCTGCGGTGCGCGGATCTCGGCGGGATAATCAGGAAAAGTTGTGAGATCATTTCCGTACAGTGCAGCCGTATCGGAAAACAGTGTTCCGGAGAGCTGCATTCCATCTCCGGAATCACCTGAAAAACGGATCACCACCTCTTCTCTAGCAATTACTTTAGTATCTTTTGCCATGACTGGTCTTTGATATTAACGTGAGGCTTAATAAATAACAAAATCCTAAGAAAAATGCAAAGTTAGTCTTTTAAAGTACTAATAAATGTACAATTAGCAAGAATAGAAAATGATATTAGTCATGAATCGTTTCACAGGTACTCACTCCCTTTCTGTCCACCCTAATTCCAGATATCCGCCTTCTTCAGGTTGATCTCCCCCTCGAAGAACATTCTTGCAATCTTCTCAAAATAAGGAGTATAATCGGAAATAAAGAACCGGTCATTCACTTTCCCGGTATCGTTCAGAAGGTTGTTTTTTTCAAGTGTATCTCTAAGGATCACGGAAACCAGCCTTGACGAATCAACCACTTCAACATTGAAATTGAAGATCTTGCTTATCTGGTTTTTGATTATGGGATAATGTGTACATCCGAGAACCAATGCCTGTATGCCGTCAAGAGACTTATCGGAGAGATAGGTTCTTATAATTGCGTTACTGATATCGTCGAAGATAAAACCCTCCTCGATCATTGGGACCAGCAGAGGTGTTGCCAGAGAAACAACAGATGTCGCAGGTGATCTTTTCTTCACCTTGTTCTCATATGTCCCCGAGCTTATTGTCCGTTTGGTGCCTATTACTCCCACTCTGGCGAAATTCTTTGTACCCAGGTACTCCACCACGGGATTAATAACATCAATAAGTATCGTCCTGTCTTTGAATTCCTTTTTCAATGTGTCGAAAGCTGAGGCCGAAGCAGAATTACAGGCTACAAGAACCACCTTCGAATTATGATCAAGAAGAAACTCTGTTATCCTCCGGGAATAGGTTTTGATCGCTTCTTCCGATTTATCTCCATATGGCAGATGTGCTGTGTCACCAAAATAAACAAGGCTTTCTCCCGGCAGTATCTGTTTGATTGCATGTGCGACGGTGAGGCCGCCCACTCCCGAATCAAAAATCCCTATTGGTTGTTCTTTCACTTTACTTGTATATTAAAAAAATGACCATCCGAAATGGATGGTCACTTATATAAGGTATTACTTTATTTCAATCCCAGTTTGGATTTTGCAAGAGCCAGTACATTAGTACTTTTGGTTTCATCGAAATAAAGCAGGGAGCCTTTGGCAACGTCAAAAACATAAAGAAAACCATTCTCTTTTCCGACATCTTTAATTGCTTTATCAACTTTGGTGTAAATAGGCTGGAAGAGTTCAATCTGCTTGTTTTGCAACTGTTCCTGGGCATTTGCCTGAAACTCCTGGATCCTGCGGTTCATATCTATAAGCTCCTGTTCCTTATTCTGTCTTACTAATTCGCTGAGGTTTTTACTTTCCTTTGTGAATGCATCGCTTTTATTATTGAGTTCGACAGTCATAAGTTCCAGGGCATTAACGAGTTCCTGACGAAATTTTTCAAGGTTGGCATTTGCAGTATCAAATTCCGGTAAAGCCCGTATAAGCTCATCACTGTTAATATGCCCGAACTTCATATTTTGTGCCTGCCCGGCGGATGCCATAAAAACAATAAGAGCCAAAATTCCAATAAATCTTTTCATTACAGCTGGTGTGTTAATTTTTTTTAAATTATGCAAAAGTAGTTATTTAATTCTTAAAACCTAATTTCTCAAGTATCTGGTCGCTTATATCGAATTTGGGATTTGCGAAGAGGATATTGCCGCCTGCTGCGGAATCGAATATCACTGCGTAGCTACCTTCGACTGCTATATCCTTGATCGCTTTCAGTATCTCATCCTGAATGGGTTTAACCAGTTCCTCTCTCTTCTTGAACAGATCCCCTTCCATTCCAAAGTATTTATTCTGAAGGTCTTTCATCTCTTTTTCTTTGTTGATGATAGCCTCTTCCCTCTTTACCTTCATATCCTGTGAAAGCAAAGGTGCCTCATTCTGGTAAGCTTTATACATCTGTTCAACAATAGCATAACCGTCTGCAACCTCTTTCTCCCATTGTTCTGAAAGTTTATCCAGTTGCTCCTGTGCTGTGGTGAACGCGGGAATATTCTTCCTGATATATTCAGTATCGACAAATGCATATTTCTGGCCTACAGCGATGACTGTGGTCATTAAAATAAGCCCTATTATTAAACCTGTTTTTTTCATGATTTTGATAATTAACATTCATTAAAATTGTTGTCCTATTACGAAATGAAATTGTGATTTATTTGCATTAGAAAACCTGGAGGGGTCTGGTACTTCATCGAAGCCGTAACCCCAGTCGATACCGAGTAAGCCGAACATGGGAAGATTAGCTCTCAGTCCGATGCCTGCAGACCTGTTCATCTTAAACGGATTATATTCTTTCAGCTGGTGCCATGCCCTTCCTGCTTCGAGGAATGTAAGAGCATAGATTGTTGCCTGCTGATTAAGTGATATAGGATATCTCACCTCAAATGTTATTTTCGAATAAACGTTACCGGAAGGAGCCCCGCTGGTTGCATCAGTCGGTGTAAGAGATCCATTGGTATATCCGCGAAGAGCTATTATTTCACGACCGTAGAAGCTGTAACCTGTCATACCATCACCACCAACGTAAAAATTCTCAAACGGTGAAGGTCCGATAAGCCTGTTATAATGTCCCAGATACCCGAATGCGTATCGTGCACTGAGAACAAGCTTTTGATCCTTTGTAAGAGGATAATAGTTCTCTGATTTAAATACCCACTTATGAAATTCAATCCATCTGTACCTGACTTCATCCGCAGCCCCCGACATATCTTTTCCGCTTATGAAAGTATAAGGAGGGGTAGCCTGCAGCGACAGGGTAAATGAGGATCCACTTCGCGGATAAATAATGTTTGGCCCGACAGAAAACCTCTGAAGCTTTGCCGAAAGACTGAACAGGGTAGATTCACCATTCTCAAATAAAAACTGGTAATAGCTGTAATTGTTCAGGTTGTATTTCTGATAACTAAGCTCACCATAGATTGAAAAAAAGTCATCAGGCCATTCAAGTCTCTTCCCAAGGCCTATTGATGCACCGTCTATCAGCATCGACTGACGGCCATCCTCCCCTTTCTTTTTACCATTTGTCATAAGTGACCTGTAGAGAGAAATGGAAAACGAATTAGCCTTTTTACCGCCAAGCCACGGTTCTACAAATGAAACATTATAAGACTGGTAGATGCGTCCGTTCGATTGTGCCCTGATGCTCAATGACTGGCCATCACCGGAAGGATATGGTCTCCACTCCTTCAGATTGAAGAAATTCCGCATTGCGAAGTTATTGAACCTCACACCGATAGTCCCGACAAGCATTCCTGCTCCCCAGCCGCCCGATATTTCAAACTGATCGTTTGCCTTCTCTTCAAGCTTATAGAGAAGATCAACTGTACCGTTAATTGGATCCGCCATCGGGGTCGGATTGATCTTTTCCGGGTCGAAATGCCCAAGTACCCCAAGCTGCCGTATGGACCTTAAAATCTTTTCTTTACTGAAAAGGTCTCCGGGAAGAGTATATAGTTCACGGCGTGCAACATGTTCATTTGTTCGGGTGTTCCCGGTTATCAGTACATTATTGACATAAGCCTGATCGCCTTCATATATCCTCACCTCGAGGTCAATGGAATCACCTTCTATCTTTGATTCGACCGGAGTAAGCTGAGAAAACAGGTAACCGAAGTCGAGATAAAGGTTACTAACTGCATCCTCCGCACCACTTAAGCCTTTCAGCCTGTCGAGGATAAGTGACTGGTTATAGACAGATCCTTTCTTCATGTTGAATACCCGGTCAAGATCTTCTTTCCTGTAAACACTGTTCCCGACCCAGTCAACGTTTCTCAGGAAATACTGATCACCTTCATCTACCTTTATCCGCAGACCGACTTTGTCTTCGGAAATATCGTAAAGTGAATCTCTGAGAATAGTAAAGTCTTTAAATCCATTATCATTATAAAAGGTGATAAGCTTTTCCTTGTCTTCTTCGTATTTCTCTCCTATATATTTTGAAGGCTTAAAGAAATTCAGGTTCTTTTGTTTCGTTCCCTTCAACTGCCGGCGCAGTTTCTTTTCATCAAAACTTTCATTTCCGATAAAGGTTATCTCCCCGATCTTTACCCTCTCCTTCTTATCAACATTTATTGTGAGAATAATATTATTAGGCTGATCAGGATCATCTTTCTGAATGAAATTGACAGCGGTGTTATAGAATCCTTTTTCGATAAAATGGTCCTTTATTATTTTTTCTGTATTATTAAGAATATAGGAGGTTATCTGTGAACCAACAGGCAAATTTATTTTCTCGACGATATCCTGTGTTTCAGCATTCTTTATTCCGGTAAATCTGATTGATGATACACGCGGGCGTTCCTGAAGCTTTATATCAAGGAAAACAGTGTCGGATTTCATTGATTCGATAGAGATTCTTACATCAGAGAATAATCCCTGCTCCCATAAGCGTTTAACTGCGTTTGTAACTGCATCACCGGGTATTGATATACTCTGTCCCCTCCGTAATCCGGAAATTCCAATGAGTGCATTTACATCCAGGTACCTGACTCCCGAAACCGATACTCCCCCTATCACATAATCATCCTCATCAGAATAATCATAAATCTCCTGTTTCTCCTGGGCAAATGATGAAAAGGTAAATAATGACAGTACCAGTGCAATGATAATCTTTTTAACTTCTCCGATCTTCATCATTTCATCTTTTCTCTAAAATCTGTTCACTTGTCTTTCCAAATCTTCTTTCTCTTTTCTGGAAGTCAATTATAGCTTCATATAGATCTTCCTTACCAAAATCAGGCCAAAGTTTTTCCGTAAAGTATAACTCGGCATATGCCAGCTGCCACAAAAGGAAATTACTTATTCTCAATTCACCGCTTGTCCTGATCATAAGATCAGGGTCCGGGATGTCCTTTGTAGTGAGACGTTTACTGAATTCATTCTCATCGATTGACTCAATCTTCAGCAATCCGCCGGTGACATCTCCGGCAATTTTTTTTGCTGCCCTGATTATCTCCCATCTCGAGCTGTAACTCAGGGCCACAATCAGGCCTAACCCTGTTGAACCTGAGGTAACATTTATTGTATCCGACAACCTGGCTCTGACATCAGCTGCCAGCCTGTCAAGGTCGCCGATGGCAGTAAGTCTGATATTATTTTTTATTAATTTATCTGTCTCATTATTAAGTGATTGTACCATAATTCTCATCAGAGCATTCACCTCATCATCGGGTCTGTCCCAGTTTTCGGTAGAGAATGCATAGAGTGTCAGGTATTTAATGCCGAGTTCAGCTGTAGCTTCAATCACTGTTCTTACAGCTTCAACACCCTGCTGGTGCCCGAAAATTCGTTCTTTACCATGCTGTGCCGCCCATCTGCCATTTCCATCCATAATAACCGCAACATGGACGGGTAATTTCTTAGTATCTATTATTTCCTTCAGCGACATTACCTGAACTGTTTCCCTTTAATTTTCTTTTTATAACTACTTCCCTTTTCCAGCTCATCATATACCGGACAACCGGCAAGTTTGTTGTAGATCTTCCAGGTAAGAACAACGCCTGCAAACGAATACCAGTCGTTATTGTGAATCCACCCCCGATCGGAAGGATCTACAGAATCATTTAAGCCGTCAAAGTTATCATAAAAAGTTTTACGAAAACCATATTCGATCTCCAGACCCATGTTTTTGTGAACATTAGTCTTAAAACCGACTGAAAACGGAATCACAGGCTCAATTGCAGTCATGCCCGTATTAACAAATACGACACCCGCTCCTGCAGCAAAATATGGAGTGAAATCCCACAGCTTGCCCATTGTTGTATAAGGAAGAAAATTAAACTCGAATTGCAGGGCAGCTTCCCCGATGTATCCTGAAAATGATTCGCCTCTGGTTGTCTGGAAGCTGTTGTTGAAATCAAGATCGTTGCCCCTGAGGCCGCCAAGAAAAATATTTCCTCTCAGTGACTGCCTTGGATGAAAATTGTACCTGTAGAGCAGTCCCGCCGCCGGAAGAGGAGCATACATTGGCCTGCCAGGATTTATATCACCTATATAGGATGAGGCACCTGCGAATACTCCGTATTCAGCATTACGCTGTCCGGCAGCATTAATAAAAATACTTAGCAGGAATAAAATCCAGGGTATTCTTTTCATTAAAAGTGTTAACGTCTATTATTTTTATCTGAGTGAGGGCAATCCACGGGGCCCCGTTTTCAGCTTGTACGTAAGTGTAAAGTTCAAAAAATAATAAACGTCATTTGCCTTTGAAAATTGTGAAGTATAGCCATCAATATAGTCGGTGAACGCATATCTGCCCCCGAGCTCGGCTCCGAAATTCAGGTTCGGTGAATATACAAGTGTTGCGCCAATTCCTCCGGGGATAACCAGATTAAATCCGCTGGTTGGCAGGCCTCTTTCAATCAGAGCATCATTACCTTTGACATTGAATGATACTCCCCCGACACCAGCGAATCCGTAAAAATCAAACGATCCAAGCAGGGTTCCGAGGAAACTCCCCTTGCTCTTTAAGAACAGATAACTGCTTTCGGCTCTGTTCTTAATAAAATAATATTCACCGATAAGTGCGGGTTCAAAGATTGTTGTGGAAGCATCCATTTCTCTTCCTTCATTTGATCCCCTCACATCAGTTGCATGAAGCAGTGCGTATGTCATGCTGAGCCTCAGATTGGCCTCTCTGCCCAATCTGTATTTCAGGTTCCCGTTAATGTTGAACCTGGTTTGCTTGAAGGTCATATCCCTGAATCCAAGAAAATTCTTTGTCCTTGAAAATCCGCCAATATCGCCGAAAAAGAAAGAGGGACCCACACCAACCATAGCCTCCCATCTTCTCATTTTCCATAGCTGTGCATGAGAAAATGGAAATGCAAAACATAGTATCAATAAAACTAAAATGGAGCGCTTCATAGTGAACTGCTTTTGTTGCTAATCAAATATAAGCTTATACAAATATAGTAATCTTAATATTAGAGCAGATAATAATCTGAATTAAATTATCAGAAAGCATCAACAAATTCAATTATTCCTGACAATTTTGAAATGCCTCTGCCGGTATTTCAGTTTCTTTTGTCGACACCCCACATAAGCCGGTTCCTGAGTGTGCTGTAAAAATCGCGACCTTTCAGCATTACAGTTTTTAATTTCAGTTTGCTCTGCACTATATTAATTTCTTCGGTTATGGGAAGCTGTTTAAACCTGAAATCACATGTTGCCAGGTACCCGTCTGCCCTGCCCTCCATCACCATCTTTAATTCACTGTTACCGGAAAGTACAATCGGTCTTATTGTCAGATTGTGCGGTGATATTGGTGATATAATTATACTCTCATCCTCAGGAGATAAAATAGGGCCTCCGACGCTGAGATTGTAAGCCGTGGAACCCGTTGCAGATGAGATAATAAGCCCGTCAGCCCAGTAGGTATTCAGAAAAATACCATTGACATAAACATGGATTGTTATCATGCTCATGTTGGATTTCTGAATGGTCACTTCATTAAGAGCTGTTGATGCGTCTCCGTCAAATAATCCGGCGGGATGGGATATTTCAAGAAGTGACCGCTCAACCAGTTCATAGTCATTATTGTATAACAGGTCAACCGAACTGCCTATATCTTCATTGGGTATATTTGCCAGAAATCCCATCCGGCCGGTATTGACACCGGCAACAGGTATGCCAAAATCTTTGACTTTCAGGACAGTCTCGAGGAATGTACCGTCCCCGCCAACGCTCAGTATCATGTCGGGTAGATTTTCCAGGGTGGCGAGATCGCTGAATCGTCCTGAAAGTACGCCATCGCACGGGGCTTTTACTTCCGATGACCTGCTGTAAAGATAAACTTTGATTCCCAGACGGCAGAATTCATTTACAAGGTTCTGAACTGCGTCTCTGGTCCGGGTGTTATTATCCTTACTATAAATAGCAACTCTTTGCAGCATAACCTGTTATATATTCAGATATTTCATCAGAAGATCAAACCTTTCGGAATAGAAACGATCTAGCGAATCATTGGTTGTTATCCATGTCTTGACATCATAGTTGTACCTTTCAAATGTCCGGATGACAGCAAGAAGATCAGTTGTATTGACCTTTAATGTCACCTCAAGACGAGTCGATTCGGCGGGAGAAGTAAGGTACATACTTAGCACTTTGGCATTATTGCTTTCTATTATCTGCGCGATCTGAGAGAGTGAATAATCCCTTTCGATCATTTCGAGTACAATGATCCCGCCAGGCTGGTCCATGGAAGAGATTCCTGCGATTTGCCGGATAAGATCATTTGTTGTTATTACTCCTTTATAATGATTCTGATTATCCAGGACAGGTATAACAGTAAGCTTCATTCTTGCTGCCAGTCCGATGACTTCAAAAAGATGCTGATTATCTTCTACATAAGGTTTTAACAGAGTAAGTTCGTGATTACCGATCGGCTCTTCGGGTTGATTCATGTCATAAATATCCGAATCGGAAATCAGCCCAAGGAAATCCTGATTGTTGACGATAGGCAAATGTGATACCCTGAAAGTCTCCATCCAGTTCAAAGCAGTCTGCCCGGTATCAGATGTTTTGAGCGGGGGAATAAGGTCAGATATCAAATCAATAGCTACCATCGATGGTTAATTTTCAACTAAAGTAACAAAAAAAATACCACTTGTATTACTTTTGCATTACAATTAACAAGACGTTTAAGCTTTACAATTTGTTTCAATGACAAAACTGAGCGTTAATATTAACAAGATCGCAACACTGAGAAATGCAAGAGGCGGAAATATCCCGAATGTTCTGAATGCTGCCATCCACTGCCAGATGTTTGGTGCCGACGGCATCACTGTTCATCCACGTCCCGATGAAAGACACATAAGATACAGGGATGTATTAGAGATCAGGCCTATAATCAAGACAGAACTCAATATTGAAGGTAATCCTTCTGACAGTTTTATTAACCTGGTACTCTCAGTAAAACCCCATCAGGTAACTCTTGTCCCCGATCAGCACAATGCGATCACCTCGAATGCCGGCTGGGATACACGGACAAACAGAGATTTCCTGACAAATGTGGTTTCAATATTCAGAAAAGAAGGCATCAGAACTTCACTCTTTGTTGATACGGAACCTGTTAATATCGAAAACGCAGTGCTTACCGGAACCGACAGGATAGAGCTCTATACAGAGCCATATGCTTCGGGATTCAATACTAACGCCGTGGAAGCCGTAAAACCGTTTGTTATGGCCGCAATACTTGCAAGAGATGCCGGGCTGGGGATCAATGCAGGTCATGATCTTAATCTTGATAACCTTAATTATTTCCATAAGAACATACCATGGCTGCTGGAAGTATCGATAGGACATGCACTTATCGCCGATGCTCTCTACCTGGGTCTTGAAAATTCAATTCAGATGTACAAACGGCAACTGGCCGATTAATTATCAGATGAAACTATTTTACAGGAAGTACGGGGTGGGCCCCCCGCTGGTTATACTCCATGGACTTTACGGCTCCTCTGATAACTGGGTGACCGTAGCAAAAAGCATAAGCCGGGATTATACGGTGTATCTTCCCGACATGAGAAACCATGGATCCTCTCCACATAGCGACATTCATGATTACCAGTCGCTGAGCTCTGATATTCATGAACTTGTTAATGATCTCGGAATCAGAAAATTTTTTCTTGCAGGGCACAGCATGGGTGGCAAAGCCGCTATGGCTTTTGCGATGGAGTGGCCGGAAATGCTTGATGGATTGGTGATTGCTGACATTTCCCCTTTCATAGCCGTAAATTCCGGGTCGATTGAATACAGACAAAGTTTAATAATTCTGAATACCATCCTTGAAACTGACCTTTCTTCGGTTCTCACAAGGAGTGATGCTGATAGACTTTTATATAGAAAGATCCAATCTGTAAAGACCAGAGGATTGATGATGAAAAATCTTACGCGAACCGCGGACAAAAGGTTTATCTGGAAAATCAATGCTTCTTCCCTTTTGCGGAATCTTGACAGGATCATGGAGGGTTTACCCAGACCGGAAGAATTTTATCCCCGTGTTACAGGATTTCCCGTTCTTTTTTTAAAGGCAGAAAAATCCGATTATCTGCCATCCGAAGACTGGAACGATATCCTGAAGATTTTTCCCTCGGCGGAGCTGAGGGTTATCAGAAATTCAGGCCATTGGGTAAATTCTGACAATCCTGAGGAAGTAGCCGAAGCATTCCTTACTTTACTGAACCAATAAAAAAAATCAGTGTTAATCTGTGTAATCTGCGGAAAATTTCTTTTTATTTTCCCGCAGAGCTCGCTGATCTACGCAGATTAAGGACGCAGATTAAAACTGAGTTACTGATTCAATCCTGTCATCCGGAATGCCGGGCAGGTTCATAAACCTCAACAGGATACGTGCCACTGCAAGCACATCCCTTTCACAGTACCGGACTATCCTCTGAAGATCTTTTTCTTCATAAAAGATTTTTGCTACCATGCTTCCGTCGATATCTTCCTTGGGTGATGATATTCCCAGGATTGAGGTCAGGAGTTCCAGGGAAGTGAAAGTTTTATAGTCTCCAAACTTCCACAGATCCATAGTGTCGAGCAACTTAATTTCCCAGGGTTTCTTCCCGGCATTGTCAAGCAATCCGGGTATTTCGAGACCGTTTATAACCATACGGCGGGCAATATACGGGAAATCAAATTCCCGGCCATTATGAGCACACAGAACCGCATCCTGTTTTGACCTTGAGAATTTCGAGATCATTCCTGAGAATTCTGTCAGGAGACTTTTTTCATCTTCGCTAAAGAACGATTTCAGTCTGAAGCCGAATGGATCCTTTTCTTTTATGAAACCGACAGAGATACAGATAATTCTACCGAACTCGGCATAAATACCTGCTTTTTCATAGACATTTTCTGCAGTCTGGTCGGAATTCCGGAACAGCTTTGACTTCTTGTCCCAGAGTGACTGCATAACAGGATCAAGAGTATTCATGGATGATGCCTGTGGAACAGTTTCTATATCCAGGAACATAACATTATCGGATCTTACATTATCAAGCATTCTTCTTTGATTTTTTTCCAGGTAAATGTTTTTCAATTATTGAAATGAGCACCTCGATTCCAACCTGATTCTCACCTCCTCCGGGTATTATTATATCGGCATACCGTTTTGACGGTTCAATAAACTGAAGATGAGACGGCTTCACCGTATCATTATATCTTTCCAGAACTTTGAGCACCGATCTGCCCCTTTCAATAATGTCCCGTTGAATTACCCTGCCAAGTCGATCGTCCGCATCAGCATCAACAAAAACCTTGATATCGAGCATATTACGCAAACCCTGATCAGCAAGGATCAGTATCCCTTCAACAAGCACAACCCTCGCCGGCCTGATTGTAATAGTTTCTTTTGATCTCAAACAGGTCAGATAGGAATATAGAGGCATCTCGATTGAGTGCCCTTTTTTCAGTTGCTTAAGATGATTTATGAGCAGATCGAATTCGAGGGAATCGGGGTGGTCAAAATTTATATTCTGCCTCTCTTCCGGAGGGATATGTCCATTATCTTTATAATATGAATCCTGGGGTATCACTACAACCTTGCCATTAGGAAACTCTTCGAGCAATTTATTGACAACAGTAGTTTTTCCGGAACCGGTTCCGCCTGCTATTCCTACAATCAGCATTTTTTGTAAATTTGTGTAGTAATACAACTTATCAAAAATAGTAATTTGTATTGAAGAAGTGTATGGAGGAAAAAAGAAGTGCCTGGAGTGCGGCACTCTGATCATTTCAGGCAATTGTTAATTAATTAACAGATCCACTTTCAATGTCAGAACTTTATCCGTTAAAATTTGAGCCGATCCTGAAGGAAACTATCTGGGGCGGCGATGCGCTGGTGACCAGATATCACAAGAACGCCGACCCATCGGCTAAGTATGGGGAGAGTTGGGAGTTATCCTCCATAGCGGATTCCCTTTCAATAGTAACCAATGGTTTTCTCTCCGGTAACAATATCGAAGAGCTTATTGAGGTATACATGGGCGATCTTACAGGTGATGCTGTTTTTGACAAATTCGGAAATGAATTTCCCCTGCTTATCAAACTTATTGAAGCAAGGAAGGATCTTTCGATACAGGTTCACCCCGGAAATGATCTTGCAAGGAAGAGGCACAATGCTTATGGTAAAACCGAGATGTGGTATGTCCTTGAATGTGATAATGATGCAAAGATTTTTACCGGCTTTAATAAACCTTTAGATAAAGAAACCTATCTTCAGGCTCTGAATTCAGGTGACCTTGCAGGAATTATGAATATTGAGAAAAGTGCACCGGGTGATGTCTTTTTCACTCCTTCGGGCAGGATACATGCTATTGGCGCCGGTAATCTGCTTGTTGAGATCCAGCAGACTTCCGATATAACCTACAGGATATTTGACTGGAACAGGGTGGGCCCGGATGGAAAATCCAGAGCGCTGCACACAGAACTTGCCCTTGATGCAATTGACTTTAAAGCAGCAGGAGAGAATAAAATAGTCAGAAAACCTGTCCTGAACAGTACCGAAAACCTTGTAAGCTGCGAATTTTTTGTTACTAACATTATCAGCTTTAACGAAAATATCAATAAAGATTACAATCTGATCGATTCTTTCATTATCTATATCTGTACTGAAGGGAGTTTTCTGATCCGGTGGGATGGTAATTCAGAGCCGGTGATCAGGGGAGAAACTGTTCTGCTGCCTGCAATGATTAAAGAGGTTACACTGGAACCTTCACCTGAGGCCAAAGTACTTGAAATCTTCATAACTGAAAACATAAATATTTCTAAATCTATTAATTAACCACTATGAAAGCAACTATAATCTCATTCTTCATCGCTATTGTTCTGCTTGCAACCACAGGCTGCGCAGGAGGTGGATCAGGCAAGGACAAGAAGGGAATATCTCAGAATGACACTGTATCGGTACCGGATACAGGTTATACAGGCATTAAGAAATACATGAGCGGACAGCTTGTCGTTAAGGAAGTAACATTCCAAAACGGGGTACGGGAAGGATTAATGAAGACCTTTTATGCAACAGGAGAGGTGCGGATGACTTTTATGTACAGGAATGGAGTAAGGGAAGACACCAGTTACTATTATTACCAGCCTGGCCAGGTGTTCAGGAAAACACCATACAAAAATGATAAAGTCGACGGTGTCGCGTTGCAATATTTCAGGACAGGAAAGCTCAGAGCCAAAATCGGCTACGATCAGGGAATGCGGACAACATTATTTGAGGAGTACAGTGCAGACGGGAAATTATTCAAAGGTTATCCCGATGTTGTTGTCGGCGTCACCGACGAGTATAATTCAAAAGGATTATACAGGATCAGTCTGGAATTATCCGACAAAAATACAAAAGTTGATTTTTACCGGGGTGAGTTCACCGATAACCGCTTCGA
>Ga0105095_10000125_pt1 | contig 30890 bp, 26 predicted proteins | sample PPLLak2March2015_2_FD_79180 | JGI IMG/M metagenome (GOLD analysis project Ga0105095, IMG submission 79180) | Freshwater sediment microbial communities from Prairie Pothole Lake near Jamestown, North Dakota, USA - PPLs Lake P8 Core (3) Depth... | ecosystem: Environmental > Aquatic > Freshwater >...
ACTCCCGACTCCCGACGCTATCCTTATCCATGCTCCTCTTCACCGCCGCCGCGCCGCCTTTCATGAAGAACGGCTTCGTCCTCGCCTGCGAGCGCACGAGGGAGGCCGTGTTCATCGACCCGGGCGATGAAGTGGACGAGCTGCTGGCCGTGATCGCCGAGCAGCAACTGAAGGTAGGGGCCATCCTGCTGACACACGCGCACCTGGATCACGTGTCCGGCGTGGGCCGTGCCACCAGGGCCTTGCGTGCGCCCGTCTGGCTGCATCGGGACGATCAGCCCCTGTACGAGCGGGCTGCCGCGCAGGGCATGATGTTCGGCCTGCGCATCGAGCAGCCCCCGCCAGTGGACCATTACTACGAGGGCGACGGTCCATGGGGCCGCTTCGGCGACTACGCGGTGAGCGTGCACCACACGCCGGGCCACTGCCCCGGCGGCGTGTGCCTGGCCGTCACCCGCGCGGCCGAGCCGGCCGGTCTCGAGGGCCTGTTCGTCGGCGACACCCTGTTCGCGGGATCCATCGGCCGCACCGATCTTCCGGGCGGCGACTACGAGACGCTGATGCGGTCCATCACCGAGGTGCTCTTCCGCTTCCCGGACGAGGCCGTGGTGTATTCGGGCCACGGACCCGAGACGACGATCGGTTACGAGCGCGCGACGAACCCGTTCGTGCAGGAGTACGTGAGAAGTGGCCATTGAGCGATTGGCGATTGGCGATTGAGCGATGGATTGGCGATTGTGGTATTGAGTGATCGAGTGACTGATTGGCGATCGGGAGATGGAGGCATCGAGTGATTCGCGGGTCAGCTGCGCCGATCGGCTCGCGACCCGGACGATTCGCCGACGCCGCTCACCGAGGAATCACCCGATCACCAATCGCTCAATCCACAATGAATCCCTCAATCCCTCAATTCTCCAATCGCCAATCAATCGCTCAATCTGCAATCGGCAATCATCAATGGACGCAACACCCACCCACCCACCCGTGCTAGCCGTCGTTGACGACCTCATGCTCTCCTCGCGGGTGTCCACCGCCGCCAAAGGAGCGGGGGTCGAGGTGAAGTTCACGCGATCGGTGGATGCCGTGCTCTCCGCCGCGCGCGCCACGCCGCCACCGGCACTCGTCATCCTCGACCTGAACAGCGCGCGCACGAAACCGCTCGAGATCATCGCCGCCCTCAAGGCCGATGCCTCCCTGGCGGGCATCGCCACCGTGGGCTTCGTGTCACACGTGGACACCACCACCATCGAGGCCGCCCGCCGGGCCGGCGTGGACCGGGTGCTGGCGCGGTCGGCGTTCGTCGAGCAGCTGCCACAACTGCTGCTGGGTGGACGCCGGGGCTGAAGCCCCGGCGCTCCGTACCCGTTGACCGAGAACCTCGGAACCCGAGAACCCGAGAACCCCATGCCCCCGTCCGTCCTCGACATCTTCGCCGCCCGCAAGCGCCTGCTGCCGTGGCTGCAGCCGACCATCCTGCGCGAATCGGCGTGGCTCTCGTCCGTGTCGGGCGGGCGCGCGCTGCTGAAGCTCGAGTCGCTGAACACCACGAACTCGTTCAAGATCCGCGGCGCTTTCAACGCGCTGCTGCGCCTCGTCGAGGCCCACCCCGAACCGGCCGCGCGGCCGACGGTGGTGACGGCCTCGGCCGGGAACCACGGGCGCGCGATGGCGTATGCCGCCGAGCAGCTGGGTGTGCGCGCGGTGATCTTCACGCCCTCCACGGCCCCGCTCGCCAAGCGTGCCGCCATCCGGCGCCACGGCGCCGACCTGCGAGACGAAGCGCCGGACTACGACGCGGCCGAGCGGCTCGCACATGCCTTCGCGCGGGAGCACGGCGGCATGTTCATCTCCCCCTACAACCACCCGGACGTCATCGCCGGCGCCGGCACGATAGGCCTGGAGATCGTCGAGGCCCGCCCCGACCTCGACACCGTCGTCGTGCCGCTCGGCGGCGGTGGCCTGGGCAGCGGCGTGGGCCTGGCCATCCGCGCCGCCGGACCTCGCGCGCGCGTCGTGGGCGTCGAGGCCGAGGCGTCGACGCCCTTCACGACCAGCCTCGCGCGCGGCGCCATCACCACCATCGAGCCGGAACCGACGCTCGCCGACGGCCTGGCCGGCAACCTCGAGGCAGGCGCCATCACGTTCCCGCTCGTTCAGCAGGTCGTGGACGAGGTGATGACGGTCAGCGAAGACGAACTGCGCGCGGCGATGCGAGCACTGGCCGCGGAGGAACACCTGATCGTCGAAGGCTCGGCGGCCGTGTCGGTGGCCGCGCTGGCCTCGGGGCGGATCACCGGCCCCGCCGCCGCGGTTGCGATCGTGACCGGCGCCAACATCGACCTGGAGACGTTCCTCGCCACCGTCGGAACGGCGGCTCGCAGAAATTGAGTGATTGCCGATTGCAGAGTGAGCGATTGATTGGGAACTGTTGGATTGGCGATTGAGTGATTGATTGGCGATTGAGCGATTAGGCGATTGAGCGATTAGGCGATTAGGCGATTGAGCGATTAGGGGACTGTGGAAATGTGAGATTCGACGAAGCGTCCGGCGTGGAGCGTTCGGCGCGCTGACCCACGAATCGCTCAATCCTCCAATCCAACAGTCACCAATCAATCACTCAATCGCGCCAATCCCCCAATCCCCAATGAATCGCTCACTCTGCAATCGGCAATCGGTCAATGGCCGCCCCGAGCGGCCCCTACTTCGGCGGGCACGAGGGCCTGATTTCAACACGGCTGGGCAGGCTCCGCCCGGGATGGTCCATCAGGTCCTCGATGACCCGCGCCACGTCGTCCGGGCTCAGCTTCCAGTCGGCGCCGGTGTCGGGCTCGCGGCCCGAGAAGCCCGTGGCCACCGAGCCCGGGAGCACGTAGCTGACGCGGATGTTGTCGTGCCGCACCTCCTGCATCAGCGCCTCGCTGAACGCGTTCAGTCCCTGCTTCGACGCGCAATAGGCGGCGCCGCCAACGAAGGGGTTCTTGCTGGCCAGGCTGCTGATGTTGACAATCCACCCGCCGCCGCGCGCCTTCAGGTGCGGGAGCGCGGCGCGACAGCAGTAGAAGACGCCGGTGAGGTTGGTGTCGATGATTCTCCGCCACTCGTCGTGCGACAGCTCCGAGATCGGCGCGCCGACACCCACACCTGCGTTGTTCACCAGCGCGTCGAGCCCGCCGAATCGCGCCACCACGGTCTGCACGGCCAGGTCGACAGCCGCCGGGTCCCGCACGTCGCACACCAGCGCCAGCACCCGACCCGGATCGCCGCACTTCTCGGCCAGGGCGTGCTCGGCCCGCGCCGCCCCGTTCGACGTCGTGCAGGTGACGGCCACGTGGTGGCCGCGGGCGAGCAACCGTTCCGCCACGGCGAAGCCGATGCCGCGCGAGCCGCCGGTGATGAGCGAGGTGAGAGACATGAGTCCTCCTGCGTCGAGGGTGAACGCTGCGGCTACAATCCTACTGTGACCATCGTCATTCTCGGCGCGGGCGACATCGGCGCCGCCGTCGCCCGCCAGGTGGCCGCCGCCGACATCGCCGCGCGCGTGGTGATGGTGGACGACGCCGGCACGGTCGCCCAGGGGAAGGCGCTCGACATCGCGCAGGCCGCGCCGGTGGACCGCTACGCCACCAGCCTCGCGGGCACCGACGATGTGACGATCCTGACGGGTGCGGGGGTCGTCGTGCTCGCCGACCGTGTCGGCGCCGGAGAGTGGGATGGCGAAGCAGGCCTGGCCCTGCTGTCGCGCATCACGGGGCTCAACCAGGCCGCCCCGATCGTGTGCGCGGGCCCCCTGCAGTCCACGCTCATCGATCGTGGCGTGCACGAGCTGGGCGTGTCGCGCACGCGGCTGTTCGGCACCGCGCCCGAGGCGCTGCGCGGCGCGGCCCTCTCGCTCGTCGCGCTGGAGGCCGAGACCTCGCCCGCCGACATCTCGCTGATGGTCGTCGGCCGCGCGCCGCACGAGATCATCGTGCCGTGGGAGGCGACGAGCATCGGGGGCCGCCGCGCCATCGACGTGCTGGCACCGCCGGTCATCACGCGCCTCGAGGATCGCTTGCCGCGCACGTGGCCGCCGGGCGCCACGACGCTTGGCAGCGCCGCGGCACGCGTGCTCGGCTCGATGATCACGCGGGCGCCGCGCGCGCACGTGCTGCAGGTGGCCGTGGCACGCGGACCAGCCCTTCCGGGCCGCTCGGCGATGCTCCCCGCACGCATGTGCCCGCAGGGCATCCTGCGCGTGGAGCCGCCGCCCCTGTCGTCGCGCGACCGCGTGCGGCTCGAAACCGCCCTCGCCCGCTGAACGAATGCGCCGCGCCCTGCTGCTCGTGATGCTCGGGGCCGCGACGCTGGCGGCCCAGGACCTGGCGCGCCCAACGGCGGCGTCGTACCTGGCTCACGTCCGGCACCTGGCGTCGGACGACTTCGGCGGACGCGGTAATGGCACCCCCGAGCTCGAGCGTGCCGCCGAGTACATCGCCGCACAGTTCCGGGAGGCGGGCCTCGCCGGTGGCGCCGGCGACGGATCGTTCGATCAACCGTTCGACACCGAGGTCCGCATCGAGCCCCCCTCGAGCACCACGATGGTGCTCGCCCGCGGAAGCCTCACCCACACCTTTGCCCTCGGCTTGGATTTCTATCCCCTGTCGGCACTCGACCGCGCGCCGGGCGCGCGTCCACCATCCTTCGACGACACCCCGCTCGTGTTTGCCGGCTACGGCATCTCGGCGCCGGGCCTCGGCTACGACGACTATGCCGGAATCGACGTGCGCGGAGCCGCGGTACTGGTGCTGACACACGAGCCCCAGGAGAACGACGAGGACAGCATCTTCGACGGGCGTAACCTCACGCCCGCGGCGTCCATCTCGGCCAAGGCGCGCGAGGCGCGGGACCGGGGGGCGCGCCTGCTGATGGTGGTGGAGGATCCCTCGCACATCGACGACCGGGCGATGCGCGGCGTGTGGTGGTCGGACCCTCAGCGCGACACGCTGGGCATCCCGGTGCTGCGCGTCGCCCGCGAGCGCCTGGCGCAGGCGGCGCCCGGACTCGATCTCGAGCGCGTGGGCTACGACATCGACCGCACGCTGGCGCCGCGGTCGAAACCGCTCCCGGACCTGACGCTCCGCTACGTGGAGCACCGCGCGCAGTTCACCACGCGCATCAGGAACGTGGTGGGCGTGCTCCGGGGCTCGGACCCGTTGCTGGCACACGAGGCCATCGTCGTGGGCGCCCATTACGATCACGTGGGCACAGGAGGCGAGTTCTCGGAGGCGCCGGAGGCCACCGGCCACATTCACAACGGCGCGGACGACAACGCCTCGGGCACGGCGGCGCTGCTCGAGATGGCACGCGCAGCGGCAACCACCCGAGAGCGCTTCCGCCGCTCAGTGGTGTTCGTCGCCTTCGCGGGTGAGGAGCTGGGCCTGCGAGGGTCGAAGCACTATGTCGATCACCCGCCCATCCCGCTCGACCGGACCATGGCGATGGTGAACCTGGACATGGTGGGCCGCGCGCGCGGCCGCGTGCTGGTGGGCTCGTTCGGGTGGCGCGGCGGCTTCCCGGCGCTCTTCAGGCGCATGCGATCGTGGACGCGGCTGCGGCTGGAGGACTTCCTTCGCGGAGGAGGCTACCAGCAGGACCAGTCCGATGGCGCCTCCTTCGCCAGCCGCGGCGTGCCCGCCCTCGCGTTCTTCACCGGGTTTCACGCCGACTACCACCGGCCGTCGGACGACTGGGGGCGCATCGACGCCCAGGGCGGAGCCGAGGTGGCCCGGCTCGCCCTCAGGGTGGTGGAGGAACTGGCGCGTCAGAAGGCTTCGGCTGGGCGGTGAAGCGTGAGGCCGTCGGCGAAGTCCACGAGGCGCTTGCGCAGCATCAGGCGCCCGCGGTGCAGTCGCGACTTCAGCGTCTGGTCCTTCAGGTTCAGCCGGCGGCTCGCTTCTTCAGTGCTGAGGCCCTGCAAGTCGCGCAGGATGACCGGCGTGCGATAGATGGACGGCAGCGCGTCCACGGCGTCGGCCAGTCGCTCGCGCATCTGCTGGCGGAGCATCTGCTCGTCGGCCAGGGCCGACCAGTCGGCCGGGTCGAGGGCGCGCGGCCCGCCGCTCGCGTCCTCCACGACCGCTCCGACGGGCACGTCGGTCATCTCCGCCATCCGCGCGGCACGCGTGTGCCGCAGCCGCGACATCGCCGTGTTGAAGGTGATCCGGTAGATCCACGACGAGAGCGCCGCGTCGCCCCGGAAGGCGTCGATCTTCCGGTACACCTTCATCAGCACGTCCTGGGTGACCTCTTCGGCATCTTCACGATTCTTCACGTAACGGAAGGCCAGCTGGAAAATCTTCGAGCCGTATGCCGCCGACAGCTCGCCGAGGGCGCTGTCGTCGCCCTGGCGGAGCCGTTCCACGAGGTGGGTTTCTGTAGCCTGATCGCGCATCGCCAATGACCTCTTTTGCATCTCTCACAGGACTAGAACCCCGAGGGTGCGGGGGTTATTCCCGGAGGGATGCGATTGGGGGCGGGTAGGTGCGACCGGGGGGCAACGCACCGAGGCTCGGAGGGAGCGCAGGCGGGGTCGGAGCCGGGCTTGCCGCGCCGTCGCTCGCCTGGCCGTCGGGCGAGCGGAGGCGGGCCTAACTCGTTGAAATCGAGTGTGTTACGTCCCGCTCGAAGAGCGCCGCGAACTCGTCTGCGAGCGCGGTTTCCGCGTCGGGGATGGCCTGCGGGCGCCCGGTGACGGCCTCGAGCGAGGTGACGCCGCGGTCGGTGATGCCGCAGGGGACGATGAGGCCGAAGTAGTCCAGGGAGGTGCTCACGTTGAAGGCAAAGCCGTGGCTGGTGATCCAGCGCGAGATGCGGACGCCGATGGCGCCAATCTTCTCGGGCCCGCGCTCGAGGTGGGTGACCCACGTGCCCGACAGGCCCCGGATGCGGCCGGCCTCGACGCCGTGGCGGGCGCACACGCGAATCATCACCTCTTCGATATCGCGCACGTAGCGGTGTACGTCGCGGCGATCGGGATTGAGGTCGAGGATCGGGTAGCCGACGACCTGTCCCGGCCCGTGGTAGGTGACGTCGCCGCCACGCCCGGTGTCGAAGACCTCCACGCCAAGGGCCTCCAGCCGCTCGGTGGACGCGAGAACGTGGCTTCAGCCGTCCTTCTTCACGCCCACCGTGAGCACGTGCGGGTGCTGCAACAGCAACAGCGTGTCCGGGATGTGCCCCGCGCGGCGCTCTTCGACGAGCCGCTTCTGAAGCTCGAGCGCCTCCGCATACGGCACGACGCCCAGCCGCCGGACTTCAAGTGGTCGCATGGTCAGCACGAGCCCGGGAACACGAAGGACACGATGGCCACGAAGCTGAGAGAGGACGGGATCACACGAAGCCGATCAGGATTGACGCCCGCAAGCGTGCGTTCCGCCCTGCGCGCGTTCTCGTACGTCTTGCTGATCTCAATACTTCGTGCGTCCTTCGTGCCCTTCGTGCCCTTCGTGTTCCCGTGTACAGGGCTTCTACACCTGCGCGGGATCGAAGTGCTCGATCGACTTCTTCAGGTCGGCCATGAACTGGTCGGCGACGGCGCCATCCACCAGCCGGTGATCGTAGCCGAGCGTGAGGTGGCCCATCGTCCGGATGCCGATCATGTCGTCGATGACGACCGGGCGCTTCTCGATGGTGCCGACGCCCAGGATGGCCACCTGCGGCTGGTTGATCACCGGCAATCCGAACTGCGCGCCGAAGGTGCCGGGGTTGGTGATGGTGAACGTGCCGCCCTGCACTTCCTCGGGGTTCAACTTCTTGGCGCGCGCGCGGTCCGCGGCGTCCTGGATGGACCGCGACAGGCCGAGGATGTTCTTCTCCTCCGCCCCCTTCACCACCGGGACGATGAGGCCGTTCTCGAGGGCGACGGCGATGCCGAGGTTCACCGAGCCGCGGTAGATGACGTTGTCGCCGTCGATGGACGCGTTGATCACGGGGTGCCGGCGCAGGCAGTCCACCGCGGCCTTGGCGATGAACGAGGTGAAGGTGAGCTTGACTCCCGTGGCCTCGTACTCGGCCTTCTTCGCCTTCCGGATCTGGTCCACGCGGCTGTAGTTCACCTCGAAGACCGAGTACACGTGGGCCGAGGTGTGCTTGCTGATCACCATGTGCTCGGCGATCTTCTTCCGCATCACCGACATCGGCTCGACGCGGTCGGAGGGCAGGCGGAACACCGGGGGGGCGAGGCCGACGGGTGGCCGAGCCGCCGGGGCGACTGGCTGGGTCGCCGGGGTGGCTCCCGGGAGCGCCGGGGCCGCGGCCCCGATTGTCGCGCGCGCAGCGCCGCTCTCGATGAACGAGAGGATGTCGGTCTTCGTCACGCGCCCGCCGATGCCGGAGCCGGCGATCTGCGAGACGTCCACGTTGTGCTCCTTCGCGATGCGGCGCACGAGCGGTGACGAACGCTGACGCTCTGACGTGGAAGACGCCGCAGACGCGGATGGGGCCGCAGATGGCGCAGGACCGGCCGCAGATGCCGTAGATGACACAGATGCAGCAGAAGGCACCGACACGGCAGGAGCGACAGGCGCCGGTGCGGCGGCGGCCGCGGGCGAGGCCACGGCGGAACCGGCCTCGCCGATCACCGCCACGACGCTGTTCACCGGGACGGTCTCGCCCTCCTTCACCGAGATGTCCAGCACCACGCCGGCCGCGGGCGAGGGGATCTCGGCATCCACCTTGTCGGTGGAGATCTCGAACAGCGGCTCGTCGCGGTCCACCGCGTCGCCGACCTTCTTGATCCACCGGACGATCGTGCCCTCGGCAATCGACTCGCCCATCTGGGGCATCACTACGGGAGTAGACATGGGCAATTACTCTTGAGGTCTTGGGTCTTGGGTCTTGGGTCTTGGGTCTTGGGTCCTGAATCCTGGTTCCTGGATCCTGACTCAGATGTGAATCGCTGCGCCATGCGCGGCATGGGCCGCCTCACCCACCGCCTCCGACATGGTCGGGTGCGCGTGGATGGTCTTCACCAGCTCCTCGACCGTGCACTCCATGCGCAGCATCATCACGGCCTCGGCCACCAGCTCCGTGGCGCGCGGGCCGATGATGTGCACGCCCAGCACCTCGTCGTATTTCTTGTCGGCCACGATCTTCACGAACCCGTCGGTCTCGCCCGCCATGCGCGCCCGCGCCAGGGCCTTGAACGGGAAGGATCCGGTCCGCACGTCATAGCCCCTGTCCTTCGCCTGCGACTCGGTCAGCCCCACGCTGCCAATCTCGGGCTCGCAGTAGGTGCAGCGCGGCACGTGGTCGTAGTTGATCGGTGTCACGTGCTGCCCCGCGATGCGCTCGGCCAGCAGGATGCCTTCCATGGACGCCACGTGTGCCAGCTGGTAGTGCGGCCCGCCCATCGTGATGACGTCGCCGATGGCCGAGATGCCGGGCACGTTGGTGTGGAACAGCGAGTCCACGACGATGTAGCCGCGGTCCATCGTGATGCCGAGCGCCTCGGCGCCCAGGCCCTCGGTGACCGGGCCGCGGCCGGTGGCGACCAGCAGGATGTCGAAGGTCGCCTTCTGGGGCGCTGCACCTGCGGCCGAGCCGACCATCTCCACGTCGACGCCCTTCGGGCCCGCCTTCGCGCTGGTGACCTTCGTCCCGGTGTGCACGTTGATGCCGCGGCGGTTGAAGGTCTTCTCGAGCTCGGCCGATACGGCCTCGTCTTCGCCCGGCACGAGGCGCGGCAGCAGCTCGATGATGGTCACCTCGCTGCCATAGCTCTTGAAGATGGACGCGAACTCAACGCCCACCGCGCCGCTGCCCATGATGGCAATGGACTTCGGCACCTCGGCCAGGTGGATGGCCTCGTCGCTGAAGATGATCCACTGGCGGTCCACCTCGATGCCCGGCACGCTGCGGGCGGCGGAACCGGTGGCGACGACCATCTCCTTCTTCGCGGTCAGGTGCTGCTTCGCACCGTCGTGCAGCGTGACCTCGACGCCGAGCTTGCCGGTGAGCCGCGCGGTGCCCTTGATCCAGTCGATCTTGTTCTTCTTGAAGAGGAACTCGACGCCGCCGGTGAGCCCGGTGATCATCTTGTCCTTGCGCGCGTGCACGGCGGGCATGTTGATGCCGACGGCCTTGCCGTCCACGCCGGTGAGCCCCCACTCGGCAGCGCCCTGCGCCACCTTCAGCGCGTGGGCGTGCTCGAGCAGCGCCTTGGTGGGAATGCAGCCCCAGATGAGGCACGTGCCACCCAGCGCCTTCTGGCGCTCGACCACGGCCACCTTCAGGCCGAGCTGCGCGGCCCGGATGGCGCCGACATAGCCGCCTGTTCCGGCCCCGATGACCACCACGTCGTACTCGTCAGCCAAGACCTGCTCCTTCTCAGTGCAATGCGTCCCGCGTATAACCGAAAACAACAGCCCTTCACTGTCGCTTGGAACCGCCGACAGCGTCAAGGACGGCGTGCCCCGCCCGGCGCGTGGGTCAGGACCTGGAGCGCTTGACCGATCCGAGCGGGACGAAGGACGAGGGGGGCGCGGGCGGATCGGGAGCCGGAGGGGTGACCGTGGACTTCAGCTCGCCGTGGTCGTAACGCAGCTGCCAGTACATGTCGGTGAGCTCCGCGATCCGGCGGCCCTGGCGGCGCACGAGGGCCAGCGCGACGAGCGCGACCACGAGAGAGACGACAGCGACGAGCGTAGCCATGAACATTGCGGAGACCGGACACCGGCCCTGCGACAAGCTCAGGGCCGCCCCGGGCTCTGTCGAGGGCGGACACCGGTGCAGCTATACTGCCCCTCGATGTCCCTCCGCCGCAAGACCATCCTGGTCGTGGACGACAACGACGCGGCGCGCGAGGCGCTGTCGGCGCCGCTCAAGCGCGACTACCGCCTGCTGCGTGCCGCCTCGGGCGAGGCCGCGCTGGCCCTGATGGACCGCGAGGACGTGGACGTCGTCATCACCGAGGCGTCGCTGCCAGGCATTACGGGCCTCGAGCTGCTGCAGGTGGTGCGGGAGAACTTCCCGCTCGTCGAGGTCGTGATGACCTCCGAGGCCGCCGACATGGATCTGGCCGTGCAGGCCATCAAGCTCGGGGCGTACCACTTCCTCGCCAAGCCGGTCGATCGCGATCAACTCCGGACGCTGGCGGCGCACGCCGACGAGCGGCAGGAATTGAACCGCCGCGTGCTCAGGCTCGAGGAAGAAGTGGACGAGCTCGGACACCGCGAGTTCATCACCGGCCCCAGCCCGGCGCTGCGCGACGTGCTCGACACGGTGCAGAAGGTGGCCCGGCTCTCGGCCACCGTGCTCATCCTCGGCGAGAGCGGCACGGGCAAGGAGCTGCTGGCGCGGCACCTGCACCGCTACTCCGAGCACCCCGACGGACCGTTCGTGGCGGTGAACATGGCCGCCATCCCGCGCGAGCTGGTCGAGAGCACGCTGTTCGGCCACGAGAAGGGCTCGTTCACCGGCGCGGTGCAGCAGCGCATCGGCAAGTTCGAGCTGGCCGCCGGCGGCACGCTGTTCCTGGACGAGGTGGGCGACCTCAAAATCGACCTCCAGGCCAAGCTGCTCCGCGCCATCCAGGAGGGCGAGATCGAGCGCGTGGGCGGCATGCGGCCCATCCGCACGTCGTTCCGCCTCATCGCCGCCACCAACGTGGACCTCTCGCAGGCGGTGAAGCAGGGGACGTTCCGCGAGGACCTCTTCTACCGCCTGAACGTGATCCCGGTGCGGCTGCCGCCGCTCCGCGAGCGCATCGAGGACCTGCCGGTGCTCATCGACTTCTTCCTGCGGCGCTACAACACGCGCTTCAAGAAGAACGTCGCCGGCGTCGCCTCGTCGACGGTGCGGATGCTCTCGCACTACCGGTGGCCGGGCAACATCCGCGAGCTCGAGAACCTGGTGGAGCGGCTCGTGGCCACCGCGACCAACGAGTGGATCACGGACGAGGACATGCCGTTCGAGTTCCACGTCGCCGAGCTGGACCGGACCGCGTCGGACACCAGCCTGCTCGACCGCGCGCTCACCACGTTCGAGCGCAACTTCCTCGTGCGCGCCCTCGAGCGCAGCGGCTGGAACGTGACGCAGACGGCGCGCTACCTGGGCGTGCCATTGAGCACCCTGAAATTCAAGATGGAGCGCCTGGAGATCCGGGAGCTCGCCCGGAAGCTCCGGGGAAGCTAGCGACGGGAGGCGGGCACCTGGAGATCGGCGGGGGGCCGATCTCCAGGAGCCCGCAGCCTACTTCTTCGGCAGGACTGAATCCTTCAACTGCTTGACGATGCGCGCCTTGACGACGGTCTTGGCCGCAATCTTGATGGGCTCGCCCGTCGCGGGGTTGCGGCCGGTGCGCGCCTTGCGCTTCTGCACCACCAGCTTCACCATGCCGGGCAGCACGAACTCGCCCGTGCGCTTCAGTTCCTTCTCGCAGAGCATGGCGAGCTCGTCGAAGAAATCGCGAGCCTGCGTCCGCTTGACGTCGAACCGCTCGGCGAAGTGTGAGAAGAGTTCCGACTTGCCCATCCTGCGGGCTTCTGGCATCGTGTCCCCCCGGTTGAGAGTGGTGCGCGCGCGTGTTGTACGAATGTCCGCCGATGGCGCCACCGCACGCGAACGGCTGCCGGCGGAAAAAGGCGGAAAAGCGACGTGCATCCTAACGCCGCCGCTCTGCGCTGTCAAACACAGAAGTGTGAATCTTATCTGATTTCCCCGACGATTCGCGGCGGAGATGACAGCGACGCGGGGGCGGTGCATGATCTTAGGGTGACCGACACACCTGCCGCCCTGCTCGAGACGTTCCCCAACCCGCGGCCCGAGCGCGACTACGAGATCGCCATCAACTGCCCCGAGTTCACGTCGATGTGCCCGAAGACGGGCCTGCCCGACTTCGGCACCATCCACATCCGTTACGTGCCCGAGGCCCGGTGCCTCGAGCTCAAGTCGCTGAAGTACTACCTCCTCGCGTACCGCAATCGCGGCATCTTCTACGAAGCCGCCACCAATCAGATCCTCGACGACCTCGTCGGCGCGTGCCAGCCGAGGCGCATGACGGTGACCGGCGACTTCTCGGCGCGCGGCGGCATCACGACGAAGGTGACGGCGGAGTACGTGAAGTAAGCCGTCAGGAGTCAGGAGTCAGGAGTCAGGAGTCGGGAGTCGGGAGTCGGGAGTCGGAGCGGAAATGGATGACGCGGACGATCCGGTAGTCGTACCCATCGAGGACGCCATCGACCTGCATGCGTTCGCGCCACGAGACGTGGTGTCGGTGGTGGACGAGTACCTGCACGCGGCATGGCAGGCCGGGCACCGGCAGGTGCGCCTCATCCACGGCCGCGGCATCGGGGCGCAGCGGGCCGCGGTGCAGCGGCTGCTGGCCTCGCACGCGCTCGTCGAGCGCTACTGGGATGCGCCCGAGTCCTCCCTGGGCGCGACCGTCGCGGTGCTCGTCAAGAGTGCCGGCGCTTCGTAGCCGTCTCCCGCGATGGCCCGCGCCACCGCTTCCACATGACGCTGCAGGTCAGTCACGCGCAGCGATCGCACCGGGACGCCCGAGGTGACGGCCGCCGCCACCGTGCGGTAGTCGCTCGGCACCGTCCAGTCGATGGTCATGCCCAGCACGCCCTCGATCTGCTTCATCGACACGGCGCCGAATTCCGAGGCGCGATTGAGCAGCACGCGCAATTGGTCGGTGGACACCCCCGACAGGCGGACCGCGTCGATCAGCCGCTGCAGGTTGCGCAGGCATGGCACGTCGGGGTTCGCCACCAGCACCACCAGGTCGGAGGCCTGCAGCGCCACGGCAGTCGTCGGATTCAGCGTGCTGCCCGCATCCACGAAGACGAACTCGTACGCCGACCGGAGGCACTGCAACGTCGCCTCGATGCCCTCGGCGTCGCGAACCGAGGGGCGGCCCCATTCCTCGCCCGCCGCAAGCACGTCCACGCCACACGCGTGCGCCGTCAGGTAACCGGCCATCAACCCGGGATCGCGCCAGGCCAGCCGATCGAGAAGATGCGTGAGCGTGAAGCGCGGGCGAACACCCAGGAACAACGCGACGTCACCGGGTGCGGGCTTCAGGTCCATCACGACCGTGGCCCGGTCGGTGACGCGACGGGCCTCCGCGCCGACGTTCACGGCCATCGTCGTCGTGCCCACGCCGCCCTTCGTTCCAAGAAAGCTGACGATCATCAGCCGGGGTGGAGGCAACCCCTGTGCCACGTGGCTTTCCGACGCGCCGCCCTGCTATTCCGCCGGAATCGGCGGTCGAGCCGGAGTGAGGCGCGTTGCAGAAACGTAACCTGCGGTCGGAGTTTCGTCGGCGGCGGCCGAGGAGCGCCGGGGCGGGCTCCGCGGACAACCGCCGATTCCGGCCCAAATTCGGGGCCGGCAACCGGCAGGTCGTGACGGTACGCCACTTGCTCCCCCTCTGGCGCTGCCACCCCTTGGAGCCAGTGACGATGCCGACCCGACCAACGTCCGCCGCTCCGCTTCGCCCCACCGTCGATGAGTGGGGTGTGTACGACCCGCAGCAAGCCGGCCTGGCGGCACTATTTACACGGTTGGCCGGAGTGCCCGAGCCCCGAGCCGAAGGGATCGACCTCTCCCGCGCGCGCGTCCTCGATCCGGGGCCACCGCCGCGCACTCCCCTTCGGTAGGCGGGTGACCGGAGCCGGATCCGACCAGCCGGCATCCTGCTTGCCTCTTCGCGTCGTGACGCGCTGAGCCGCCCGCGATCCTCGCGGTTTCTGCTACGCGCGAACGGGGCGGGCGATGCAGGAACTGCACGGTGGCGTGCACGACGGCCGAACGGTGCTCGCGCGCGGAAACGCGTGGACCATCCTGGAGGTGCGGCGCTTCGACGGCTGCGCCCTCGTCACGCTCGAAGCCCGCGGACCGGACACCCCCGGGCGTCGCACCACCCTCATCACACCGTTCGATGTCGTGACCTCGGCCGGCCGGCGTCTCGCGCGCCGGCGCCGCTCGCGCGTGATCGCGGCCGTGCTCGACTCCGTCAGCCGCCGGCGACGATCCGGCGGGCTGTGGACGGCCGTGGACGGCCAGTTCGTGCCACTTGCGTGGCAGCTGGCGCCGGCCCTGGCGGTTTTTGGCGGCGCCACGCGGCTGTTGCTGGCCGATGCCGTCGGGCTGGGGAAGACGGTGCAGGCCGGCCTGGTCCTGGCCGAGTTGATCGCGCGCGGGCTGGTCGAGCGGGCGCTCGTGCTGACGCCGGCGGGTCTGCGCCAGGTCTGGGTCGAGGAACTGCGCGCGCGGTTCCACGTGCCCGCCGAGAGTCTCGACCAGGCATCCCTCGTCTCGCAGGGCACGTGGCAGGCCGCAGGCGCCAACCCGTGGCTGCGCGTGCCCGTCGTGGTGTCGTCCATCGACCTGGTGAAGCGCCCCGAGGTGCGTGCCGCGGTGGACGACCAGCCGATCGACCTGCTGATCGTGGACGAAGCCCATCACTGCACGCCCGACAGCGACAGGGGGGCCGTGGTCGCGCGCCTGGGGCGCGCGGTGCCGTGGCTGATCCTGGTTTCGGCGACCCCACATGCCGGAGACTCCCGCGCGTTTCGCTTTCTGCTGGATCTGGGGCGGGTTCACACCGACGAGCCCGCCATGCGGGTGTTCCGTCGCACACGTCGCGACGCCGGCCTGGCGCGCGGCCGATCCACGCATGTGCTCGCTGTCGCGCCCACCGATGCCGAACGCCGGCTGCAGGAGGCGGTCCGCGCCTATGCCCGCGACGTGTGCGCCGGACCGATGGCAGAGACGCCTGGCCTCCGGCTGGTGTGCGGTGTCCTGGCCCGACGCGCCACATCAAGCGCGCTGGCGGCCCGTCGCACGCTGGCCCGGCGCCTGGCGGCGCTCTCGGGCGCGGCGCCTCCGCCGGTGGAGCACCAGCCGCACCTGCCGTGGTCTGAAGTCGAGGAAGACGAGCGCCTGGATCCCAGGTGGCTCGGCGCGCCGGGCCTGCAGAACGTGGCGGACGAGCGCGCGCGCCTCCGCGCGCTGATCGACGTGGCAGACGAAGCCTGCGCGCACCCGTCGAAGCTGGTGCGGCTGCGAAGGCTGCTGGCGCGTGCCGGCGAGCCGGCCATCGTGTTCACCGAGTTCCGCGACACGCTCGAGGCATGCCTGCCGCTGGTCGAGGCCGTGGCCCCGGTCCGATGCCTGCACGGCGCCATCGACGTGCACAATCGCCTGCGCGCCCTCGCCGACTTCCTCGAGGGTCGCGCGCGGGTGCTGCTGGCGACGGACGTGGCCGGCGAAGGATTGAACCTGCAGGCACGCGCGCGCCTGGTGGTGACCATCGAGTGGCCGTGGAGCCCGCAGCGGCTCGAGCAGCGCGTCGGCCGCGTGGATCGCCTGGGGCAGGGGCGACGCGTGCACGCGGTGCACCTCACCTCGCGTGGCACGTTCGAGGACACCGTGGTGGCGCGCCTCCTCCAGCGGGCCAGGACCGCGTCGGACGATCTCGGCCGCAGCGCGGGACAGGCGCTCGGCGACGACGCGGTCGAGGCGGCCGTGCTGGGCGGACCTGGCCGGGGCGAGCCAGCTCTCGAGGTGGCTGCCTCGCCCACCGGTGTCGAGGACGCGGCTTCCGATGAGGCACGCCAGATCCTGGAGGCGCGCCGGCTGGCCGCGCGCGTGCAGCCAGCGGACTCCCGCATCCCGCGCGTCGGGCAGGGGACTGTCCTGCCCGCGTGGTGTCTGCCAGCGCGGGCGCGCGTGCCGCGCCGTAGCTCGTCCGAGTCGCCAGGCGAGCGGAGGCGGGTGGTGGTGGTGTTCGAGGTGAGCGACCGATCGCGCGTGGGCCGGCTCGACGCCTGCTCGGTGGTCGGCATCGAGGTGACGCTCGCGCACAGCCCGGCACATCGTCGCGAGTGGAAGCGCATGTGTCGCGCCCTCGCTGGAGACGCGCGGGTTCGTGACGCCGCGCTCCGCGCCGTACCCTCTGCCACCCCCCTCAACGGCCTGCCATGGCAGGCCGTCGTCGATCGACTGGCGGCCGTACGCGGCGCACTCGGCGCGGAATCCCCGGCGGGCGTGCAGGCGTCGCTGTTCGACCGCCGCGCCGTGCGCGAGGCCAGCGCCCGCGACACGGTGACGGCCCGAATCCGCGCCCACTTCGATCGGAAGACGCGGCTCCTCGCGTCTCCGGGCGGCAACCGCGATGCGCGCGTGCTCGCCGTCGTGCCACTGGCGTGAGCGGGGACCACGATGATTCCTGGCGTCACCGGTGAGTTGCTGTCGAGCGCCTACCTGGCGCGCTACGTGGGCGAGCACGAACATGGCGGGGCGCGGCCGGACGCCTGGGCCCGCGGTGTCGTGCGATGGTGGCGCCACGCGCGCCAGTCGCTGGGTCCGGCGTCGCCGCCGCGGGCCATCCTCGACATCGGAGCGCTGCCCTTCCTCGCCCTGCTGGGGTACACGGTCGCGCGCGTCGAGCCCACCCCATGGGGGCACGTGGGCGTTCTCGCCGGCGATGGCGGCCCGAGCGCCGCCTTCGTGTCGGCGGGGTGGGGCGTACCGGCCGACGGAGCGTGGCGCCACGCGTTGCGCACGAGCCTGGCGGCCCGGCTGCCGTGGGCGCTCGTCTTCAACGGATCGCACCTCACCCTCATCGATGGATCGCGGCCATGGACGCGCCGCCTGCTCGGCTTCGATCTCGAGACGGTGTGCCGCAACCCGCTGGCGATGCACGCGTTGTGGATGCTCGCGCGTGCCGAGGCGCTTGGCGCGGACCGCGCGTCGGAGCTGGCGCGCGCGGTGGCCGCCTCCGAGCAGCACGGCGTGGATGTGTGCGCGGCGCTCGGCGGAGGCGTGCTCGACGCGCTCGGTCAACTGGTGGCGGCGCTCGACCAGTCGGCGGCCGGGCGGCGCCCCCGCGGGCGAGAGGCCGAGGGCAGCGTGTTCGAGCAGTCGCTCACCATCGTGTACCGGCTGCTGTTCCTGCTGTTCGCGGAGGCCCGCGGCCTCGTGCCCGTGTGGCACCAGGTGTACCGCCAGGCGTACAGCATGGACGCACTGTGCCGCCGCATCCTCGAGCGCCCGGGAGCGCGCGGGGTCTGGGCCACGATGCAGGCGATGTCGCGCCTGGCGCACGCGGGGTGCCAGGCGGACGACCTGCGCGTGACCGCGTTCAACGGGCGACTGTTCGCGCCCGCCAGGACACCGCTGGCCGAGCGGCGACATGTCCCGGACGAATGCGCCGCGCGCGCGCTGCAGGCGCTCGCCACCACGCCTTCGCCCGCCGGCCGCCAGCGCATTGCCTTTCACGATCTGGGCGTCGAGCAGCTGGGCGCCGTCTACGAGCGCGTGCTCGAGTACGAGCCCGTCCGCCGCGGTCGCGGGCTCACGCTGCAGCCCACATCCACGGATCGTAAGACGACCGGGAGCTTCTACACGCCGCGCGTGGTCACCGACTTCGTGGTGCGGCGCACGCTGGCGCCGCTCGTCGACGGACGGTCATCCGGCGCCATCCTGTCGCTGCGCGTCGTCGATCCGGCCATGGGAAGCGGGGCGTTCCTGGTGTCGGCCTGCCGGTTCCTGGCCGACCGGGCCGAGCGCGCGCTGGTGGCGGAGGGAGCGTGGATGGAGCGCGACGTCACCGAGGCGGACCGGGCCGAGCTGCGCCGGACGGTGGCCGAGCGGTGCCTGTACGGCGTGGACATCAACCCCACGGCGGTGCAGCTCGCACGCCTGTCGCTGTGGCTGACGACGCTGGCGGCCGACCGGCCGCTCACCTTCCTCGATCATCACCTGGCCGTCGGCAACAGCCTGGTCGGCGCGCGGCTGGCGGAGCTCGGCCGCCCGCCCGCGGCACGGCTGGCGCCTCGCGGGAGCGACCCGCAGCTGACGCTTTTCGGAGACGAGGCCCTGCACGCGATGGCGCGGGCCGTGATTCCCGATCGGCTTCGCCTCGCGCGCGAACCGTCCACCACGCCGCAGTCCGTCCGCGACAAGGAGCGGCGGCTCGACCGGCTGCTGGCCGGGGACGGGCCCCTGGCGCAATGGGCGCGCGCCGCCGACCTGTGGTGCGGGCTGGCTCTCGACGGCTCGCGCGGCGTGGCCCCCGGCCTGTACGCCGAATGGCAGCGACACGTCGTCGGGCGCGACACGTCGCTGGCGGCCCACCAGTGCCAGGCCGCCTGCGCGCGCGCGACCACGCTGGCCCGCCGGCACGGGGCCGCGCACTGGGAGCTGATGTTCCCGGAAGTGTTCCTCGACGAGGCGGGCCATCCACTGCCCGAGGCCGGATTCGACGCCGTCGTGGGCAACCCGCCGTGGGAGATGCTGCGAGGCGACACCGGCGACGCCCAACGCCGTGCCGGCCGGAGGGACGACACCCGGGCCGTGCTGCGTTACGTGCGGGGGTCGGGCCACTACCCGCTGCAGGGCCACGGGCACGTCAACCAGTACCAGCTCTTTGTCGAGCGCGCACTCAACTGGCTGAGGCCCGGCGGGCGCTTCGGCATGATCCTCCCGTCCGGCATCCAGTCCGACGTCGGAAGCGCGGATCTGCGCCGCCTCCTGCTGGACGGATGCGATGTCGACACCTGGCTGGCCTTCGACAACCGCAAGGGGATCTTCCCCATCCACCGCGGCGTGCGCTTCGTGGTGGTGGCGGGACGCGTCGGCGCCAGCACGGCCGCGGTGCCACTGTCGGGCGACCTCACGGACACCGCGTGCCTGCATCACCTGCCGGACATGCCGCGCGAAGAGGAGACGGCCTCGACGTCGCTGCGGCTGACTCGCGAGTTCCTCCGGCGATGGGATCCGACGCACCTCACGATTCCCGCGCTCTCCAGTCCTCTGGAGGCCGCAATCGCGTGGCGCGCCCTGGCGTCACCTCCACTATCAGCGCCGGACGGCTGGGGCGTGCGGTTCGGCCGCGAGCTGAACGCCACCGACGACGGCGCGCACTTCGTGCGGCGAAGCGCAGGCGGGCCGCTCCTGCCCGTCGTGGAAGGCAAACACCTGCGCCCGTTCGGCGTTGCCCTCGACGCGGTCGAGCGCGGTATCGCGCCGGACGCGGCGGCCACGCTGCTCGACGCGGGCAGCACTTACGGCGTGGCACGGGTGTGCTATCGCGACGTCGCCAGCTGTTCGAACCGGCTCACGCTCATCGCCGCGCTGCTACCTGCCGGTTCGGTGTCCACCCACACGGTGTTCTGCGCGAAACAGGCGCTGCCGGCAAGGGATGCGTGGTGCCTGGTGGGACTGCTCAACAGCCTGGTGGCCAACTACCTCGTGCGGCTGCAGATGAGCACGCACGTGACCACGGCACTGATGGCACGGCTGCCGGTCCCGAGGCCACAGCCCGGCGCGCGCGAGCTGGACGAGGTGGCCGCTCTCGCGGAGCGGTTATCCACCGCGTCGATCGAGTCGGACGTGAAGGCGTACGCACGGTTGAACGCCATCGTCGCCCGGATGTACGGTGTCTCCGCCGAGGAGTACCGACACATCATCTCGACGTTCCGGTTGCTGCCCGATGGTCTCCGCGCGCGGCTGGCCGGTGCGTGAGATCAATGCGCCAGCGCCGCCCATCCGCTGAGCGCGATGACGATCAGGATGGACACGGTGAGCGCGGCCGATAGGCGGTCGCCCGCTCGCAGGTAGCGAGTCGTCGCCACCAGCACGCGTGACACGGGTGTCAGCATCAGCATGAGCAGTCCCGCGTAGACGGGCAGCGGCGCCCACGGCGCGTCGGGCCACATCCCGATCGTGACCAGGCCCAGGGCCATCAGGGTGGTACTCAAGTACCCGCTCCACTGGAACAGCCGATCGATCATGGCAGGCGTACCACCATCAGCGCCGCCACCGCCAGCAGCACGGCGGCCAGAATCATCTTGAGGCTGGCCGGGGGCAGCCTGCGGCTCAGTCGAAGCCCCGCGCCCGAACCCACGCGAACCCCGATCACGGCCGACGCGGCCAGCACCGGCAGCAGCAGGCCCCGCCCCAGGTAGACCAGCGCGCCCGACGTGGCCGTGACCCCAATCATGAACGCGCTGGTGGCCGAGACGACGCGCATCGGGACGCCGCACCAGGCGTTGAGTACCGGCACCTTCACCACGCCGCCGCCCAATCCCAGCAGCGTGGACAGCACGCCGGCGACGAACGACGTGACGAGCGCGAGCCTCATCCGCGTCACGCGGTAGACCACGGCTTCGCCGCTGATCTCGTCGATGAAGCGGCCGCCCCACTCGCCGGGGTCGGCGCTCTCCGGCAGGTTGTTCCGGTGGGCGCGCCGCAGGAAGGTGAGCGCGCTCATCATCACCATCACCACGCTGAAGGTGATCATCAGCGCGCGGGGCGCCACGTACACCGCGACGAGGCTTCCCAGCAGGCCGCCTGCGGCCGTCAGCAGTTCGAGCAGGAAACCGAGGCGAAGGTTGATGTACTGCCGCCCGGCCATCGAGCCCGACACGGCGTTCGAGGTGGCGATGACGGTGGTGAGGCTGATGGCCACGGCCTGGGGCATCGGCACGCCCAGCCCCTGGACCAGCACGGGCACCAGGAACACGCCGCCACCCAGCCCGAGCATGCCGCCCATCACCCCGGCCACCACGCCGGACAGGGCGGTGAAGAGCGCGAGCGTGAACGAGACCTCCGTCAGCACGGGCGGGGGGCTCAACCCCTGGGGTTGCCGGACTCCCACGCCTTCAGCGCGGCGTACAGCGTCGAGACGATGGGGGCGGGCACGCCGTGCGCGGCGGCGCGCCGGACCGCGGCGCCCTGCAGCGCCTCGACCTCGATGCGCTTGCCCTGATCGAGATCGATGAGCAGTGACGAGCGGGTCGTGGGCGGGATGTTGGTCATGTACTCGTCGAGGGTCTCGAAGCGGTTGGGCGAGATCGTGACGCCCTCGGCGGCGGCGATCGCGGCCACCTCGCGCGCGGCGGCGTAGAACATCTCGCGCACGTGCGGATGTTTCCAGATGTAGCCAATCGGCAAGCGCGCGGCCCCCGTGAACCCCGAGAACGGCACGAGGTAGACGAACTTGTCCCAGAGGGGCGTGCGCGCGTCGGGCGCGGTGGTCACCTGGATGTCGGCGGTCGCCATGACGTCGGCAATCGCCTGCACGCGTGGCGTGAGGCTGCGTGCCCCGAACACCTCGCCGAAGATGATCGAGCGGTGCACGCCGGTCTGCACGATGAGGCCAGGCGCTTCGAGCGCCGTCGCCACGTAGGTGGTGCCGCCCAGCACGCGCGCCTCGCCCACGACGGCCGCCAGCTGGTGCACGTTGTCCACGCCGTTCTGCAGCGTCAGCACCACCGTGTCGGGCCCGAGAAGCGCGGGGATCATGGCGAACGCGGTGTCGTTGTCGTATGCCTTCACCGCGACGATTACCACGTCTACCGGGCCCACGCGCGTGGTGTCCGACTCGGCGGGCGCCCTCACGACGAAGTCCCCGAGCGTCGCGCTGCGAACCTCGAGCCCGTGCTCGCGGATGGCGTCGCGATGGGCGCCGCGAGCGATGAAGGTGACGTCCTGTCCCGCGCGCGCCAGCCTCGCGCCGAAATAGCCCCCGACCGCGCCCGAACCGAGAATGGCGAACCGCATACGAACCTAGAGCATATCGTGTCCTGCGGGCCGCGCCGGCCCGCCGCCGCGGCGCGCCCGCTTGGGTGCTATATTTGGGCGCATGGCGGCCCGCCTGACGGCCTACGTGGTCGCGTTCATCGTCGGCGTCACCTTCGTTGCCGGCCTCATCGTCGGGGCGCAGCGATCGGGCGACGGCCCGGTGGACCTGATCATCGTGAACGGCAAGGTGTTCACCGGCGATCTGGCCTCGGCCGAAGCCGTGGCCGTGCAGGGCAACAAGGTGCTGCGCGTCGGCAGCAACCGCGAGATCCAGCGCCTGGCGCGCGCGCAGACCACGGTGATCGACGCCAGGGGCGGCAGCGTCCTGCCCGGATTCAACGACGCCCACCTGCACCTCATTGGCGGCGGCCTGGCCCTCGACCAGGTGAGCCTCGGCGAGGCCGACACGCTCGACGCGCTCAAGGAAACCATCAAGGCGTGGGCCGAGGCCAACCCCGCGCGCGAGTGGATTCGCGGGCGGGGCTGGCTGTACATCCCGTTTGCCGACGGGCTGCCGACGCGGCAGTTGCTGGATCAGCTCGTGCCAGACCGGCCGGCATACCTCGTGTCGTACGACGGCCACACCGGGTGGGCGAACAGCGCGGCGCTGGAGATCGCGGGCATCACGCGCGCCTCCGAGAATCCCGTGAACGGCGTGATCGTGAGGGATGGCCGCGGGGAGCCCACCGGCGTGCTGAAGGAAGCCGCGATGGGGCTGATGAGCCAGGCCCTGCCGGTGCCCACGCGCCAGGAGCGCCTGGCCGCGGCCCGCGCCGCCATCGTCGAGGCGCATCGCGTGGGCGTGACCAGCGTGCAGGTGGCGGGAGGCTCGGCGGATGATCTGGAGGTCTTCGACGAGCTGCGGCAGCGTGACGAGTTGACCGTGCGCGTCTACCAGGCGCTGTCGGTGGAGCCGGACGCCACCGCCGCCAACCTCGACGACCTCGATGCGGTGCGCGAGCGCTTCGAGGACGATCCGCTGCTCAAGACGGGCGCCGTCAAGCTGATGGCCGACGGCGTGGTCGAGACCCGCACGGCGGCCATGCTCGAACCGTACGCCGGCACCGATGACGATCGCGGCCAGCCCCGGACTTCGTCCGAGACGCTGTCCCGGCTCGTCACCGAGCTGGACCGACGCGGCTGGCAGGTGATGACCCACGCCATCGGCGACGCCGCCATCCGCGACACCCTCGACGCCTACCAGGCCGCTGCCGCCGCGAACCCCGAGCCCGAACGCGGCCGACGGCACCGCGTGGAGCACGTCGAGACGCCCGACCCGAAGGACGTTGCCCGCTTCGGCAAGATTGGCACGGTGGCGAGCCTGCAGCCGGCGCACGGCTTCCCGCCCGACGCGGACGATCCCTGGGCCTCGAACCTCGGTCCCGAACGCGCGGCGCGCGGCTGGATGTCGGGCAGCCTTGCCAGGGGCGGCGCCCCGCTGGCCTTCGGATCGGACTGGCCCGTGGCCGACATCGATCCACTCGTCGGCATCTTCGTCGCGGTGAACCGGACCTCGAAGGAAGGGGAGCCGGCCGGTGGCTGGACCCCCGAGGAACGCCTGTCGCTGCGCGACGCGATTCGCGCATACACGAGCGGCGCCGCCTGGGCCTCGTTCGACGAGCAGCGCAAGGGCAGGCTCGAGCCCGACATGCTGGCCGACATCATCATCCTGTCCAGGGACCTCTTCGCCCTGCCCCCGGAACGCCTCCTCGAGGCAGAGGTCGTCACCACGATCGTGGACGGCAAGGTCGTCTACCGCAGGGAGACGGCCGAGACGACTGAACAGTAACGTCCCTGCTGGTTCTTACCTCCGGCCGCTCGCGGCTGGTGGGGAACTACGGCAGGCATGGCTTCGTCAGACATCACGTCGCCATGCGTACCATCTGCGCCGTGCTCCTGGCCGTGGTGGCGGTGGCCACAAGCCTACCCGCCTCCCAGGCCACCGACCTGGACCAGTTGATGGCGCGCGTGCTGGCCCGCCGCGACGAGAACTGGAAGAAGCTGCAACAGTACGTCCTGGACGAGCGCGAGTCGTTCGTCCTCACCGGCCCCGGGGGCGCGCGCCTCTACGGCCTCCGCCGCGACTACACCTGGTTCCAGCGGGAGGGCGTGTTCATCCGCAGCCCGCTCCGCGCCGACGGTGTCACGCTCAGCGAGACGGAACGCCGCAAGGCCGAGGCCGATTGGCTGAGGCGCGAGAAGCGGCGCGGGGAGCGCCAGCAGGCGCGCGCGAAGAGCGGCGCGTCTTCCTCATCGCCCCCCTCCGATCCATCTGCGCCATCTGCGGCCCCGAGTTCTGCGTCATCTGCGGCCCCTGATCCGTCCGCGTCTGCGTCCATCCTGGAACCGGCGTTCGTCTCCCACGCCTACTTCCTGCGGTTCAAGTTCGAGCCCAACCACTACGCGCTGGTCGGGCGCGAGCAACTCGACGGCCGGTCGGTGCTGCGTATCGAGTACTACCCTTCGGCCTTGTTCACGGAAGGGCGCACGCGCCCGAACACGCGCGTGCGCGATCGCGACGAGGAAATCGAGCAGAAGCTGAACAAGGTGTCGCTGGTCACGCTCTGGGTGGATCCGGAGCGCCACCAGATCCTCCAGTACACCTTCGACGACATCGACATGGACTTCATGCCCGGCCGCTCGCTCGCGCGCGTGGACGATGTGAAGGCCACGATGCGGATGGGCCAGCCATTCCCTGACGTGTGGCTGCCACGCGACATCGAGATGCAGTTCCGGATGACGCTGGCGGCCGGTCCCCTGGACGCACGCTACCGCGTCGAGTACCACGACTACCGCCAGGCCGACGTCACCTACAGGATTCGATGACAGCCCTTGCGCTCGTGCTGGCCGCGCAGGCGCTCGTCGCGTCCACCTCGCCGGAGCTCGCCGGGCAATCCCTACGAGCGGAGGCGGGACCTGTCTCGCCGAAGCCTGCCCAGGCATCCACGCCCGCGAAGGCGGAGCGCATCGAATCGGTGGTGGTGCACGGCAATCACACGACGCCCACCGGGGACGTGCTCGCCATGATCGGCGACGTCATCGGCCAGCCCTCGAGCGATGCGCTGCTCGCGGGGATCGCCGAGCGCCTTCAACAGAGCGGGCGCTTTGCCGGCGTGGATGTGCGCCGGCGGTTCCTCTCGATCGACGATCCCACGCGCGTGCTGCTGGTGATTGTGGTGGACGAGCATGCCGGCGTCTCGGACGACGACCTGACGCCCGGACCGATGAAGCGGTTCACCGCCAGCGGCATGTGGCTGCCGGTGATCGAGTACAGGGAGGGCTACGGACTGACCTACGGGGCACGCGTCAGCTTCGTGGACCGCTTCGGCCCGCGGAGCCGTCTCTCCATCCCGCTCACGTGGGGCGGCGAGCGACAGGCGCTGATGGAGCTGGAGCGGAGCTTCACGGGCCGCGCGCTGGCGAGGGTGGTGGGCGGCGGGGGGGTCACGCGCCGCGAGAACCCGTTCTACGAGTGGGGTGACATGCGCCAGACCGTGTGGGCCCGCGTCGAGAGCGCGCCGCGATCGTGGCTCCGCGCGGGGGCTGGCGCGCGGCTCTCGGATGTGGCCTTCGGCGCGATCGACGACCGGCTCACCACCTTCGGCGCGGATGTGACCGTGGACACGCGCGTGGACCCGGCGCTCCCACGCAACGCCGTCTTCGTCTCGCTTGGCATCGAGCGCCTCGGGTTCGGCTCGGAGTCGCTCGGCCCCGAGCCCCCGCCCCAGGCGGCGCTCTCGGCACGCCGCGTCAGCGTGGACGCCCGCGGCTACGTCGGCCTCATCCGGCAGGCGGTGCTGGCCCTCCGCGCGCAGTCGGTCGCCGCGTCACGGGCGCTGCCGGCCTTCGAGCAGGCGCTGGTCGGCGGCGGCGCCTCGCTCCGCGGCTACGACGTGGGCCACTTCGCGGGCGACAATATGGTGGCCTTCTCCACCGAACTCGTGGTGCCCCTCACCTCACCCCTCAACATCGGCCGGTTCGGCGTGAAGCTGTTCGCCGACCGGGCCGTGGCGTACGCCGCCGGCGAGACGCTCGAAGACCAGGCCCTGTTCTGGGGCTACGGCGTCGGCACGTTCGTGAACGCCACGGTCTTCAGCCTCGCCGTCGATGTGGGCTGGCGCGAGGGCCGCGGCCGGCCGAATGCGCACGTGTCGTTCGGCGTGCGACTACGCTGAAGCCGGTCTCCGGTCCCTCATCTGCGCCATCTGCGCTATCTGCGGCCCTGCGTCCGTGTCTGCGTTCATCTGCGGCCCACTCCGCGTCCTACTTCACGCGTTTGAGGAAGGCGTCGTACGCCTGCGGCCCCTGGGCGCTCATATAGGCTGCGAACTCGATGCCGACCGTCTCGAGGTTCTTCAGGTAGTTCGGATCCCTGTAGGCCTCGCGCAGCGACGGCAGGAAGTCGCGCACGCGCTCCCAGACCAGCAGCAACTCGCGCCCCGACTGGAAGAAGAGCTCCTTGTGCAGGATGCCCGTGACGATGAAGGAGGAGACGAGGTCCCAGTAGGTGACGACCATCCGGTACGAAGCGTTTTCGTCCGAGCCGGCCGGGGCGAGCTTCAGCAGGTCGTCGTAGGACTGCACGCCCTTGCACTTCGCCGTGAACCAGGCGCGGGCCTGCCGCATGCGGACCTCGCGGCGCATGTCGTACAGCCGAAGGATGAGGTTGGCGTCATCGTAAGTGGGTCGTGGGTGCATAAGTGTGCCTGATGGATGGTATCTGATGGATGCGTGAATAGGCTCCGGGCCTTCGCTAAGATAGGAAGGTTATGAACCCGTGGGACCAGTTTACCGGGGCCAATGCCGGCTACGTTCAGGACCTCTACGAACGTTATCAGCGGGACCCGGGGTCGGTGGACGAGGCCACGCGCCAGGCGTTTGCCCGGTGGGCACCGCCCGTTGAGGACGGCGTGGCGGAGCCGACTGCCGGCACGGCTGCCCGGCGGGGTTCGGCCACGGAGCTCAAGGCCGGCATTGCCGCCTTCACGCTGGCCGAGTCCATCCGGCGCTTCGGTCACCTGGCCGCCCGCATCGATCCTCTCGGCTTCCACCCGCCGATTGGCGATCCGTCGCTCAATACGCACGCCCATGGCCTGACCGACGTGGCGCTGCGCCGCCTGCCGGCCGAGCTCGTCGGCGGCCCGGCGGCAGCGGGCGCGGCCCATGCCTACGAGGCCATCGAGCGGCTGCGCGCGGTGTACTGCGGGAATACCGGCCACGACTACAACCAGGTGTTCGTCCCCGAAGAGCGCGAGTGGCTGCGCCGCGCGGTGGAGTCGGGCCAGTTCCGCCCGCCGCTCGACCCCATCGACGGTCGCGAGCTGCTGGATCGCATCACCGAGGTCGAGAGCTTCGAACGCTTTCTGCACCGCACCTTCCCGGGCAAGACGCGGTTCTCGATCGAAGGCCTGGACATGATGATCCCCGTCCTCGACGAGATCATCCACGACGCCGCCGCGGGCGGCGTGAAGCACGTGATGATCGCCATGGCCCACCGCGGACGGCTGAACGTGCTGGCGCACATCCTCCGGAAGCCGTACGCGCAGATCCTGGCGGAGTTCAAGGACCCGCTGCTGCCGCGGTCGTGGGCCGAGGACCTCGGCTGGATGGGCGACGTGAAGTATCACGCCGGCGCCCGCGTGGAGCGCCGCGACGATCTGCCCGAGACGCTCGTCGTGTCGATGCCGCCCAACCCGAGCCACCTCGAGGCCGTGGATCCCGTGCTGGCAGGGATGGCTCGCGCCGCGGCCACCGACGTGGACCAGCCGGGGCCGCCGCGCTTCCGCAAGGAGCAGGTGCTGGCGATCCTGATCCACGGCGACTCGGCGTTCCCCGGCCAGGGCGTGGTGGCCGAGACACTGAACCTGTCGCGGCTGACGGGCTACGACGTCGGCGGCATCATTCACGTCATCGCGAACAACCAGCTGGGATTCACCGCCGAGCCGCGCGAGTCTTACAGCACGAGCTACGCCAGCGGCATGGCCCGCGGGTTCAAGATTCCCATCGCGCACGTCAACGCGGACGACCCGGTGGCGTGCATCGAGGCGGCGCGCCTGGCGTGGGCCTACCGCCACCGCTTCGGTCTCGACTTCCTGATCGACCTGGTCGGCTATCGCCGCTACGGTCACAACGAAGGTGACGAGCCGGCGTTCACGCAGCCGCGCCTCTATCAGATCGTGGCGTCGCACCCGACGGTGCGCGAGCAGTACGCCCGTCACCTCGCCGAGACCGGCCAGGTGGCGGCCGCCGACGCCGAGGCGATGGCGCAGGAGCATTTCGGCGCCATGGAGCGCGCCTACGCGACGCTGAAGCCCGAGCAGGACTTCGTCCCGCCCCTGCCGGAGATTCCCCCGAGCGGCGCGGCCCGTCGCGCGCAGACCGCCGTGCCGCTGGACCGCCTCGCGGCCCTCAACGCCGAGCTGACGCGCGTGCCCGAGGGCTTCACCGTGCACCGGAAGCTCGAACGGGGACGCGACCGCCGCAAGACGATGTTCGACAGCCCGGACGAGCGCTCGGTGGACTGGTCCGCGGCCGAGGAGCTGGCGTTCGCGTCCATCCTGCAGGACGGCGTGCCCATCCGCCTGACCGGCGAGGACGTGGAGCGTGGCACGTTCTCGCACCGCCACGCGGTTTACCACGACGCGGTGACGGGCGCCGAGTACGTGCCGCTGCAGTCCATCCCGAGCGCGCGCGCGGCGTTCGAGATCCACAACAGCCCGCTCACCGAGAACGCGACCATCGGCTTCGAGTTCGGCTACAACATCCAGGAGCCGGACCGCCTGGTCCTGTGGGAAGGCCAGTACGGCGACTTCATCAACGGAGCGCAGGTCGTGCTCGACGAGTTCCTCACGTCGGGTCGCGCCAAGTGGGGCCTGGCGCCCTCGCTGGTGCTGCTGCTGCCGCACGGCTACGAGGGCCAGGGGCCGGATCACTCGAGCGCCCGGCTCGAACGCTTCCTCAACGCCGCCGCCGATACGAACATGCGCATCGCGAACTGCACCACCGCGGCGCAGTACTTCCACCTGCTGCGCCGCCAGGCGGGGCTGCTCCAGACCGACCCGCTGCCGCTCATCGTGATGACGCCCAAGAGCCTGCTGCGTCATCCACGCACGGCGTCCTCGCCGGCGGAGCTGGCCGAGGGCCGCTTCCAGCTGGTCATCGACGACGAGACGGTGAAGCAGCCAGCGAAGGTCCGGCGCCTGGTGCTGTGCAGCGGCAAGATCCATGTGGACCTCGCCACCAGCGAGGCGCGCAAGGAGATCCAGTCCGTGGCGCTGGTCCGCGTCGAGCAGCTCTACCCGTTCCCCGCGGACGAAATCCGCGCGGTGCTGGACCGGTACCCGAAGCTGAGCGACGTGTGCTGGGTGCAGGAAGAGCCCGAGAACATGGGCGCCTGGGAATTCGCGCGGCCGCTGCTCGAACAGCTCATCGACGGCCGCTGGCCCCTGCGCTACGTCGGGCGCGTCCGGAACTCGAGCCCGTCGGAGGGCTCGTCCACGTGGCACGCCGCCAACCAGCGCGCGATCGTCTCGCAGGTCTTCGAGCAGAAGGCGGACGTGAAGGAGCTGGACCGCGTGCTGTCGAAGCAGGTCTGAATCATGCCAAACATCGTAGTGCCGGAACTGGGCGAGTCGGTCGTCGAAGCCCGCGTGGCGAAGTGGTTGAAGCAGGTCGGCGACCGCGTGTCCGCCGGTGAGGCGCTGGTCGAGCTCGAAACCGAGAAGATCGACCTCGAGGTGAGTGCCGACCGCGCCGGCGTCCTCGCGTCCATCGCGCACCAGGAAGGCGCGGACGTGAAGGTCGGCGAGGTGCTCGGTGTGCTGGACGAGGCCGCCGCCGGCGCCCCCATTCCATCTGTGCCATCTGCGGCATCTGCGGCCCTGTCATCCGCGCCATCGGCGGCCGCGGCATCCGAAGAAATCCGTGTCACCCCCACGGCGCGTAACGTCGCGAAGGCGCACGATGTGAAGCTCCAGTCGGTGCCCGCCACCGGCCCGCGCGTCACCAAGGGCGACGTCCTGCGCGCGGCCACCCCAGCCGCCGACGCCCCGCCTCCCGCCTCCGCTCGGCCAGGGACGCCAGCCGAGCTTCGGCGAAGCAAGCCCGTCGAGGCAGCCCCCGGCGCCCGCACCGAGACGCGCGAGCGGATGTCGAAGCGTCGTGCCACCATCGCCCGGCGGCTCGTCGAAGCGCAGCGGCGAAGTCTCGAAGAGCTTTCCGTCGCGCTCGAGCGCCTCGCCGTAGGCGATCATCTCGTGGAGCTTCTCCTGGTCGCAGTCGACCAGCCCGGGGTCGTTGTGGAAGGCGTACCACCA
>Ga0105095_10000126_pt1 | contig 30875 bp, 21 predicted proteins | sample PPLLak2March2015_2_FD_79180 | JGI IMG/M metagenome (GOLD analysis project Ga0105095, IMG submission 79180) | Freshwater sediment microbial communities from Prairie Pothole Lake near Jamestown, North Dakota, USA - PPLs Lake P8 Core (3) Depth... | ecosystem: Environmental > Aquatic > Freshwater >...
GCAACCCGGATTGAAGAATTACTGCAGGCTGATAAAAGTAATGCTGGCAGAACAAGAATGGGGATTAATGTTTTATTCATGAATCTGTGTCCTTGATTTTTGTACTTCTTACAATATTAATAAATTGTGTATTTTCTGGTTTTGTAGTTAACTGTTTTGATGGCTCTGTTATGTTTTATAACGTATCTATTCTACTTAAACCCCCTTTCCCGTTTCCCCCAAGGGGGAAAAGCTTAAATTTTCGGCTCCTTCCCCCGTGGGGGAAGGCTGGGAAGGGGGTAAAAAACAGTTAAAGTTGTCGTCAAATTATTTTTGATTCCCGATACTCATTTTAAATATTGTAAGAAGTACAAAAATCAAGGACACAGATTCATGAATAAAACATTAATCCCCATTCTTGTTCTGCCAGCATTACTTTTATCAGCCTGCAGTAATTCTTCAATCCGGGTTGCCTCAAAAGTTGAGGTATTGTCCTCCGGCTGGAAGATGCAGCCGGAAGAGAAATTACCGGATATCGGTGAAGAGGCAATTTCCAGTAACGGTTTTGATACAGACACATGGTATGATGCAGTTATTCCGGGAACAGTTCTCGGAAGTATGGCAATAACCGGAGTCATTGAAGATCCGTATTTCGGAATTAACATGCAAAGTGTTGACCCGGAACAGTTTAAACAACACTGGTGGTTCCGCACAACCTTTAATCTGACCGATAAGGATCTGAAGAAAGATATTTCCCTCAGGTTTAACGGGATTAATTATCGTGCTGATCTGTGGGTCAACGGAAGAAAGGTCGCAGACAAAGATATTTTTGCAGGCACTTACAGGATGTTCACCTTTAATATTGACGATTATGTAACGGAAGGTGAAAATACAGTTGCCCTGAAGATGCTACAACACGCCGATGGCGAGTATTCCATAGGATTTGTTGATTGGAATCCGCTCCCGCGTGACCGCAACTTAGGTATCTTCAGAGAAGTATTTCTTGAAATCAATGAAGGTATAAAGATCAGGAGCCCATTTATTTATTCAAAAGTAAATAAAGAAACCCTGAATGAAGCCGATCTGTTCATTCAGGCCGAACTGATCAACAGTTCAGAGGAACCTGTTAAAGGGATCCTGAGGGTGGATTATGAATTAGGTGTTGTCGAGAAAAAGGTAGAATTAAAAGCCGGAGAGACTTTTTCATGCAGCTTCATGCCTGAGGATTTTCCCGGGTTATCCGTTAAGGGTGTCAGTCTGTGGTGGCCAAACGGTATGGGAAAACAAAACCTGTATAACCTTAAAGCTGAGTTTATAGCCGGTAAAAAGATCCTTGACAGGGTAGAAAAGCGGTACGGTATAAGGGAAATCACCAGCTATATAGATGAAAGGAAAAACCGTGCATTTGAGATAAACGGGGAATTTGTACTTATTAAAGGAGGCGGATGGACGGATGATGTATTGCTCCAGGATACAAGGTCCTCAGTGGAAGCCCAGTTGAAATATGTTCAGCATATGAATTTAAACAGCATACGATGCGAAGGTTTCTGGGGGAAAGATGAATCCCTGTATGATCTGTGCGATGAGTACGGTATACTGGTGATGATCGGATGGAATTGCCATTGGGAGTGGGAAGAATATCTTCTTAAACCCTGTCATGAAAAATATGGCGGTCCTGTCAGTGAAGAGGATATTAACCTGATCGCCGCATCATGGTTCGATCAGATGATGTGGCTGAGGAACCATCCGTCAATTTATGTATGGATGCTTGGCAGCGATAAACTTCCTGCCCCTGACCTTGAACGTAAGTATATTGAAATGTTCAAAAAGTATGATCCGTCACGCTCATACGTTACTTCAGCAGGAGGTGCAGGAACCGAAAATAATAATGTGGTGGCTGAAATACCTCTGGTCAGCGACATCAGCGGACCTACCGGCATGAAGATGATGGGACCTTATGCAGTAACTCCTCCTGTTTACTGGTTTACCGATACAATTCTTGGAGGCGCCTGGGGGTTTAATACCGAAACCTGCCCCGGTGAAGCCATCCCGCCGGTTGCTTCACTCAGGAAAATGCTGCCGGAGAAGAGCCTGTGGCCTATTGATAAGAAATACTGGGAGTATCATACCGGCAGAAATGAATTTACAACGCTTGACCGGTTTCTGAACTCTCTGGCATCCAGATACGGGAAATCCTCAGGCGTCGAAGAGTTTGCTTTCAAATCGCAGGTCAGCAATTATGAACTGATGAGACCGATGTTTGAAGCTTTCATAGCACACAAACCTGTCAGTACGGGTCTTATACAGTGGAAGCTGAATTCGGCATGGCCTGAACTTATCTGGCAGTTATACGATACTTATCTCCAGCCAAACGGATCATTCTACGCTGTCAGAAAAGCATGTACGCCCCTTCATGCAATTTACAGGTATGGCTTTGATGATATATATCTTGCAAATGAGGATTTGGCGGAAGCTTCAGGTCTTACAGTAAAGGTCAGAATATTTGATATCAATTCCGGGGAAATATTTGCTGACGAATGGAAAGGGAATATTAATGCCAATACCTCAAAATTCATTTATAAGCTTCCGGAGATAAAAAACCTTACGCCAGTCTGGTTTCTGGCCCTTAGTATATTTAATCAGGATAATAAGGAAGTTGATAATAGTATTTACTGGCTCTCCCTGAAAAAGGATGTCCTTGACTATGAGGCATCGGGAAAGCTCTCCTGGCCATTTTATACACCTACAAAACAGTACGCCGATTATACGGCACTCGACAGATTACCTGAGGTTCAGCTAATTTATGATTATCAGTTCTCAAAAAATGATACAGATGGTATAATTAAGCTGAAAGTTATAAATCCATCTGAAACAATTGCCTTCTTTCTCTTCTTTGATGTGCTTGATCATTCGACCGGTAAACCGATACTTCCGGTTTATTTTGAAGATAATTATGTAACTCTTCTCCCCGGAGAGGAGCGGACTTACTCTGCAAGATATTTTCTTAAAGGTTCAGATGGCGCTAAACCAGTGCTGAAAATAAATGGCTGGAATGTGGATATGGTTACATTAAAATAAACAATTAAAGCACTAATAAAAATGAGTAAACTGGCAATTTTGGGAGGCAGTCCGGTTCGTGACGCAAAAACTAATCCCTGGCCTAAATGGCCGGTCTGGGATAAGAATGAAGAAAGAGCGCTGACAGAAACGCTAAAAAGCGGGATCTGGTCTTACAATGGCCCGATGGAAACAGAATTTAACAAAAGGTATGCTGAGTTTACCGGGGTGAAATATGCTTTATCAGCTGCAAACGGTACTGTCACTTTACAGTTGGCTTTAGAGGCCTGTGGTATCGGACTGGGTGATGAAGTGATCCTGCCCGGCCTTACCTGGCAGGCAACAGCGGCTACTGTTCTGGATGTTAATGCCAAACCCATTCTGGCAGATGTATGTGGCGATACCTGGTGCATCGATCCGGAAGCGATTAAGAAGGCAATTACCCCTCATACAAAAGCTATCATTCCTGTACATCTTTATGGCAGTTTTGCCGATATGGATGAAATAATGCAGATTGCAAGTAAACATAAACTGTTTGTAATCGAAGACTGTGCCCACAAACATGGAGGAGAATGGAACGGAAAAAAGGCCGGCAGCATTGGCAATATTGGCAGTTTTAGTTTTCAGCTGTCAAAGCTTTTAACTGCCGGAGAAGGAGGATCTCTGACCACTAATGACTTCAGCTTATACGAAAGGCTTGATGCTCTCCGTAATTGCGGCAGAAGACCTGCCCCTGAGAGTTCATTAAAAGCTGATAAAGGAGAGGGTCTCTATTTTGATGAGGGGAATTTCCTTCAGTCAGGTAATTACAGGATCACTGAATTCCAGGCAGCAGTTCTGATAGAAGGGCTGAAAAGGCTGCCCGAACAAAACCGGGTCAGAGATGAAAACGCGATTTATCTGAACTCACTCCTGAAAACTATTCCCGGGATTACTCCAATGCGAAGAGATAAACGTGAGACAAAGGAAGCTTACTATAATTTCTCTTTCAGGTATAACAAGAATGACTTTAAAGGCTTACCGGTAAAGGAATTCAGATCAGCATTAACGGCAGAGCTCGGAATTGAGGTTGCCGCCAGTTATATTCCATTGAATAAATGTGCATTATATTCACCCCTGACAAAACCGGTACGCCACAGGCTTAATGAGGAGTACTGGAAAGCTATTAATCCGTCAGGATTTGATTTGCCGGTTTGTGAACGGATCCATTATGAAGAATCTGCATGCATTCATCACAAGGTTCTTATGGGTTCAAAAGCCGATATGGATATGATTGCAGTTGCAATCAAAAAGATTCATGACAATGCTGAACACTTAAAATCTAAAGGTTAACCTTAATCAAAGGTCAATTAATGAAAAAGCAGTGGATAGGGATTTTAATAGTCGGAATGACTTTAGGTACAGCCTGGGCCATAAGAGGTCAGTTCGGACATGAGCAGGGAGCAGCCTGGGCGGGAGGAATAGGTGCCCTGGCTCTTGTGCTGGTGTCAAAGCGGAAGGACTGGTATTCAAAAATGCTGACAGTTGCCCTCAGCTCGGCTGCCGGATGGGGGGCAGGCGGGATGATCAGCTACGGAATTGTAGTCGGATACGGCAGAAGCGACAATTTCCCGAATGCATTTTATGGTTTGCTTATGCTTTTTGTGATTGGTGGTTTGTTCGGACTCCTTGGGGGAGGGCTTACCGGGCTTACTCTTGAATCATCAGAACGGAAAAAAATCAAATGGGGGTGGTTGCTCGCTGAAATGACAGCCGGAGGGGTCATTTCATATTATCTGCTGATATCTCAGCTGGAAATTCTGATGACCCCGCCGCGTTCCGAAGCATGGGCTGTCTGCCTGGGTGCCGGAATGGCAATGATCTGGCATATGGCCAGAAACAAATTTAATTCCGCCCTGCGTGTTGCATTAATTACAACTCTGGGTGCAGGATTCGGATTTGCTTTCGGGAATTTCCTTCAGATACTCGGAAACGTTCTGGAGATAAAATTCAATATGTGGAACGTAATGGAATACAGCATTGGATTCTTTGGCGGCTCATCACTTGCTTATGGTGTATTCAGTACGGTATGGCCGGAAGAATCTTCTGCACCTGAGCGGTGGGAAAGCGGAGCTGCACTTTTCCTTTTATTTGTTTTTATCCCGATAGTTATTTTCTCACAGTCACTTGGATACAATAAGCTTCTTGAAAAATTCAGTAATGCAGGAAATCCCGAAACTACTGCTTTGTTAAGCAGTCTGGCCGCAGCATTTGTTTTTATCTCAGTTGCTGCTATAGTATTCTTCAGATTAAAGAGGGAAGGCAACAGATTTGAAAGGCAGGATGTATTGCTGCTACTTTTAGTATGGTTTGCTGCTTACATAGTCGTCAGTTATCTTGTAACAGGTGCCTTCACGGGAAGATTTCTCCTGAACCATCATCTTTACTGGGTTAACTTCATCATTATCATGTTCATGGCGGGCAGGCAGTTCCCTGTATTCTTTGAAAATCAGCAATCAAGCCTGAACCGGAAGCGATTGTTACTGAGCCTTACCGGAATAGTAATTACAATTGTGGTCTTCGCTATTATTGCAATCAATATCCATGGAGTGATGCCCGGATCGCATGACAGGTTTCAGCTTTCGCAGTATCACGAGGACAAACCTTTCGTACAGGATTTCAGTATTAAATATCTGGCGGGTGACGAAAATATTGAATTATATTCAGTAGCCTCCGACAGGAATGGTTACATACAGGTTTTCTCATCCGAAGGGTTACTGCGGCCGGCGGGAGGTCAGCATTTATTTCCGGGCCGTTTGGTCAGGGATACCCAGTACCGGCCGACTTCCGATAAAAAAATTGCAGGCATCAGTAAATACCGGGATCACCTGGTTTATGTTGATGACAGTGCTGTTTTGTCAAATGCCTGGGCCGGTAATCTTTTTTCCCGTCACACATTAGCCGGGGCAAGGATCTTTAAGGGTGGGGAGGACTTCACTTTTCTTATCTCGGACGGCAAAAAGCTGATTCTCCTGAAAGATTCTGAATATTTATGGGAGGGAGATTATTCTGAAGAAATCAGAGATATAAAATATGATGATTCCCGGAATGAGTTTTGGATCCTTGGAAAAGAAACAATCAGTGTTTTCAATCCTGCAATAAAGGAAGTGAAACTGGTCATGACCGGAAATAACTTATCCTGTATTGAGGTTGCTTCCGGTAAACTGATTGCAGGCACTTCGGATGGATATTTAGAAATAGATCCGGTCACGGGGAAACCGGCGACAGATGTTAAAAGAAAATTACCCTGGACGGAACTGACCGTTATAAATGAAATTTACGGAGATCTGTGGTTCGGATCCACGAGGGGAGCATTTAAGCTTCGCAGGGATGGTCAGTTCGATTATTATGCATCCGAACGATGGCTCCCTTCTGATTCTGTTGCAGATATTACCGGGGGACCCGATAATTCCGTACTCATCCTTACTGATAAGGGTCTGGCGAAGATACTTTTCAAAGAAATGACACTTCTTGATAAGGCAATGTTCTTTGAAAAACAGGTTCGCGAACGACATATAAGGCATGGCTTCAATGCCACTGTCACAGGAATAGAAAACGGAGATGTGACAACAGGCAGGCTTGAAGATTCAGATAACGACGGACTCTGGACTTCGATGTACCTGGCCGGGCAAACATTCCGGTATGCAGTGACTGGAGAGGAGGAAGCCCTGCAAAATGTGCGTGAATCACTTGACGCTATGGAGAGGCTTTACACTGTAAATCCTGTACCGGGCTTTCCTGCAAGGTCGTTCGAAAGACGAGGTTATAAATATGAAGAGAAGCCATGGCGGAGAGCAGAAGATCCTGAATGGGACTGGAAATCAACAACAAGCAGCGATGAGGCTATCGGGCATATCTTTGCTTTTGCGGCTATTGCGGAGCTTATCACGGTGCCTGATATCCGCGAAAAGGCAATTTTGCTTATCGATACCCTGATGTCACATGTTGTCAAAAATGACTTTTACCTTATCGACTGGAACGGTTTACCTACTTTATGGGGGAAATGGAATCCGGACTATGTTAATGCCCGTCCAAAAATAGTAGGCGACCGTAAACTCAATTCATCCAATATAATAGGCATGCTCCAGACGGCTTACCATTTTACCGGTAAGCAGAAGTACAGGGATGCCGCATTTTATCTGATGAATGAGCATGGGTATTTCGAAAACCTGATACGTCCGATAAGTGAAATTGGTACTGCCCCGGCAGAGTCGGATACATGGAGCAGAATGTTATCGGAGAGCTGGAACCATTCGGATGATGAAATGTATTACTGCGGTTACTGGGGTCTGTACCGTTATGCATTCAATGATACCCTGAAAATAAAATACAGGGAAGCTATAATCGATCACTGGGAATCAGAACGACCAGAAAAAGAGGGTTTATGGAATATCATGACTGCCCTGGCAAACACAAATGACATCGATCTGGAAGAAGCGATCTGGTACCTTCAGGAATATCCCCTGGATCTGACGAATTGGACTGTAACCAACAGTCACCGGAAGGATATTGAATTGATTGAGCCCGGGTTCAGGGGACAAACCACAAAGGAGGTTTTACCTCCTGATGAAGTTCCTGTTGCAAGGCATAATGCCAACCGTTTTGACCTTGACGGAAAAGGTGGCGGAAGATCGGAATACAGCGCCGGAGATATCTGGTTGCTGCCATACTGGGCAGGGCGTTACCTGGGAGTTATCAAATAGCTGTTAACCCTGATCGATAGAATCGGTCAGCTTCTTAACCACCCTGAATTGCTGAAAGAACTCTTTGGCGATTACCCTTAACAGCGTATATACGGGAACAGCCAGCAACATACCCAGCAAACCTGCAAGCCCTCCACCGATTAAAATAATCAGGAAGATCTCAAGGGGATGTGATTTTACACTTCTTGAATAGATCAGTGGAACCAGTATATTGTTATCGATAAAGTTCACAACTATAAAAACACCGGCAAGCTTGATCATGACGGGGAGTAATTCGTTATATGAACCTGTTGCAAGTGTTGAAGTGATTCCCAATGTTATTCCGATTGCGGAACCAATAATAGGTCCCAGATACGGAATTATATTCATAATCCCTCCGAAAAACCCAATCAGGAGCGCGTTTTTAACTCCGAATATCCAGAGACCTGTAGCAATAAGCAACATTACACCAAGAACTTCCACCAGTACTCCTATATAATAACGGATTAACAGGTTTTTTGAGTCGCCAACCACCCTGTGGGTTGCACTGTGATGTTTTTCAGGAATGAAAAGGAGAAGGCCTTCTTCAAACATATTTTCATCTTTCAGGAAAAAGAATGCGATAAATAATATTGAAAACACCGCAATGAAAATATTTCCTGCCACACTTAAAAAATTACCAATCAGGGAACCCACACTCCCGAGGTTTACAACCGATTTAGCCTTATCAACAAGAAAATCCTGAATGGTCTGGCCTTCCGGGATTGCACCCAGACCGTGCAATTTTTCATCCAGCCATTGAAGAGGGCCGACTAAATTCTGGGCAAGCTTCCCGACATCTATCCTTGAAATTGTTTCCGCCTGGCTGACAATGAGGGGGACGAAAATGGCAACCAATCCTAACAGGACAAGCACTATGACCAGGAGAGAAAGGAGTGTGCTTATAGAATGGGGTATTTTAAACTTTTTGATATGGATCCTGTCGAAAAACCTCACAAGGGGCTGGCCTATAAATGAGAGTACTGCAGCAACCAGCACCCATACAATTATATAATAGAAACGCCAGATCAGGAATCCGATGATAAAAAGAAGTAAGACATACCCGGTATATTTTAATACCTGCTTCATATTTATGTGTTATATCAGGCTATAAATTTATGAAAAATTACGTGTAACAGGTTCTTTACGGGAACCCAGGAAATAGACCAGCATTAACAATGTTGAAATCATTGCGGTTGCGGCTCCAACATAGAACGGAACGGATGAATTGACTTTATCATAGAGTACGCCCGCTATAACGCTGGCTGGTAATAAAGTTATACCAAGCAGGGCATGATATATCCCAAGCCCGGTGCCCTGTTTATTCTTATCAGTAAGATCGGATATGAATGCTTTCTGAATACCGTCGGTGGCAGCCGAATACAAACCATATAGTGCAAAAAGTGCTACAATTACTCCAGTACTTGTTGTGATCCCGAATCCAAAATAGACAACTGCATAAATCATGAACCCGGCTATAAGGATCTTTTCCTTGCCAATCCTGTCGGATAATGAGCCTGCGGGTATGGCAAGCAAAACAGAGACCACGCTGGTTATGAGGTAAACCAGAGGGATATAGGCAACCCGGACCCCAACATCATTGGCTTTGACCATTAGTAAAGCATCCGTAGAATTGCCTAGTGTGAAGATGAATATAATCCCCAGGAATAAATAGAATCTTTTAGGAAAGTCACTGAAATGAAATCTGGTAAAGAGTTTTTTATTTTTTATCCCGTTTTCCTTTATTCCGAAAATTATAACAAACAATGTCAGTAATCCGGGTATTCCTGCAAGGATAAAGATCAGCCTGTAGTTATCCGGAAAGAACAGCAGCAATGCAAATGCCATCAGGGGCCCGGCTATTGCTCCGCTGTTATCCATTGCCTTCTGAAGTCCGAAGCTTCGGCCTGTCGCGCCGTTAATCACGGAGCCTGCAATGAGGCTGTCACGGGGAGCAGTCCGGATCCCCTTACCGACTCTTTCGATAAATCGCATATAAAGGACCTGAACAGGGGAGACCACAAAAGTGTAAAGCGGGATAATCAGAGCTGTTATACCATATCCGATCAGCATAAAGGGTTTGTTCTTTCCGATCTTATCACTCCAGAACCCGGAGAGAGCTTTGACAAGTGAAGAGGTGCTTTCGGCAATTCCTTCAATCAGCGAGATGCTGGTTTTTGATGCACCCAGGGAGAGCAGGAACATTGGCATGACCGAATAGACCATCTTTACAGACGTGTCAGTAAGAAAACTTGCTAATCCGGTAAAAAAAATATTTCCGGGAAAACCAAAGAACTTTTTTCCCTCCGTGCTTTTAGTTATTCTTTTCATCCCTGGTTGTATTGATCCTGAGCAGTTTGAAAATATCAACCACCACTATCGGAATAAGCGACATCAGTATCACCGCGATCCAGTGGTCCCTGTCCATTTCAGTAAGACTGAAGGCATCACGGATTGGAGGAACAAGCAGGACCAGCATGGCGAGTCCGGTGGAAGCAAATATGGCAGCTATAAGCGGTTTGTTTTTTAACGGACTGATTGTAAGCGAGGACCTGGTATTGGAATGCAGGTTACGTACATGCGTAAGCTGGGCAAAAATAAGTGTGGCAAATGCCATGGTCTGACCAAGAATCACACCACCGTCATTCCGTCCGATCATAAATGCCGCCAATGGAATAAACCCCATCATTACACCCTGATAAATAACCCTCCAGATCATGCCATTTGTCATAAATCCTTTCTTGGGATTACGCGGCTTCCTTTTCATTATATCCTTTTCGGCCGGATCGACGCTCAAAGCAAGCGCAGGCAAACTGTCGGTCACCAGGTTTACCCAGAGAATGTGGATCGGCAAAAGTGGTGTACCCAGATTTAAAACTGAGGTGATAAGAATGAGTACAATTTCACCAATATTTGTGGAGAGTAAAAATTGTATCGCCTTGAGAATATTGTCATAAATTCTTCTGCCCTCTTCGACTGCTGACACTATAGTTGCGAAATTGTCGTCGGTAAGAACCATATCCGCAGCTCCCTTGGCCACATCTGTCCCGACTATACCCATTGCAGCTCCTATATCGGCCTGTTTGAGGGCTGGCGCATCATTCACGCCATCGCCTGTCATGGCCACAACTTCATTATTACTCTGCCATGCTTTAATGATGCGGACTTTGTGTTCAGGAGCCACTCTGGCGTACACTGAGTATTGGGAAACGTTTTTATTCAATTCCTCCTGGCTGAGCTTTTCGAGATCGGCGCCCGTGATAGCCAGATCCCCATCACTGTAAATTCCGATCTCACGTGCAATTGCCATTGCAGTTATTTTATGATCACCTGTTATCATTACCGGGCGGATCCCCGCAGAATTGCATCTTGCGACAGCGTCGATAACCTCAGGTCTTGCCGGATCCATCATACCCAGCAAACCAATGAAGATGAGGCTGTTTTCAAGCTCTCCAATGTGAACATTCTGAGGCGGTTCAGGGAGATCCCTGTAAGCCATCGCGAGGACACGCAGGGCTGAATTTGCCATCTCCTCATTAGCCTGACGGATCTTCTCTGTATCGTCTGAAGTGACCGGTCTGATCTCCCCATTTATAATAATCTTGTCGCATACACTCAATACTTCATCAAGACCTCCTTTCACATTTATCCTGGTACTCTTATCGGATAACCTGTTGACTGTTGTCATGCGTTTTCTTTTCGAGTCAAACGGGATCTCTGCAATCCTTGGATAGCTTTTTTCAGCTTCATCCTTATACATCCCGTAGAGAATGCCAAAATCCAGGAGTGCAGTTTCTGTGGGATCTCCGGTGAATTCATATTTACCATCTTCATTAATTCTGTACTGGGCGTCTGCGCACAAAACCGAGATAGAAAGCAGCCTGTTTTCCTCTTCATTGAGTTTTGTGGATGGAGCAGCCCTGTTTATGAGATCCCTCTTATGATTGACATACGCTTCAACAACCGTCATCTTATTCTGAGTAAGAGTACCGGTCTTGTCAGAGCATATAACTGTAGCACTTCCAAGCGTCTCAACTGAAGGAAGTGTGCGGATTATGGCATTCCTCTTAACCATACGCTGAACCCCCATTGCCAGGACCACTGTTGAAACGGCAGGCAGACCTTCGGGGATTGCCGCGACTGCAAGGCTGACGGCTGTCATGAACATGCTTAATACCGAGTTGCCGTAAAGTACTCCCACAAGAAATATTACAGCACAGATGATTAACGCTGCAATCCCAAGTATTTTTCCTAACTGCTCCAGGCGCAGGCTCATGGGTGTTTTCGTTTCTTCAGTGTGTTGCAGCATATTTGCTATCTTTCCAACCTCCGTTTTCATACCTGTAGCTATAACAACTCCACGGCCGCGGCCATAAGTTACCATGCCGGTCGAAAAGGCCATATTTATCCTGTCACCCAGAGCTATTTCACTTCCCTGGAGCGGGTCGGTCTGTTTATCCACCGGGACAGATTCGCCTGTGAGGGAAGATTCCTGGATTTTCAGGTTAATTGCTTCATTTAACCTGAGATCTGCCGGAATGATTGCTCCGGTTTCAATAATTACTATATCGCCGGGGACCAGGTCCCTTGTGGGGATCTCTTTTATTACTCCGTCGCGCATGACTTTAGTTTCAGGGGCAGTAAGGTTTTTCAGGGCTTCAAGCGATGATTCAGCCTTCCGTTCCTGGAATGCTCCCACAAATGCATTAAGTATCAGAATACCGAGAATAACAAACGTGTCGAGAAGTCCTTCACCTTCCATGACACCTACGACCCCGGATATTGCCGCTGCAATAAGCAGGATTATTATCATAAAACTTTTAAACTGGACAAAAAACATCCGGAGGAAACTTTTCTTCCGTTTGGAATCAAGCTGGTTGTAGCCGTATTCTACGAGTCGCCGTTTGACCTCTTCAGTTGTCAGCCCGGTGGTTTCACTGGTTTTAAGGCCGGCGGTTATTTCGTTAATTTCCTGATCATAAAAATGTATCATGAGAAATAATGTATATTTAAATGTGCAAGTTGGAAAAAAATGTTACTAACAGAACAGGGCTCGCCGTGCTGGTTTCAATTTTTTACGAAGATTTAACAATTTTCTTAAGCAGTTCAGTCAGAATTGCAGTTTCGGTTTCACTTAGTCCCGACCTGATTTTTTCTGCCATTTTCTGATGGGCAATTTCGCGTAAAGCGTTGATCTTTGTTCCCTTTTTATCAATATGAAGGTGCATCACCCTTCTGTCTTTATCCGAATGAACCCTCTTAATATAACCTTTTTCGGATAGTCTATCAGCCAGCACTGTAACTGTTGGCTTGGTCAGGTCAAGTTCGTTGGCAAGTTCGGTCAGGGTAGGATTTTTCAATTTTACGATAACCTTCAGATATTGCAATTGTTGTGGTGTAAGATCCGCGAAATCAGATTGATCCAGGGTCTCTTCAAGCACTTTTTCGATGAAACCGGAGAGATAGGTGATTGCTTCCTTAAGATGCGTAAGACTATTTGTTTTATTCATTTTTCGATCCTGTTTTTCTCTCAGTCCGGTCTTTGTCAGCGGCCAGCCGAAGCAGTTTCAAAGTGTGGAATAAATTGATAATTATCAGAATAGCACATGCAGCTGTGGCTGAATAGTATATGGAGTTTTTAAAAAATACTTCAGCTACAAGGATTGCTGAGATGATTACCCTGACTTCTGTCGGACCCACCGGGCCGGCATCAATTGAATAGGTATCAGTTACTTTATATCTTATCAGGGTGATGATCATCGACCATCCATACATTACCACGAATCCCATACCTGCCAGTTCCCACAATCCTTCAGCATAGATCAGGTATCCCAGACCGATGGAAATTGTGCTCATCCAGTCGACCATAAGATCGAGTGAAAATCCGTACCATTTACGGGGCTGTTTCCGGTAATATGCCAGTCGGCCGTCAAGGGAGTCGCCGAACCAGTTTATGGCAAAGCCCAGAACACCAAGTAAGAGATAATTTCGCTGAATATAAGTAGCTAATACGAAGCTTAATAGAATTACCAGACCACCCAGGAATCCAATAAAAGTGAGCATATCCGGCTTAATAAAGGAAGGAATGCGCTGAACCAGGAAAACAAGAGTTTTTTGCTCAAAGCTCTTTAACAGGTTGGTCCTGAATCTGTCTTTTGAAATGGCTTTCAGGATTTCTATTGCTTCCTGGGGAAGGATGGGTTTCATACTAAAAATGTGTGAACAAAATTAAGCAAATTTTACAGGTCCGGGCTGATTGAAGTGAATTCATAATTTCCGGACTGGATTTCAACATAAGTTTTGTCTCCCGACGTGCTTACTCCTTTTACAGCTTCTGAAGTTTTCACAGTTGTGCCTGCCTCAGTTATATTATCAGGATCGGATTGCTGAAAGACAATTGTTGCCATACAATTTACCGGGATGCTGACTTTAAGATTGAATCTGCCATCAGTGAACTCCCAGTTGCATGATATTTTGCCATGAATGCCCGTGAATGAGGTTTGAGCCCATTTTATATCGCCAACGGGTTCGGGACAGATAAGTACATGTTCATATCCTTTTGAATCTGACGTCTGGCGTATTCCACCGAGGCCACTGTAGAACCATTCCATCAGATGCCCGAGCATCATATGGTTATTTGAAACATCCCGGAGTCCTGCCCACGATTCCGTCAGTGATGTAGCGCCCTTCGAAAGCTGGTAGCCATAACCCGGAACATCTGTCTTTGAATTCATATCGAAGATCAGCTGAGACTCATCCTCCTGTTCCAGAACTCTTAACAGGTACCTGTATCCCACATCTCCGGCTGTAAGAGCATTATTATTCTCCCTGATCGACTTTACGAGGTTCTTTACAACATCATTATGACAGGAATCATCAACCATTCCGAAAAAGAGCGGCATTGCATATGCTGTCTGACTCCCGGTTGAGTAGACTTTTGTGCCGGGATTGAAGAATTCTTTGTTGAAAGCAATTCTGATCTGTTCAGCCAGGTCAGCATAATATGAAGCATCACCGGATTCACCAATCAATGATGCCATTTTCGCAAGCAGTTTCGCATCATAATAATAAATTGATGTTGCCGTGAGGGATCTGGGTGTAAGCTGGGCAACACCCGGGAATTTGGGTCCCAGGTCGTACCAGTCACCCAGCCCGTGAATCAGAATACCGACAGGTGCAAGAATCCCGAGATAATCCATATAGCGCTTCATCATCGGATATGCTTTTTTGATTGGATCAATATCGCCATACCATTCGTACATATCCCATGGAAGGATAATGCAGGCGCTGCTCCATTCAGGAGAATCGCGGAATCCCCCTGAAAATTCCACAAATTCAGGTGCAATATCAGGGACGAGACCGTTATCGAGCTGCGCTTCGATCATATCATCAATCATTTTGTTATACAGGTTATGTATATCGTAAATATATTTTATCGAATTTCCCATCAGGTGTGTCTGTTCCAGCCAGCCCAGTTTCTCACGATGGGGGCAATCAGTGGCAACACTTGCAAGATTGCTTTTTATCGCCCAGTTAATAAGGCTGTAAATAGAGTTGAAAAGTTCATTCGAACATTTAAAGCTGCCGGTTGTTGGTGATGAATTTCTGGTATGCAGTAACTGAAGGCCTGACATAACAGGCAGTTTATCAGGATTCGGCCATCCTGATGGAACTGCTCCCTCGACCTGGACATACCTGAAACCGTAATAAGTAAACCGCGGAGTCCAGGTCTCTTCCTCTGTGCTGCCCGGTGTGTAGGCGAAATAATATGGGGCTCCCGAGGCTCTCTGTGTAACAAGAGAATCATTATCAATAAGTTCAGCAGGGATCAGACGGACCTCCTGCCCTTTTTCTCCCCTTACTTTCAGACGTATAATTCCCGAAACATTCTGCCCGAAATCATAAACATAAATACCGGTTGCGGGGCTGAAAATGCTTACCGGATCAAACTCCTGTATAACCCTGACCGGATAGTCGCTTTCCGGTTTTAGCAACCCTTCCGGTTCCCTGACCGTCAGTGCATTTTTCCAGCTGGTATCGTCAAAATCCCTTGTGTTCCACCCGGGCTGCTCAAGCCTTGCATCGTAATCCTCTCCTCCGAAAATGCTTGTGAAAGTGACAGGTGACGGGGCTGTCATCCAGGTGCGGTTAGTTGTCACAACCGACTCCGATCCATCAGTGTATCTGACTTTCAGCTTCAGGATAATTTTTGGAACACCATAGGCTATGACAAGCTTATAATAACGTTCCCTGTTGATATTATAGAAACCATTACCGGCAATAACACCGATTGCATTTTGTCCTCTTTTCAGCTGATCAGTAACATCAAAAGTGTTGTATAAGCATGTCTTGTCATAATCTGTCCATCCAGGAGAAAGATAACGATCACCTGCTTTATTGCCGTTGATATACAACTCATAATGGCCCAGGCCGCTCACAAAGATGAAAGCTTCCCTGATCTTTTTATTCAATGCAAATTCTTTACGGAAATAAGGGATAACCGTCCGCTTTACCGCTTTATTTGCGGGGATCTCCAAACCTTTATGAATCCCCGGCACCAGCAATAATGAGTCGGGGATCTCTTCAAATCCGATCCATTCTGCTCCGCTCCAGTCCTTATCAACGAACAGACCTGTGATAAAAAATGCCGGTTTGCTCCATGGCGAGGCCTTATCATTGTTATCCCAGATCCTGACTTTCCATAAATATTTTGTTCCGGGCTGAAGTTCTGATCCGGAATAGGGGATCCATGCAGATCCTGAAGAAGCAATCTTCCCTGAATTCCAGGCACATTTGTTTTCTGATCTCAGATCCCCTGCATCAGAGTCAAGGATTACCTGGTATGCGGTCTGCGCGGCACCACGGTTTGCAGACGAAGCAGTCCAGCTGAAAACCGGAGATTCAGCTGTTCCCGCAGGATTTTCAAAGTTATTGCATTTCAGCTGTTCAACTGAAAGTGAGAAAGGAGTTTCTTTGCTGCAAAAATTCAGAAGTAATGCAGTCAGAATTAAAATAAGTGATCTTTTCATTGCCGGGATAATTGCTATTTATAGTTACTGATCCTGGATCCGGATCAGAAATAAAATTACTAATCCCGGAGGAATAATTCATTCGAATAAAAAGATTTCTTCAATTTTTGAATTAAAAACCCTGGCTATGTCGTAGGCGAGTTTGAGGGAAGGATTATATTTATTCTTTTCGAGGAAAACAATTGTCTCACGCCTCACATTAACTTTTTTAGCAAGATCCTCCTGGGTCATATTGTGCCTTGCCCGGAACTCTTTGATCCTGTTATTCATTTCTGATGCCTCTGAAGTTGAATACCAGCCAGCAGATTGCAAAAGTTATTGCCATTCCAAGAATCCCGGCTCCGATAACTGTATGTGTCTCATATTTAATTTTATCTGAGAAATACATTATAGCCAGCCAGAGGTAGAGTGATACATAATATGATAAGGCTGCTGTTTTCTGCATTACCTTCTTTGATAATTCATCTTCAGCCGGTTCACCTCTTTTTGCACTGCTTAATCTTTTAAATCCTATAAAAACTGCAAATCCGACTACAAGGATTATAACACCAAACCCGACAAATTCATATAGTTTAAATTTTTCTGTTGATGAAAAAAACCATATCCCGGTTGTAACAAGAACCAGGGCTGCTAAGATAAATACGATTACTCCTTTTTTCATGACTTTTAAGTATTTGTTAAGTAATTCTAACACAAAGTTAGAAATAGATAACATTATTTCCAAATATTTTTAAATTAATTTTACACTTTGATTTAATATTTTAAGCTTAACCACGAGTGACTAGGGAGCTACCTCAACTGCATCAATACATGGCCAGATAGCAGAGGTGACTATATATCAGGCCATTATAGGCTGGAAAATAGTTAACAACGTATTATAAGCAGTATTATAAGCAGTATTATAAGCAGTATTTAACTTTTAAAATTCATGTACTTTGTGAATCCTTCGTGTAAACCTTAGTGTGACTTTGTGGTAAAAAGAATTTAATCACAAAAGAGCTTCTAAGTGATTTAAATATTGAGCATTACGAAAGTGGTGATTATGTAACCAGGGCCCAGGATGAAAAGGAAAACATGACTCCGATTTCATGTCCACACTGTAATAGTTCAGAGGTAAAATTTCAAAATCAATGCTGATCTGCATACCTCCACCAGATTGCTGTGCCTGCAAGACCCAGCAGAACTGTTACAATAAGAATAATCCAGCTTAAAACATTTACTTCGGGATTTCCTTCTCCGGCTACACCTGAGATGAGTGCCGGAATTGCCCAGGGGAAATATGGCATAATAAATGGTAATCCGACGCCAACAAGCTGCGTGACAATCATTATAAGAATAATAAATCCAACAGGAAGCAGATAACCACGGCTTATACTTGTAACCAGTGAGACGGGAGTGAAAAGAAGAATGGAAAGTAACGAAGTTAAAATGAAAGTTACTGTACTTTGGTAAAAGAGATGGCCGGACCAGCCGTCAAGATTTACAAGAAGGCCGGTGAGGAGGCCTGCAACAAACAGGATCAGAAGCAATAAAATGCTCCAGGCAAAAATGATAATCGATTTTGAGAGTACGATATAATATCTTGAAACAGGTAATGCAATAATATCTTTAATAACCCTGTCGGAGTATTCTCTGCCAAATACCCACACCGCTACTATCCCTGAGCCCAGGGTGCCAAGTACAAGTGCCATCTGAAGCAGCAATGCCAGATAAGTTGGCCAGTCGGCTTTGCCTATCAGTGATGCCTTAGTGCTTATTAAAGCTGAATTATCTGCAATTTCAGGATGTTTTGCCACGAGCATCAACAATCCCATCATTAAAGAAATAAATGCAAAAAACAGAATTGTGATCCAGAGCATTTTTGACTTCACCGCTTTGATAGCTTCTGTAATAAAAGCTGCGTAAAAGCCTTTCACTTTGCACCTCCTTTCATATATATAAACCTTAGGAAAAATGTTTCCAGATCTTCCTGCTCGACCTTAATCATTGAAGGAGCATAACCCGATTGGACAAGAATCTCCGAAATATTTTCTGGTTCTGTGAGTGAATCTTTTCCCCTTACTTCAAGATGGCCTTCTTCTCTCAGGATTACCACATAACCTCTTTTTTGCAGAAGGTTACGCGTACCTTCAAGGTCTTTAGTTCTTACCTGGAGATAATGTTTTCTTAATTTCTCCATTTCAAGTACAGATGATTCATGAATTAAGGAACCTTCATGAATAATACCGATCCGTGTAGCAAGTTTGGAAATTTCGCCCAGGATATGGCTGGAAATAAAAATTGTCACTCCCTTATTACGGGCGAGATCGATGAGCATCTCCCTTATCTCGACAATACCTGCCGGATCAAGTCCGTTTGCCGGTTCATCAAGCAGAAGGATATCAGGATTATGAATTAAAGCTTTGGCAAGGCCAAGACGCTGGGCATTACCAAGAGAAAGATTCCTGCATAGAACTTCCCTGTACTGGTCGAGTTTAAATTTTTCAATGATGACATCAACTGAATTTTTATCGCTGATAAACCTTAGTCTCCTTATTATTTCAAGGTTTTCTCTTACAGTAAGATCAGGATATGAATAAGGTACCTCGACAAGATAACCTACATCTTTCCAAATATCAGTATTTCCCGGACTAACCTTTTTATCGTTCAGGTAACAGTAACCACTTGTGGGATGCACCAGTCCAAGGAGCATTCTGATAGTAGTTGTCTTTCCTGCTCCGTTAAGGCCCAGGAAGCCGTAAATTTCTCCTTTCTGAACATTGATGGTAACTGTATCAACAGCTTTAAGTTTCCCATAATGCTTTGAAAGATTTTCAGTTCTGATTACAGTATCCATTAATTACTGATCATTTCTAACGTCTTGTGTGATTTAAGAAGGGGGCCGGGGGGATGAGTACATGAAGCCAGAAAAGATTGTTAAGCGCACAACACGTTATTTCTGATTATCCGGAACAAAAATAATAAATCTATTCTTTTTCTGTCGTTTTCAGTTCAATGGAATTACCCTGGCAGCTTTATTCCAGTTGTTTACAAGGCTTTGAAAAGACCCTGGCTTCTTTGAATAATAAAGTTGCATTTGCGTGTTGTAACTTCGGGTCATTTACTGCCAAGCTATTTTTTCAACTTTTGTTTTTATTTACTATATTAAGCCACTTTTAAAACAAAATTTCCTGTTCAAACCTTAAGAAAATGGCTAAATATAATTTAAATCCGGTTGATGTGCCGAAAGTTAGCACAAAATACAGAAAGATCGGGACAAAACTTCCGGTTCCGGAATCACTCAGTATTTTCAAGGCTTTATCTGAATCAGAACCTGTGTCGATGATGGGTCAGCCTCCTGTTATTTGGGACAGAGCTGAAGGTTTTCAGATATATGACAAATGGGGTAATATATGGCTTGACTGGTCATCAGGCGTATTAATCACCAATGCAGGACACGGTCGTGTGGAAATAATTGATGCTCTTCGCGATTTATTGGATAAGAAGCTTATCTCAACTTATGTTTTTGTTCATGAAAAACGGGCAGAACTGACAAAAATGCTGCAGAAAATATCTCCTGATCCATCCAAATATCTGGTTTTCCTGCTCAGCACCGGTAGTGAGGCCACTGAAAACTGTATCAAGCTGGCCAAAACCTATGCTATGGAAAAACATGGACCACAGAAGAAATATCTCGTTTCATTCAATAATGCATTTCACGGCAGGACTCTTGGAGCACAACTTGCAGGAGGTATGCCAAAACAAAAAATATGGATCGGTGAAGAGGGGAAAACATTTATCCAGGTACCTTTCCCCGACGGCTATAAGAATGAGAATACCTCATTTGATCTGTTTCTTGACACTCTGAAAGAGAAAGGTATCAAACCAGATGATATTGCCGGAATAATGACAGAATCCTATCAGGGTGTCGGCCCGGATTTCTTACCGGTTGAATATGCAAAGAAACTGGAAGCATTTTGTCTTAAACATGATATCGTGAGCATTTTTGATGAAGTCCAGGCTGGATTCGGCAGAACAGGAAAAATGTTCACCTATGAGCATTATGGAATTAAACCTGACCTTATTGCCTGTGGAAAAGGAATCTCATCATCCCTGCCAATCTCCGCTGTTATAGGGAGAAAAGACATTATGAGCCTTTATGCACCGGGTTCAATGACTTCGACACATTCAGGAAGTCCATTACCGGTTGTTGCTGCTATTGAAAGTTTAAAGATCATTGAAAGAGAGAATCTTGTGGAGAAGGCAGGAAAACTGGGTGAAATACTGATCCCTGAATTACACAGAATCAGAAATAAATATCCGGATATTTTAGGTTGTATGCAGGGGAAAGGCCTGGTGGCAGGCATACAGGTTGTAAAAAAGGGTTCAAAAGTACCCGACTCAGATACTGCATTGAAAATAAATGAGAAATGTTTTCAAAAGGGATTGCTGATGTTTGCACCCGTAGGTATTGGAGGTGAATGTTTAAAAATTGCTCCTCCATTAATTACTAATGAAGAGGCATTAAGAGAAGGTATTAAAGTGTTCGAAGAAGCCTGCGATGAAATATTAGGGAAGAAATAAAGTTTAAATCTCAACACCATGAAAACACTTGATGTAGTTATTATAGGTGGTGGTATGATCACCTATGATTTATTGTTACCTGCTGTTTATCACCTTCAGCGGACAGGATATGTGAATAAAATCAAAATCTGTGCGCTCGACTCTGTCCCATTGAAAGCATTGAAGAACAGCAAGGAAATAAAGGAAGCTTTCCCCGGGCAGGATTTTGAAGCGTTCCCTTCTGTCAAGGAGCCTGAAAAAAATAAATATCCGGAACTGTACAAAGAGATCATCGCAAAAATGAAACCACGACAGATTGTTATAGTGGCGATGCCCGATCAGCTCCATTATCCTGTTGTTATGGAAGCATTAAAGCATAATCAGCATATTCTTTGTGTTAAACCCCTGGTGCTTAAGTACGAACAGGCTGCTGAGATAGAAAAAATTGCCTTCGGGAAAGGACTATTTGTCGGTGTGGAGTATCACAAACGCTTCGACCGCCGCTCGTTGATGGCCAAAAGAGCCTGCGGATTAAAGCAATTTGGTGAATTTGTGATGGGTGAAGCAAAACTGATCGAACCATATTATTACCGGTCGTCAAATTTCCAGAACTGGTTCACATGCGATAAAACCGACCCGTTTGTTTATATCGGATGCCATTATGTCGACCTGGTCTGGTTCATTACGGGTTTGAAACCTGTGGAGGTATCTGTATCAGGCATCAGGGGGAAATTCCCTAATGGCAATGAGGCATATATGTGGGCGAACGGGAGGGTCCGTTTCGAGAACAATGCAATCCTGTCAGTTATTGACGGTTTAGGTTATCCCGATCAGGCTGCAGGCAGTAATGAGCAAAATCTGCAGATGTTCTTTGAAGGACCGGGTAAAACCGGTATGATAAAACATAATGATCAGAATCGTGGAGTTGAATACTCCTATCTCGAAGGTATAGGTTGCGGCGGATCTCATTTCAACTTTGTAAGTCCCGATTTTTACAGGATAGTACCATGGGAAGGCAAAGGATACAAACCAATAGGTTACGGACCCGAATCAGTTTCAGCTTCTATTACCATGGCACACAGAATAGAAAATGATGTTGAAGGTATATCATCAGCCGATTCTCTGAAAAGAAGGCAGAAGATAATCAAAGAAGTTGACAAAAAGGGAATTATTGCCACACCTGCCAACAGCTATATTAATGAACTGGTAGTCGAAGCAGCCCGGCTCTCAATATTAAATGACGGGGAATTTGTGACCATTGAGTACGGAAAAAACCCTCATGTCAAACTTCGAAAAAAGTAATAGTTTATTCACCCGGGTCTGTCAGTTTATAAATAAGCCTGAAGGCCCTTCACCACATACATAGGATTTTCCTTTTTCAGTTGCTTTAAGTTCGGCAACTTCACCTCTATAACTTAATCTAAGCGGATTTCCAAGCTTTGATACGATCTTTGCCTGTTTCAGCTTTCCGTTCTCCCAGTCGATATCAACTTCAAAACCTCCCCGTGCCATAAGTCCATGAACATAACCGGTCCTCCATGCTGATGGCAGCGCCGGTAATAATTCCACCTCGCCTGCATGGCTCTGGAGCAGCATCTCTGTTATCCCTGCAGTGCCGCCGAAATTACCATCAATCTGAAAAGGAGGATGATTATCGAACAGATTGCTTAGCGTTGATTTTGTCAACAGGGCAATTACATTTTCATATGCTTTTTCAGAGTCTTTCAGCCGTGCGAAAAAATTGATGATCCATGCACGGCTCCATCCTGTGTGACCTCCTCCGTGAGAAAGACGGTATTCTATTGTTTTGCGTGCAGCCTCGAGGAATTCAGGGTTACGCTGCTGAGTAATCTGGTCCCCGGGGTGCAGTCCGTACAGATGAGAGATATGACGATGGCCTGGTTCTGCTTCCACAAATTCTTCAGACCATTCCAGGATGCGTCCGTCAGAACCTATCTTTATCGGAGTCAGCTTCTCAAGACTCTTTTCCATTTTCTTTCTTAACACCTTATCGGTGTCAAGAATAATGCTTGCTTTTATTGTATTCTGAAGAAGATCCCGAATGATCATATGGTCCATTGTCGGACCCATGACCATACTTGCATTTCCGTCTCCTCCGGGAATTATAAAACTGTTTTCAGGTGAAATTGATGGTCCTGAAACAAGCAATCCGGTCTTCGGATCTGCAGTAAGCCACTCCATGCAGAATTCTGCAGCTTCCTTCATTATCGGATAAGATTTTGTCCGGAGGTACTCGATATCACCACCAAACTGAAAATGATCCCATATATTCTGACAGCTCCAGGCTATTCCCATCGGCCACATTCCGTACCTTATTGCACCCATAGGTTCTGTATAGTGCCATACATCGGTGGTATAATGGGCCACAATACCCTTCATGCCATAAACCTCTTTTGCCGTTCTTCTTCCACCGGGTCTCAATGCATCAATGAAGTCGATGAATGGTTCCTGCAGTTCACTGAGATTTGTGATCTCTGAAGGCCAGTAATTCATCTGGATGTTGATGTTAATATGATAATCGGCACTCCATGGAGGACGCAATCCGTCAGCCCATATCCCCTGCAGGTTTGCAGGAAGGTCGCCGGGTCTTGAGCTACTTATCAGCAGATACCTGCCAAACTGGTAATAGAGTTCAATCAGATCGGAATCGGTATACCCGTTCTGCATGGCTGTGATCCTTGCTTCGGTTGGAAAATAATCTCCGTCACCTGATCCCAGATCAATTGAAACCCGGTTAAAAAATGATTGATAATCAGCTATATGAGCACTCCTAATCTCCGGATAAGTGTGTTTTAATAATTCCTCCATACGGCCTGCAGAGACTACTGCAGGATCTTTTCCCCAATAGTCTGTTGAGGCGGTAAGATATATTGTGACTGAATTTGCTTTTTCAACCCTGATACTGTCTCCTGCTGCAGCAACAGTTCCATTCTCAGAAATAAGCTTCAGACGGGATTCTATTTTAACTCCTGTACCGTCGCCCACATGCTCCTTCAAAACAATCTCATTTTCCTTAGCTTCAATCACAGCCTTATTTCCGGGACGGGAAAGCCTGGCGGTGAAAGTCAGTGCACCTGGTTTGTCGGCAGTGAATCTGACAACCAGAGCCTGACCGGGTGCACTCGAGAATATCTCCCTCACATAATTAGTCTGTCCGGAAGTATAGGAAACCCTTGCTATCGCTTCTTTGATATCAAGTTCACGACGGTAGTTCGAAATTCCCCGGAGAGGGCCGAAGTCAAAGGTCAGATCACCGAGTGTCTGATAGCTGGAGGCATTATCGCGGCGGAAGCTTCCAAGTATCCCGCTCTGCGCAAGTTTTTCAGCCTCGCTGTATTTACCTTCAAACAGAAGCTGGCGTACTTTCGGAAGGTTTTTGAGGGCATCCGGATTGGCATCCCAGCGGGACTTACCGGTCCAGACTGATTCTTCATTAAGCTGGAGCCGTTCATTTTCGATACCTCCGAATACCATTGCCCCGAGCCTTCCGTTTCCAACAGGTAACGCTTCGTTCCAGTTTTCTGCCGGCCTGGTGAACCAGATCCTGAGCTCAGATGGGACGTTCACGGTCTGAGCACCGGATTGATTAAAAAACAATAATCCAAAAATTGCAGAAAGAATGAATGTTATTTCAGACTTCATAAGTGGTAAAAATTATATAGAGTAGATGCGTTGAATGCAACGTATCTACAACAATCAACAAACATGATAATTTCAGATTCCTATTTTTTCAGAAGATCGCGGATCTCAGTCAGAAGAATCTCTTCTTTAGGTACAACCGGAGGTGTTGAGGGTGCTGCTTCTTCCTTCTTCTTCATTTTATTAATACCCTTAATCAGCATAAAGACCGCAAATGCAACGATCAGGAAATCAAAGGTGACCTGGAGAAAACTGCCATAATTCCAGGTAACGGCAGGAGCTGTCTCAGTTGCTGCTTTCATAACAACTTTCAGATCCGTAAAGTTGACACCGCCGAGCAGCAATCCTATGGGTGGCATGATGATGTCGCTCACAATGGATGTTACTATTTTGCCGAAAGCGACACCGATAATGATACCCACAGCCATGTCGATAACATTGCCTTTCATTACGAAGGCTTTGAATTCATCCACTAGTTTCATAATTCAGGTTTTTAGTTATTGTTTTGTCCACCATACCTTTATCGGCTGATAAAGCGAAGATGGAATTATTAAAATTTATGAGAGAGTCCGACACCGAGTATTTCTTTGAACTGCACTTTTGATGCGACACCTTCACCAGGATCAATCTCGTTATCCCCGTTTCTATCCAAAGGGATTGTAATGTTATCATCATAAAGCAAAAGTGTATTGAAGTTGACAGTTATATATTTATTGACTTTCATGACAATGATGTTTTCCCAGCTTACATCAATGTTCTGCGGATTATCGGCATAGTTTGAAAAGAGGTCGATCTTGGTAGTAAACGCGACATTCTTCATGAACTCATTTTTAAAATCATTTTTTGTGTAAGCAGCCCTTATGTAGCCACCAATTTCACCCCTTATTGTTTCACCGGGTGTTACCCCGAAAGCTCCGGCGTTGGAAAGCACTTCATCAGTAACAAAAGTGAATTTTGCAGTCAAAGGAGCAATAAATACACTGAAATTTGCATTTGGTTTGTAGTCAAGGCCCAGAGCAATTAACAGATAAGCAGGAGCAAACAGATCGGAGATTTTATTCTTTGTTGTTTCATTGATATAGTTATAGCCCGGCTGCATCTGCGTTTTAAAATTCAGCAGAGCAGCATAGTAAAATTTGCCGAAAGCCTGTCTGCCATATTTTGACAGGAAATCAATCTTATCATCAGTTTTCCTGAACCCGGCATCCTTACCCTGTTTTAAAAGTCCGTAACCAAGATCCAGGGTATTATCCCATTGTGATTTACCTTGTTTCAGGTTTGCGAAAAGACCCATTATACCATTTAGTGCAAATGAATTTTGTCCGCCTGATGCCCAGTTTGTAAGTGATGTCTGTGCAAGGTTGATCGCAATGGCACCCCCTCTTTTCCAGCCCAGTGTTGTATCGGCTGACTGTGCCCGCAGATTTTTTTCACCTTCAGTTATCTGGCCGATGACCACATTGCTGAAAATTGAAAACAGAATTATAATCGTAAATAATTTACTTTTCATTTTTCGGATTTTTTGGATAACAATACTTGCATAAAACCAACGCAGCCACGCTGAGCATGGCTGAATTAGTGTAACATGAGCCGAAATAAATGATGTCTATTACTTTACATCAGTGATTTCAGCTTTGGCAGCGTTTCTCGCTACTGAATCAATTCCGTTGTTCCGGCCGCTTTCGCTTTTGTAATTCTGGCTTACTCCAATTATCTCCTTATTTACAGCTGTTAACGCAAAACGGAAAATTTTGTTCGGAGTCTGTGTTTTTGTGACTCTTTTCGGGTCCTTTGCATTTTTCTTTACTGATGCAATCCCATTCAGACATGATGCCCTGGATGCATAACCTTCACTGCTGAGGATAGTCTGTCCGTTATCAGCTTTCAGACGAAAACGGAATTCATTTTTTTTGCCACTCTGGTACACTTCGAACTTTGCCATTTTTCAGGAATTTTAGGTTTGAAATTGAATTGTATTTAATTAATAAAAAAATTCAGCAACCGGTTTATAAGTCATTCAGTCTGAGTTGACCAAATATACTTACATTTTTTTTAATTCCATTTAATGACAAGGAAATATTGTAAATAATCAGCTAAATTGCACCTTGCAGATTGGTTAATGAGATTAAAACAATTCAGACCATGGATAAGAAAGAAATATTTTCGGCTCATATTAATGAAGGTTACACCTGTAAGGGAGACAGTATTATTCTCGGCGGCGCCATTCTCGATGGTGAAGTTTTAACAGGAACTAAAGTCCAGGTACCTCTGAAGACTATGAACAGACACGGACTTATTGCCGGAGCGACAGGTACCGGCAAGACCAAAACACTACAGATAATTTCTGAGCATCTGTCTGAAAAAGGAGTCCCTGTTCTGCTTATGGATGTCAAGGGTGACCTGAGCGGCATTGCGATGCCCGGTGAGGAGAACCCATTTATTACGGAACGGCATGCCAAAATAGGATTACCGTATTACAAAAGAGGTTGTCCTGTGGAGATGCTTTCGCTTTCACAGCAGGATGGCGTCAGATTGCGTGCAACGATATCGGAGTTTGGTCCCGTCCTTCTTTCCAGGATACTCGAATTGAACGATACCCAGACAGGGGTCCTCGCTGTTATTTTTAAATACTGTGATGACAACAGAATCCCTTTGCTGGATCTTAAGGACCTTAAAAAAGTGATCCAGTTCGTCACAGAGGAGGGAAAAGAGGAGTTTGATCTGGATTACGGGAAGATATCACCGGCCACAACCGGGATCATTCTGCGAAAAGCAATGGAGCTTGAACAACAGGACGCCGACCTCTTTTTCGGAGAACCTTCATTTGATATCAGGGACCTGATGAGACGGGACAGGAATGGGAACGGGTATATAAATATTATTCGCCTGACCGACATACAGGATAAACCTAAACTTTTTTCAACTTTCATGTTGTGCCTGCTTGCCGAGGTTTATGACATCATGCCTGAAAAAGGCGACGTGGAAAAACCGGAACTTGTGATATTCATTGATGAAGCACATCTTATTTTCAATCAGGCAAGCAAATCACTTCTCAACGAAATTGAGAATATTGTTAAGCTGATCCGGTCAAAAGGTATCGGCGTATTTTTTGTAACTCAGAATCCAATGGATGTGCCAAATGAAGTACTTGCCCAGCTTGGATTGAAAATACAGCATGCACTGAGGGCTTTCACAGCAATCGACAGAAAAGCGATCAAGCTGACTGCTGAGAACTTCCCTTTATCAGACTATTACAAAACCGACGAGATCATTACAAACCTTGGAACCGGGGAGGCCCTGGTAACGGCATTAAATGAAAAAGGTATACCAACTCCACTGGCCGCAACAATGATGCGGGCACCTATGAGCAGAATGGATATCCTTTCACCTGATGAAATTGCCGGAATAAACAGGACATCAGATCTGGTCAGGAAATACAGTCAGACATTCGATCGTGAAAGTGCGTATGAAATACTCGGTAAAAAAATTGAAACCATTCAGAAGGAGGAGGCTGAAGAAGAGGCGAGGAAGGAATGGGAGAGAGGGAGAGGGGGAGAAAGTGTGAGAAGAACGACAACAAGGACCCGAAGACCCGGAATGAGCCCGGTCATTAAAGTTCTTACCAGCGCCACATTCATCCGCGGTGTGATGGGAATCCTTAAAAGGGTGATGTAAATAATTTCGCGTTAATTCGATTCCTATCGTCTGACTTTAACGCTGTCGACAAGGTATTTTGAGTCTCCCCTCCAGAAAACAGATCCGCCCTTCTGGATATAATGCACAATGACATTCTGCCCCTGAAGCGTGTCAAACTGCCTGATAAGATCCTTGTTGACCATTGTAAAAAGAAATTTTTCTGAAGCTATCGCAACTTCCTTGTTGCTTGCCACACTGCTTAGTATCAACTCACCTTCATAGGTCTTGACTATGACACCTTTATTCGAAAACTTCTGCAGCAATCCGGCCCTGTATCCCTCACTGTAGGTATAGAAATATTTCATGACGATGAATACACCTGACAGAATTACAAACAGAGCAATAATCCATCTGAAAAATCTTTTTGTCTTCCGGACGGCTCTGGTCCAGACCTCGGATTTTGTAACAGCTAATAACGGACTCATATCAGGTTGTTTAAAGTTGATGTGTAAAGTTAATTGTTTTTCTCTAAAAGAGAAGCAGCCTGAACAGACATATTATTTTTTGAAAGTCACATCAGATGATCTGAATAAATAAACAGGATCCTTCTTACCACCCGGCTCATTTACTTTGAGTGAGATGAATTTCGCATCTTTAACATCATCACATACCAATGCAGTTCTGTAATCTTTCTTTAAGCAATTGAGGGTCACGTTTTCAAAGGTGATCCCTTTCGCATGGCGAATGTAAAATCCCCAGGCCGGAAGTTCCCTGAACATTGAAAATTCAGGATAACTGGCGGGCAGTTCAGGGACCTTATCCAGCTCATCAAGCCCGACTTTAGCATAAGAAGGATTCCCTCCCCCCGGATAATGGATCTCAATATTTTTCAATGTTACATTCTCTATAAGCGCATCAGGCATTCCGGCTATGGAAGCGGGAGAAATGTTGCGAGGCAAATCCTCTACCGGCCCTTCGTAATTATAGCCGGCATCCGGCTTGGTTGCAGGCACTTCGGCATAAACATTTGAAATAGAAATATTATTCATTTTCCCTTTTTTGCCTTCTCTCCGTTCGCCTATCCTCAGGAAGATAACATTTCCGGTGTTGATCGACCTCAGGCTGTCAACAATGACATTCTCTACGATCCCGCCGTCGACAGCAGCGAAGGTGATGGCCGACCGATATGTATCGAAAACAAGATTGTTTATTATTTTGATATTACGGAATCCTCCATATGATGCAGTACCGAATTTAATTCCGTTTGCGCTTGTTCTTACTTTATTGTTATGAATATAAACATTCTGGCAAATGAAGTCGGGAGAATGCGATTTAAGACATATGCCATCATCGGCTGCATCGAAATATGAGTTTGTGACACTTACACTGTCGCAGTCGACTATATCTACACCATCGTTATTCCAGTAGGATTTGCTGTCGACTGAAATGCCATCAATGATAAGGTTCCTGCACTGGTCGTACTGCTGATTCCAGCTTCCGGGATCTTTTAAGATTATACCCTGGATCCTTATGTTCCGACATCCGCGGAAATAGATATTCTGGGGACGTATTGTCTCGACAGGGCGATCGTACCTGAGGGGATCGCTGATGACTCCTTTATGGATGAGATCGATAAGGTTGTTGGCAACCTGGAATCCCCGGCCATCAATGACACCTTTACCAGTAATGCCGATATTCTTCTGATCGAGTCCAAAGATGAGGGCAGTCCAGTTGAAATTCTGTTCATAATCAAGAGGATTGAGTGAACCGACAAGGATAGCACCCTCCTCCAGATGAATGGTTACATTCGATTTCAGGTAGATTGTGCCGGTGAGGTATCGGCCAACATAGAACATAAGTCTGCCGCCGCCATTAGCGCTAATGAAATCAATTCCTTTCTGGATCGAGTTGGTATTAAGGATTGTTCCATTCGATTTAATTCCAAACATCGAAGCATTGTAATCCTTAGCATTCAATGAAATGGAGCTAATTGTAACTATCAGAGTAAGAAACAGTTTTGGGATTTTCATATAGATTTAATTAATATGGTCTTTAAATACCCACCCCAAACCCCATAGCCATCAACTTGAGGAATATTTTAATAACGAAAACCACTATAATTATCTGGTTTATAAACAAATAAGTTTCCCCTCCTTTTGAAGGAGGGGTGGCCGGGATTGCTGATTTTGAAATGTTTACAATTCTGCTTTCC